>MDSV01063334.1_pt1 | contig 31940 bp, 29 predicted proteins | sample 810851 | NCBI WGS metagenome assembly MDSV01 (sample SAMN05326640, study PRJNA326480) | marine metagenome | isolation source: seawater | place: Atlantic Ocean: North East | collected 2012 | reverse complement strand
ACGAGGCCCCGAAAGTGGGCCCGATAGCGAAAGGAGAAATGAAAATATGTCACAAGAAGGAAAGTATGTCATACACGCTTCCATCCGCACGGATGGAAATGTCCAGAGAAAGGACGTTGTAGGTGCGATTTTCGGGCAGACCGAGGGTCTGCTTGGGGAGGCACTACAACTGAGAAAGCTACAGAGGACGGGCCGAATCGGCCATGTCGATGTCGTTCTGCATCAGAACAAGGGGAAGGTACAGGGAGAGATTCTGGTATCATCGTCCTTGGACCAAGTCAGTACGGCCGTAATTGGAGCGGCTCTGGAGACAATAGATAGAATCGGACCATGCAAAGCGGTAATCAAAGTCAAGATGATCGAAAACCAGCAGTCCTCAAAGAGAGACCACGTAATTGAGAGGGGCAAGCAGCTCCTCCTGAAGATGGTTAACTCAGGAGTAGATGACTCAAAGAACATCCTGGAAGAGGTCAGAGCAGTTCTGACTCTGGACAAGGAGACCGAGTACCATGGAATGACCGCAGGGCCAAATGTAGTTGGCTCCGAGGCCATCATCATAGTCGAGGGTAGGAACGATGTCAGGAACCTCCTCAAGTTCGGAATAAAGAATGCAATTGCTACCATGGGTTCCGGGATCAAGCCAGAACTCGTAGAGCTAGCCAAGGGCAAGAAGGGCGTTACGGCGTTCATTGACGGCGATCGCGGTGGAAAGCTTCTGCTGATGGAGATCAACGGCCAGTTAGGAAAGTCCCTGACTCATGTCGCAATGGCTCCTCAGAGCAGAGAGGTAGAGCACCTCGAAGGAAAGGTAGTCACGAAGTACCTTCAGCAAAAAGAGGCCGCGAGCAAAGCGGTTCCAAGGATACAGGCAGAGCTCAACAAGGAAGACGACAAGTCCGTGGGAAGAGGAAGCGAGTCACTAGTTGCTCCTGATCATGTCAAGGAATGGTCGACACACTTGGAAGGACTAAAGAGGAACCAGGGAATAATCGTTCTCCAGGATGGCTCGAGCAGCGATGCTTTCGGTGCCGCCGCTCTAGCAACAGCTCTTGCTGAGACAGAGGGTGCTTCTGGACTCGTATTTGCCGGTAAGGTTACCGACAGAATCTTTGAGATGGCTTCAGGCGCAGGAATTGAGAACGTCCTCGGCAAGTCAGTCGGAGGGGTAACTCGGAAGGGCAACGTACAGGCCTATTCATCAGAAGATCTGTGAAACTTGTAGTACTTTGTCCGCGGGACGTAGTCCCGCTTCTAACCCACCTTTGAGCATGCTCAATAGCAGAAGGCATCAAAAGTCCAGCAGGTCCGCTCTAGTCGATGAATCAGACCACCGCCGGTATCCTGGCTCTCTATGGGATACTCGGGGTGACCGTCCTAGCGTTGTGGCTGAGACACAGATCGGTTTTGGGTCAGAGAGACAAAATGATGAACAGGATGGGTGCCCTTCAGACAAATCTCACCGATACAACCCAGAGACTCGACCTTCTCTCAAGAGGGGTGGATACCATCCTGGGAGAGACTCCCGAGGTCCGTAACCTCCTCGGCGTTCATCGAAAGCTCGAGAGTGCAGAGAACCTACTATTCGACCAAGGAGTCGCAGTAAGCTCCAGTGAGTCTTGTGCGATAGCCTCACACGCCGCCAAGGCCATTATCGAGAAACATAGTGGGGGTTCAGAGGAGGGCACGAGCATACTCCCTGGCCTACTGCCACTCGTCGAGAGGCTAGATGCAATTTTGACCGAAGCCGAGATGAGAGCAGAAGATCTGGAGCTCAACGGAAGTGAACAAAGAATTCTCGGAGAGCTGTTTCATGCCTCAGCCAGAACCTCAAGAGCGGCTGATTGTTACAGAATGGCTAATTCCATGGATCCAGAGGACTCCTCATCACTCAGGTCACTAGCCAGGATCCAGAGGGAATCTGGCGATCTTGACACTCTGGACAGGACCCTGGAGAGGCTTCTAGCAACCGACCCAGATGATGTAGAGGCACTGGCTGAACAGGCCTCCATACTAGTTGGTTCGGACGATGAAAGGTACCAGAGGAACAAGACCAGGCTAATCGCATTGGGCGAACCACTTGATGAGACTGAGAGCTCAGCCAGGCTATCGGAAATAGCCACTAGGGCCAAGGAATCAAGAATATCAGGAGACCCCAGTTCCTTGGATCCAACAGACTCCCCTCTACTGGTGGAGAGAGCCGCAAAGCTACTACTACTCGGTGAGGCAGGGGCCGCGATGGAAGCAGTCACCACAGCGATAGGCATGGATGAGGACAATGGCTCGGCATGGCTACTACATGCACGAATACTAGCCGCTGGGCAAGGACAGTCGAAAGAGGCCATCCGCAGTATCAGGAGAGCCATCGCATTGGGCGAATACGGTGTTATCATGGAGTCCGAGGTCCTCGAGAATGACGACAGACTCGATGCGGCGCGTGCAGTACTAGAAGAGCACCTAGAAGGCACCCCTGATGATGCCGAGGCCAGAGCCAGACTCAGCCTTGTCCTGATGAAGGCGGACTCGATAGATTGGGCGAAGAACATCCTCAACGAGGCACCACCTCAATGCTGGGAGAGCTCACACATGCATGTGATGGAAGGCAGACTTCACCTACATGACGCCGAGCAACACAGGGATGACTATGGCAGTCATGATCAGATTCTCCTAATTGACGCATTGATATCGTTCGATGCGGCGATTGACCATGATAGAGAGAGCGGTCTCGCATGGCTTGGAAGATCTAGGGCATTGAGATATCAGGGGTCGCTCAACGAAGCCGAGGTGGCCTTGGTCAGGGCCAGGAGGTTGATTCCCGATCACACATCCATTCCCCTCGAGGAAGCGCATCTCTGTATTGAGATGGGAAAGCTCGATCAGGCCAACACCCACATCGCCGAAGCCGCCACACATCTTCACGATCACCCGATTGTCCCGTTCGTCAGGGGGCTAATAGCCGCTAAGCAGGGCAGGCTGACTGAGGCACAGACCCTCTTCTCGAAGGTCCTAGCCATTGATACAGACCACGTTAGAGCTAGGTTGAATAGGTGCTCGGCATCTTTGTTAAAGGGGAATCTAGAATCTGCCTTGGACGACGCCAACCACCTGATTTCCATATCTCCAACACTCCTGATCGCCCGACAGAGGAGAGCAGAGGTTCTGATGAACCTCGCAGACTGGAGTGAGGCTGAGGTAGAGCTCAGGAGAATACTCGATAGGAGGGACGAGCACGTAATGGCACTAGTCCACCTAGGTACATGCCTGATTGCCATGGACAAGGCCGAGCAGGCCGAAAGACCGCTGAACTCTGCATTGAGAGTAGACTCCTCAAACTCTGATGCATGGTATCAGAGGGGACTTCTCTATCTCGATTTCGGGCGTGGTCAAGAGGCACTATCGGACTTCGAGAGTGCGGCTAGGAACGACTCAAAGCATATAGATGCCAGATTGATGATTGCAGCGATTCTCCATGAGAGGGGAGAATCAGAGAACGCGGCAAGTGCCTGGAGGAAGGTTCTGGATATCGATCCGCAACATAGGCTGGCCAGAAGGAGACTAGAGGAATGCAAGGGAAATGGCAAGGGTCTCTCCAGGGTTTTACAGCCGGAGGATTGAATCACCTCCTTACTTGCCGGACGACATGGCCGATGCTATCGAACCCGGTGAAAGCGCCCCAGATTTCAAACTGCCCAATGCTAACAAGAACTCGGGTGGAACAACAGTTTCCCTATCCGAGGTCATTGGCGATACGGGGGGCGTAATCATGTTCACCTGTAATCACTGCCCATATGTCGTAGGCTCCGAACCACGGATAGAGGACATGGCCGAAAAGTCCCGTAAGAATGGTTTGGGGTTTGTAGGCATCAATTCCAATGATCCTGTGAAGTATGAGTCAGATTCATGGGATAATATGGTCAAGAGGTCCTCAAGGGGCATGAGCTACCCATACCTGCATGATGAGGATCAAAACGTGGCTGTTTCATATCGGGCTGAGAGAACTCCAGAGTTCTATCTGGTTTCATCATCAGGAAACGTCGTTTACAGGGGACGAATGGACGACTCTCCGAGGGACCCATCCCACGTCTCTACTAACGAATTATCAGATGCCATTGACGAGTACGTATCGGGAAAGGAAATTTCCAGCTCTAGGACGGAAAGCATTGGGTGCTCTATCAAGTGGAAGCTATGATTAGTACTGTTCCAGAACCAACTCGGTCTGCGTCGAACTAATCTCCGCAGGTGCTGTCAACCACATTCTATCCAGCATCTCTCTAAGTCCCACAGTGTCATCCACGTGAACAACAGCAATGAGATCTGCATCTCCACTGATCTCATAGACACTCTCCACACCCTGCCAGCTTGCGAACTCACCAGCCAGAGATCCAATTTCCGTACCAGGCCCTACCTTCAGCCTGATTAGCGCAGTGAGGCCGATCCCGGTCTCCCTGATCGTGTACCCCCTGATCACCCCATCCTCCTCGAGCCTCCTCATACGTGTCCTGATAGTTCTCTCAGTGACTCCAACCTGCTCGGCAATCTCCACAAAAGAGGCTCGTCCCGAGTCTCTCAAGACATTCAGAATGGTTCTATCCAGTGAATCAACCTTCATACGAGATTTATCCGCATTCAAGATAGTATTTGTATCTATTCTACTTATTCAAGAAAAAAAATCTGGTAATAAAGCTCCTTTTCGTCTATTTCAAAAAACCCCTTCAGAGGTTGCGTTCAAATGGGACCCCCCGACTTGCGCTTTCATGGCGAGAGAAGAGGCAGTGCATCTTCTCCGAAGGCAGGAGTACTTGGATGAGGTTTCATCTCTAGACCTCCCCTCTTCATATGCGACCTGGTACAATGTAGATGTGGCCACTCTCCTGAACAGGACTAGAATCGTTGGCCACGAGGTTGACGATGAGACCGGGCAGTCATTGGTGTTCTTTGATAGGAGTCTGATGCTGTGTTGTCCGGTTTCCGGAAAGATGCATCACTACCCCAAGCACCTTCTCCACTGTTTCGTCGATGACAACAGGTGCGACTGCGGAGAGCATGACGGAGTCATCTTCAGAGCGGAACTATTCTCAATCTCTCCAAAGGGAGAGCAACTTTGCTGGGAGGCGTGCTGTAGGTCAGAGATGGAGGTTCCCGATGTACAGACAAAGGTGTCTCGCTGGCTAAGCTGGCTGAATGAGTGATAATCGTCGCAATCTTGAGAACGACACAGTGCCTCGGAGCCTCAATGACAAGGGAAGTCACAGACCTCAGGGCGAGGATGATCCTAGACTCCAGGGGCAACCCAACAGTCGAGGTCGATTGTTATGTCGAAGGCGCATTGGCAGGAAGAGCGGCAGTCCCCTCCGGTGCGAGTACAGGGAGCCACGAGGCAGTGGAGCTCAGAGATGCAGGCCCTCAATGGGCTGGAAAGGGAGTGGACTCCGCTATCCATAACGTGAACTCGGTAATTAGGGAATCCATCGTTGGTTTGAATGTGGAGGATATGGAACTAATCGATGCCACCCTGATCGAACTAGATGGTACGGGCAATAAGGGAAACCTAGGGGCAAATGCTACTCTTGGTGTATCAATGGCATGCCTGAAGGCAGCTTCCACAGGAGCTATCTGGGAGCACCTTTCATCGGGTAGTGTCAGTATCCCAGTTCCGTTGATGAACATACTGAACGGAGGGGCCCACGCCTCCTCAAACGTCGATGTGCAGGAGTTCATGATTGTGCCACATGGTTTTGACTCCTTCAGAGAAGCACTCAGGGCAGGCACAGAGATTTATCACTCACTGAGAGAGGTGCTGAAGAGCGAGGGCCTGCTAGGCGGTGTGGGTGATGAGGGAGGCTTCGCTCCCGACCTGCCAACTAACGAGGAAGGGCTCAAGCTTGTCCTATCAGCAATATCCAGTGCGGGTTACTCGCCCGGTAAGCAGATATCCATTGCATTGGACGTCGCGGCACAGGAGTTCCATCATCAGGACGGTTACCACATTGATGGAAGGGTCCTTTCAGGAACTGAGCTGGGCCATCTGTACTCCGAGTGGATAGAGAGGTACCCCATCGTCTCCATCGAGGACCCATTTGGGGAGGATGATTGGAATTCATGGTCAGAATTCACTGAGAGGGAGGGACACCGCGTACAGGTCGTAGGGGACGACCTCTACGTGACAAATCCAGAGAGGCTCGCAAGGGGAATATCAGAAGGCTCATCTAACTCCATCCTGGTAAAGCTGAATCAGATCGGAACCGTCACGGAGACCCTGGATGTAATTAGAATGGCTAAGGAAGCAGGATTCTCAACAATTATCAGTCACAGGTCGGGTGAGACATCGGACCACATCATCTCAGATATCGCAGTGGGCGTCTCTGCAGGACAAATCAAGACAGGAGCCCCAGCGAGAAGCGATAGAACCTCAAAGTACAACCAACTTCTGAGAATATCGGAGAAATGCGAAGATTATGCTGAGCTATTCCAACAGGGATAGTAACAACGGTAGAACGATAGTCGCATCTGACTCAATGACGAACCTCGGAGTGTCAGTATCTATCTTGTCCCAGCTTATCTTCTCATTGGGAGGGGCTCCTGAGTATCCACCAAATGATGCCCTCGATTCTGAAATCTGTGCGAACCAAGCCCATCTAGGTATATCCAATCCGACATCCTGTCGTAACATGGGCACCACTGAGATTGCGAAATCACCAGCAATACCTCCTCCGACCTGGAGGATGCCTGTAGGCGAATCGTCTTCCCTGTACCAGTCTGCAAGGGCTTGCATGGCCTCCAAGCCGCTCTTGATTATCGATGAATCCTTGACTGACCTATCAAGAATTCTGGCCGCCAAGATGTTTCCTAGTGTCGAATCCTCCCATCCGGGGGTGAAGACTGGTAGATTTGCATCGGCAGCCGAGACCAGCCAAGACTTCTCGGGGTCAGAGTCGAATTCCAAGTCCCCGTGAAGCAGCAGGTCATACAGGTACTCATGGGGGAATCTACGATCGCCAGCAACCTCAGCATCCCCCCAAAGGGACATCAGCTTCTTCTCTACATCCCTGAATATTCCTTCAGGAATAGCTACATCCGTGACTCGGTTCATTCCCCTGTCCCTGAGTTTCTCTTCATCACTGGCGCTCAACTCCCTCCAATCCGGAACTTCTTCGTATTTCGAGCGCGCTACTAGGCTGAACAGATCTTCTTCGAGATTAGCCCCAGTACAGCAGATCGCATGGATCTTCTGTGATCGGATGGCAGGTGCCAGACTCCTCCCTATCTGGGCAGTGGACATGGCTCCTGCCAAGGTAACTATCAGCCTCCCCCCGTTATCCAGAAACTGCTTGAGGGACTTTCCACACCTCGATAATTCTCCCGCATTGAAATGATGGAAGTGCTCGGAAACGAAATCTCCAACATCCATTCAATCACTCTCGACGAACCTATCGATTCTCTCCCTGCTTGCTAGGACAATCCCCTCGACTTCCGAGACCAGGCCTTCATGGATTAGCATTGCTACATCCTGAGGGTCATGACTTCCGCAGGTGAAGACATCTATCGCAAGTAGCCCGCTATCTGTGTAGCAGTGCGCAGTGACGTGACTCTCGTCAATCAGAACCACTGCGGCGAAGCCAGGGGGGCTCAGCACACCATCGAAAACCTCGACATGGGAGTGTACCTCCCTGATTCCAGAAGCCCTAACGCTGACTCTCATCAGTTCCAGCATCCAAACTCCCTCATTCTCCACCGGGGACGTGTAATTGGTGTAATCCAACAAGACGTGACTACCTCGCGACCGACCGTCTCCCATACCCACTCGTACAGATGTGGGATTTCAAGCTCTCTACTGTACCAACCAAGACCTTAGTCTACGTAGTCCCTCGTGAATGGCCGCCTCGTTGGTGGCGTATGACACCCGGATGAAGCCTTCTCCCCCTGTAATCAGAGAGGCGGGAATTAGCTGTACTCCAGCATCCAGCGCCCCGTCAGCGAATTCGGTGTCAGACATCCCAGTTCCAGTGATATCTGCGAAGATGTAGAAAGCACCCTCGGGCTCTATGATCCTAACTCCGGGCAACTCCGAAAGCCCGTTCTTCATGATATCTCTTCGTTTTCTGTACTCGCCATTGAACTCTTCCACGGAAGCATCACAACTTAGCGCAACCCTCGCGGCCTCCATCATGAAAGTGGGGACATGGGAAGCGGAATTAGCCTGACTTTTGATAGCGGCCTTCACCGCATTGGGAGGGCCGGTGAGGAATCCCAGTCTCATACCTGTCATGGCCCATGATTTGGACCAGCCGTTTACCACTATCGTCCTCTCCATCCCTCCTGGCAGGGAGGCGGGGGAAACATGGGGCCAATCAACCCAGACCATACGGGAGTAAATCTCATCTGAAACAATCCATAGGTCATTCTCTATGGCTATATCCAAGATTCCCTGAATCTCTTCTGGGGTGAAAACCGCACCAGTGGGGTTACAGGGGGAATTGAGCAGGATCATCTTCGTCCTATCTGTGACTGCACCCCTAATTGCCTCCAGATCAGGATGGAAATTATCCTTGTTGACTTGAACATGCACAGGCTTAGCCCCAATGAATTCCAGCATAGGTTCGTAAGATGCCCAAGAGGGAGCTAGGAGAATCGCCTCGTCACCGGGCATGGTGGTAATTAGGAACGAGTAGAGCATTGCTTGCTTCGCTCCGGGAGTGACTACCACATCCTCTCCTGAGACATCAATGTCGTGATGTTTCGATAGATACTCTGCCACGGCCTGACAGAGCTCAATAGATCCCGGCCCCCTTGTGTACTTGGTGTTGCCAGCCCTCAATTCCTCAATGGCAGTATCCAGAATCTCCTTGGGGGTACCAAAACCTGGCTCTCCCACGGTCCATCTGACAATCTCTGGGCCCGGAGGTTGTAGATAGGGGGCAAAACCAACTCCGAGACCTTCGAACCTTGCGGAAATGTCTGGCACGTGTCTGCGATGTGCAGGACGACCATGAAGGTATGCCGAATTTCGGATAGCCTTCAAGAGAGGATGTCCGGTCGCCAACACATCGCACGGATGGCAGAGTAGCTATGCAAGGGATTGCAGATCCCTGGACCCGGGTGCAAATCCCGGTCCGTGCTCCACCAATTTCATACACTATTTAGTAGTTGAAAATAGTCAATATTAGCGTAATCGTCAAAATTTCCATTCCATATCATAGTGAAGCCCGATCCCCTCGATCTCGAAGACATCTGAGATCTCAACGAAACCACATCTCTTGTACATCGGTACTGCTCTAATCCGGGCATTGCACCATATTCCAGTACCTTGATTCGAGGCATATTTCTGTAATTCTTTGACCATGCTAGATCCGACACCGCGGTTCCGCCAATCTGGCTTTACTGCCATTCCTCTGATTCTGAACCTGCATCCCTCCCTCTCGTCAACCTGTAGTGTCGAGCAACCTACGAGAACCCCCCTCCGATATGTGCACAGGAAACTGGTCCTATCGTCATCATCTATTCCCGGATAGTGCTCCGTCCCTCTTGGAAGCCCCTCTCTCAGAACTTCGAACCTGAGGTCTAAATGAGCCTCATCGACAGAATCTTCCCAGACCAAACCATGCTTCATGCGGACCCTACTAGTCTCAGGTCCCTGTAATACTCTTCTTAGTCGCATTGAAGCGAGAGAGCCTCTTGGGGATACTATGCAAGATGTCAATGGTCCCGAGTGGAGGCCCATGGCGATAGTAGGCATCATCCTCTTGATCAATACCACATTCATCCAACTATCTACTCCTGGTCCATGGAATTCTGACTCCTTCACCCTGGGTGCATTAGGATCTGTTGCATTGGTTCTCCTTTACGTTTCATGGTACCGATTCACATTCAAGAGAAAGGGACTCATCCCCTGGATAGACCTATGGAATGAACCAGCGACATCAGCTAAGAAGGAGCTCATATCATCATTAGTGGTTCTCTCTTTGGCTTGGGCCGCTGGAAATCATATGCAAGATTTACTCCCGCGACCTACTGGGTTGGTACTTTCTCTTGTTGGGTTCCTCATGCTCTCTCAATCGATATATGTGCTACTTAGCGTGGGTCCACTAGCCGAAGACTAGCGGGATGACCACAATTCAAGCCATTGAGATATATTCTTCTCAATATCTGACTCTACAACCTTGCGTTCTACCACTGCCCCTCCCTCGAGAGGTTTTACCCTACACCCACAAGCATTGGCATGCCCCCCTCCGTCAGAGTCTAGATGTGTGGCCAGGGCAGTCAGGTCGTAGAGGCCCCCTTCCCTATGGAGGAATGAATTTGTGTAGAATGAAGCTGAGACGGGATACTCCCCCTCGTCCCCGAACGATGCTCCGATATCCCCATGAATAACTATGCATGCATCACAGGAATCCCCTGCAAATGCAGTAACATGGTACCCATTGGAACGCATTCCCAGCCCATCTAGCCTAGCTATTGCTATTCTGTCCACAATCACCGTTCTCTCGGATATTATGTCTGTCAGAATCTTTCTCTCTTCCTTCCTCTCCTCCAGCTTCTTAGAGATTAGCGGTATTTCCAAGATCTCCTCGATAGGTAGCCCCTGTTGCAGGCCTTCCAGCACTGCCATAGCCGTCCCCTCACTTACATCGATGACGCGACCAAGCCAGACAGCCGGTTCGTCAGAGAGATACTCATCCCTAGTTACCCCGCCGCCATCTAGCTTATCCACCCAATCTAGCAAATCATCGAGATCAGAAAGATCCAACCTCTCCTTTAGCATATCATGGGCGATCCTAGCCGCCGAGGGCGTATCCCTCCAAACAGCGATAACTCCATCATCATCTGTGGGCTTGTTGGATTTGTGATGGTCGATACTCAATCCACAGGCAGGGTGTCTCGGCAAATCGCATACCGCCGTACCTCTATCCATGAGATGATCGATAAGGCCCGCACGCAACTCTCCCGGATGTCCGAAAAGAACCTCGGAATCAGGCCACCATCTCCTGAGTATGGACGCAGTTACAACACCATCCAAGTCACTGTCAGTGACTATCCGGTGTATGTCAAGTGACAATGGGTCGACTTCCATGATTTATTTCGGCTACTATCTACTCAAAGGTGCTTTTGGTCCCCGTATGATGAGTAATTTTTTGACCACATGCCCCCTACTGCTTACATGGGTGCACCAGGGAGGAGGGTGATGGAGACATCCTGCGGCTTCATTCTGGTTAACTACGACTCCATTCTACTTCTCCAATACCCACAAGGGCACTGGAGTTTCCCGAAGGGGCACATAGAGGGAAGTGATCTCAATAATCATGAGACCGCTATTAGGGAACTGAAGGAGGAGACTGGGATAAATTCGCTGAAGGTCGAAAGCTCATGGGAATCAAGAACTGAATACACATTCAGAAAGAAAGGAAGGATGACTTCCAAACAGGTATTCTGGTATATCGCTACTACAGACGAGGTAGAAGTGAAGCTCTCAGAGGAACATACAAGTTACCTATGGCTGAATTTTGAGGATACAGAGTCGATGCTCACCTTCAAACAAGAGAAGGAACTATTGAGATCAGCAATCAAACACATGGAGAAAGTAGGACTAGTTCCCCGAGTTTGAGCCCCTCTTTCCCAGGGGGGTCCAAAGGGTCTCGCCCTCTTCTCCGGTAAGCCAGCGAGAGAGTACGAAGCAGTGGTCTGAGAGTCTGTTGAGGTAGCTAATAACCTCAGATCGAACCTCTTCACGAAGAGCGCAGGCTTCTCTCTCAGCCCTTCGGACAATAGTTCGAGCCATGTGTAAATGCGCAACCATGGGATTTCCCGTTGGAAGTATGAACGAGGATAAAGGCTCTAAATCTTCCAGCATGTAATCCATCTCTTCCACCAAACGATCCCCTGCATCTGCGTCTATTATCGACATCTGCTCCGGGACTCCACCCGGTGGACAAGCGCACTCGGCTCCTACATCAAACAGCTCTTGTTGGATTATACCGAGCATTCTATCAGCTTCAACAAGACGTCGCTCGGTGACTTCTGGTCTGTTATTTATCTCCGCACGGACGATTCCAATTGCTGAGTTAGCCTCGTCAATCGTGCCATAAATTGATACTCGGGGGTGCTCTTTTCCTACGCGAGTGCCATCTACGAGAGAGGTTTCTCCCCCATCTCCGCCACCGGTATGCACCTTCGTGATACGAACCATTAGGCCTCGCGACTGGGCCCATGAATATCAAAGTCCCTAACTAGAGATTGGAAAGAGCCTCACGAATCGCTCCAGTCCAAGAATCATCAACCGAGTCCCAGCCACCGAGCTTCTCAAGCTCCATCTCATGGGACTTTTCATTATCAGAATCACCCGTGTGTCCATGAATTAATACTAGAGCGGCATGACTCATTGCTGTTAGCCATTGGTCTTCCGAATGCCATGACTTCTCGAAATGAGACACGGCACCTCTCGGGCCTTCCAGCAATCCTCGCCTTACCTGTCTTAGGCCAGATTTGGACCACGAAATTCCCTGAACACCTATCACGAGACCTCTGAATGAGAGATAAATCTGTAGAGTCACGAGCACTGAAGCCAGAGCAAATGAAATTAGCTGTTCTGTCTGGTCATAATCGTTCCACCTATCAGAAAGCAGGCTTATTGAACCAATACATAGCAGGATTCCACCGAATGGAGCTACTACCACATCTCGATGAGTCGCAGTCATATGCCTGACTCCAAAGATGACGCCCAAACCCCCTACGATAGCCGCTACAACCGCTGGAACCTCTTCTGAGGTGCCTCTGGGTGCGGTACTGGATAACCAAAGAAGAACGGATATTGATAATAACAACACCGAGAATCTCCCACTAATCTCGGGAAAGGGCTGATGTCTACTGTACCAGAGGCATGCAACCCCCACAACTGCGAAAACTACTATCCAAAACCACATGATATCACTCTGTCTCGAATCCACCCTTCCATCCGGGCTCCCAAAATCCCTCATTATCGAGCCATCCAATCCATTCTACACTATCCGCTCTGAGGAGTCGAAAAGCCCTTCGATCAAGTCCTTGGAGTAGGGAATCGTCTAGGTCCCCCCTCCTATTAGCATCAGTCCACTCCACCTGCATTTCCCTAACTAGGGCCTGTCCGGCAGAAGGATTCTGGTAATTCCGTTCACAAGTGGCCCTGAGGTCCTGAAGCCACATCCTTGCCCCTTTCATATGAGGAGAATTATCCAAATTCGCCTTATCCCTATTTCCAAAGGGCCACCACTTCATATTTCTCACCTGAACCAAGGGGGACCCTCTATTCATCGTTGCGAATGTCAAAAGTCCTCCCGCGCTCCCCGATATACAATGGGTCGCGTTACAGTACATCTTCATGGTCGCCCAAAGGGGCCGGGGACGAAGACTCTCATCGAAAATTATGCCAAGAGGGTTTCTTCATCGGGAATCTCTCTAGAAATCCATCCAGATCGAATAACATTATCAGAATATGAGAAAAGAATCCAATCTAAAGGGGGAAATCTGATCCTCCTAGATGAGGCTGGTCCGGCAATGACTAGCATGCAGCTGGCCGATATCCTATCAGGAGCCTCTCTATCAGGGCAGAATCTAATTTTTGCTATTGGCCCCGTCGATGGCTTTAGTGATGAAATGAAGGAAGGGAACAACACAATCTCACTGTCAAAAATGACACTAACTCATGAAATGGCATCTGCAATACTCCTCGAGCAATTGTACAGGGCATCTGAAATCAATAGGGGATCGCCCTATCATAGAACCTGACTAAACAAGACGATTTTTGCCATCGACATGGACAACGCACGGCTCGTGCTCGCCCACTAAACTTCCCTCGATGGCTGAGTAGGCTAGAATTATTACCAAGTCACCCGGATTAACTAAATGGGCCGCAGCCCCATTTATACAGATCTCACCCGACCCCCTCTCGCCTTCAATTGCATATGTCTCCAGACGATTTCCATTGGTTATGTTCAGAACATGGACTCCTTCCCACTCCACCAGTCCAGCCGCATCCATCAGATCTCTATCAATTGTTATCGACCCTACATAGTCTAAATCCGCTCCGGTCACAGTGGCCCTGTGTATCTTCGAAGTAAGCATCCACCGCATACTTGTCATGGTATTCGGACTACAGTACCAGATTTCAACCCAAGGGAGTCTCGATTGATACTACAAGCTCCCTTTGATACTCTCTCTTGAAATCAGGGGTACCTCTTCATAAGTCAAACAGCTCCTAACTGAGGTACTAGGTGTTAGCATGTCTGATGGAAAAGTAATAGGAAAGTTGGGTGACAACGATCGTAAAGCGTTCATCGCAGTATTCATGGTAGGCATAATGCTATTCAGTACTCAGATGTATTCTTTCCAAGATTTTGAGACCTATGATGAGAAGATATCTTCCTCATCAGAAACCTCTTCTAGAGAAGCATTCCAACAGAGCGATCAGGCACAGTGGCCACCAAGTAATAGTGACCAAGGTATGCAATCGCCACAACATCTGTTCAATCATCCTGCATTCTCAGATCCTTCCTACCATGACCATATGTCCTACTACGGAAAAGTCTCAGATCCGTCCGCACTGATGATGCAACCGGAATATACGTTTTTCTTGGAAGAGACGGATGCCGAGGATCATGACAATGATGGAATTGGTGACCTGAGCGATCTAGACGACGATAACGATGGAATCAACGATCTCATCGAGATGTTTGACGGATGTTTCGGAACCCATCCATTTGATCATGATAATGATGGGGTGCTCGATGAGTTCGACTGGGATGACGATAACGATGGTATTCTCGAGGGGCCAATTGACTACGATCAAGGCGCCGATCCAAGGAATGTTTCCATGGACCGATATGTTGAGCCAACCACTGTCCATCCTTGGACGGGAACGCCAGTAGGTGTCGGGTACAGGGTAGACCAGAATCCTTTGGATCACGACAACGATGGAATTACCGACGATGACACAGACGGTTCAGGAGCTGACTCGTACGATGAGGATGATGACAATGATGGTAGAATCGATCAATTCGTTTGGCCATGTGATTTCGACTCAGACGGAATTCAGGACTATTTTGACTCTGATGATGACGATGATGGAATAGAAGATTTGTGGGACTCACATCCTTGGGACGATTCAGTAACAACCAATATTTCCTCAACCGCATCGTTGTGGGATGACGCCTCAGTATGGGGAGAGACTGAGACAATTATGGTCTCCATTGGCGAAAATGGCTTGGTCCCAGACAGGATCACCATAGAGGAGGGTGATACTGTCATCTGGACTAATGACGATTCTCAGTCCCACAACGTGTCTGCGTCTGATGGTACCTTCGACAGCGGCTCCCTCAGTCCAGGTGATACATTCACATTCATCTTCGCTGCCCAAGGAAGTTGGGACTACTCAGACCCCTCCACTGGACTATCACAATTCGATGGCAGAGTTACTGCCGGGTCTGAGACTAGTCAGACACTACCCGATGCATTCAACCTAAAAGATGACATTTATGGAACTGACAAATTTAATTTCGTCACCAAGGAGAGAACTATCTGGCATCCACGAGACCAAGCGTTCACTGAGGTAATAGACGGAGATTTAGACGGTGATGGGATTCCTAACTTCGTCGATCCAGATAACGATAACGACGGCTCTCCAGACTCGGCAGATACGGATGACGACAACGATGGCTTACTCGATATGTGGGACGTCGATGACGACAACGATGGCATACCAGACTCCTGCATGCAAGTTGATACTAACTCGGATGGCAACGGGGACCTTCCAAACTCTCATCCTATCGGAGTTCCCGGTATAGATTGCGAGTTGGACTACGACAGAGATTTGGATGATGATTTGTGGAGACCAATCGACTCTGACTATGACCTAGTCTGGGACTGGAAGGACACAGACGTTGGAGGAGCAGTACCTGCGGATAATCTCCTTGGTAATCCTGGAACTGATCCCAACGACTTGCCATACGACTTGGACAACGACGGAATTGTGAATGAACTGGACCCCTTCATGAACTCCACTACCGATGAGGTCGCATCATGGGACTGCCCCAGTCTCGAGAATCCTAATCCAGTCAATCCCGATCCAAGGTGTACAACTGAGAGAAAATCCTACACTGGTAATAACGACTGGGACGGAGATGGAATCAATAATTGGGAAGATGTAGACGATGACAATGATGGTGTACTGGATTGGCTAGATATCGACGAAAACTGCGACTTGGATGATGACGCGGATCTGCATAATCTGAATGGTTCAATGTTCAGAGATGACGGAGCGAACGATATAGACACAGACATCGACGGGGACGGTCTTTCGAACGACCTAGACTGGGACGATGACAATGACGGTATTTCGGATCTCTACGATCCCGACGATGGTAACTGTGGAATCGTAGACAGTGATTCAACCGACCAGTTCGATAACTCGTACTCGCACCAAGATGGCGACACAATAGATGGTAGTGATGACGGGACAACATACACTTTCCTCCAGCCACTAAGGTGGGATCAGTTCTGGCATTTCAGTCCATTCTTTGCTGAAGACCACGACTTCATCCTCCCATACAATGGGTATCAAGAAACCACAGATCCAACCACTGGGGTGACCACAATGGATTCCAATGGTGTGGTTCCAGAGATGTACTGGCACGTGATGATGAAGTGGAGCCCATGGAACGGGAACAATTACTTCGATATTGATATGGACGGAGATTCCCTGATCAATGGAATAGATGTTGATATGGATGCCGATGGAATGCCAGATTGGTGGGATCAAGACGAGGGGTCCGATGGAAGACTCGATGTAAATGATCCAGCGTTCGGTGGATCTTTTGATGACGGAGAGTGTGATCTATCACTGTTCAACCTGTTCTTCCAAATAGCATTCCAACCCATTGCGTGTGGAATCGAACTAGCTTGGCTTTTTGGATGGCCTATCCTTGATGAAACTGGACAAGGACAGAATATCTACACTCTGCCCTACTCAACTCGTCCAGACCCACAATGGGACGAAGGCTCATACAATGGAAGCAATTCAAACGGTCAGTGGACCTGTAACAAGAACTGCTTCTGGTTCGATTTCAATGGCAATCAAGATATAGGGCCTAGCTCAGCAGTTTCCTATGTTGATATCAAGGATAACAGGGATCTCTGGATTGCATATGTTGGTGTAAATCGAGGACTCTTCCAATGGGGAGACGATCCGAATGGCAACATGTTCCCCGACGAGATCGCGGATCTTCTGAATAATGACGTAGATCCCGATGACGATTGCGGCGCTCCTGTGGCAGGTACTATGGAACCACAGTGTATGTTCAATGATACTGCCGATTTAGACGATGATTTCGATGGAATTTACGATCATTGGGACATAGATGATGACAACGACGGAGTTTGGGACTTCCTCGATATCGACTCAAACGATGACCTTGATGACGATGCCAACACAGAGCCACCCGGCTCTTTCTTCACAGGAACCAACTGTGAGGATGAAGACGATGATGGAACAGATACAGATCCAGATGATGACGGATGGTACCAAGCGGTATGGGACAAAGGTCTCCTTGGACAAGGCCTACTGGCTCCCAGGTACTACGACGTAGACAACGACAACGATGGAATCCCGGATGGAGAGGATCCAGATGATGACAACAACGGAGTACCTGATGCTATTCAGGAAACTCTCCAAGGGTGTTTCACTGGTGAAGAGCAGAGCCCATGGGATCATGACAACGATGGAATTCCAAACTGGGCGGATAACGACTGGGACGGAGATGGAATAGTAAACGTGATTGAGCAGTCTGGCGCTACCCCTTTCATAACCCCCTGGGATCATGACAATGACGGACTAAGGGACGATGTCGATGATGATGATGATGCGGATGGTATGAAGGACAAGGATGAGGTCATGCTATGGCCCACCCGATTCAACTCGGAGTCAACGAATCCATGGGATCATGATGACTTCGGAAACGGATCAGGAATAGCCAACCCAACAGATCCCAGCACAGGTCCGGACGCTATAGACAACGATGACGATGCCGATAACAGAACTGATGTCGATTGGGACCATCTGGAAGAGGGCTGGAACAGCTCATCCGACTGGGATCAAGATAATGACGGAATCCCGGACGAGAATGACAAGATACCAACCAGAATTACACTCTATTCGGAACAAATCCTCTGGTTGGATGCATTCTTCCCTGCAAAGTTCAATGGAAGCGTGGACTGGCTTGATCCTGAACAGGGAGTCTTCACAAGAGCTCCGAACATCCCTGTACAGGTCCTCATTGAGTGGTCCTCAAACGGTACAGTCGCTTTGGAGACAATAGACGTCTTAACCGATGAGAACGGCGAGTTTGAAGTCGGCCAATATCTCTTCCCAGAAGATTTGGAAGTAGCTCCTGCATCAAACTACAATATCTATGCTGAAGTCACAGAAATGTTCCTTCATGACGGAGCTAGTACTGAACCCGTGCCTGTAGAAGTCAGGGCTAATACGACTGTAGACTATGTTGCTTGGACCTATTTCAGAAGCGATGAACAGCCTCTTTTCGTTGACTACAAGGTACATTACACCGCAGACTGGGACAGAGGAATATTCGACAACAGACTAGGATTCGCTCCTGTGTCATTCAACGTTTCAGGAGGTCCTTTCGGAAATAGCACCAATCCAACCGTGTTCGATGGATATGGATATGGATACAGGGCCGATGCAGGAGGATGGGTGTCTCTGACATTCGTACAGACATCTGGAAGTCAGGGTATCTGGAAACAGGTCCAATGGAACTCAACCATGGATAACGGCCCCGGCGCGATTCCAGGCGGTTACGAGGAGATTGTCTGGGATGATTTCTCGAAGACGCACAATGTCGTAGGAAGATACAACTACACCTCTACAAGCTTACCGATTGGTGATTACACATTCACAGCTTACTCTAGACCAGATCTGGGTTCTGAGCTTCCATGGCCTTACTTAGAGGGCGATGAGTCTGACTCGTTCAATATCAGATCAATGCACAGGATGTATGTTGAGGCGGATATAATCACCCCCTCCATCAGGCCTGTGTATTTCTGGGATGCAACCCAATTCACTGGCTCCTCCTTTGGAGCTTGGAGGGCACTTTTCCATTCGCCTTCACTTGTTAATGCGAATTTGGACTACCAAGATGCAAGTCTAGGTAAGCCATACCCGATTCTCTGGGATGGAAATCCACAGTCACTGACAGGGGAGTCCTCAAACTTGAGATCGTTCCTTTCGTCCAATGGTACCCATTGGTTCATCGCAATGCAGAATGGAGGGGACTTCAACGTTCCACCTTGTGGGCCTGTCGATCCATTAGATCCTGATAGCGATGTCAGATGTGAGATCGTTCCTGAAATGTTCACCGGCGAGACTCTGAGAGTGGTGGGTTCCGTTTGGAATCGAACCATGGTTCCATGGCCACACGACCCCATGGCTCTACAGGTTGATGTAGATGGTAACGGCGTATTCGCAGGCTCGACTGAGACTGGATTCGCAAGAGTGCCAAATATGGTAGATGGAGTAGCGCAGTTCGACTATAATTGGACTTGGTATTCCCAGTACTCCGCTGGAGTATTCGGCATCAGGGCAGATTTCACCAACTCGAACTACTACTTCACAGGCAACCAGACCACGGTCCTGGCCCCCACTGGTGCGTACGTAAACGTCTCAGTGATCGGTACTACTGACTTCCAATTCAGTACAATTCCGAGACTCTATCGCGGGCAGAACGTTACATTGGAGGCTAGACTCATCGACAACGCATTCCAGCCAGTGAGAGACGCTCCCGTCAACTACACTTGGTCTGCTGATAACTCCGCAGGAGTCGCAATTACGGACAACAATGGAGTCTTGAAGGTGAACCTAACAATAGACGAGTTCCATGATCTCGGAAACTTCACTCTGGGAGTGACATACCCCGGCGATCCATTTAGACAGGGAAGCTCTTCTGTGACTAGTTTATGGGTAGTTTCTAGAACATATCTGAGTATTCAAAGTACCACTCCCAACCTCCTCCAAGCAGGAGACATATGGGAGTTCTCAGGCCAGGTAACTGATGATAATAGAACGGCGGTTGAGAAAGACCTCGGAGAGGCATTGGACGGATGCCTCGAGAATGGGGGGGAGGTCCTCCTCATTATGGAGGGGACGGATTTCGAGGATAGGACACACAGGCAGATAATCGAGACGCTTTGTCCAAATGCAGGCTCAATCTACCATGAGTTACTACTCAATCCACAACTTCTTTCAGACGATCCCAATTCCTTCCTGCCAGACGGCTTTGGCCCGGTAAACGTAATACTGAGGTTTGCAGAAAACCTCCCTCATGAGGGATGTGAGCCCTTAGATGCGGATGCTCTCAGTACCTCCGGTGCATGGGACCCATGCGCTCTCATCGTCAATAGCGATCATTACAGGAAGGTAATGCAGTTCCAAGTAGACGGGTTCAGTCTCATTGGGAGGACTCAGCTTTCCGTAGACGATCAGATAGTGTATACTTCCGAAATCGATCCCACCACTGGTCAGGCTATAGAGAAGCCAATGATTGTCACGGGACAGTTGACGGATGAGCTAGGCTCGAACCTTTCGAACAGAGCGATTAGGATAACCTATGAGATGATAGACGCATCACTGGGTGTAGTTTCCTGCCTCCCAGGGACCACAGACGCAAATGGATTCTTTGAGATCGTGTGCCCTCTGTCTGGAGTAACTGCTGGTCAAGCAAGGGTGAGCATCCAGTTCAATTCATACGAGAACAACGATAGATACCGATACAGCAATTCGTCTTCAACTAGGATATTCCCAGTATTCTCAAACTCCACCATGCAGATTATGGAAGTAGGGCCATTCCGCTCTGACGTTGATACCTACACCTTCCAGAACGGCTCTGAGTTCCCCGTTGTTTACCTGAAGGAGTCGTTCCACGTCGAGGCTCTTCTAACTCAGGTGAATGGTAATCCAATCGGAGGAAAGTGCTTGAACATATACATCAATCCAGAGATCAATACTCGTCCCATTGGGACTATGATTACCGAGGATGGAACTGGGTGGGTTAAGTGGTTCTCCGGAGATCCTGAGGATAATCCCAGCAGGAGAGGAATAGAGCCTGATGGTGAATCCTTGGAGGGATTCCGGACACTGAGAATAGCATACGAGCCAGATAGGGAGCTCCCAGGGGGATGTAGGGCCGAGACCACTCCTGTGGTCAACAGCTCTTTCATGGATATGGAAATACTTGTGAGGAGCAGGGTCGACATCCTTCTGAAGAATCACTGGTCAGATCCGGTTGGGTACAAGGCTGGAGATGATATCTCAGGCTCTGTAGCCATCCTAAGGGACAGACTCGATGTGGCAGTAGCCGGCGAGACAGTAATCTTCAGAATACAGTATTGGAATGGATCTGGGTATGTCAATATCCCTCCTCAGTATGACGTTACCAACGAGCAGGGGGAAGCCGAATTCAACTTCACCTACCTTGGAAAGAATGTTCCCTTCTCGGGTGAATGCGGGGAATTAGACACCTTCGGGAATCCCTGGCCCTGTGCGGTGGACGGCCAGTGGAGAGTGACAGTTCACTTCCAAGAGTCTTCCTTCTACCAAGGAGAAGATCTTGAGAACACTCCAATCATACGAATGGACACCAGTCAGCCCGAGGGCCAAGCGAGCTTCTTTAGCGCGCAGGTTACAGTGATTCTTCTGGTAGCACTGTCATTCGCACTACTAATTGGCGCTATAATGTACAGAAACTACGCTGAGCGTAGAAGAATCGAAATCATCAGGGGAATACTCACTGACTCGCTGATGTCTCTTAAGGCGTCCAATGATTTCATTCAGACCATCTTCAATTGCTACAAGGACCTAGTTAGATTCTTCAGGAAGAGAGGCGCTATGAAGAAGGTGTATGAGACGACAAGAGAGTTCGAAGATGCACTGAACTCCATGCTTGGAGGAATCGCTCCTCCAGGTGACTTAGACGAATTCTTCGCAATCTTCGAGGAAGCAAGATACTCCAATCACGAAATAGGCGCAGAACAGAGGGACCGTGCCATTTCGACGTTGCAATCTATCATCAACCACATGACGGTTTCCTTGGGAGACAGTGTACTTGTGAGGACCATGGATACCGAGTCTTCAATGTACAGCTCATTGACACGAGCAGGGGAGTTCATTGACTCCGACGGCCAAGTTAGGCTAGCGGGAGTAGACGAGGACGATGCAGACTCAGGATTCAGGATTTGATTGCTCTGGTGCCGTATTGAGGGTAAATCAGCCTCTCGGTAGGGCCCGTAGCATTCATAACAAGGCCTCAGGTGGGGCGCCTACCCAAGAAACGTCGAGGGAGTCATATGAGTAAAAAGAGCAGAAAGACCAACCAGTCCTTAATCGCCCTTATCGGCGATTTAAAGGAGCAGAGCAGGTCCACCGGCTCGGCACTATGGCGAGACGTAGCGCTACGACTAGAATCTAGTCGAAGTAATTGGGCTGAACCCAACCTGAGCCGCCTGTCAAGGCATGCTTCGGACGAGGACATGGTCCTCGTTCCAGGCAAGCTACTTGGAAGCGGCGACATAGAGGGTCAGCCTAGCGTCGCCGCCTACAGTGTCAGTGCCGGAGCTAGGACCAAGATCGAAGGCGCAGGAGGACGCGTACTTACAATCAGGGAGCTGATGAAGGAAAATCCTGATGGAAAGGGGGTGAGGATCCTTGGATGATCAGCAAACACTAGTTTACGACGCCAGTGAGAAGATCCTTGGAAGGCTAGCCAGCCACATAGCCTCGCAGATGCTATCTGCCAGAAAGGGCGGAAGCCAGCAGATGGTGATAATCCTAAACGCTGAGAAGGCAATTGTTTCCGGCCCCAAGAAGAGAGTTTTCGGTAAGTACAGGGCCAAGTATGAGCTAAATCATGCACGTAAAGGACCATTCTTCCCTAGAATGCCAGATCAGATATTCAAGAGAACCGTTAGAGGCATGTTACCTTACCAGAAGAACAGCAGTGGCCGGAATTCTCTAAGGGACCTCAGGGTAATGATCGGTACCCCTTCCAATCTCAGAGGGGACGAACTACCAGATGGCCACCAATGGGGAGATACTTCAAAGATCGAAAGACCTCTTCCTCTCAAGTTCGTTAGTCTTGGAGAGATTAGCGAAGCGTTGGGAGTAGACTCAACAAGATGGGGAGCTGAATAAGATGGCTAGGAAGAAGACGAAGAAAATTTCAGTCAACACTAGCGGTAAGAGGAAAACGGCAGTTGCCAGAGCCACTGTTAGGAAGGGCCAGGGCAGAGTCAGGGTCAATGGCGAACCAATTCACATCATGGGGCCAAGCCTTGCACAGAGAAAGGCGCTAGAGCCCGTCCAGATCGCCGAGGCCATGAATCGGCTAGGTGATGTAGATGTCCACGTCGATGTCGTTGGAGGGGGTCAGATGGGACAGGTGGACGCTATCCGTACTGCAATAGCCCGTGGATTAGTCAAGTGGAACGGCGGTGCAGAGGGCGATGATGAGGAACTTAGAGACGAATATCTAAGATTTGATAGAAGTCTTCTAGTGAATGACCCCCGACGCAAGGAACCTAAGCATCAGATGGGACGCGGTGCTAGGAAGAAGTGGCAGAAGTCTTACAGGTAGGTGAAAAGAATGATTATTCCAGTTAGATGTTGGAGCTGTGGCAAGGTGATTGCCCATGCATATGCAGATTATAGAAAAGCCGTTGAATCAGGGGAAGAACCCCAGAAGGCCATGGATGACGCTGGTCTTGTGAGGTACTGTTGCAGGAGAATGTTCCTCGGACACGTCGAGCTTATTGACGAGGTCGCGCCTTTCAGTATACCAAGAGAGAACTGATTGTAGCGACAGGGCTTTGACGTGCAACTTACGCGCACAAATCCCACAAGGGGCCTGTAGGTTAGTTTGGCCTATACTTCGCGGCTGGGGGTCGCGCGACCCAGGTTCAAATCCTGGCAGGCCCACCATCTCTGTTTTAGACTGTTTTAGAATCATTCTAATGTACAATTGAGACGTAGGTTGAAGGCACTAGCCCCCTCTCGAAGAGCATGGCAGAAGACGCTATTGATGAGAGGACAAAAATCCTCAAAATCAATCATCTTGCAGAGCGTCTCGCATATCACTCCAACCTATACTACAACGAAGCGTCCCCCGAGATAAGCGATTCCGATTATGATTCTATGAGGGATGAACTAGCCGCTCTAGAGCCTCATCATCCTCAGCTTTCTAGAGTCGGATCTGACCCCTCTCCAGGATCTGTGAAAGTCGAACACGAGTTCCCAATGAGGAGTCTCGATAAGGCGAACACAGCCGAACAGGTATTTCACTTCGTTTCACAAACTACAGCAAGGGGAAGGAGGTTTGTGTGTCAGCCGAAGCTCGATGGCTCTGCACTTTCACTCGAGTATAGAAGAGGGAGGCTCGTAAGAGCGGCCACAAGGGGAAATGGGACTAGGGGCGAGGACGTTACAGCCAATGTGAGGAGAATTCCAAACATACCAGAGGCATTGTCTTGGGATGGTGACTGCCATGTCAGGGGAGAGGTTGTAATGCCTCTGAAGATATTCGAACAAAAATACTCAGAAATCGCACCAAATCCGAGAAATCTCGCCGCGGGGTCACTCAGGCAGAAGAGTATTGATGCAGGCAAAGGCCGAGCAGAGGACCTGGCATTCTTCGCATACGGTGTCGAGTTTCCCACAGGATCTTCAAGACACCCTGACAGCCCAAGCCCTCCCGATTTCAAATTAGACTCCGACATAATTTCATGGCTTTCATCTGTAGGGATAGAGGTAGCGGGAAATGAGGTAGTCTCAGGTTCTGAAGATCAAGACACCTCCGACGAAATAATGAAAATCGCCAAAAGGTGGACAGAGAGCAGAGACTCAGAGCCGTGGGAGTTAGACGGAGTTGTGATCAAATTAGATCGTCTGGACAAGAGGAAATTATTGGGTATGACCGCGCATCATCCAAGATGGGCATTGGCCTGGAAGTTCGCACCACAGGAAGCAATCTCCGTTCTAATGGGTGTCGACTGGCAGACCGGGAGGACCGGAAACGTGACCCCCGTCTCCAGAATAGCCCCAGTCGTCGTTTCTGGAGTCACAGTAGAAAATACCACTCTCCACAACAAGGGAGAGGTAGAGAGGCTTGGCATGTCTATAGGAGATAGGGTCCGTGTGGTTAGAAGAGGGGATGTTATTCCTAAGATAGTCGAGGTTTTGGGAAGGGCGACCAAAGAAGATATCGAAGGGAGGCTACACTCCGATGGTACCCCGTTCACACAGGCCCTACCAGATACAGCTGAGATCATAGCTCCCTCGCAGTGTCCAAGGTGCCACACGCCCCTAATTGAGGAAGGGGCATTCATCAAGTGCGATAACCTGGATTGCCCTTCCAGACTTGAGCGGGCAATTCTATACTGGTGTAGAAATATGGAGATGGACGGGATTGGAGAGAAACTCGCGGAGCAACTATGCTCCTCAGGGCTTGTCTCTAGCATTGCCGATCTATACAGGCTCAGTGAGAGGAAGAGTGAACTACTCGCATTGGAAAGGATGGCCGAGAAGTCAGCAAATAATATTCTACAGGAGTTAGAGAATGGACGATCAATGACCCTCAGTAAATTCATCTCAGCGTTGGGTCTTCCCAGAATAGGGCCCGAGATCGCTACGCTGATTTGCTCTGAAGTCAAGTCGTTGGACGAGCTTATCGATATGTCTTCCAACAGAGAATATGCCATTGAGAGGCTGATTAAGATAGAAAGAGTGGGCGAGGTTGTGGCAAACCTCCTACTGGAAGGAATCTCCAAAAGAAAGGAAACAATCCTCGATCTGTACTCCCAGATAGAGATAGTTGAAGACGAATCAATTTCAGTACAAGGAATATTGGACGGTCAGACATTCTGCATGACCGGTACCCTAACGAGGCCCAGAAAGGAAATTGCACTCTCTATCAAGTCAGAGGGGGGTAAAGTGGTCTCCTCAGTATCTGGTAGTCTGGACTACTTAGTATCCGGAGAGGCCGCAGGATCAAAGAAGGAAAAGGCGGTCAAACTTGGTGTCAAGATTCTTACTGAATCCGATCTAGATGATTTGCTAGAAGGAAGATTGCTCAGTGAGATGCCCCCAGTAAGGCAGGCGACTCTCGGAGAGTTCTGACTACCCATACATGGTGCTAGGGGCACTCACAACATCCGACTCAGCGTTTAGATGTAAGGCCATCATCTCCCTAATCTGGCCCTCAATCCTCTGAGCCTCTTCCAGAAGTGGATCAGGATCGAGCTTCACTGCAGGTAGAAGACCATCCAGGCACTCGATTATCCGTGCAGCGGCTCTAGCATCTGGGACTCCCCCTCCACTGAACTCACCTCCAGACTCTGCTATTATGGCCAATGAATCCATCTTCCTCCTTCTGCTCTCTCCAAGCATTACACCAGTCATACCGCCTACAACTCCCTGCTTCAGAAGATTCGCACCTATGTCTCCCAGAATTTCTCTCGACTTCTCGGTCGACCCTATGCCAACCACTGTATCAGGACTCTTGTCCTCATCAAATATTGAATGCTTCTGGCCTTCTCCCTGTGCATATGAATCAATCATAATTGCCATACCAGCCCCCGATTCAGACATCCAATCCAGAATCTCACTCGCAATAGGGAGCTTCAACTCCGGAGAGATTTGAATCTCTGATGCAATAAGTACCACCTTGTCGCACTTTTCCACGTTACATATCGGTACTCCGCTGTATAGCCTCATGGGAGGAAGCGGACTGCCATCCTGGACTAGACATACGGGAGGTAAACCAGAGTGTCTGATTCCCCCAACAAGCTCCAGTCCGAGCTTATCGACGAGGAAATGTGCCACTATACTACTCACAAAACCCTCAGACGGAAAACAACTGATCACTAGAGCCTCATTAAACTCCGAATCATCCTCAACATCAATCACAGGCCTCTCGCTCATGACTGCCGATGAACGCAAGTGCTTCTAACAGTTAGCCCACTCGGAATCACTGTAGCGTACCCGAGGAGTCACTATGGAAGCCGGATTTGTAGCGCACCAGCTATCTCCCTCTTCATGGAGTAGATACGAAGACTGCCCTCGAAAGTATTGGCTTTCCAGACAGAAGCTCCCTAGAAAGGCAAGTATGCCAGCCTCTATGGGGACGGCCGTGCATAATTCTGTTGAGGATTTGTGCAATCTTGAAATTAAGGGGAGGGATGCAGAGGAAGTAGGATGGCTACCTTCCACAGCAAAGGCCATTCTAGATAGGCACTGGCAGATCGAGAAAGGCATTTTTCTCGAAACGCCAAGACACCCCCGATGGAAAGATGAGATGATAACAAAGGCCCACGATGGTTTGGTAGGCGCGTTGAATATTCTTTTCTCAAAGACAGGTCTAGACAAGACCAGTTTTTCCAATGTCACGATTGGGATGTGGGACAAGGTCCAGTCTATCGTTCTAGCCAATGAGGGAACCCTAGTCTCAGAATGTGGCCGATTAATGGGCAGATTGGATTTGTTAGTGGCCGATATAGATGACAATGGGAACTCAAGGGGTTGGATAGTAGCCGATTTGAAGACGGGAAAGCCCCCAAAGGTCAGCTTGAATGAGAAGGTCAGCAGACAACTCCGTTTCTACAGGGACCTGCTTAAGCAAAACAACCCAGATCACCCCCCACTTCACGCAGAGGGATGGTACTCATCGAACCAGACTATACACAGAGCAGAAGGCCCATCGGTCCTCGAAGATGCATTCAAGGCATGGGAGGGAATGATGTACAGCGATACTCCATTCGAGGGAACGCCGGGTTCTATGGCTTGCGGATTCTGCGAGTGGAAGGCGTGGTGCCCAACTTGGTGGGCGGCTAGAAGGGACGGAAACCTATCACCTGGAAGTATTTTCAGGGACGAGGTAGTGAATATAATCAGATTCGATAGTGAATCAGGAGCTACCCTGTTCGAGAGAGCCCCTCCCATCGGAAATGATGGAGAGGTAGGACGATCAGAGAATAAATTTGGGGCCCTATTACGAGATCAAGCGCTTTCTCAGATGAGGGATCTAGTGGACTCAGGGCACCAAGGACCAGTCTATCTAGGAAGTGCGAAAGCCAATGGAAAGGTAATGCACCTCGGCGACTGGTCCGAGATTTTACCCTGGAGCCCGATTAACAAATCCCTAATCTAGCGTTTCAATTAGCTCATCAAGAGAAATCTCGAATTTCTCTGGGAACTCTCTCATAAAGTTCCACAGCAGTAGGAGAGAAGCACTGGCATCTGCATCAGCCCTGTGCGCCCTATTCAGGTCAATTCCGTATCTATCGCAGAGGTCGCCCAGACGATGTCTACCCGGTACACGAAGCCTTCTTGCAATTTTCAATGTGTCAATAAAACCCCTAACCCGAGGGGCCTCAATTCCAGCCCTAAGGTACTCCATCTGTATGAATCCCCAGTCGAACCCGATAACGTTGTGCCCAACTATTATGGCACCCTCCATCATATCGGAAATCCTTTCTGAGTGTTCTGAGAAAGTACCAGCACCACTCACATCCTCATTGCTTATTCCATGGACGTTGGTAGCTCCAGAAGGGATCTTACGCTCTGGATCCACCAGAGAGCACTGACTTATGTGCTGGCCACTAGAGTCACTCCCCACTAGAGCATACTCGACAATCCTCTCTGATCTGCAGTCGAAACCTGTCGTCTCCAAGTCAAATCCAATGACCTTCATACCGTCTAGGGGCCCGGACATGGATGTCCCTAGCCGGCGACGTCCATGAACTATGTCAAACAGCCAAACACAGGACGCTAGTCCAACAGCCATATATTGAGAAACACTACATGACCGCCATGATACGCAGTAACAAGTATCTCGCATCACTAATTATACTGTCTCTGCTGTCTGTCCCTTTGTCAGGTTGCTCTGGTCTCGGAAGCAATGTTCCCAATGCGAGTGTCTCGGCCGATCAGATGGAAGTAAACCTTGGAGAAACGGTCAATTTCGATGCCAGAGAGTCGACGACACCTAGTCCGACCATCATAGACGAGTTCCAATGGGACTTTGACGATGGAAGTACAAAGACCACCAAACAAGGAATTACGAGCCACGCGTTCCTCAATTCTGGATATCATGATGTGGAAGTAACCGTCCTCAATGATGATGGGGAGATAGATAGGGCATCAATATCAATTTTTGTCAATGCCCCTCCTACTATTGTCCTTGACATGCCCACATTCATCAAGTCGGGAGAGACGGCATCCCTCGATGCCAGCTCATCATACGATCCAGAGGGAGCTTCCATAGAATACATCTGGGACTTCAACATATTCTCCGACTCAAACAACGATGGGGACCCAACTAATGATGCCGACTCAAACATGCCCGTAGCAGAACTGCTTATCGACCAAGCAGGCAATAGGACTGGATCCATATCGATCGTCGATGACAAGGGTGCCATCTCTACGATGAATTGGGATCTCATGGTGGTCTCGAGGGTATTCAACATCATTTGGGAAGAACAGACAATTGAACTAAATCGAAATGGGTACCTAGAACAGGGTGAATCCACAGTCATCGAACACGAGCCAGGAATAGGAGCAAGAATCATCCAACTGAACGCAACACTCACTCTTTCTCGAGAGTTGATACCGATTCTTCTCCCAGAAGATAACTTCACACTTTCTTTGGATATTCAATCTGGTTGGAGCACCTTCTCTTCCACCTCTCAGGATAACATCACCGAGAATACAAGCGCTTCCATTGACAGGGGAAACATGAACACATACCCGGAAAGTGGGTACACTCTGTCCGCCGACTCCAAAGAAAGCCTCGAGGAGCTCCTCCTGAATCAAGCTGGAGAGAGGTTCGGCCAGGGAACGTGGTCTTGGACCATTACAGCGGACCAATGTGATCCTGATCTGCCAGTTGATGGGGTCGACCCAGATCAGGGCAATGATTGGGATCTCGAAGTCACAGTAGTAGTCATGGTTCTAAGAATCAGTGAAGTAGGTCCCTGAACCAGTACGCACTGTGCGAAGTGCTTTGAACTCCTCACGACTGCGTGAGGCATGGTCAAGTCGATGGAGATAACCAAGCTATCCATCAAAGAGAAGCTGGTAATCGATGTGAGCGTTCGAATGAATAACCCTGAGGACTATGACTTCTCACCAAGAGCCTCGCTAGATGGGGCTACTATGAATTTATTCAATGGAAACGATCAGTCGCCTTCGGCTTCTGCGGATCTAGATGAGGAACAGATAATTACAGCAGAGAGGGATAGGATGGTGGAATTGAGAGTCAAGTTCGCTGTCGATGGCATGCATGGGGTTCTTACTAACAAGACCAAGAATGTCAGGGATGGTCCCAATGCAAAGAAGTTAGCAGAGCCCCGATGGAAGACCATACTTCCATTGTAATAGAGATGATTAATTACTCCCACGACTCTCAAGGACTCCCTGTAATCCTAGTTACCGGTAGAGCTGATGCCTTTGTCCCTAACACAAAACGAAATTCGTGAGGCTATCTCCCATTGTCAAGAGGCATCCATTTCCTTCATTAAATCTGGTAGAAAAGCAAAAAGAAGCCAAATTTCAAAATCCCTTAGAGATGAATTAAGTAAAGAAATAGGTAAAAAATGCCCAACTTGTGAGAGAATAATTACGATAGCCAATCCCCCATCAAGTAAAGTGTACCAACCAATTGAATCATCATTTACGATTGAACATCTATTCCCTCTGAGGATAGGTGGAGACAACACCCATGAGAATCTCATGATTGCTATGTGCTCTCATTGTAACTCTCGTAGAAACAGTGTAATGCAACATTTTCTCACTCCGGTATTCTCTAACTCCACAGGGGAAATACCATCTAATGCATTAGAAGACGTGAAGAGGTTCCTTGAATGGTCGATTTCCTCAGTTCTTCTGCCCAATCAGAAACAAGATAGAGAAATACAAGAATTATGGGAGAATATGAAAAAGTCCAGATCCCCTTCCATATCCTCCCTAATGGAAAGAATATCCTCATTAGAGGATAGAATAGCAGAGCTTGAGAATAGTAGGTGGAGGAGACTAACTAGATTTATTGACAGTCTATTTCGGAGAAAAACAGAGACTCCCAAGAAAATATTAGAACATAAAAAACACAATGGGACCGCTGATCTGGACTTCACCCCAGAGGAGTTTTCTAAAGGTCTCTTGAGTCACAAATCCCGAGAAGGGGAAATGACATTCAACTTTCTCTATGGGCAATTAATAATCAAAGAATCAAAATATAATCTCAAGAATCATAATATCAAACCCTCCTCATATCTGGAAGAAAACTGCTCAGATCTATTAGGAATCGAAAAAAGATTTCATAAAAATGGTAAAACATTCTCATACTGGATTACCGAAAAAGAGAATCTCGTGGAAATCAAAGCACCGTTGGAATCCGAAAAAGAGAATCTCGTGGAAATCAAAGCACCGTTGGAATCCGAAATAAAAACTATAATTCTTCAACAAGTAAAGGAGGGGGCTAATACCTCCTCAAAACTAGGACATGCAATTATCGCCTATCAAGATAAAAATAATTGGGACGAATCCGGAAAAAGGGCATTCAATAAAAAACTCGGACTCCCAGAATCTAATTCATATGTCCAAACAATTAGGGAATTTGTGAGTGACTCCATTAATATTGATGGCAATCCACCAATGTATACACTTTCGATCAATGAAGAAATCCCGATTAATTAAAAATGATCATTGCTGGTAACTGCGTATTCCAAAACCGTCGGGATTAAACCCATGACGCTGGTCCAAAACACGCTGGACCCATAGTGTAGCCTGGATATCACATGAGCTTGCGGAGCTTGTAACCCGTGTTCGAATCGCGGTGGGTCCGCCATTCACTCGTTCATCTTGT
>MDSV01144942.1_pt1 | contig 31946 bp, 13 predicted proteins | sample 810851 | NCBI WGS metagenome assembly MDSV01 (sample SAMN05326640, study PRJNA326480) | marine metagenome | isolation source: seawater | place: Atlantic Ocean: North East | collected 2012 | reverse complement strand
CCGCCGGATTCGCGCAGCAGCAGCAGCAGCAGCAGCAGCAGCAGCAGCAGCAGCGTCGGGACGAACAGCGGGAGTAGTAGTGATGCTTCCTTCGCGGGGCGCGTCTCCGCTTCGTCTGATTCGTTGTGTAGGGTTCTAATAAAAATGTTTTACCCGTACGTAGTCTACGTAGTTTCTACTTCGCGTCGCGAAGCGCACGCCCGTTCGTCTCGCGCCTCGCCGGCTCGGCCGTCGGTTTTCGCTTAGGCGCACTCATCCCAGCAGTTGGTCTAGGAACGCGTCGTCCTCGTCGCGCGACGTCGCGGCGGCGGGGACAGGCGGTCCCGCGTGTTTCCGTCGCTCTCGCCGAGATTCTTCGCCGGCGGAGCCGTCCCGCCCGTCCAGCAGCGCGTCAAGCTCGGCGTCGTCGTCGCCGTCTTCGCGTCCACGACGCGTTTCCTTTTCCCCTGAAGCGCCAGCACCCGACCGCGCGACCGCGCCGGTATCTCCGGTGTCTCCTCCGCCGCCCGCGTTCGCTGTCGGAAGATGGTCCACCTCAGCCGGTGGTCCAGACGCGCGGTCGGCGACAGCAGCCGCCCCGTCGTCGCCGGCGACCGTCGCGGCGGGCGCCGGGTCGTCCGTTCCGCCGGCCCGCGAACCGCGGTCCCCCGCGCACTCGCGGTAGTCCTCCGAGAGCCCGAGCAGGTCCGCGAGCGAGAGCGCGCGCAGCCGCCGCTCCAGCGCCGCGGCGTCGAGGCTGAGCTCGCTGAGATTCCCGGCTCCGTCGCCGAGCGCGACGCGTTCGAGCGCGGCGAGATCGTCCACCGCCCACGAAGGATCGAGGTACGCGCTGGCGTGTTGCCGCGGCAGAGCCGCCTGGTCGCACTCCGCGAAAAGCGCTCGCAAATCCGCACCCTTACTTCGCGGACGCACGTTCCCGTTCGCGTCCAGACGCTCATCGTCCTCGTCGGGAGGGAGGTCGATCTCCGGTCGCGGCGCGTTTCGCTCGTCGCCCCGCGTCGATTCAGGAGCCTCGTCCTCATCCTCGTCGACGTTGTCGAAAGGCCCGGAGCGACCGCGGCCCCGCCCGCGACCGCCCCGCCCACGGCCGTCGCGGAACGCTTCGCGACGCTGTTGCTTGAACCTCGCCCGAGCGAGATCCTTGTTCGAGGCCTCCATCCCCCACCCAGTGGACGGCGGGGCGCCGCGAAATGGCCAGACGCTCAACACGCGAAGTGGTCAGGAGGAAAGGAGACTCGGTGTATTTGTGTGCTTGTACTCGAGCCGCGCTCGTCGCGTTTCCGCGACGCGTGTTAGTTCGTGTGACAACAGCTACGACCACGCGGTGAACCTGATTCCGAACCACCTCCTACATGCTCGCGCCCGGCAAGAAATCACCTTCCTCTATGTAAAACTAAGGTACCGCGCGATTCGCGTTGTAGGCTCTCATCGTCGTCCTCTCTTTTTCTTGCGCCTCCGAGGCGACGTCGAAGAGGAGCTCGACGAGGAGCTCGACGAAGAGCTCGACGAAGAACTCGACGACGAACTCGACCCAGAGCTACTTTCACTTCCCGACGACGACGAAGAGGATGATGACGAAGAGGACGATGACGAAGAGTCGCTGTCACTGTCACTGTCGGTTTCCGAGTCGCTGCTGCTGCTGCTGCTCGAAGTGCTGGAGGAATCACCGTCGGGACTCCCGCGGTTCCAGCGCCGACGTTTTCGTTTCTCTTTCCTCTCCTTGGATCCTTTCGTGTCGTCCCGACCGAGGATCGCGTCCATCCGCTCCTGGTACTCGCGCCTGGGATCGGGAGGCTCGTCTCCCGTGAAATCCGCGTACTTTTGCGCCAGCTTAGGGTTCTTAAGCTGCTGCGTGCGGGAGGGGCGAGACACGTACGCCCGCTCCTTCTCCTTGCACTCGTACGTGTAATGGCCCGTCTGCAAACACTTCTGGCACTTCACGACCCTTTCGCCGGGGGGACCACCCCCGCCTCTCGGCCGGTTGACCCACATCCCGCTGACGAACCTCAGTTCACAACCGCAGTTACCTATCCGTCGTCCAGGCGGAAGGGAGCTGAGGCACGCGCGTGGTGGTATGACGCGTCTACGCTCGATCTGGTTCGAGGGATCGGGAATCGGGGTTATAACATTCGCGACAGTCGACAGTTTTCGTGATTTTCTCGACGTTCGGAGGACACGTCAGATCGAGGGGCGCGCTATGGCGGAGCTATCTCGCATCCGCGGGGCGGACACCGAGGAGCAGCTCCTCGAGCTTCAGCGCGCGTTCCTCGCGTCGGAGGAGAGCCGGGCGAGCCCGGCGGCTCGCGTGCAGAGAGTCGGGGGTGCGCCTCCCCGCCTTCCCACCGCCGACGAGGCGGCGGGGATCGTTTCGGAACTTCCAACCGAAATCGACCCGGGCGCCACGACCGCGGGGGCACGCGACCCCCAGCCTCGTGAGCGCGAGACCGCACCGCCGCTTCCCACCGAGCTTCGAGATGTAGTGACTGAAGTGCTCGAGCGCCGTGTCGGCGATACCGCACCGAAACCCCCGGTGCTTCGTGGCCCCGGAGTGTCCTTTCCGCAGGCGACCCATCGCGCGGAAGGGCCGTTCGCCGGGCGCAAGTCAAAGTTCATGGCAGACCGCGAGGCGCGTCGCGCGCGCGCGCCGGGCGGGGACCTGGGCGTGCGGGACCCAGAGGTGGCCCCGCCCGGGACCGTGCGAGTGGGCAACGCAAACGTTTCGTTTCAGATGATGCCACCGGAAGGCGCGAAGCCGCCGCTGAAACAGGAGCCCCGAAACGGCGACACCGCGGGACCCGCGGCGTCGCGGCGCGCCATCGACCCCGCCGCCGTCGCGGACCCCGCCGCCGGCATCGACTCCGAGACCGCGCGCAGGTTGGGGGAGATGTCATTAGAGGAAATCGAGGAGGCTCGTGCCACGCTCCGTGCGCGCCTGAAACCGGAGGCGCTGGCGTTTCTGGAGAAGCGAGGCCGCCGCTGTCGCGACGACGACGCCGGGAAGCGACCCGGGGGGCCCGCGGGAAATCGCGAACCGATCGCGACGGCGGCGGGAGCCGACGCCGCGGACGCGGCGGGATCGAGGGCGGACCCAGGGGCAGGGGCGGGGTGGGTCGGAGCCACCAGCGTGGGTAACACACACGATGCGGCCCCTTCGCCGCCGCGAGAAACGTCCGGTTCGGCGAAACAGCACTTCGCGAGCTCGAGCGGGGATGGGCGCGCAGGGTCCGCGGCGGCGGCGGCGGAGGAGGTCCTGTCGCAGCGCCTGAAGCTGACTCCCCCCCCTCTCGCGCCCGTGGAGACGGCTGCCGTGCGTTACACGCTGGACGGCGCGCCGCTAGACGTGGACGAGCTTCCCGCCGCGCAGCGCACGGCGAGCCGCCTGGGAAGCGCGGTGGAGCGCGATCTGGTTCGGGCGGCGGCGATGGGCGTGAAGCCCGCCACGCCTGGGTACACCGTGGGCGAGTCGCTGGATTTGGCGCGGAGCTCCGTCCCCGCGCAGCGCGTCGCGGGCCTGAACCTGCTGGGCAGAGTCCTCGCGCGCGCGAAGCGCTGGGGTGGCGCGGTATCTTCGAGCGCGGCGACCGCCTCCGCGTCCGGGGCCATCTCTGGGCCAGGTTCGGGGGCGCCGAGCGCCGCCCCTGGGCTGGGGGGGCCCGTGTCACCTGTGCGGCGCCGGCGGAGCGTCGGGTTCGCCGGCGCGTATGGAGGGTTCGGCGCGCCTTCCGATCCTCTGTCCCTACCCCCCCCTCTGCCCACCGGGGTCGCTTGGCAGGACGTCTGGCTCCACGCGACCGTCGATTACGACGCTGTGCTCACGTTGCGTCGGTGCCTGGACGATGACCACTTGCCCGCCGCCGCCGCCGCCGCCGCCGCCTTGTCGTCCCTGGCCGGCGGCGCAGACTGCGGCGCGGGGGGCGTGGGAGCGGCTCTTCGCGCGACCGCGGGGTCAGCCACGGGCGGTGCTGATGTCGGTGTGAACGATGGCACGACCATCGGCGGGGGAGGGGTCGCCGTGCTTGACTCCATCGCCGCGAACGCCAACGGCGCGACGTGGTGGCTAGACTGCGTGGAGTGCGCGCCGCCGTCGTGGGTCGCGGCGTCGGGCGCCACCGCCCCCGCGTGGCGGGGCGGCGAACCGCCCGAGGCGACGTTCGCGCCCACCACGTGGACCGCGGCGACTGGGCCGATCACGCTGCGCGATGACGGGACCGTGCCGCCCGACCCCGCGGACGAGGAGGATCAGGCCGAGGAGCTCGGCGCGGCACCCGCGGAACAGAGCGCGACGCCGCAGGAAAAACAGGAAAAGCGCCGCGCGAGAGCCATGACCCGAGCGGCAGACCCGATCGCGTCCATGTTGCGGGCGGGAATTCTGCCGCGTTTGCGCTGGATGCTGGAGGTGGGGAAACACCCTTCCTCCGTCGCGCCAGCGCTGGCGCTATGCTCGGCAGCCGCCAGGCACTCCGCCGGGGGCGCCGCCGCAGTCGCCAGGTGCCCCCGGATGCTGAGCGTGCTTCTGACCCTCGCGGAGGGCACGGCGGCGGCAGACCCCTCGACCTCGTACCCTCCGCGAGGCGCCGCCGCCGCCGCCCTTCGCGTCATCCGCCTCGTGGCCGCATCCGCACCGGAACACGCGCGCCGCATCGGCGCGGAAGGCGTCTCCGCCGCCGCGGTCCGCGCTGCGGTGTCCACGGGGACGCCCGAGACGTCGCGCGAGGCGGCGGGCGTTTGGATCGAGACGCTCCGCTTGTGGTCGGCGACGGCCGCGGCGGGCGGTGCGACTCCGTCCGTGGACGGGCTGTACCCGCTCATCGCACCGATGCTCGAGCTTCCAACCGCGACCCGGGGGCCGGAACACGCGTCCACCGCCGCGGCGGTTGCCGCGGAGGCGTTCGCGCTCCTTGCCGCCGTGGTCGACGCCGGCGGCCTGTCCCGACCGAAATCCAGGCTTCCCGAAAACGCCGAAACCGCCGCAACCACCGAGACGGACGACGCGCCGGAGTCCGCGGCGCACCCCTCGCATCCGTCCGCGGCGTTGTCCATGACGGAGACCTCGTCGGCCACGATGTCGTGGGCGTGCGCGGCCGGCGCCGCCAAAGCCGCCGAGGCATGGGCCACGGCCACCAACCCGGGGGCGCGCAGCGCGCCCGCGGCCGCGGCGGGCGCGCTCGGGGCTGAGCGGTCGCACTCCGCGTGGCGAGCCGCCGGCGCCGCGGCGCACTTCCTCGCGTCCCTGCTCGCGGCCGTGACGGGAGGCGCCGACGCGCGGGCGAGCGAGGCCGCGGTCGGCGCGGCGCGGCGCACGCTCGGGCTGGACGAGGACGAGCCGACGAAGTCGGTCCGGAGACTCTCCGGGACGGTCCCGTCCGTCGAGGCGTTGGCGGCTTCCGGGCAGCCCGCGCCCGCGGCGACGGCGGCGCGGGTTCTCGAGCCCGAGGAGGGCTTAGCCGCGGCTGCTCTGGATGCGCTCGGGAGCGGGTCGAACGACGGCACGGATGGCGCGTTCGCCGCGCGCGCCGCGTACGGAACGGCGCTCCACGGTGCGCTCCGACTGGTGGCCGCGACACCGGGCGCGGCGTCGTCGCGTGGGGCGCGCTGGGTCGCCAGCCGCGCCGTGCGCCAGCTCACCGTGTCGGCGGCAGTTTGCGCGGCGGCGATCGCGGATGCCGTCGAGGACGGCGCGATCCGCGCGGGACGTGCGCCTCTCGTGGCTGCGGCAGAGCTCCCGGGGCAGCTCGCGCTCGTGGTCGCGCTGGAGTTACAGGACGCCGCGGACGTCGCCGAGCGCCGATCGGCGCGCGAAACCGCCGAACCCGCCGAACCCGCCGAAACCGCCGAAGACGCGGACGGCGCCGTCGCCGCCGTCGAGGCGGTGGCCGCGCTGGTGCGCGCGTTGCCCCCCGGGACAGGCAGGACCGCGCTCGACGCGCTCTCCGCGGGTATGTTTTCGCGGCGCGTGCTCGGGCCTCTGCTTGGGGTCGCAGCCGCCGCGGTGGACGACGCCGCGGAGAAAGCCGAGGCGTTCGAGTCGGCGCCGCCGGGGTCGGCGGCGGCGGCGGCGGCGCGGCGCGCGCTCGGCGGCTCGGGCGGCGACGCGTGGTGCGTCTCGGCGGCTCGCGAGCTTCAGCGCTCGAAGGCTGAGCTGGGACGTGCCTCCGCGTCCGGGGAAGGGACCGCGCAGCCCCCCCCTTCGCGGTCGTTGCCGTCGCTCGAAGCCGTGCGCGCGTCCCTGCTCGGTGGCTTCGGCGTGGAACTTCTCTCGCGCGCCGAAGAACAGACGGCGTCGAAAGACGGCGTTTCGGGGAAACGAGACGTCTCGGGAACGAGCGCGCCGCCGCTCGTCGCCGTCGGGTCGGCGATCCCGCTCCCGCCGCTCCCGTACTGGCTGCTGGCGCCGTGCTCGCCCAAGAGCACCGTGGCCGGCTGGGGCGCGGACGGCGCCGCGGGCGCGCTGGCGATGCTGCTGGCGCTGGAGTCCAGCGGCTCGCTGGTCACCAGGGACCTCCCCGCGGACGCCAAGCTCGCGTCGGTGTCGGGGACGTTTTGCCTCGGGCGCGACGTCTGGACGCACCCCGGCGTCGCCGCCGCCGCCGCCGCGCTCACGGACCTGTACTGGGACCGGCTGGAGACGGAGCTCTCCTCGTCCGCGGTGAACCCGCGCATGGGGAGCAGCGCGTACGGCTTCGCGGGCGACGCGAGAGGCGAGAGCAGGGTCGGGGCGGGGCCCGGGGACGCGAAAGCCGCGGGGGACGCCAAGGCGGTTTCCGCGGCGAGGCTCTCCGAGGCGCTCTGCGACGCCTTCGCCAACGAATCCTTCGGCGACCGCCTCTTCGCCAGGCACGTCGCGCTGCGGTTGCGCGCTGGCGCGCCGGCGCGCGCGCGCGCCGCCGCCTGGAACGCGCTGCGCGACGGGCTGGCGTTCCATCTGCTCCCCCCCCTCGCTGCGCTCGCGCCGAGGCCGGAGCGGGGGGACTCGCTCCTGTTCCTGCCCCCCGGGGGGGAGCAGGATCCCGAAATGCTCGAGCTCTACTTGAAGGCGCTCGAGTCCGGCGCGCTCGACCGGTGCCTGCTCGCCGCCAACGGAGACGAAAAAAGTAATTCGTTCGTCGCGCCCCCGCTGCCCGCGGTGCTCGCGCTGCACGCGGCGACGCACGCAGCGCTGGGGGGCGGGGCGCGCGCGACCGCCACTATCCGACGCGTGCTTTCCCGCGGAAATTTCGCGGAGGACGGCTCGGGGTCTTTGCACCCCGGCGCGCGCGCCGCGCTCGTCGGGATCGTGCACACGCCGCTCACGCAGCGCCGGCGGCCGGCGGTGGCGCGCGCGGCGGCGGCGGGAGCGCGCGGCGCATCCGGCGCGTTCGAGGCGCACAAGCCCTTCGGACCCGGCGCGGCGTACGGCGAGCGCGCTCCCGAGCCAGATGTGCACGCCAGGCGCACGGGCCTGCTCGCGGCGTGCGCGGACCAACCGGAGTTGCGCGCGCGGCTCAGGGCGGCGCTCGACGACGCGTGCGGTTGACGCGGAGAAACAGAGAAGTCATAGCTAGACCATCGCGAAAGCGTATTCGATATCCATAAAAGTGACGAAGCGGATCGCGAAGCGCGAGAACCCCCCGCGCGTTCTATTCGAATTTCTTGTGGCGCTTGGGGTTGGGAGCACCGCCTCCGCCGCCGCCACCCCCGCCGCCGTCGCGGGACCGCTTCCCTCCCCCCCCCTTGCCGCCGTTCTGCATCGCCGCCCAGTTCCCCTGACCCCCGATCGGTTTTTTGGACCCGCGACCGCCGCGGCGGCCTCCGCCGCGGCCTCCGCCGCGGCCTCCGCCCCGGCCTCCGCCCTGGCCCTTCCTCTGCTGGTGCGCGGCGTGCCGCGCAGCCTTGAGCCGCCTCTGCTCGGCAACCTTCGCGGCGTGTTTCCTCTGCGCCTCCATCTTCTTGCGCTCGTGCGCGCTCAGCTCGGGCACGACGCGGACGTCCTCCCACTTGCTGACGTGCGTCAGCGCCTCCACCATCTCGGCCACCACCGTCTCGCCCTCGCGGTCGCCCGTCCAGGGCGGCGCCGGACCGTTCCGCGCCTTGTGGAACTCGCGGCCGCCGGCGCCGCCGTCGCCGCGCGCGCGGCCCGCGCGCCGCGTCGCCTCCACCTCGGCGATCAGGCGGCGCACCAGGCCCTGGATCTTCTCGCGCAGGCGCACCACCAGCTCGGCGGCGGCGGCGGGCACGTGCAGTCGGTAGTACCCGTCCAGCGCGAGGATCTCATCTCCGCCGTCGCCGCCCGTCTCGTACAGCCGCGCGCCGTCCGCGCCGCCGCCCGGCTCGCGCCTGAGCTCGCCGCCCGCCAGCAGCATCATCGCTAGGGGGGGGACGGGCGTGGAGTCGCGCATGTACACCTTGGTGGTCTTGACGCGCTCGTGGAAGGCGACGTAGCAAGACCGCCACGCGCCGCCGTCAAGCGCGCCGTTCACCGAGCCGGGGTGCACGGACGCACTGTCCGGCTCGGGGAGCGCGCGGTCCGCCGCGCGCACGTGCAGCTTGACGGCGCTCGCGCTCGCCGCGCCCTTCTTCGTGGGTGGCGCGTACACGTATGCCAGCTGCGGGTACAGGCCCGCGCACAGCAGAGCGGCGAGGAGCGCGCTCGGGGCGGGCTTGCGCGCGGGCTGCCCGGGCGGGGGCGGCGGGGGCAAAACCCCCGGGGGTGGTGGAAGCGCCCCGAACGTCATCGCGGAGGTCGTCTTCCCGGGGAGGCGATCTCCGCCGTCGGCGTCGGCGACGGCGGCGACGGGGAGCTGCCCGAGCACGAGCCGTACGCCGTCGCTCCCGTCGTGTTTGCGCCCGACCCACTCCACGTGGCCGGCACGGATGCCCCTGGGGACCACGCCGAGCGCGCTGAGGTTCTCCAGGAGCTGCCTCTTGTTGTTCGCCACCTGCTGCAGCGTCTTGATGCTCAAGAACCGCTCGCGCGCAAACTCGAAGCGCGCCTGTCCAGGCAGCGCGTCGAACGCGTTGTATGCGGCGAGCGCCCCGAGCACGTCTGACTGCGGCGCCGCGCCGAACCGTTTTTTGCTCTCGTCGGCGGCTTCGCGCGCCTCAGCGGGCATCAGAAACGGCGACCGCGAGCCCAGCAGAGACGCCAGCGTGAGCGCCTCGTCCGTCATGCCCAGCGCGCACCCGAAAACCACGAGCTTTCCCAGCCGCGCGTCCGTCGGGAGCTGGCTCAGGAGCTCGCCGAGCGGCGTGAGGTGCTCGTCGTCGTGCGCCAACGCGCCGATGCACCGCAAATCCTCGACGGCGTTGTGCACCGCCGCGGGCTCCGGCGGCTCCGGGAGACGGGCGCACACCTGCTCCGCCGAGCCGGGCAGGCTGAGCGCCTTGACGCGCATGACCAGCTGCTGCAGGCCCACGCGGCGGACCTCGGGGTCCGTGTACCGGTTCAGGGGCGCGTCGCTGGGGAAGAGGTGGAACGCGATCCCCGGGCGCACGCGGCCGGCGCGGCCGCGGCGCTGCTTCGCCGCCGCCGCGCTCACCGCCACGTCGTCCAGGGAGGACATGAGGCGCTCGGCGTCGTACCGCTCCTCCTTGACCCGCCCAGTGTCGATGACGCATACGACGTCGTCGATGGTGATGGACGTCTCCGCGACGTTCGTGGACAGCACCACCTTCACCTTCCCGGGCGGCGGGCGCTGGAACACCTTGCGCTGATCGTCGGGGGGGAGCGCGCCGTGCAGGGGCAGCACCCACTCGGGGTCGAGCGCCGGCGCGCCAGTCCCGCTCGCGCGGCCCGCGCTCTGCGACGCCACCGCCACCAGGCTCTCGCGCAGGTTGTCGATCTCCTTGGTGCCGGGCAGGAAAATCAGAATCGCGGTGCCCCCGGACCCGGCGCCACCGTCGTCCTTGTCGCGCTCCTCCGTCTGCGCCGTGCCGCGGTCCCAGCGGTCGTCGCGCGCGCCGGGCAACATGGACAACGCGCGGTCGACGTCGCCGGCGGCGGCGTCCACGAACCAGCGCACCAGCTCGCAGATGAGCTGCTGGTTCACCACGTCCATGTCCAGCTGAGAAAGCGCGCGACACGCCGCGCGCGCGCGCATCTGGTTGGGGTTGCTCCTCGCCAAGCGCGACGACCACTCCGCCTCGGAAGGCGGGCGCCGCGATTCGTCCTTCGCCACGGCGCGCCCGCTCTTGCGCTGGTGCGCGTGCGACCCGTGGCACCACTCCGCCTGCCTGTCCACCCAGTGCTTGGTGGTGGCCAGCGCGTCTTCCAGGTGCAGCGTCGCGACCGGGAACGCGCGCCCGGGGAAACTCACGCGCGGCGCGCCGTCGAAGTACCGCGCGAGCACGTCGCCGTCCATCGTCGCCGACATCAGACCGATCTTCACCGTCGGCGCCGCCGGCGCCTCGCCGCCGCCGCTCGCCCGAGCATCCCCTTGAGCGCGCTCGAGCATCTCCTTGAGCGCCATGAGCAGGAAGTCGCCCTCCACGGTGCGTTCGTGCACCTCGTCCACCAGCACGTGCGTGATCCCCGCCAGGCTGGGGTCGCGCTCGAGCCGGCGCAGCAGCACGCCCGTCGTGCAGAAGAGCAGGCGGGTGTCGTCGCACACCTTGGTTTCGCCGCGGATGGCGTAGCCCACGGCGCCCACGCCCACGCGCGGCTCGCCGCGCTCGGCGGCGACGCGCTCGGCGACGCCGATCGCGCTGATGCGCCTCGGCTGCGTGCATATGATGTTCACGGGCGTGTTGGTCTCCGCTGCGTGCTCCAGCAGGTACTGCGCCACCTGCGTGGTCTTGCCGGAGCCGGTCTCGCCCTCCACGATGGTCACCGGGTTGTTCGCGAAGGCGCCAATCAGGGCCGAGCGGTACTTGAACACCGGCAGAGACCGCCGAACGGCACCGTGCGGCCCTCCGTTCGGGGGCGCGGCAGGGGCGAACAGGGAAGAACGCACGTAGTGTCCGCCGTGGTCCTTGGTGTCCTCGCCGGCTTTCTTGTCGAGGTGCGCCAGGTCGGGCACGGACGACGCGCCGTGGAAATCGGGCGTGTCCAGCAAACCCGGGGGGGTCGGCGCGTCCGCGGCGGCGCGCATGGCGTGCATCGCGGGCGCAGCCACCACGACGCGACGCAGAGGAGGCGCCCAGGGCGATCCGTCCTTCGTCGCGCCCGCCGCGGGTTTGGGTTTCTTGTTCGGACTCGCCGCCGCGCCGTACGAGCCCGAGCCTTTCGGCTGCTTTCCGACGAATCCCGAGGTGCCGGAAGGCGTCCAGACGTCCCGCGAAGAGGGCTGAGAGAACCCGCCGCCGTTTCCGCCGGCGCCAGGCTTGGGGCCCCAGTATCCCTCGGGCCGCCCTCCCGCGCCTCCGCGCGCGAGGGCGCCGTAGCCGGTGGAGGGCGCGGAGCCTCCGCCCTGTTGCCCGAAGGACGCGTATCGACCGCCGCCGCCGCCGGCCAAAAAGGATGGATTCGCGGCGAGGAGCGGGTTCGCTCCAGCGGCACGCGCCAGGGCGGACTGCGTGCCCGAGGAGTGCCAAGACGGAGCCTGGCCGGTCCCGCCCGCAGATGCGGGTCGTCCGTTGGAGAAGGCCCCCATGTCGTCGTCAACGCGCGCGAACCTCTGAGGCTCTGATCCTAGATCTCGGCGCAGACCGTCAGTCGGCGGTTCTTCCTTGCACCAGGTCAAAGTTGGCCAAGTCCATCTGGATCAGTCAGGATTCTCATGAGCCTCGACCGGTTCGGTGCCGACGTGCGGCGAAGCGCGAAGAAAAAAAAGCCCCTCTCGCGAGAGCGCCCCTCCCCCGAGAGCAGTGCCCAGGGCGCAGACGTCGTGTTCGGTCCATGCGAAGCAGGAACGGCTCAGGCAGTCGGTACTCGGACCACCTCTCCCACAGCGAAGCGGACGACGTGATGCACGCGGCGGGGTCGCGCGGGTTCGCGATGGGGGCCGGTAACAACGGCTACGCGCGTTTCGGCGCGAGCGCGTACGCCGAGGAGCAGGCCAGGGAGGAGCGGCGGACGTTCCGGTGCGCCGGGTGCATGCTGGTCGCGGGCTTCGTGCTCGTTGTCGCCGGCCTGAGCGTGATGTACAGCGCGGACTACGGCGGCACCAAGGCGCGCGTGGTGGACGGCTACGACGAGATCGTCGACGCGTGGACGAACACGTACTCGGAGCCTTTTGCGGCGACGACGTTCGAGGTGGTCTTCGGCGACGCGACGACGGCTGTGCCGGCGCACGCGACGCACCGCGTGACCCCCATCGACCACGCGAGCGGGCGCGTACACGATTACTATCCCACGGCCTTCGAGGTCACGAGCCTGCTGGAGCAGGTGGCGGTCCCCGCGATGCGCGCGAACGAAACGATGCGCCTCCCCGCCGACGGGTGGGGCGACGTCTCCGAGGCTCCCGCGGGCGCCGCCGCGCCTCCGTCGACGCCCAAGTTGACCCCCGACCAGGAACGCGACATCTTCGAGTACCTCACCGTGCCTCGCGAGGTGGTCGTGCGAGTCTCCACCGACGCCGGCGACGACGCGGGCCGCGGAAGGCCCCCGACGGCGGCGGGGGAGGAAGAGGAGGAAGAGGACGGCGACGCGGAGGACGGCGCCGCGTCGAAAACGTTCGACTCGGTTTCGCTCGGCGCGCGCGCGCTCGTCGCCAAAAACGAGCGTCGGTCCAACGGCTGGAAGCCGTGCAAGTACCAGCACGGCGGGTACTACCGCGCGGGCATGTGCACCACGTACACCGTGCTGGACACGCTCTGCGTCAAGGTGAGCAGGGACCCGGGCTCGGGCAGGTGGGCCGCGAACGCCACGTACGGGGGCGTCGGGTGCGACCCCAAGCTGGAGTGGCGGGCGGAGTCGAGGAAGATGACCCGCGCGCCCGTCGGGGGCGCGGACCCGTCGCTCTCCACGATTCGGCATCTCGGGTCAGGGCGCGTGGTCGTGCGGAGCGCGCACGACCCGCTCATGGCGGCGCTGAATGTCACCGAGGGATCGATGTTCTTCGCGGAGAAACAAGCCGGGCAGGCTGCGGCGGCGACCGTTCTGCTGGTGGTGGGCGTCGCCGCCTCCGTCCCGGGCGTTTTGTTGAGCATGCCGTTCCTGGCGCGAGCTTGGCGCGGGCGCGAGGTGCTGCGGCGCACGCGCGGCGCGCGCAGAGAGAGGGATAGGGATGAGTTCGACGACGTACTCTGAGCGTGTCATGTACGAAGGTATCCGATGAACTCCACGTGTATCTATGATATAAATACATACTAAACCACTACGTCTACGCTACAGGCGACGACGACACTCTTCCCTATTTATAACTCGAGCGCCAGCTTTTCGCCCGGCATCCCGCTCCGCGCGAGGCGCTCGACGAACGCGGCGTCCCCCGCGGCCATCACCGCGAGCCTTCCTTCGTGCGGCCGGAACACCAGCATGCTCCCCAGCAGACCCGCGGGGTTGGCTTTTGGCCAATCCAAAATGGGCACGTGCAGAACCTGCGTCGAGCCCTTGAACAGGTCCAGCGGCTTCGCGAAAGTCGCCCAGTTGGTGGCCACGCCTACTTTGCCAACTCGGAACAGGAAATCCGCATTCGACAGCGTGCCCGTCGTGACTGCGCGGGCATACGGCGCACCCTGCACGCTCCTCCGGATCAACGCCGGGTTTGCATAGTCGCACGTCGAACTGTGTGAACTATCAAGGGTCTCGTCGTTCGTGTCGGAGAAGTCGTAGTATTCGATGAGGTCCTCGTAGTTCCCAGCGTCGTCGTCGTCAAGGCCCGGGGCTTTGCCGCGGAAGTTGGCCGCCATCGCGCACATCGTCGGCCGCAGCGCGTTCGCGAACGCGCTGACCAGGCAGTCGTTCGTGCTGACGAAAGGCACGAAAGACTTCTTCGTGGGTGAGCCGGTGATCCGGTCCGCGAGCCGCTTCACCGGCGAGCCGGGCGTTCTCCACAGCTTCTTCTGGTCATGAATCCAGGCTTCGTTCACGTAAAAGCCGACCACCCGCGTTTTCGCCGAGAAGCCCACCGCGCTCGCGATCTGCGATCCCACGAAGCGCACCAGAAAACCGGGAGGGCACGCCGTCATGGTCGAGGGCACGCCTCCCAGGGCCTCTGTGATTCGCGAGGGTGCGTCTAGCTTCCGCACCGGGCTCAGCGCGCGGACGGTCTCGCCGCGGCAGAGCATGTTGTGTATCTGGTAGAAAGTGTGCCCGTCGACGAGCGAGTGATTTGCGCTCGCGATGACGGCGAACTCGTCCCCGCGCGCACCGCTGACGAGCGTAACGGAGAACAGCGGTGCGCCCGTGCCGATGGACTCGACGCTCGGTTTGCAAAGCACCTGGGTAAGGTTGCGAACCATGGCGTGGTACGGGAGGACCCTCTCACCCTCTTCGCCGCCCCGCTGCGGCGCGAACCCGACGCTGATGTCCTTTCGGTTTGCGAAAAGGCGTTTCTGCGCCGCGTCCGCTTTTTCGCCCCGAGGGACGAAGGCCGCCATCTCCCCGGTCTCGGGGTCGGTATCCAGGACGGACGCTAACCACGGGTTCGAGGATGCGATCTCAGAGACGCGCTTAGCGAGATACGCCGCCGCCACGTCCATGGGCCCCTGAAAGAACGTGATGGTGCTCGTGGCGGGCGACATGCACACGACTGGCCCCCGTTCACTCGGAAGCAACGGTATTTTTCTGTGGCCAGCCACGCGCTCGGCACACAGCTGCCTCCGCCGCCAGCCATACAGCTGATACGCCACCAGCCCGCTCACCGCGAGGGTAGTGGCGACCAGCGCCCCTCGGGAAGGGTGCGACATGCCGGGTGCGCAGGCACGTGTGCGCAACTCGAGAGTCGGATCGTCCGATGGAAATTACGTCTTGGAAACAAACGTCATTTCATGTATGGACCATGAAAGTGTTAACGAATGTTGGAAGAAAACGGTCTGGCACTCGGTCGCGGTGCTTGGCAGGGAGAACTCGGATACTCGCGACTCCCTCTCTTCCCGGTTCGAAAGGACCGATAATAATCTCATTAGTTTATGTTTCGCAAAACGCTCGCTCGTTCACTGCAGTTCTTCCGGTCCCACTTTGCATTTCCCGGACCGCGTCGGGCAATCACTCGCGCGCGCGCCGTTTTTTCTCCTCGCCGATCGCCGCGATGGCGGCGGCGATTTCGGGATTCGTTTCTGGCACCACCGCGTCGTCTTCATCAGCTACGATCCGCTCCAGGGCGGGCGCCATCTGCGCTAAGACGTCGCGGAGCTCCTCGGCGGTCACTGCGTTCGGCGCGGCGGCGGCGCGGATCAGCGTCTTGACGCGTTCCTCGGCGACGCGCGCGCGCAGCCGGCTCGCGAAGAACTCCCGGGACGAGTCCCAGGGGACAATCTCTTTGATCGCCCGCTTGTGCAGCATCACACCCGGCGTGTCGTGCAGCGCCGCGAAGTGTGTGGCGAGCTGCTTGAACGTGGGCATCAGGTCCTTCTCCAGCTTCTTCTCCGCTGCCGCCGCCGACGACGCGCGGTCCTTGTCCTTGGCGGGCGCGCCGGCGGCGCGCGCCTCCAGGCTTTGCATCGCCGGGCACGTGCGCTTCATCACCTTCACCAGGTCGGCGCGGCGGAACTTGATATCCACCACGCCCTCGGGCTCCAGCACGCCTCCCTTCGCGGCGTCGCTCGCGTAGAACTCCATCATCTCAGGGTTGATGCTGGAGTCGATCACCACCCACGCACCGCCGCGCAGCTCGCCGCCGTGCGGGATATACACGAAGATGGGCTGCGTGTACTCGCGGAGCGCGTCCACGATGTAGGCGCCGTATTTCAATATCTCGCCGTACATGTCCCGCAGCCCGCCCGCGAACCCGCGCCAGTTGGCGAAGATGATCAGAGGCAGGCCCTCCCGGTTCATGTCCCCGATGGCCTGCGCGGTCTTGAACGCGCTGTCCGGGAACCACACCTGGCCAGCCTGCTGCTCCTCCGCGATCTGCGCGCCCTCGAACGCGGGGTCCGCCGGCACGGTCTTCTCCGACGCGCGCGTCTCCACGGCGACGGCGCCGATGGGCAAACCGCCCAGCCGCGCGCGCCCGGTGACCACCGTCCGCCCCCAGTCCGTCATGGTCTCCATGAACGTGTCGTTGTCGAAGAAGCGCGCCAGCATCTCGCGCGGGTCGTGCGGCGCGGACGTGGGCGTGAACCCGATGGGCCGGCGCACGGTGTCGAACGCCGCCGCCGCGCCCGAGCGGCGGCGCGAAAACGGTAACGGCGCGCCCCTACGCCGGGGCACGTAGCTCAGCCACCGCAGGATGCCACGCACGCCACGCACGTCGTCCTGCACGATCAAGTGCGACACGCCGTTCGCGCCCATCACGCGCGGTCCCCCGATCTGCGCGTTCGAGGTGTACACCTCGCGCCCGAGCACTTTGTTCAGCGCGGACGCGCCGGTCAAAATCAAAGGCGCCTCGGCGTGCTGAATCACGCGCTGGCACAGCCGCGAGCAGTACGCGCCGATACCGACGCTGCGGGCGGTGACGTACGCCAGCGTGACCGTGCTCTTGTAGGCGCGGCTTGTGGCCGCCGCAATCTCGCCCGAGCCCTGCAGACACTCCACGCCTTGGCCCCCGCACACGTCCGTCAGCCTCCAGCGCACCTCGCCGGAGTCCTCGCACGTCACGCGGTCGGCGAGCACGCGCCCGTTGGCGCCGAGCATCTCGAAGTCGTCCTCGGAGAGGTACACGTACTTGAACCCCTTGGCCGGCTTCTCGGGGTCCACCCACGCGACCCGGAACGCCGCCTTGACCGCCTCGTCCAGCCCGATGCGCGCGCCCGAGTTGGCGGAGATGTACACGCAAGGCAGGCCCTCCGCGACGGCCAGGTCGAACGCCGCGCGGTACACCGCGTCCTCCTTCGGCGAGAACGAGCCCGACATGTGCGTGATGTCGTTCGCCACGAGCACGATCTCGCGCCCCTCCGTCGGGTACTCGTCCGTGATCAGCGTCGCGCGCCAGCACACCATCCCGACGTCGTTCATGCCCGCGGGGCGCTGCGTCTCGACGAGCGACCCCGACTCTTTGTCGAGCACGAGCTCGACCAGGCTCGAGATGCGGTTGTTGGCCGCGCCGCCGACGGTGGCGGCGTCGGCGTCGTCCAGCGCCAGCGCGTTGGCGAAAATCTCGGGGAAGTCGTAGGCGTACGTGGAGGACAGGTTCTGACAAATCATGCGCTTGCGCTGGATGGTGTCCAGCAGCGGGTAAGGGTCCTTGAGGGTCTCCGTCTCGGAGACGGAAACGCCGCCGTAGGTGGTCGTGCGCATGGTGAACTTGAGCCCGGACGTGTTCAGCGCCACCACCTCGCCCCAGTCGCCCACGCGCACCTCCACGCACGAAACCTTCAGCCGCCGCAAGTCATCGAAGGCGCTGCCGATGAACGATGCCACGGCGGCTTCCACGCGCGGCGCGTCCTCGGCGCCGGTGCCCACCATGTGGATGAACACGTGGTTCCAGGCCGTCCCGTGCTGCCCGACGGCGAGTTCCATCGACCCGAGCACGTCCGCCAGCACGGAATCGTCGTCCACCGTGGACGACGCGCCGCGGGTCTGGCCCTCGCGCGCGACGTCCACGGCGACCGAGCCGCTGGGCGTGCGGTGGTGCCCGACCCCGTCAGCCTCCGCGCCCGCCGCGCCCGCCAGCAGCAGCTCCTTCTGGTACACGGACGCGCGCAGGAACACGCGCCGGTCGCGCTGCGGGAGCTTCGCGCCCTGCCGGGACTTGGGCACGGCTTCCTCCGCCAGGAACACGCCTATGGCGTACTCGCTGGGCGTCACGAAGTCCGCCGCGCGCCGGCGGCCGTGCGAGCGCGACGCGATCATGCCCACGCACTCCACCTGGAAGTTGGCCAGGCGCTCAACCTCCATCTGCGACGCGACGTGCGGCCAGAAGCCCCGCGCCAGAGCCACCTCCTTGAACTGCCCGTCGGGCTCCAGCGGCGACCCGGTGGCCTCGCCCAGGGGGCCGAACGACCGCCGGCGCAGCGGCGGCTTCTGCGAGACGCCGGTGGGAGACGTCACGGAGGACGCCGGCGACGACGGCGTCGCCGGACCCGCCGCTGCGCCCGGCTCCGCCTCGGCGGCGCCGACGCGCGCGAAGGTGAAGTGCTGCGGCGCCGCGCCCACGGCGAGCAGGGACACGGCGACGCGGTTCGTGCTGGGCGAGATGGTACCGGCGAGGTTCTGCCCGCTGACAAACGCGCTCGCGGACTCGCGCACGTCCCGGTCGTCGCGACCGTGCAGGCGCGGGTACGAGATGACGAACGACAGCTCCTCCGGGCGCAGCCCGGAGGCTTCCGGGAGCGCCGCGACGGCGTGCCCGAGGGACGGCGCGAAGAGCACCAGGTTCCTGCCTCCGTCGAGGCGCACGAACGTCACGCCAGGCTCGGACTCGAACACCTCCGGTCCCGCGTTCTCCATCTGCGACAAAACCACCCCAGACGCGGCGAAAAGCGCCTCGATGGCGGCGAACTTCTCCGTCTCGGACGGCGCCTCGAAGAGCGACGTCCAGTCAAACGTCCCGCCGGCGCCGTGCGCCAAAGCGGAGGGGTCGAACGTGACGTGCGCCTGGCGTTTCTCCTGCGCGTCTCCCGCGGAGGACGCCTCAGCGGGCGATTCGGAAGCGTTCGAGGCGTGCAGACCCAGCTCGGCGACACCGCGCATCACCCCGCTCTCCTCCGCGAGGTTCGCGTACGAGTTGAACCGCGCGAGCGTGTTGGTGTTGTCCAGGAACAGCGTGCCCACGCTCCGACGCTTGGGCCGGTCGGTTGGCGTGCCGCCGTTGTACCCCGCGCTCTCGGTGTCGCTAGTCACGTCGCTCATCGCGCCCAGGTCGTCCACCGAGCCGTACAGAGACCCGGCGGAGGCGAGCCCGAAGTCGGAGAGGCTCTCCTGCTTAGAAAGCATCAGCGACTTGCCTCCGGCGCGCTCGATGGCTTTCATGCGCTCGCGGCGCGACTTGCGCGACTCGTCCTGCTTCCGCACGATGATCTGCCGCGCGCGGTAGCTCACCTCCTTGTATCCCGCGCGCGACGCTGACTCAAGCTTCATCAGCCGCCGAACCGCGTCCAGACAGGGCGCGGCGTCCGTCGCGTCCCGCGCGTTCACCTCGTCCAGGATCTTCAGAACCAGCGCGCTGCGGCGCGCGAGCCGCGAGTGCGCGTGCGCGTAGTGCACCACCGCGTTGGCGTCGCCGCGGTACCGGGACCGCAAGAGCATGATGGCATCTTCGAAGCTGGCGCTGCAGGCGAACGGCTCCTCCGCGTCCAGGAACGTCTCCAGGAAACGCGTCAACACGCGCACGCGGTTCATGTGCAGGCCGCCCTCGAACTCCTCCACGAACGCGCGCATGGGCAAAAAGTCGGGCCCGCACTTCTCGATGAGGTCCTTGACGCGTCTCACGGCGACGGAGACGACGTCTTTCCCCGCCGCCGCCGCCGAGTCTTCGCCCGCCAGCTCCGCCTGCACGGCAGTCCTGAGCAGCCCCTCGATCGCAGCGAGCTCGGCGAGTGCTTCGGCGTCCGCGCGGCTTGAAACCGCCTCTTTGGTTTCCGCGAAGTCGTCCGCGGCGAGGCGCGCCGTGCCGATCACCTGCATGAGCGGCGTCACGGGATCGCCGTTCGCCGTGAAGTCGTACCCAGCGAGGATCTGGATGATCCCGGCGGAGTTCACTTTGAACTGCACCAGCGCGCTGTCAGCCTTCAACGCCCCGGTCAGCTTGCGCGCCTCGAACCGCGTGAACTCGCCGGTGAACGGCTCGGAAACCTTCACCGAGGACGGGTCCTCCACCTCCACCGCGCACACCTCGTCGCCGGTCTCGAGCGCGGCGCCCGGCTGGAGCAGGTGCGTCACGATCCCGGTGGACGTCGCCACCAGGGGCATCACCGTCTTCATCACCTCGATCTCGCAGTACGGGACGCCTTCCACGGCGCGTCCACCGTCGGGGACGAGGTACCTGAGCAGCTTGCCCGTCCCGGGCGCGGCCATGCGCGTCGGGTCGCGGTCGTCTGGGAAGAAACACGGCCGCCCGTCGATGTGCACCTTCAGACCAACCTTCGTGGGCTCGGCGTGCACCACGCGGGCGCGCCCGCCGACCAGCACTTTGAGCCCGCCGTTGGCCAGCGTCAGCACCTCTGCCTCGCACGCGGGCTTGTCGTTGACGCGCACGTAGAAGAGCGTGGGCGAGCCCTGCGTGACGCGCAGCGCGTACTTGACGTCCGCGTAGATGAGCTCGAACGCGTGCTCGGAGAGGTTGGTCATCCACGCCTCGGGAGGCACGCCGCGCGTGAGCGCGTCAACCACGCGCGCCTCCAGCTCCTGGTGCCTGGTGTGCGCGCGCATCACCGCGCCGCACATCACGATGAGGTGGTCGGTGAGGCCCTCTTGGTCCGCCGGGCGGTCCTTGGCGGCGATCAGCCCGTCCAACCACGCCGTGGTGTGCGCGTCCTGCTGGAACGTGTCCTTCTCGATGAGCGAACGCAGGTACTTGATGTTGCAGTGGATCTCACCGCGCACGCTCAGCTCGCCGAGCGCCTGCGACAGCAGCACGCCGGCTTCGTCGCGCGCGGGCTTGTGCGCAAAGACGTGCCCGAACTGCGAATCCGCGAATTGGTGCACGCCGCCGCTCAGGCCCACGGAAAAGTTCCCGGTCACGCCGGGAAGCGAGCGGAAGTGCAGCTCGTGGATCGCGCCCGACGTTGGCTTGAACCCCGACTCGGGGTCCTCGGCGGTGACGCGCCCGGCCATGCAGTGCCCGATGGGCGGGTTCTGCGGCGCGGCGTCGAAGTCGATGGGCGAGACGCCCATGGGGTCCGCCTGCCCGTAGAAGCGGCGGATGTGCGGCATCTTGTGCAGCGGGATGCCCATCGCGATCTGCAGCTGCACCGCGGGCAGGTTCACGCCCGTGATGGTCTCCGTCACAGGGTGCTCCACCTGCAGGCGCGGGTTCACCTCCAGGAACGAGTACGCGCCGGTGGTGATGTTGTACAGGTACTCCACCGTCCCGACGCCGCTGTACCCAACCTTCTTCGCCAGACGCACGGCGCCCCGCTCGAGCTGCTCGCACGTCTCGCGGGGCGCCACGGTCACGGGGCCCTCCTCGATGATCTTCTGGTGCCGCCGCTGCACGGAGCAGTCGCGGCCGTACAGCGAAATCGCGTTCCCGTGCTTGTCCGCCACCACCTGCACCTCCAGGTGCCGGGAGTTGGTTGAGAGCTGCTGGATGAAGATGGGCGACCCCGGAACCTCCGCCTGGACCTGCACGTACCCCGCGCGCAGCGCCTCCATATCGGCCACCATGCGGATGCCCTTGCCTCCGCCGCCCTCGGAAGCCTTGATCATCAGCGGGAACCCCACCTTCGCCGCGGAAGCCTCCGCCTCCTCCACCGTGCGCAGCGTCGCCAGGCGCAGCGTCTCCTCCGGGATGGCGGTGCCGGGGACGGTCAGGCCCGACCCGGACCACGGGATGACGTCCACGTCGCACGACTGCGCAAGGATGTTCGCGCAGATCTTGTCGCCCACGGCGTCCATGGACGAGGCCGCGGGTCCGAGGAAAGCGATGTCGTGGTACGCCAGAGCCGTGGGGAGCTTCGGGTTCTCGGAGGCGTGTCCCCAGCCGGGCCACACCGCGTCCGCCTCGCACCGCCGCGCGACTTTGACAATCAAGTCCACGTTGGCGTAGTTGTTCCGGTTCGAGCCCCCCTCCACGACCACGAACTCGTCCGCGAGACGGATATACTCCGCGTTCGCCTTCAGATCATCCTCCGTGGCCATGCACACCACGTGCAGCACGTCGTGTGTGCGGAAGGTCTCGTACTCCCACAGGCGCAGGGACCGGATGGCTTTGACCGCGCCGACTGCGGGAGGGGGACGGGCGGGAAAGGGGAGCGCGTGCGGGTGGACCGTCAGCCGTCCGCGTCGTCCGGAGAGGGAAACGGACGCACGCGTCGCCGTCCAAGTTGGCCCGCGTCGGGAGCGTCGGGAGCGTCGGGAGCGGCGCGTCGGGGAAGGAGACGGTCGGTGGCCACCGCCGCTCGGTTGCGGAAATGGAAAGCGTGCGCGAGCGCGACGAGGGAGAGCGCGGCCGGGCGCGGGGACGCACGTCCGTTGTTCGCGATGAGGATCTTGCGGATGATCCGCGTGCCTCCTCGAGAGAGCACATAGTTCTCGTATTGTATCTCGGCTCCAGCCACTGCGGTCGTGGGGAAGGGAGGGTCAGACGTCGAGGGGCGCAGGGGACGGGAGCCGAGCCGGTTGGTTCGACGACCGATCGTCGCGAGGACACATCGGCACGGAGGGGAGAGGCGACGCGTGGACGCACTCGTGCCGGTTCGCCCGCTTAGGGTCGCGCGTCTACGACGTGAGAGTCACGCGCGAGCGTTCGCTCCGCCGCGTGCCGCCCCTCGCGTCGTAGCGCCGTCAACAATAGCGCGTGTCAGCGTCGGAAGTTCCCACCTATAGTGGAAACAAACGCTCTGTCGGGCCGGGCCGCCTCTCGGCCTCCAAAGTTGGATCAGGGGCCGTCCGTCTCCCGCTTTTCGACCGGGTGCCGTCCGCGAAAGGATGGATCGCGTAATTGGAAAACAGACGGTCGAAAGTATCGTTGAAAAAATCGCGTTCGGTCCGTGTCGTTATTTCCGAGGCAGCTCGCCGACGGTTCAAGAAGAAAAAAAAAACGCGGGACAGGGTCCCGTCATAACGCTACTCGCCAAGAAAGCAGATTATGCTCCGCCAGCTCCTGAGCGCCGCCGCGGGCGCGGGCGCGACCGTCGCGCTCGCGGACGCGTTCCCCGACGCCATCCCCTCGCTCGGGCTGAGCAAGCCCAAGGACATTAAGCTGACGTACTTCGACATCCCGGGCGCGGGCGAGAAGATCAGATTGGCCCTGATGCTTGGGAAGATTCCCTTCCAGGACGATCGTGTCAACTTCCAGCGGTGGGGCGAGCTCAAGCCCAAGACCCCGTTCGGGCAACTCCCCGTGATGGAGGTGGACGGCGAGACCTACGCGCAGTCCGGCGCCATGCTTCAGTACGCGGGGAAGCTCGCGGGCCTGGTCCCCAAGGACCCCAAGGCGTGCCTCCGCGTGGACGAGGCGATCGGCCTGGACGAGGATCTCCGCGGCAAAATCCGTCCCTCCGTCGCGCTCTCGATGGACGCCTCCGTCTCGCCGCGCGCGAAGAAGGCCCGGATCGCGGAAATGCGCAAGACGCTGGCGGAGAAAGACATCCCGTACTACTTGTCGCACTTCGAGAAGATGCTGGAGAACAAGGAGTACCTCACCGGCTCGAAACCCACCGTCGCCGACGCGCAGTTCGTCGTCACCACGCGATGGCTGAGCGGAGGCATCCTGGACGGCGTGCCGACGACGTGCCTCGACGCGTTCCCCAACGTGGTCGCGTTCAAGAAAAGGATGGAGACGCACCCCGACCTCGCGGCATACTTCGAGCGCACGACCAAGAAGACGTGAGCGGCGTAGGCAGGCGTAGACAGGGAACAGACATCGCGTGCGCGGCGCGCCTACGTAGCGACGCGAGCTTGTAGCTAGTACTACACAGTCTTCCTCATCAGGTGAACGCGCTCTCCGCGCGCCAGACGGTCGCGTAAAAAAGCGCACGCCCTCGCGGATATCGACGCGGCGGGTTTCTCGGGCTCCGCCAGATCGCGACGACGCGGGCGCCGGGCGACGAGCATGGCTGGCGAGAGCGAGACCTGGGCGTCCAGTCGCGAGATTGAGGGGGGATTGGCGCCTCCCTCGGCGGAGGATGATCCCGAGGGTGTGTTCGGGGAAGGCCTCGTGGTGGATTGCGTGTCGCGCGTCGGCGTGCTCGCGATGCCCGCCGACGTCGCCGTCGGGCTGAACCTGCAGGGCACGTCGGAGGCGCGCCAGCGCGCCGACGAGGCCGGCACGTGGGAATTCGCCCCGTCGGCAGCGAAGCTGCTGAGGTCGTACCTCGCCGCGCACCCGGCGATCGTCGCCGCGGTCGTGCGGTCCGCGCACAGGGCGGACGACCAGGTGGCGCCCAGCGGATCGCGCTTCAGGGTGGGCAAGTTCCTCCGCGGCGTTTCCCCCGCCGCCGCCGCCGCCGCGCGCGCGTGGCGCGAACAGGCGCTTCCTGAGGCGACGCTCGCGCTGGACGAGGCGCACGAAGTGCGGGGGAAGGAGCGGGGAGACGGAGGCGCGGGTCCGGCGGGCGGCAAATCGAACGCCAGGACCAGGCGTCTCGAGCGCCGCGCCGCGGGCGAGGGCCCTCTTCGTCCGCCGGAGGCGACCCGCGCGCTTTCGCGCGACGGCGTCGCGGTCGAGACGGAACCCGACGCGAAACAGAAACCCGCCAAAAGCGCTCCGAATCGCATGCTGGTCCCCGCCGAGCCGCCCGCCGTGCCGGCGTGGAACGTCGCGAGCGCCAAGACGAGCGGGAGCATGGCTGACATTTTGGCCGAGGAAGCCGGACGCGCGGAGAAGAAGCGCGTCGGCGTCGCGGCGCGCGACGGCGCCGCGGACCGGCGCTCCGGCCCGGGTCAGTCCGCGACGGGACGCGACCGGGCGAAAGCGGGAGGCGGTTCCGGCTCGTTCGCGGACCTGCTTCGAGGCGGCGCCGGAGCGCGGGGCGGCGGCGCGAGCGCGGGATGGGCGGTGCGCTCCGCGGATGCCGCCGGGCCGAGCGGTTTGCAGACGCCGGCGCCGCCCAAACTGCCCAAGGTGACGCCCGAGAGCCTCGCCGCGGAGGCGCGTCGGAGCAAGATCGACGGGTTCGGCAAGATCCGGTGCCTGGTGTGCGGTCGCATGTTCAAGAGCTACGGCCCACTGGAGCAACACCTCGCGGCGAGCCACTTCGGGTTGAACTCGAGCCAGGCGAAGGCGTTGGAGGCGGCGCTGTTGGCGTCGGGGCAGTCGCTCCCCGGCGACGGGTCGCAGAAAACCAAGCCCGACCGCGTGGCGCTTAAGCTCGGGCAGATCCTGGAGCAGCCGCGGCGCGGCGAGGGGGTCGCGTCGCTCGCGGCGAGCCTCAGCGCGTACATCAAGGAGGCCAAGCCGTCCAAGGCGGACCGGAGGGCGGCGGCGGCGAGCGCGTCGGGGCCCAAGGGCAAGGGCAAGATGGTGATCAACCCCAACCAGGCGATGTCCTCCGGCATGGTGGTGCGCCGCGGTAAGGAACGCGAGGGCCCGAAGAAGAAGAAACGGCCGACCAAGCTCAAGCGCATCATCCTCACGGCTCGCGCCGCGCGCGACGAGGCCCGGGCGGAGAAAGGGGCGAGCGAAGCTGCTGAGGCGAACGGCGGGGAAGCCGAGCGCGGCGGGGACGAAGCTGGCGACCGGGAAGTCGAGGTCACCGTCGAGGTCGGACGCGTGTACGTGAACCTCTTGTTCGACCGGGCGGAGGCGGGCCGCGGCGACGCGGGTCCCGTCGGCGTGGACCTGATCTACCTCGAGGACGAGGACGAGGAAGAGGAAGAGGTCCAGGACGAGGCAGACCGCGGCGAGGCGCTCGCCGAGAAGGAAACGGACGGGAAGGAAACGGCGGTCGACGAGACGGAGGATGTGAAAGCAAAAGCCTTGGCGGCGCCGGACGAAACCAAGCGCGCCGAGAAGGAAACCGCCGACGCCGCGAGACCCGAGCCGGACCCTGTGTCCCTGCCCTCGAACCCCTGGGCCATATCCGGCGGGTTCAGGGACGCGCTGCTCCGCGCGGAGGCACCGACCGCGGAGGCGGACCGTGCCTCAGACGAGACCAAGAAGAAGAAGCGGAAGCCGAAGGCGCCGCGCGCGCCCGGCGACGGCCCGCGGGAGAAGGGCGTGACGCGCGTGTGCGAAACGTGCGGGATCTCGTGTTCCGGCGACGACGCGTGGGCGGACCACCTGAAGGGCAAGACGCACGCCAAGAACGAGCGCCGACGCGAGCGCGAGCGCGAGGCTGAGGCAAACGGCGGGTCTCTCGGCGACGCGAGGGGAACCGAGCCGAAGAAGGGCGGCGCGCAGCACACCTTCGTCGGCGTCGACGCCGAGATTCGGTACGCCGACCAGATCATCTCCTCGGAGACCAACGTCGCCACGGCGTCGTGCGTCTCCGAGCTGAAGCGGTTCCAGGACCGCGCGTACCACCAGGATGCGGTGAAGGCCAAGATGCGCCGGCGCCTGGTCTTCGGGCTGCGCGAGGTGGCGAAGGCTGTGCAGCTCAAGAAGGCCAAGGCTGTGGTGGTCGCGCCGAACATCGAGGAGGTGGGACTCGAGGGCGGGCTGGACGACGTGGTGGCGGCGATCATCGACGCCGCGCGGCGTAACGGAACGCCGATCGTGTTTGCGCTGACGCGAAACCGCCTGGGCCAGATCGTGGGCAAGCGCTTGCGCATCAGCGCGCTCGCCGTGCTGGACCAGAGCGGCGCGGACGAGCAGTTCAAGGCCATGCTCGCGGCGGCGGCCGCGGGGCGCGCCGCGTTCAAGGAGGAGGCGGAGAGGAAAAAGGAAAAGGCGGCGCGCGACGAAAAGGCGGCGGAAACCGGCGCGGGCGCCTCCGGTTCGGCGTCTTCGGGGTCAGATCGCGACGGGGACGCACCGTCGCTGAACCCCGCCGCGTCGACGTTCGTTCCGCGCGCGCGCGCGATAGCGTCGTGAGCGGGTAGTGCGCGCTATTCTCTGCAATTCACGTAGAAACGGCGACGCGCGCGAATCGGGCGGCGTCTCGACGAACGAATCTTCCTAAACTATGTATGTACAACGCGACGCGTATCTTCTAAGAACTCCTATGGTACCGATCGACTACAACCCGAGCGCGATTTTGCGCACCAGCAGGGCGACGGAGTCAACGGTTCGCGACACCCGCCTGTGTTCGATCAGGAGCATCCCGATCTGCTGCGCGTTGGACTCGCACAGGTGACGCAGCGTCTCGATTTGCCTCGGCACGTCGTCCGCGTCATCGATTGAACCCGAGAACCTCGCCATGAGCTTCCCGAAGTCGGATTGGTTCGCGCCCACCCCGACGTGTTTCAGGTCGGACGGCACGTACGCGCTGGTGACGCGCGCGCGGAACACTATCACCTTGAAGGCGGCGCGCACGCGCACGCCGCGGTACCAGCTCTGGATCTTGCGCGCGGCGAGCTCGATGGTGACATTCTCGCCGTTCACGTACCGGTACGCCAGAAGCATCTTGTACACCACGATCCTCCCGACGCCCAGGCTCACCATCTCCGAGGCGAGCGCGCGGGAACCGCGCTCGCCGCGCGCGCGTCCTCTGGCGGCGAGCTGCGCGTATATCACCAGGCCCCTGGCGGCGAGGCTGGACATGGCTCGCCTGCGCATCACCCGCCAGAACGCGGGGTCGCCTTTACGCACGATCTGGTCCAGCTGGTGCACATGGATCTTGGTGATGGTTGAGAACGTCATCGTGTGCGTGGAGTGCGCGTTGTGGATCTCGTCGAAGCCGCCCGCGAGTAAACACTCCTTCCCAAACACCGAGCCGCTCATCACGACGCGTCCCGCCGAGATGAGGAACCCGTGGTCGAGCACGCACAGGTGGTCGGCGATCTCGCCCTCGCGGCTGACCACCTCCGCGGCGCCGAGCATCGTCGAGGTGGCCGCCATGGTGACGCGCATGAGGATCTGCGACTTGCAGTTCTTGAACAGCGGCGCCTGCTTCAGGCCAAGCTTGCTGAGCTGGTCGGCCACCTCTGTCTGCAGCGTCGGTGAGAGCGCCTTCATGAGCTCTTGGCGCTCGGGCGACGTGATCGAATCTGATTCGCCGTCCTTCTTGAACCGCAGAAAGTCGCGCAGCCGGAACCTCAGGTCCATGGGGAAGTTGCGCTCGCGCATCAGGTAGTTCAGCTCGTCCATCATCCTCGTAAACGCGGCGTCGCCCGCGTTCGCGGCGGCGACCATGTCCGTTAGCTCGGCGATGGTGAACGCCATGAGCACGTAAATCACCGCCGCAGAGACGATCTTCAGCTGCATGTCGTCGATGAGCGCGACTTGGATGTCGCTGCTCGTGAACAGAAGCTGGATCACGGTGATGTACACGTACGTCGGGCGGGACATGTTGACTTCGTTGAGGTAGATCCATCGCTCCGGGTCGTCTCCGCCCGTCTCGGCAGCTTGGTACGCCCACGCGCACACCAGGAAGTGCACGATGATGGCCAGTGCAAGGCAGTCCTTGCACAGCTTGAGGAACCCGTTCGACACGTCCACGTGCGACAGCAGGCGCCCCAAGATGCGGTTGGCCTTCATCGCGCGCAGCAGCTTGAGCATTCGCAGGAACTTGATGGCGCGAAGCAGGGGCGTCGACGACGACTCCACCACCTGGTCGAAGGGGAACAGCGACACGACGTCGATCACGAAGTAGCTCTTCAAGTACCTCTCTCGAATTTTCGGCAGGCTGGTGACCACCTTCTGGGTCTCGCCGTCCACGTATCCGAGCACGAACTGCAAGCACAGGTCGACGACGAAGAAGGCGTCCATCATGCGGTTCAGCACCATGAACGCGCGCTGCGTGTCCGACATCGCAGACCAACTCAGCTTGCTGTACGCGGTGACAAAGGCGGCTTCGTACGGCAACAGGAAGATGATGACAAACAGCAGGAGCATCATGAACGCGTCCCAGTACATCACGTACCACGCCTGAGGCAAAATCACGACGTTCACCCCGAAACAACGCTCGTCAGGGTTCTCGGCGGCCACCTCCAGGCCAGCGAAAGACGCGCCGACGCCGTCGGTTTTCCACCCTTGGCCGTTCGCCGCGCCCTTCACCCGCTGCGCCACCTTCGGGTCCTCCAAGAGGTGCGTCTCGTCCGTGTTATACAGCGCCGCGCGCTTCTCCGCGGCTCTGCATTCCTGTTCCTGCCTCAGCTCCCTCGCGGCCATGGAGTGGTTCGACGGAGGCGTTTGCGTCGGGGGCTTCTTCTTCGCGCGGAAGTCATCCCGCTCGTCGGAGTCGTCCGAGCGCGAGTCGAACGAGGCGAGGTCGTCGAGATCGTACGACGGCTTCCGCGCGTGGCCGTTCCTCTGCCGCGGGTCGTTCCTCCCGCCCCCGTTCATCGCGGTGCGCCCGGAACGGGCCGTCCGACCGCTGCGGTCCGTCCGCTCGCTGCGGTCGGAGGCGATGGACGACGCGCGATCGTCGAAACCGACGGCGCGACGCCCTCTCGGATTTCTCGGATACGCCTCCTCACGTTCACGCGCCGCGCGTTGCTGCGCACGACGACGCTGCCGTTGTTCCGCGGTCTCAACATCGGGCTCCTCCACCACCGGAGTGCAGGACGCCGTCAGACCCCCGAGCCAGTCCGCCATGGCTGGCGAGTCAGGTGCAGCGTCTCACCGAGTGTTCGACATAACAACACCGAAGTCGCCGTCATATCGCCTCTATACTACGCCGTACGGCACGCTTTCGATACCACACGCGATTTGGCGATGGCGATGACCGCGTCGGGAAAACCGCGGGAACGAAATCTCGACCGACCGTTCGCGCCAAACCAGGGAGCGACTTCGTCGCGACCGAGGACGCGCCGCGACACACCTTCCCCGCGCACGCATTATGGCGGATGCCGTCACCGTCGCCGCGGCGACGCCTCTGAGCGATACGCCGCTTCCCGTCTCGACTCGCGCGCCTCCGGCGTCCCCCGAGCCGAAGCTCGCTGATAAGGGGGACGCAGGAGATCTGCTGGACGAAGACCCCGCGCTCCTGGCGAGGTTGGCGCAAACGGCGAAGCGCTTCGGCGGGCGCCTCGCCCGCGCCAGCACACCGAAGTACCTCAGGCGCAAGCTCGCCTCGTCCGAGGGGACCGACGAGGTGTACGCCAACCTGCAGCGCGAGGTGGCGTCCCCCGGGTTTCTCGCGAGGCTCCGCAGCGGTGCGGCCGCGACGACGAGCGACGAGAAGACATCCGAGTCACCGGCGTCGTCCCCCGTAGAATGCGCGGACTCGGCCGACGCCGAGGCGGTTTTCGACGCGGAGGAGAACCTGCGCGTCCTCTGCGACGAGGCATCGCTCCTGGACGATGCGTCCGAATACGTGTTCGTAGAGACCGAGGACGTCATCTCCGCGATCGCCGACTTCGTCGCCGCGTACGTCACCGCGCATCCAAAGGCGGCGTCTGCGCCGCCGCAGGAGCTTCAAAAGGCGCTCGGCGTGGCGCTAACCGAGTTGCGGGGCGGCGATAAAAGCAAAGTGCGCCGGGTGTGGGAATACGGCGTGGGCGTGTATCGAGGGGCGTCCTGGACGTACGCCACGCTCACCTCGTTCACCAACCCGTGGATCGCGAGGCTCATCGTCTGCGCGGTGTACACCGGCGCCCGAGTGTCGCTCGGCGCTGCGGGGATGGCAGCCGCCGCCGCCGTGGGATGATGCGAGGCCTATCTTAGATACCTACCGTAGCTACCTTCAATCTACTACGGTCGCGCGGCGTTTTCTTTCATGAATCGCCCGACGGAAGAAATCGCCGCCGCGCCCTCCGGCGCGACGCTGTCAAAGACTTGGAACACATGCGGCATTTCTGGAAACGCTTCCAGCGTCACGTCGTCCCAGCCCGCAGCGGACGCTACTTCTGCCAATGCGTTCGCCTCGCTCGCCAGAACCTCGATCCCGCCGTACTGTAGCAAACAGGGCGGCATGCTTCGGCCCGCGTAAAGCGACGCGTCGAGAAGACACCGAGGTAACCTTTGCCGCGTCGTCGGGTCGGCCGAACCGGTGGAATCGCCGCCGAACACGAGCTCAACCACGCGACGCATCGACGCCTCCACCGCTCGCAGGTAGTCGACCGACGCGACGCCAGCTTCGCGCCACGCCGCCGCCGTGCTCTGAAGGTCGCGTCCCGGGTCCAACCAAGGCGAGAGCAACACCAGACCCGCCGGGGACGTCGGCGGCGCCCCATCCGCTTCGGAAGCGGACAGCCTCTGCGCGAGCGCGAGCGCGAGGTGCCCTCCGGCGGAATCGCCCCCGATGACGACGTCTTTCGGATCGACGTTCCCCCCGGTCGGACAGATGAGCCAGGCGTACGCGCGGTCCGCAGCGTCCGCCATGTCCTCGTAGACACCTTGGTCGGGCGCCAGCGGATACTCGACGCTCAACACCCGCGCGTCGCCGGCGACACCCATGGACGACATGAGCCTCGCGTGCGTGGCGGTGTTGCATAGCACGAACGCGCCGCCGTGGAACCAGAGCAGCACGCGTCGAGGCGCGCGCGGCGACTTCCACGAACGCGCGTTCGGCGTGAGCCATACCGCGGGGATGTCGTCGGCGGTCACGCGTTGCACACGTGTTCCTGGTAGAGGAGGCACGCCGACCGCCATCATCGCGCGCAGGCTTCGAAGGTACGTCAACAGCCGCTCCGCTCTTTTCGGATCGCTCGTCTCGCCGTCGTCTCGAGATCGAGATCGCAACGCCGCGACTTCAGCGTCCTCGATGGTGATGCCTTCGAGGAAGCCCGACAGCAACTCGACGCCCACGGTCATCAAGGGCGACCACGACAAAGGTCGAGTGACGGCGTCGGTGTCCCCCCGCGCCAAGGCGGCGTGGTGACGCACGGCAGCACCGCCGTTTCGTAACATAGCGGCACCGCTCCCGGTATATCGTGACAAGGTGACGCCGAGGAGGCGCAGGTTCTGCTCGCCGCTCGTCGCTTGTGCTGTGCCCTCGACGCCATCTTCTTGCGTGTCCGGTTTCTCGGGATCCTCGACCGCCCGACACGCAACGGCACGCGGTGATCGTCGCCCCGCGCGCCGCGATACCGCGCGATACGGCGCAAGCGGTTTCCGCGCGGCAGCGAAGCCGGCCATCGACGCCGACGTCGACCGAACCCGCAGAGTGCGCGCGCGACGATGTGATGGCGATGGTCTTTTTTTCTCAGCTGTCGAAAACGAACGAGACAAACAGCGTTTGAATAACAGATCTCAGAAGTCGGCGCAAGCGAACAAGGGTTTAGGGTTTAGGGTTTAGGGTTTAGGGTTTAGGGTTTAGGGTTTAGGGTTTAGGGTTTAGGGTTT
>MDSV01181795.1_pt1 | contig 31958 bp, 28 predicted proteins | sample 810851 | NCBI WGS metagenome assembly MDSV01 (sample SAMN05326640, study PRJNA326480) | marine metagenome | isolation source: seawater | place: Atlantic Ocean: North East | collected 2012 | reverse complement strand
AGATGTGTCAGTATACATGCCAGGTCTTTTTTGAACCGGCTCTATTCCTTTTAGAATTTCTATATCAGATGCGGTGTATGTTTTTTTAACCATTGTTGTGTATAATTAGATTACACTATCCTACAAATAATATAAATGAATTATGTTTTTTATGATTTTGAAACCTCTGGACTAAGTTGGTACTTTGATCAGCCCATTCAGCTTGCAGCAAAACTAATTGATGATAATTTTAATGTTGTTGATGAATTCAATGAAAAATGTCGATTAAGAGAAGGTGTCATTCCATCACCAATTGCGATGCTTATTACAAAGACTGACTTAGATCAATTAAATCATGAACAGTCCTTTTATCAATTCATGGACAGAGTACATACAAAATTATCATCTTGGTCTCCTGCGATCTTTATTGGATACAATAATATTAATTTTGATGAGAAGTTTCTAAGATCCAGTTTTTATCAATCATTGCATGCACCTTATCTTACTAACACTAATAATAACTCTAGAGCAGATCTATTTAAGATGATTTTAGCAGTCTGTAATTTAGATAAATCATATCTTAATATTCCAACTGACGAACATACCGGGAAAAGAAGCTTAAAACTTGAAAAGCTAGCAGAAAGTAATCAAATAGAACATCGTTTTGCCCATGATGCTATGAGTGATGTAGATGCCACAATTGATCTAGCAAATATTATCAGAAAGAATGAACCAGAATTATGGGAACATATGGTTATGTTTAGGAGCTACAGAAATGTCAATGAATATATTAACAATAATGACGTTCTTATAATGCCACCAACAAATGCAACAGGTAATTATGTACCAGTGTCTTTGGTTACCAGTAACCCTGATAATGTAAAGGAAGTTGTATTTTTTAACTTAAATGAAGAAGTAACGGATGATGTAATTAACTCTAGGACAAGAAGTATAGGAGGATTATTTAAAAATAAGATACTAAAAAAAATTAAAAGCAATGATTATCCAATTTTTTTAGAAGAAAAACATATGAATAATGGGCAAAAAAAGGATTACATTAAGAATAAAAAATTATACGAAGAAAAAGCTAAGATAATTAGATCTTCAGATAACTTTGTAATGAATATTAATCAATACCTAGTAGATCAACTTGCAGATTATCAAATCGATAGTCGAGATTACATGTCGGCATCAGATCATGTTGATGAAATGTTATATCGAGGTTTCACAGGTCCAAGTGATTGGCATAAAATACGACAATTAGAAAAGATAAAAAACCCTCGAGAGTTATCAAAAGAATTAGAACATATTGAAGATAAAAGATTGGTTGAATTATATAAAAGAAAGATGTATTCGGATAGAACTGATATGCTTACTGAAAAATCCAAAAAAGAATATGAGAGCTATATAGTAGAAAAAATATCAAATATCAGTGAAAAGTTACCATGGACTACACTTGCTAAAGCTCGCTCAGAATTAGAAAAAGCAACAATTGACCCAAGATTTTGTAATATGAAAGATCAATTGGAGAAGATAGATAACTATTTAAGCAATATTGAAAAGAAGTTTTTATAATCCATTACTTATTTATAAAAGCTAATATATTCTTGTAGTTTTGATATCCGGGTATAATTCTACCATCTTCAAGAAATATAGTAGGTGTACCTTCAACAGATAATAATCCAGCATATTCAAAGTTTTTAGCAATAGGGTTCTCACAGGTAGTTGAGTCGTCTAATATGTCACCGGAAAATAATTCTTTCAAAGCATCAGCCTTATCCTCTGAACACCATGCTGCCACAAGTTGTTGGTAAGCATCAACATTATTGCCATTTCTTGAGAATAAAACATATCTAATTTCTACATTATTGTCTAACAAATCTGGTACTTCATTATGAAGTTTTTGACAGTATGGACATGAAGTATCAGTGAAAATAGTAAGTATATGATCTGTCTTTTCAGGCTTAAATACCATAAAGCTCTTTTCATCGATAGAGTTAATAATTGAAAGTCTCTGATTCATTTTAGTATTTTCAGTGATACTTTCTTTTGTATTAAGATTGATAACATTACCAACGATTAGATATTTACCATCATTCGTAGCATAATAGATTTGATTATTAATAATAATTTCATGAAAGTTATCATCAATTTTTTTTATTTCAGTTATCGCAACGTTCGGATAAGCATCTGAAATTGTTTTCTCTATATCAATATCAGTATTATCTTTTTTTGCACATGAAATTAGGGATGTAAGTATAAGTAATAAAAATATGTTTTTCATGATTATCCTCTAGGATGGTATTTCTGATGAAATTTCACCAATCTCTCCTTTGCGATGTGCGTATAAATTTGTGTTGTAGACAGACTAGCATGACCAAGTAGCATCTGTACAGTTCTTAAGTCGGCTCCGTTATTGAGTAAATGGGTTGCAAATGCATGCCTCAAATTATGTGGTGAAATTTTTTTATCAATAAGAGAAGTTGTTGCGTATTTTTGTATCATCTCCCAGCAAGCTTGCCTTGTAATCGGAGCACCATTTTGATTAAGAAATAACATATCAATATGGTTACTAGGTTTCAAATTGACTCTATATGTATCAATATAAACTATAAGTAAGTTCATTGCAGATGAACCTATAGGTACAAGTCTTTCTTTATCACCTTTACCTTTTATTTTTAAAAATGGCTGGTCTCTGTTGATTTGAGTAATTCTAATATTTAGTAGTTCGCTAATTCTTAATCCTGAGGAATATAGTAGCTCAAGTATGCATTTATCTCTCAATCCCACATATGTTTTTATGTCGGGTGACTCTAAAAGTTTAACAACTTCATTTTCTGATATAATGGTAGGTAATTTCCTACGTTTTTTTGGATTCTCTATAAGTTGGGCCGGATTATTTTCTATAATATTATTTTCAAATAAGAATAAAAAGAAAGATTTAAAACAAGTAATTATTCTTTGTATGGTGCTAACCGATGTTCCTTTATCCAACCTATAAGCAAGATAATTATTTATAATTATTCTATCTACATTTATGATTTTCTTCTTTCTATCTTTAAGCCATTGAAGAAATATTTTTAGATCGGATTTATAAGCAAGAAGTGTGTTAGTGGACAAACCTTTTTTGAAGGATGCGTCATTGCAATATTGATCAATGAGTTGATATTCAATTGAATTATCTGATATCGCCATAATATTTGATATACTTATTATACATAATTTATTTAATATAAAAAAATGAAAGATAACTGCTTTAATGAATTCGACCCGAATGCCCTAAATGTTGAGGAAGCTTTAGAAAAAATATTAAAATCTATACAGAGTAATAAGAAAACTGAATTAATACCTCTAAAGGAAACTTATGGGAGAGTACTAGCTAATGATGTAAGGTCTAATCATAATATACCAAACTATAAAAACTCTGCTATGGATGGTTATGCGCTAAATATAACTGAAAAAAATGTAATCAATAATAAAAAAATTTTTAAATGTATTGGTGAATCTTTTGCAGGTCATCCATATGATAAAAATGTAAAAGTAAATGAAGCCGTAAAAGTAATGACTGGTGGTATGGTGCCAAAAAGCTGTAATGCGGTTGTAATGAGAGAATTAGTTGATGAATCAAATGATAAAATAATAATCAATTCAAAAATCTTTATAAATCAAAATATAAGATTTCCTGGCGAAGATATTAAAAAAGGCGAAATTGTTTTATTGAAAGGAAGACAGATAGATGATGTTGACATGGGAATTTTAGCATCACTTGGCAAGTCTAAGATACGAGTTTACACAAAACCCAAAATAGGCTTCTTCTCAACAGGAGATGAACTTGTGAGTGTAGATACACCAATAAAAAAATCTCAAGTTTATGATAGCAATAGATATCTGTTACATGGACTACTTCAAAATTATCCTATTGAAATAAATGATTATGGTGTTGTGAAAGATAAACGGGGGTTAATAAAAAGAAAATTAGATCTCGCATCAAGAAAGTGTGATTTACTATTAACTACAGGGGGAGTATCCGTTGGCGATGCTGATTATGTGAAAGACGCATTAGTCAGCTTAGGAAAAATAAATTTTTGGAAGATTGCAGTAAAGCCAGGAAGACCACTAGCATTTGGTAGAATCAACAAATGCCTTTTTTTCGGTTTACCAGGTAATCCAGTATCAGTTGTTGTAACTTTCAATTTATTTGTGGCTTCAGCAATAAGAAAGTTAACTGGACAAAATAATATATTCTCTTTGAATGTAACTGCAAAGCTTGAGTCTGAAATTAAAAAGAGAAAAGGAAGGAAAGAATATAAGCGTGGAATACTAGAAATCAAAAATGGTAAACTTTTTGTTAAAAGTTCAGGTGCACAAGGGTCGAATATTTTATCTTCGCTGAAGAATGCAAATTGTTATATCGAACTCTCAGAGCATGTAGATAAAGTCAAAAAAGGGCAAAATGTAAAAGTTATTCCTTTTACTCTAATAAGTGAATATTATGAATAAAAATGTTGGATTATTTAAAAGAATTCTAATAAATTTTTATGATTTAATTCTGTTATTTGCAGTTTTGTATTTTTTTACTATACCTATAATTCTATTTACTGAGGGTAATGCTGTTATAAATAACTTACTTTACCAGCTTTATCTGATTATAATAATTTTCCTCTATTATGCATGGTTCTGGAAAAAATATAATCAAACCCTTGGGATGCGGATTTGGAAGGTTAAAATATATAGTAAATATTCACTCGAGATATCCTATCTCCAGGCATCAAAAAGAATATTGTTTGCATTAGTTGGGGGTCACTTGTTTCTATTATTCAGTTCTGAGTCGTTACAGGATAAGCTATCAAATACTTATTTAGAGAAAATAGATTAAATAGGTATTTGGCTTTTAACTAACTTAGTAAATAAAAAATAACCAAATAAGACAAAGACTATCATAGATATCATAACGGATAGCAATGCAGGAATGCTTAGTATCAATCCGATATTGATAATCATACTTGAAATAACAAAATATGTGATTCCGAATAATATCCCAAATAGTATTCTTTGACTCTGATTTTTTGATCGAATACTTACAAATAAAAAAGGAAGGCCTATAAAAACAATTATACTACATGAGAATGGCAATAATATTTTTTGCCAGAATATAACTTTATGATCTTCATAGTATATGCCCATATCATTATAGAATATAATATTAGAATATAAGTCTTCTAGAGATAGATATCTTTTTTTATTGAATTTGCTCTGGAGTATTTGAAATGGGATGAATTGGTCCGTTGATATATTATGTATTTCTTTATTGATTTTCTGGTTTGCATCAATATCAACTATTTGAACATTATTCAAGACCCATTGATTCTTATAAAAAGCTTCTTCAGCGGTTAATATTGAGGATACTTTACCATCAGTGATATAAAAAATTTCAATATCTTTGAGTTGCTTATCAGTAATCATACTCTTAGTGTTAACAATATAATCATTTCCTTTAAACCACATGTCAGTACCCATAACATTTTTCTTTAGCGCTGTGTTTTTGATTTCCTGAGCATGCATTGAAAGATTGGGAGAATAATGATTCCCAAGAAATGTGAAAAATGTTGCTAGAATGAATGTTTGCAGTATGATAAATAAAACTGTCTTTTTAATACCAATACCGTGGGCATTCATTGCTATTATTTCAGAATGATAGGCCATTGAACCAAATGCAATCATACTGCCAATTAACAATGAATAAGGAAAAATATCTAAGAAGTTCTGTGGTATTAGTAATAAAACATATTGAGCAAGCACTTCGAGATTATAGTCATGAACACCTAGATTTTTAATTTCTGATAAAAAAATAATTAGTAAATTAATACTTACAAGTATGATTACAGTCAGAAAAAAACCAACTATATATTTTTTAAACATATAATTAAATATCTTATTCATACTAATTTCTGGAGTAATTTGTGTAGGCATATAATTTATATGTGACAAATATATATAGTATATGAAGACTTATTAAATTTAATATTATATAAAACTTTGTGTCCAATGATGCAGTGAAAATATTAATAAGCACTATATAACTAAAATAAAATATTGCTGCTATAAAGATATTCCTATATTTGTCCTCTTTCTCATTTACATGACTTAACGGTATGGCCAGGTAACCAAGTACAAGTGTTGCTATTATCATTGATAATCTTTTAGAGATCTCAGAGAAACTTGAAATATCGGTGTAATGAAATAATTCAAAAATAGACTTTGATTCAAGACTACTATTAGTAATTTCAGGGACTTTATTTGTTAGAAGAATATTTTGGGTTTGATATCTTGTGGAGCTAAGTCCTTTGTCAGAGTCAAATACGTAAGATATACCATCTTGAAGTTGAATTTTATTATTGTCAGTATCAGTATCAGATATGTTAGATGAAATATCTATTCTGGTAGATTCAGGAGTTTCATATTTAATAAAAACATTTGATTTTTTAGTCACATCAATGTCATCTATGTAAATTATTTTCGAACCATCATTACTAATTGTAAAGTTTCTTTCTTGAAGAGAATATATTTTTTGTTCATGAACAATGCGATGTTCAACATTAGCTCTTAATTCAACTGTATATGGTGTTATAAAAAAATTAAAAAGCATTACAACAATACTAGTTATGATAATTATTTTGGAAAGCACGCTTGATATTAGCTTATTAGAGTAGCCATTTAATTTCATAATTACCATTTCATTGGATACATACAATCTATTAAGAGCAATTAATATCCCAAAAAATAAGCTAATTGGTATAAGTAGAGTTGAATATTGAGTTATTTTCAAAATAAGTAACTGTATTAAGAAAACGGCTGGGATGCTACCATCGTTTACATCTTCCATGAGTCTAAGACCTGTGTTTGCAAAAAGTATAAGTAAAAGAATTAGTAAAACGTAGAAAATAGATTGGAGGCAATTCTTGAAAATATATTGGCTAATTAAATTCAAAGTAATAATTACATGGTCTAATAAAAATGTTAATCTAATCTAATAAATTATTATAACTTTATTATATGGAAATATCATGAAATACGTTAGATTCGATAAAAAAACAGTAACAAGATATAATTTAGTCTTCATTTATGAGGATAAGCTATCAAATCTTAATCAGTATGGCCTTAAAGGCAGGGTCCTAGAGGACCTTAAATTAGATATAACGAATAAATTAGTCGATGGAAAACTTGGTTCTATGGCTACTTTCACCAGCAAAATGTATGATAGAAACTATTTTCTTGTTGGATTAGGAGAAAAAAGCAAACTAACCATTCAAGCCTATGAAAAGTCTCTTAACTTGGCTCTAAAGAGAATTAATGGATATAACATAAGTAACATCTCACTTGATCTAAATAATGTATCAATTAAAAATTATGATCATGTCAAAGCAACCATTATAGAAATTGAAAAGTCTCAATATAGCTATAAAAAAAGAGATAAATCACTTTTGAAAGAGTGTTCATTGAACGTCTCAAATCGGATAGATAATAAAAAGTTTAAAAGTACAGTAGATATTTCAATTGCAGTGGCTAATGGACTTAATACTGCGAGAAGACTTGGTGATACTCCCTCTAATATATGTACTCCAACATTTCTAGCTAAGGAAGCAAAAAAATTAGAAAAGTTAAATAGGAGTTTAAAAGTAGAAGTGCTCGATGAAAAACAGATGCGTACACTTAAAATGGGATCTTTACTTTCTGTGTCGCAGGGAAGCGTTCAACCTGCAAAACTTGTGATAATTAAATATACTCCACTAAAAAACAAACAGCCTATAGTTCTTGTAGGTAAAGGAATTACATTCGATACTGGCGGAATATCTCTAAAGCCATCACCAAACATGGATGAAATGAAATATGATATGTCAGGGGCAGGTTCAGTCATAGGAACTATGCAAGCATGTGCTGAAATGAATTTAAGAAATAATGTGATAGGTATTCTGGCCTGTGCTGAAAATATGCCAAGTGGTGTTGCAACTCGCCCAGGGGATGTAGTAACAAGTATGTCAGGCATAACAATTGAAATTCTTAATACTGATGCAGAAGGTCGATTAGTCTTATGTGATGCATTAACATTTTCCAAAAAATATAAGCCTAAATACATTTTAGATATGGCTACCCTCACAGGTGCATGCTTGGTTGGACTTGGTAAATATCCATCTGGTCTATTTTCAAATAATAGTTCATTAACTCAAAAAATTAAAAAATCAGCTGACAATACAGGTGATCGCGTATGGGAACTTCCTTTGTATTCTGACTACTTTGATGAACTTAAAACAAATTTTGCTGATATACAAAATATTGGTGGTAGGTATGGTGGTGCAATTACAGCAGCTGCATTCTTAGCAAATTTTACTAAAGATGAAAAATGGGCTCACTTGGACATTGCTGGTACCGCGTGGGATTCGGGTAATGATAAAGGTTCAACAGGTAGGCCAGTAAAATTACTTACTGATTTTGTTATGACTAATAAATAAAATTGAAATCAAACGCAAATTTTTATTCAATTGAAAAGAATCATGATATTAACTTATGTATCTGTAGTCTTATTAAAAAGTTATTCAAAAAAAATGAAAATATCATTCTAATTGACAGTAAAAGCCGACTTGAGTCATTGGATAGATTGCTTTGGTCATTTGAACAAAATAGTTTTCTACCACATAAAATATACTATGATGGAGATAATCTCGATACTCCCATACTTTTGTTATCTATTGAACAATTAGATAAGCTTGAAAGTTTTAATGATTATAAGTCTATAATAAATAATTATGATAATGCCTTGTTAAGATTAAAAAATGATTTTAATATATACGAATTTGTTGACAATACTGATGAAAATAAGAGTCTAAGTAGAAAGAAATTTTTAGAATATAAAAAAAATAATTTTAGATTAGTGCATAGCATATATAATGAATAAGCAATATAAACCAAAAGATATTGAAGGGAGAATTTATAAATCCTGGGAAAAAAATAATTCATTTTCACCTAAAGACTCGACTTCCAAGTTTTCTATAGTATTGCCGCCTCCAAATGTAACAGGGACATTACACATGGGTCATGCATTTCAACACACCATAATTGATGTGCTTGTAAGATATCATCGTATGCTGGGTAAAAGTGTTTTATGGCAACCGGGTACAGATCATGCTGGTATTGCAACACAATTAGTAGTCGAAAATAGACTTGAGACTTCTGGCATTGATATTAAAAAATTAAGTAGAGATGAGTTTGTCCATGAGGTATGGAAATGGAAAGAGATATCAGGAAACACTATTATAAACCAAACAAAAAGGATTGGATCTTCTGCAGATTGGTCAAGAAATAGATTTACGATGGATGATGACTTATCTGAATCTGTAAGAGAAGTCTTTATAGAATTATATAATGAAGGTCTCATATACAGAGGTAATAGGCTCGTAAACTGGGATATCAAGTTACAAACAGCTATATCTGATTTAGAGGTCATAAATGAAGAAAAAGATGGATATCTATATTACTTGAAATACAAAATTGTCGACTCATCTGAGTCATTAATTGTAGCAACTACAAGGCCAGAAACGTTTTTTGGTGACACTGCTATATGTATTAATCCAACAGACGAAAGATATCGTCACCTTGTGGGGAAGAAAGTTCTTTTACCTATGCTTGATAAACAAATACCAATTATAGAAGATGAGATTGTTGATAAAGAATTTGGAACTGGTTGTCTTAAGGTTACACCTGCTCATGATTTTAATGATTATAAAATAGGTAAGAAACATGATCTCGAATTCGTAAATATCCTAAATAAAGATGGTTCAATGAATGATAATGTTCATAAAAATTATGTTGGTATGGATATACATACCACAAGAGATCTGATAATTGAGGATCTAGAATCAATTAATGCATTTATAGAAAAAGTTCCATACAAGACAACAGTACCTGTTGGTGAAAGGACTGGAGAGGTCATCGAACCATTACTCACTAGTCAGTGGTTTATGAGTATGCATGATTTAGCGAATAATGGTATTGCAGTAGTTAAAAGCGGTAAAGTAAGTTTTGTACCTGAACATTGGGAAAAGATCTACTTTAATTGGCTAGATAATATTGAAGATTGGTGTATCAGTAGGCAAATAATGTGGGGACATAGAATACCTGCTTGGTATGATAATAAAGGAAATATTTATGTAGGAAAGAATGAGAAAGATATTAGAAGTCAAAATAATCTTGATAGGGATACACAGCTTACTCAAGACGATGATGTTTTAGACACTTGGTTTTCTTCGGCATTATGGCCTTTCTCTACGCTTGATTGGAAGAAAAATAATAAATTATTTAAAAAATATTTTCCTACTAATCTTTTAGTAACCGGGTTTGATATTATTTTCTTCTGGGTCGCTAGAATGATAATGATGAGCCTTAAATTTACAAAAGATATACCATTCAGTAAAATTTATATACATGGCCTTGTTAGAGACTCAGAAGGGAAAAAAATGTCTAAGTCTATTGGTAATGTTATAGACCCAATAGATGTTATAGATGGAATAACTCTTGATAATCTACTTGAAAAAAGGATTTCAAGCTTAATAAATGACAAACAAAAGGCCAACATAATTAAAAAAACAAAAAGGGATTTTCCTGATGGAATAAAAGAATATGGAGCTGATGCATTACGATTTAATTTTTGTGCTATGGCATCAACCGGTAGAGATATTAATTTTGATTTAAATAGAATAGAAGGATATAGAAATTTTTGTAATAAGCTATGGAATGCATCAAGATTTATACTACTTACTTGTGATCAATACGATTATGAAGATAGTTTGAATACATCAGATGCAACTATATTTGACAAATGGATAATATATAAACTTGATAATGTGGTTAGTGATTTTAAAAAATATAGCTCTACATACAGATTTGATTTGATGGCAAATAGTATCTATGAGTTCGTATGGAATGAATATTGTGATTGGTATCTCGAAATAGCAAAAAATCAAACTTCAAATACTACGAAAAGATTTTTAATTTACTCTATAATACGCATACTCAAAGTATGTCATCCAATCATTCCTTTCATAACAGAAGAAATTTGGAGTGAATTGTATAAGAAAAATTATGTAGGACAATCTGATCTCATAGATAGCTCGTTTCCCTCACAGATACGTATCTCAAAGGAAGATGATATTAATATTAGAGTAGATTTTATTAAAAATATTATCAAAAAAGTCAGAAAAACCAGAACTGAGCTTGGTATACATCCAAAAGTTACTATCTTGGCAAACATAGTCATAAAAAATGAATTTATAAAAAAAGACATAATTGAATATACTGACCTAATAAATACATTATCTGGAATATCCCTATCTATAATCAATGTACGTGAGATACATGATAATGACTATATAGAACTAATAGATGATCAGTTTATATTATATTTGAAAATAAAAAATATGATCAATATTAGCGATGAGTTAAATAAAATTGAAAAGAAAATTCAGCAGCTAAACAATGTACTTACAAAGGTTGATGCGAAACTTAATAATAAAAGTTTTATTGAGAGAGCTCCAAGTGAAATAATAAATCAAAATATCGCAAACAAACAAAAAATTGAAAACGACATTCTATCTCTTGAGAATCTTAAAAATACACTTATCTAATTAAACTATACAGTCTCTCTAGTGTTAATCTGAAACTGGTCAAATCACTTGAAATATTGATATTGAAATCATTTGTAAGCTGCTTGTAATCATTACACTGAGAGCCTATCAGAATAATGTCCTCAGTTTTACTGGCATTATCTCTTATATGTTTAATTTCATATATTTTCCTAGCGACGTCTCTAGGATTATTTATTGCTAATACAACTAATTGGGCTTTAACCGTCGATGCTGTAAAAGTTATTTCATCATGAGGCACGCCATTACCTACATAAGTTAAATCCCACCCAACATTCTGAGCAACTATCATGTGCATGATAGTATCTAAACTTTCATGCTCAGATAATAAGGAAGCTAAGACCAATCTTGGGCAGTCCTCTTTGGATGAGCGCAGTTTCAGATAAAGGTTATTCAGACATGTTCTAATACAAAGCTTAGACATTTTTTCATGTGCATATCTAATACTACCTCGTGAACATTCATCTTGAATGTAATTACTTAAAGGTTTGATAAATTCAATTAAAAAATCATTAGTACTTAATATTGCAACTGCATTTGATAGAACATTGTCTAGCTTCCAACTGTTCATTTCTTTTATACAGGAAACTGCTTCATCAAATAGTTCCATTATAGTACCTGTACTTGGCCTTTTATAACCTATTGATGAGCTTGATTCATCACCCATTACAAGTTCAAAGAGATCATCATATGACAATCCTGCTACATCCCCTATTCTCCTTCCTGCCGCTATTGCTCGTTTAAGCAAAGTTAGCTTGTCAATGTCTTTGTCTGAATAAAGCCTTCTATTGGTATCATTTCTATGGGATACCACTGCTTGGTATCTCTTTTCCCATACTCTTATGACGTCAGAGCTTAAGCCGGTCCGTCTATTTACGACTTGTATTAAATGTCTGGGTTTTGCAGATAAATCTTCTTTCATTTTGAGGCTATTTTTGGACTTATCCGTGTCATTGTTTCTAATTATTATATTTTCCATAGTATTTGTCAAAGTATTGTCTATTATTTGACAGACAGTATCATTAATTATCACGTTTGTATAGTTTTTGTTCATATTTATTATTGACATGTCCATTTTATAGGAGTAATGTTATAGACAGGATACAGACAACATGTCATATCCCCACCCCTTTAATGAAAGGCCGATCTACCCCCTCGGCCTTTTTTTATACCGATTTTCTATATCCACTGGGTCTCCAGGCAGGTGCTATTACATCAGGGCTATCACCTTCTTCTGTAAGTAAACGGGCAGGCTTTATAGAATCTTCACCAAATTTTTTGCTAATTGCATCTAATGTATCATCAAGATTTGAACTATTCGTATCATTTTGATTAAAAAAATCATTTTGGATATTTCTTTTTATGGGCCTTAAAGCGGTAACCTGGACTTGGTAAAGCCCAATGTTGCTATCAAACATTTTTAAATAACTTAAGCAGAAATTAAAAATATCGCTTTGAGTACATGTTGCTTTTTCAGTTTTGATTTTTTTTTGAACCCATCCTGCTTTTATTCTTATGCTAATCAAAAAAATATTTGATACGTAGCTAGATTTACGCATACGTGATGCTAATTTATATGATATCTTTAAAAATATTTTTTTGATCAAATAGCGATCTTTTGTATTAGGTATTAATACTTTTCCATGGCCGAGACTTTTTGGATGCAAATTATCTAATATTAAACCTTCAAAATCATTTCCATTTGCCATTAGCCATATTTTCCTTCCTATATTTCCAAATCTATTTGCAAGTATACTTATTGGAATTTTTTTCATATCTTTACATTTGTAAACATTGTGTTGGTTTAAAAATAATTTTATTCCACTCGATACTCCACATAAACTATCAACAGGAGAATTATCTAAATATTTATGATAATTATTCTTATTAATAAAAGTTATTCCATCTGGTTTATTAATTTTTGAAGCATATTTTGCTAATGACTTACTAAAAGATACACCAATAGAACATTTAAGACGCTCTGAGCGATATATTTCATCTTTAATTTTATAAATAACATGATCAATTTTTTTATAAATCTTCATGCAGTTTGTTAATTCTAAAAATGCTTCATCGACAGAATAGATTTGAATATCAGGAGTTATATCTTTCAGAATATTCATTATTGTAGTCGATGTATCAACATAAACTTTCGGGCGAGATGCTTTCTGAATTAAATAAGGACAAATTTTCTTTCCTTCATTAATCTTCATGCCAGTCTTGACTCCAAATGCCCTAGCTTCATATGAAGAAGTAATAATACATGATCCATGACTGCCATTTGTTACAGCAATAGGTTTTCCAAATAATTCTGGATAATCTCTTTGTTCAATAGAAGCAAAAAATGCATTCATATCTACATGAATAAATATTTTTTTATTCATTAATATATTCTTACTTGACCAACTACATATCCTTGAATTAAAATTCTTTCAACAGGATAAATTTTTTCTTCATATACTTTATTTGCAGGAATTAATTTTATTTTTTCTGGACTTACTTTTTCTACATACTTTAATGTCACATCTTGATTATCAATTAATATCACATGGACTTTTGACTTATAGAATTTTTTACTTTCTTCAACAATAACCCAGTCTCCATCATGTATCCCTGCATCTATCATTGATTCTCCCTTTACCTTCAAGGCATATGATTTTTTATTAGTGAACAAGTATTCAAGTTCAATTTTTTGTTGATCTGTTATTGCTTCAATTGGTCCACCAGCTGCAATCTTTCCTAAAGATTTTAGAAAAAGAGGCTTTTTTTCTTTTATAAAAATGCCCCTATGCCTATTTGATAGCTTTGATATTTTTCCAATTTTTTCTAGAGACTTTACATATCTATGTGCTACACCCTTAGATGTGATTCCTATTCCCCTTGCAATCTCTGTTAATAAAGGATATTTTCCATGCTTTTTTGAATATTCAACAATAAAGTCATAGGTTTTTTGTTCTTTATTAGTTAACATGGAGTATTGTTTCATAGTTCTCATTAAGTTCTCATATAATATATGAACTAGCTTATTGATACAACCATAAATATTATATTAATTTTTGGAATATTTAATTATAGTAGTGCTTTTAGTTTAGCCGCAGCATTAGGATTTTTAGTTTTTACTTGTTTTAGAACTTCTTCTAATTGCGGTATCGTTATCCTAAAATTATCAGGTGACTGAATTCGTGTAGAGTTTCTGATTGCAATTCCTAATTCCTGAAGTTTTTTATCTGGTAAAAAATTAATTTCCTCCTTTTTTGTAAAAAACCATGTAGGATAGTGATTAAGATTAGTATCTTCGACTGTACCCGTTATATTAAGTTTACAACCAATTTTACAAACCATGTCATTAACGGCCCATTTAACTAATGGCCAATCAGTATGATAGTCATCACCTGCAAATAATCCACCAATTTTTAGCTTTCGATACCAGTCAGAGAATGTTTTGCCACCCTCTTCACCAGTATGTGCATATCCATCAAAATAAATGAAGTCAAAATAATTATCATCAAATAACTCTATAGCATCATCAAAAGACATACGAAGTAGAGTATAATTTTTATCCAAACCTATAAGTTTAAGTGCAGATATATACTCATCGACATTGTGATGGTCCTCGTATAAGTCGACGCCATAGAATTTTTTAAATTTTCCACTTTCAATTATCCTTTTAGAATAGTGACCACCTGCCACCCCAAGCTCGATCCCAATACAATCTTCTTTATCAAGAAATTGTAAGCAATCATGTCTTAAAAAATTTTTATGTGACTGTATTTCAACAGAAGGTATATTTTTTTTAACAAGTTCATTAATTTGCTTACTATTCATTTTATCTATCATCTCAACTAAGTTAAGCTAATTATTCAGGCTACAAGGCTAGTCCCACTAAACAGTATTAATGACATAATGCATTACCATATATTACATTTAAAAACACTTTCTAACAAGTTACTAACTATTCCATTCATCAGAAAGTATACAGATAAGTATTAAAAGCAGTTCTGTCAATGTATCATCCTGGATACTAATTACTACTTGAGTATATTTGGTAAGTTTTTCTTCGACCATCCAATGAAGTGCTGATCAACTAATCGCTCTGATGCGAATTTTGAAAAATGAGCAAATGGATCCCTAAACGATGGCATTCCACCATCTAAGATATATGAACAGACACCTGTCTCACAGAAGATTTCATTAGGATTAAACGGGTGAACTTCTACTTGTTGTGACAATTTTTCCACAAGCTTATTGAAAACTTCATTGTGTTCTGAAAGTTTATTTGGATCTATCGCGCAGTTATTCGTTGGCGGAAGGAATACTCGTCTATAACAAGAATTGATATTGAATTTTGGCTCCAAATGGGACTGAAATAGAATGACCTCCAGGCCACTAGCTCTTATAAACTTTATTCTTCGGAGTAATAATTCAAATCTCTTTTCATCAATATATTTTTCGGTATCAAGCACTAGAACAGCATATTTAAGAGAGTTCTCCGTTTCAATAATCTTATTTATATGCTCAAACTGAACTAATTCCCTTCTGCCTAGACAGGGGTCTCCTCCTTTTACCTCTTCCTTAATTTTTTCTTCGTAACTTGGCCACTCAACTCCACAAGTCCCTATAGAAAGGATTGAGTGATGGGCAAGGCGTTTACTATTAGCAAATCCAACATAATAATGGTTAGCGTAGCTATTACCCAACAGAATTATAGTAGGTGGAAGATCTTTGCTTAAAGTACAAAAGAAATGTCCCCACTCCTCAGCTCCTTCAATTTCGTATTTAGACATACAAGCTTCGTTATTAGTATAGTCCCAAATAATACCGGAGAATTCAGCTTTGATTTTTTCATTAAAGACTATATCTGTTTCGCTCTTAATCGCATCAGTTCGGCTTGGAATACCATTGCTTAAAAAAACATAAAAACCAAGTAAACCTATTAATGCTGTAACAATAAATAATCTGATGCTAAGTTTTATGGTCAGCTTAGCAGATCTAATTGGTTTTTCTAAAAAACGATAAGTTAACCATGCAAATAATATAGAAAGAAGAACACCTAATAGTCTATCTTCACTTTCTGGTAAAAATCCATTAATTATATGTAGGAAAGACAAAATTGGCCAATGCCACAAATATAATGGATAACTAATTAATCCAAACCAAACAGCAATTGGATTCATTAGGAATACACGATTTAACCAAGCCTCAGAGCCACTAGCTATAACTAACATCGAACCCATAACTGGAATTAGAGCCCAATAAGAAGGGAAAGAAAGACCCTCATGAATATAAATGACACTATATGCCAATAGCAAAAATCCAAAAAAAGACATCAGATTAGATGTGAATGATCTATATGTAGAATATTTATTAATGTTAATAATGCTAACTATGGACTTATCAATCCAGATCTTAAACTCACTTAGAGATTGTCCTTTGTAAAATAGAAGCCAAGCAAGAATACTTCCACTTAAAAGCTCCCAAAGACGTCCTACTGGGAAAAAAAAGATTTCTGTTGGATTTGACTTTATAAAATATAAATTTACATAAAACGAAAAAAAAGCTACTAAAACCGTTATTACCAACAGATTAAGTTTACGTATCCACGCTAACCATAGTACTAGAGGCCAAAATATATAGAATTGCTCTTCGACTGCCAAACTCCATAGATGAAGCATAGGCTTAGTTTCTGCGATGTTATCAAAATAACCACTTTCATTAACTAAAATGAAATTGGTTATGAAAGCCGCACCACTCGCAACATGCTTACCAAGTTGAGCATATTCGTCAGCTAATAAAACAAACCACCCAAAAGCTAATGAAGACACCATCACAAGAATAAGAGCTGGGAAAATTCGTCTGATACGACGCCCAAAAAAATCAGTGAAACTAAATTTCCCTTTATCTAAATTTTCAAAAATGTGGATAGTAATAAGAAAACCACTTATGACGAAGAAGACGTCAACACCTATAAACCCTCCTTTCAGTAAACTTGGAAAAGCATGAAAGGCTACGACTGATAGAACTGCAAATGCCCTTAGACCATCAATTTCAAAGCGGTAACCTGATTTGTAAGGAGAAGATTTGTTCACTTGCTTTACTTGTTTCACTAAACGAATGAAAATTTAATTTTACAGAAATCTAACTTTATACACCATATCCAAGTCTTTTTATAAATCATTCCCATTCAATAGTACCAGGTGGCTTTGTCGTAATATCATATACCACTCTTGCTACACCATCAACTTCATTAATTATTCTTGTAGAGATATTATTAAATTTAAAGTCCAACAAAATTTTCATTTGCCAACGAGACCATAGTCTTTAAACGCTTTTTTGACTTAATAGACACAGAGTCATTCAGGCATTTCTCAGCAGAATTTATCAGAGTATGTATGTCCTTGTCATTCACATAGAATTCATTAATATCCTCGTCAATAGTTTCAAGTGCGGCATTGATTTTAGGTGTGTTGGAATCAAAATATCTAAATGGTGTTCCTATACTTAGCGCAGCTAGTGAATAATGAAACCTGGCAGAAAAAAGAAATGAAGCTGATTTGAATTCATCTATCCACTGTCGCATTGATTTCGCTTCTACAACTTTAAGATTAGATAACTTGGATCTATCTTTAAGTTTTTTATATAACTTTATATCTTCAATGGCTGGTGAAAATTTTGCTCCATAAAGAAATGTAACAGGAACATTTTTTTTCAAGAAATAATCAATGAAATCTACCATAACATTATACCTGTTATCATCAAAATTAACGCCGCCTGTTACCAAGATACCTCCAGTGGGAGAATGGCTATTTTCCTCATTATAACGTGCAAGAAAGCGAGGTAAACAATCAAAAGATTGAGTTACCTCAATTCCACATTGTGATAATATTTCATTCGAAATATGATCTCTCGTTACTACTCTGTCTAATAACTTTATGCATGGTGGATAAATAATAGTAGCACCTTTTGGTAACTCTAAATTTCCATTTGGAAAACATGAAAAATTTATTAGATGAACCTTCTTATTCAAGTACTTTTTGCATATGTACATAATATAGAGGAGATTGAGAGCCCCTTTGCCAAGTCTGTGCAAAGTGCCCTCTCCATTCACCACAACGACATCTGTTTGAAGCAATGATTGAATCAAAGAAAAATTTAATTTAGTGAACCTATTAAAGAAATCTCTATCATCAAAATCAGATCCATTTTCGATAGTGGGTGATATACTATGAGTGTAGGCTACGTCGATCGTCTCAACATAATAATCTTTCTCAAGTAAACTATGATATATCTCCATTGATGTGCCATAACATCCCCAGTGATATGAACTTTCTGTGAAATTCAAAATCAGAGCTTTTTTTGCCTCTAGAAAAGAGAGTTTTTTTATTTCATCTTTTACCATCTACTAATAAAAAAATTCACAAAAATGTTCATGAATGATAAAAATCATCATCTTATATCACTCCCACTCTATTGTTCCAGGTGGCTTTGTCGTAATATCATATACCACTCTTGCTACACCATCAACTTCATTGACTATTCTTGTAGATATATTATTCAATATACTGTGTGGTATTGGTGAAACATTGGCAGTCATGAAATCTGTTGTATTGACTGCCCTTATTGCGACAATGTATCCATATTGTCTTTGATCTCCCATTACACCAACAGATTTAGCTGGTATTAAAACGGCTAATGCTTGATCAACTTTATCATATAAATTTTTAAGATTTAATTCATTTATAAAAATACTATCAACTTCTTGGAGCATTTTTATCTTTTGATGTGTTATTTCACCTAATATTCTCACAGCTAATCCTGGTCCAGGGAAGGGGTGTCTATTTATTAAGTTTTTAGGAAGACCAAGTTCAAGCCCAACTTTTCTTACTTCATCTTTAAATAAATCTCTAATAGGTTCAACTAATTTAAGTTTCATTTTTTTTGGTAGACCTCCAACGTTATGATGAGATTTAATTACGTCAGATTGAGAATTACCAGAGGATGATTCAATTACATCTGGATATATTGTGCCTTGACCGAGATATTTAACATTATTTATTTTTGCAGCTTCCTTATTAAATATATCTATAAAACATTTACCAATAATTTTTCTCTTTTTTTCTGGATCTAAGACTCCACGTAAAGAAAGCAGAAATCTTCTTGAAGCATCTATAACTTTTAAATTTATTTTTAGTGCTTTTGAAATTTTAATTACTTCAGATACTTCATCTTTTCTAAGTAATCCGGTATCTATAAAGACACATGTTAATTTTTTCCCTATCGCCTTACTTAATATTGCAGCAACAACCGATGAATCCACGCCGCCGGAAAGAGCGAGTATAACTTTCTCTTCACCTACATCATATTTGACTTTATCTACTAGATCCCTACTAATATTTTTAGGAGTCCACGATCTTTTACATTTACATATTTTGATGAAATTTTTAAGAATCTTTTTTCCAACAGACGTGTGCGTTACCTCAGGATGGAACTGTATTGCAAATATATTTAGAAATTTATTTTCAAAGGCAGCTACTTTTGAATTTGTACTTTCACCAATAACCTTAAAGTTTTTAGGCAAGGAGTTTACCTTGTCAGAGTGACTCATCCATACATTATGCTCAATTTTTGTATTTATATTTTCAAATAGGGGAGATGTCTTTTTTAATTTAAATATTGAATCACCAAATTCTTTTTTAGATGATTTAATTACTTGGCCTCCAAATTCTTTTGAAATTAATTGCATACCATAACAAATGCCAAGTATAGGAATGTTTAATTTATATATATCTCTTGAAGGTCTAAGTGTATTTTTAATATTTACAGAATTAGGTCCGCCGCTAAAGATTATTCCTTGAGGATTTAATTCTCTAATTTTTTTTACATCAATATCATAAGGCTTTACGACACTGTAAATACCTAACTCTCGAATACGTCTAGCTATAAGCTGTGTATATTGTGAACCAAAATCTAATATCAAGATCAAATTTTTATTGCGTATCATTATTTAGGTTGATAATTCGGTGGTTCTTTGACAATAGCGACATCATGTGTATGACTTTCTATTTTTGAAGAATTTGATATTTTTATAAAGTTAGTTTTTGTTTTCATTAATTTTATGTTTCTACAACCCAAATACCCCATGCTTGATTTCAAACCACCTGTAAGTTGATGCAGTATTGTTTTCATAGTACCTTTATACGGAACTCTACCTTCTATGCCTTCAGGGATAAGTTTTTTACTCTCAATATTATGATCTTGAAAATATCTATCTTTAGATCCACTTTGCATAGCTCCAATCGATCCCATACCACGATAAGATTTATAAGTTCGTCCCTCAAACATCTCTACATCACCAGGCGACTCGTCAGTTCCAGCAAGAAGACCTCCTAGCATAACTGTGTCAGCCCCGGCTGCAATTGCTTTAGCAATATCACCAGAATAGCGAATTCCACCATCAGCAATTAGAGGTATATTGTATTTGCTGGCAACTTTAGAACAATGATATATAGCGGAAAGCTGAGGTACGCCTACGCCGGCTACTATTCTTGTAGTACAAATAGAACCTGGTCCTATTCCAACTTTTATAGAGTCTGCACCATTTTTAATTAAACACTCTGCAGCCTCAGCAGTTGCTATATTGCCAACTATAACTTGCTGTGTAGGATATTTCTTTTTAATGTACTTAAGTGTACTAATAACAGATTTTGAATGCCCATGTGCTGTATCAATAGTTATTATATCTACATTTTCATCGATTAGAGCATCAATTCTGTCGATCGATTCCTTGCTTGTGCTCACAGCTGCGCCTACAAGTAAACTGCCATTTGAATCTTTTGATGCATTTGGATATGTAGATGATTTTTGTATATCCTTGAAGGTAATCATTCCCTTCAATTGATGTTTTTTATTAATAATTAGTACCTTTTCAATTCTATTTTTTCTCAGCAAATCAATAACTTTCTTTTTACTATAATTTTCTGTGACAGTTATGAGCTTATCTTTTGGGGTCATTATTGACGAAACTTTAGTATTTGAGTTTTCTACAAACCTAAGATCCCTGTTTGTAACAATCCCGATTAGATCTTTATTGTCAACTATTGGTACACCTGATATTCCAAATCTCTCAGTTATTTTATTAATTTCTAATACCGTTGAATTTGCGTTTGCAGTTATTGGATTAGTTATTACACCACTTTCATATTTTTTAACAAACCTTACCTGTTTAGCTTGATCATCAATTGATAAGTTCTTATGGATAACGCCTATACCTCCTTCGCTTGCAAGCGTTATAGCCATTTTTGATTCCGTTACTGTATCCATAGCAGCTGAGAGAATAGGAGTTTTTAGTTCAAGAGATTGAGTTAAAGAGGATGACAGGTTAACATTTGCGGGTAAAATATCTGAATATGATGGTACAAGCAATACGTCATCAAAAGCTAAAGCTTCATCTGAAAATACTTTAGTGCGTGTTTGATATCTTGCTGCTACCATCCTATATTATACATAAAAAATCTATTTACGAAAAGTCAAAAAATGAAAATATATAGTGTTAGTGAACTTAATATAGAAGCGAGGGAAGCAATATTACTTGCTTTTCAATATCCTGTTACCGTCAAAGGAGAGATATCAGACTATAGAACTTCTCGTGGCCATCAATATTTTAAATTAAGAGATAGCAATGGAAATAATACAGTAAGCTGTGTTGTCTGGAAAGGCACATCGCATAATCTAAATTTATCTGAGTACCTCCATATGGAAGTTGTTGTCTCTGCAAAAGTGGACTTCTATGCAGGCTTTGGCCAATTTCAATTAAATGTAATAGAACTATCAGAATTTAGTGATGGTTTTATAAAAAAAGAAATAGAAAAGCTTAAAAAAAAGTTATCTGATGATGGTGTCTTCGATAACAAGAAGACTTTGCCAAAATATCCTAAAGCTATAGGTGTTTTAACAGCCCATGACAGTCATGCTCTAAAGGATGTTTGCTCAAAATTAAATGAGAAATATCCATTATCAAATCTATTTGTATACCCATCAATAGTACAAGGTGAGCAAGCTCCACATAATTTAATTAAACAGCTTATAAGAATTAATAAAGATAAGATAGTTGACGTAATATTAATTGTAAGAGGTGGTGGTTCACTTCAAGACTTAATGGCATTCAATGATGAATCTTTGGTGAGAGAGATTTCGAAATCTAGTATTCCAACTATAACAGGAATTGGGCATAAACCTGATATAACTCTTGCTGATTATGCAGCAGACTCAGCGCAAGAGACCCCAACTGCTGCAGCAGTTAAATCCGTACCTGATTGTCAAGCATTAAAACAGGATATAAATTATTTCGAACTTAATTTGATAAAACTATGTACAAATATTCTCTCAAGATTACAAGCTCATTTGGACAATTTTCTAGTAATTATTAAAATGAGCAATCCTATTAAAATAGTTAGTAATCTTTCAAAAGAGTTTAATCAGCATAGAGTGTTCCTAAAGAAATCAATAAAAAGTAAATTAAAAACCAATACAGATGTTATAAAAGAAAATCAAATTAAACATAAAAGGCTTATAAAAGGATTAATAACAGACATTACTAATAAGAGAGACAATATTGATAAATCTAAAAGTATGATTAGAAGATATATAAATTCTAAAATTGTTTTACATAAAGAAATATTGAGTTTAAAAATAGAGAAAATTAAACAAATTAATCCAGACTTATTATTAAAAAAAGGATATGCAATTGTCAGAGATAAAAATAATAAAATTATAAAAAGTATTAATGATGTAGCATTAGAGAGTGATCTTCAAATACAGGTCTTTGATGGTCTAATAAAAGTTAAAAGAAAAAAGTAAAAAAGACTTGATATGCGCTTTAACAAATAGCAAAATAATCTATCGGTTATGGCTACATCCAACTTAGAGAAATATCTTAATTTTAAACCATATAAGCCCAAAAAAGGGGAAGATTATATGTCTCTTGAACAAGTTGATCACTTTAAAGATATATTATATTCATGGAAAAAACTCCTTATGTCAGAAGCTGAAAAAACCATGGATCATATGAAACAGGATTCATCAAAATTATCAGACCCAAATGATGCTGCAACACAAGAAGAAGAGTTTAGACTTGAGCTAAGGACGCGCGACAGGGAGAGGAAGCTTATTTCAAAGATTGATCAGGCACTTCAAAGAATAGATGACGGCTCTTATGGTTACTGTGAGGATACTGGAGAGCCAATAGGTATAAAGAGATTAGAAGCTAGACCTATCGCAACACTGTCGATTGAAGCACAAGAGAGACATGAAAAGCTAGAAAAAACTCAGATAGACTAGGAGTTTAATTTAGTGCGTTAGTCTTGTTCAATTCCCTTCATTGTTAATTTAACCCTTCCTTGTTTGTCAACTTCCAAAACTTTTACCTTAACCATGTCACCCTCTGATAAAACATCTTTAACATCTTTAACTCTATCTTCACTAATTTGTGATATATGCACTAGACCATCTTTATTAGGTGTAATTGCAACAAAAGCTCCAAAATCCATTATTTTTGCTACTTTACCTTCATAAATTTTATTCACTTGTGGGCCAGCAGTAATTTCTTCTATTATAGATTTTGCATGGTCACTTTTTGATTGATCAGAAGCGGCAATCTTAATAACACCATCATCATTTATATCTATTACAGCGCCAGTTTGCTCAACAATCGATTTAATAACTGCTCCACCCTTGCCGATAACTTCAGCTATCTTCGATTGATCAACTTTCATGTGTGTATATCTAGGTGCGAATTGAGAAACATCTTCTCTAGCTTTACTCAACTCTTTGTTCATCTCATTTAGGATATGTAATCTAGCATCTTTAGCTTGACTAAGGGCTGTTTCCATAATGTCAGAAGTAATCCCATCTATCTTAATGTCCATTTGGAGAGCATTTATGCCTGACTCTGTCCCAGCAACTTTAAAATCCATATCTCCTAAGTGATCCTCATCACCAAGAATATCAGTAAGAACTACGTGTCTATCGCCCTCCTTCACAAGGCCCATAGCAATACCTGCGACAGGTGCTTTAAGAGGAACGCCAGCATCCATCATTGACAAACTTGAACCGCAAACTGAGGCCATTGAACTAGAGCCGTTAGATTCAGTTATTTCTGATACCACCCTGATTGTGTATGGAAAATCTTCTAGAGCTGGCATTACTGCTTGAACACCCCTTCTAGCAAGCTTACCATGTCCGATTTCTCTTCTTTTTGGAGAGCCAATCATTCCAATCTCACCCACAGAGTATGGAGGAAAATTATAATGAAAAATGAACGAGTCATCTATTCTCCCATTTAAAGAATCTATTATTTGTGCATCTTTATTTGTCCCGAGGGTAGTAACTACTAATGCCTGAGTTTCTCCTCTGGTAAATAATGCAGAACCATGCGTTCTAGGTAAAACGCCAGTTTGAACAGATATAGGTCTGACAGTTGAACTATCTCTGCCATCAATTCTTTTTTCACCACTCAAGATTCTTTCTCTCACTATATCTTTTTTTAAATTATTGAAAACTGAGGAAATTTTGTCTGAATTATCATCATCAATAGAAACTTCTTTTGACATTATATCCTCTTTCAACGCTGACAGTTTTTCATAACGATCTTGTTTGACAGTAATTTGATACGCTTCTGATATTTGATTGGCATACTTCGTTTTTATAGTATTGTATAATTCTGAATTATCTTCAGCTGGTGAGGGTTCGATCATGCTTACGTCGGCTTCAGCAACTAACTCATCAATTGCTTTTATAATTTCTTGCATTTTGTCATGTCCGAAATTTACGGCATCGAGCATCTGTTTTTCAGTAAGTTCTTTAGCTTCTGATTCTACCATTAATACTGCATTATTCGTCCCTGCCACAGTTAAATCTAGTAGAGATGATGCAAGCTGTGATGAGGTTGGGTTTAAAATATATTCATTATTTTCATAGCCAACTTTAACTGCACCTAATGTTCCGTTGAATGGTAAGCCTGCGAGTTTGACACACGTTGATGCGGCTATTAATGCTGGAACCTCAGGGTCTACCTCAGGATTGTATGATACAAGTGTTAAAACTATTTGAACTTCTTGATTGTAAGTAGAAGCAAACAAAGGCCTCAAGGGTCTATCGATTAATCTACTAATGAGTGTCTCTTTTTCGCTAGGTCTACCCTCTCGTTTAAAAAAGCTTCCTGGTATTTTACCAGCAGCATACGACTTTTCATTATAATTTACTGTTAGAGGGAAAAAATCCCTTTCATTTGGCTCTGTTGATGCTACAAGAGTTCCCAAAATAACTGTACCGTCTATTTCAATGGTAACAGAAGCATTTGCTTGTTTGGCTATTAGACCTGTCTCAATTTTTACTGTTTGTGAGCCTAATTCAAATTGTTTTTTTATCATTATTTTCTAAGTCCTAGTTCTTTAATTAGCTTTTCATACGAGTTCATATCTGTTCTTTTTAGGTATCTCATCAGAGATCTTCTTTTCATGATCATCTTTAAAAGACCTAACCTTGAATGATTATCTTTTTTATTTTTATTAAAGTGATCAGAAAGCTTATTGATATTTTCAGTAAGAAGAGCTATCTGGACTGAACTAGAACCACAGTCGTTATCAGACTGTCTAAATTTCTTTATAATTTCAGCTTTTGTATCATTATTTAATGCCATTATTTCTTTTCTATTTCTTTAACGTGTGGATTCTATCATGTCCCTGTCCTTTTACAAACTAAATCTTATCTTTTCATCAATCTTTTAGGATATAAATAATTTTCTTTAAATAATCCAACACCATGAAAAGTATTATCGATGCTCGTAATCCTTTGAAGTGACTGTGATTCATTACTTATATTTTTCTCTATTTCTAAGCCATTATATAGCTTATTTATTTCATCTCTAGAACATAGTAGTTTTGGTATTTTAGATAACATATCAGGAATCGTAATTATATACTTATTTAAGTTCTCAACAGTTAAATCATCTAAGCTGATATTAAGGAAGTTTTCAAATGGCTCTACATTTGACCGATGAAGATTATATAAACATGAGTGTAAGTTCCAATGTTTTGAAATATCTTGGACAAGAGTTCTTATGTATGTTCCTGAAGAACAAGTGACTGAAAATTTTAAAATATCAATATCAAGAGATATAAATTTTATTTCATATATGAACCTTTTTTTTTGTGTACGTTTGATCTCAATATTCTGGCGAGCGTATGTATATAAAGGTTTACCATTATATTTTGAACTGCTGTACATAGGTGGGGCTTGCATATATTCACCAATAAATTTCTCTAAAGTGCTCTTAATTGTATGTTGTTGAAGATCAATTATGGTTTTTTTTTCATCTTCATATATAACAGGTTCCGATTCAAAATCTCCACATTTGCTGTATACACCAAGTTTGCATTCAACAATGTAACTTTTTTTTTGATTTTCAATGTATGTAATATACTTGGTTGCCTCACCAATAACTATAGGAAGAATGCCTGTGGCTAATGGATCTAATATTCCTAGTAATCCTGCCTTTTTTATTTTTATTTTTCTTTTGAAATTTGTGAGGGTATTATTCGAAGTTAAAAACTTATCTTTGTTAAGTAAAATTATACCATTAATCACTTTTATTTTACTTTAATGAATCAAGGAGCTTATTAATTTTTTGTCCCTTAAGGACTGTGTCATCAAAAATGAACTTAAAATCAGGAATGCGTTTTAGATGAACACTCTTTGAAAGATAATATTTGATTGTTGGCTTAAGTGTATTCATTAATTTCTCTATTTTTTTAAAATCCTTATCAAGGGTTGTAAAGTACACTATAGCACTTCGTATATCTTTACTCACTTTTATGTCTGTGATAGTCACTGTGTTTTTAACATCCTGATTATCAACACGCGTAATAATTATACCTGCAATTTCTTTGTGAAGGAGATCCTCAATTTTGTACATTCTGCTCATGTTAAATAGAGCGTTTAATTTCTGTTCTCTTATAAACTTCTATTTGATCACCGGACTTTATGTCATTGTAATCTTTAACGCCAATACCACATTCTGTGCCGCTTTTTACCTCCTTCACATCATCTTTGAATCTTCTCAAAGATTCTAATTCTCCTTCATATATGACTGTATTATCACGTAATACTCTTATAGGTTGATCTTTTTGAATTGTTCCTTCAGATACTATTGTGCCTGCAATCGCGCCAAGTTTTGATGAACGAAAAACATCTTTTACTGTAGCTATGCCAATAATTTCCTCTTTTACTTCTGGTTCAAGTTCACCAGATAAGTCAAATTTAACAGCATCTATTAAATCATAAATTATACTAAAATAGTTTAACGGTATGTTATTTGATTCGATTAATTTTTTAGCTTTACTGTCCGCTCGGACATTAAATCCTATAACATGGGCTTGTGAGCTTTGAGCTAAATTAATATCTGATTCAGTAATACCACCTACGCCACTATATATTATTTCTAAACCAACGTCTGGATTATCAATAGACTGCAAGCTATTTATTATAGCCTCGCAGCTTCCTTGGACATCTGTCTTTACTAGATAATTTATAATTTTTTTAGAATTAACCGCATCACCAAATGATTCTATAGAAAAGTTTTTTTGTTTACTTTGCATATCAATTTCTTTTTGTTTTTTTTCTCTTGTTGATGCAATATCTTTAACTTTTTTCTCATCATCTGTTGATATTAACTGATCACCGACATTTGGAGTGGCAGATAACCCTGTAAGAACAACAGGGGTGCTTGGTCCAGCCATATTAACAGGCTTACCAAATTCATTAAATAACGCTCTTACTCTTCCAAATGTTTGACCTACTAGAACGAAATCTTTCATGCTTAAGACACCATTCTGAATTAATACAGTTGCAACAGGTCCTTTTCCTTTATCTAATGATGATTCAATTACGACACCTGTAGCAGGTCCTTTATCTTGAGCTTTAAGTTCTAATATTTCTGCTTGTAGTACAACAGAATCTAGAAGCGCATCTACACCTTCACCAGTGAGTGCCGAAATAGGTATAAAAATTGTATCACCTCCCCATTCCTCAGGTATTACATTCTTAGCTGCTAAATCATTTTTAACTTTTTCTTGATCAGCATTTTCCTTATCAATTTTGTTTATAGCAACAATTAGAGGAACACCAGCAGCTTTAGCATGTTCTATAGCTTCTTCAGTTTGAGGCATTACTCCGTCATCAGCAGAAACAACAAGTATAACTAAATCAGTAACTTGAGCACCTCGTGCTCTCATACTTGTAAATGCGGCATGGCCAGGTGTATCAAGAAATGCTATTTCACCATTATTGGTCTTTACTCTATATGCGCCAATATGTTGAGTTATACCTCCTGATTCAGATTCAGTAATTTTTGATTTTCTAATGAAGTCTAACAGTGAGGTTTTGCCATGATCAACATGACCCATAATTGTAACTATAGGAGCACGAATTTTACCATCAGTTATTTTAATTTTCACCGGTTGTGAAATATCATCATCATTATCTTTTTCTATGACTGGATTATGACCTATTTCTTCTGTTATAAGGATTGCGGTGTCTTGATCAAGCGATTGGTTAACAGTTGCCATAACTCCTAAGCTCATCATTTTTGCTATAAGATCTGTGTTCTTTAAAGCCATTTGATTAGCAAGTTCAGCTACCGTCATAGATTGACTAATTTTTACGTCTCTTTTTACAGGTTCGGTTGGTTTCTCAAATTTATGAGTAGGAGCAATATCTTTGATATCATTTTTATTCTTTTTATTTTTATCTTTTTTCTGTTTTGGAGATTTAAGATGCAATTCTTTATTCTCCATTTTTTCTATTTTTTCATCTTTATCAATTTTTTGCTTTTTAGATGACTTGTTGTCTTGTATGAGTGGTTCACTAACATTAGTTGATGAATTAGGTTTTTTTTCATTATTCTTGATTTTTAATGAGGATGGGTTAGTTGATTCTTTCTTTTCTATTGAAGTATCACTTATTACATCAGAATGCTTAGTAGAAGCAGGCTTAGTTATAATCTTTCTTTTTCTTTTAACATGTACACCAGCTGATGCACTACTTTTCCTCGAAGACAAAGTGTCAGTTTTAAGTTTTATATTATCTTTTTCAGACATTATTCCTCTTCAGACCAACTCTCTCTAGCCTTCATTATAACTTTTCCTGCAGTTTTATTTGACATATCAATATAATCAAGTAACTCATCGATAGACAAATCTGCAACATCACTAATTGTTAATATATCATTATTTTTAAGTAATGTTATATGATCATCGGTTAGTTCACTCAGGTTTTTCAGAGAAGTTTTATCTTCTATTTCTTTTTGTTGTTTATCGTACTCATCAATAGCTCTTTTTCTAAGCTCATTTACAAGATCGCCGTCGAAACCACTGATATTTTCAAGTTCCTCAATTTCACATAATGCAATCTCTTCAATCGAAGTAAAGCCTTCTTCGGCCAGTATTTTGGCAACATCATTATCTACGTTAAGCTCATTTTGAAATTTAGTAGCTGTTTCTTCTTCTTCCTTAGTATTTTTATCATCAGCATCATCTTTACTCATGACATTAAGATTCCATCCAGTTAATTCGCTGGCTAATCTAACATTTTGACCTCCCCTTCCAATAGCTTGAGATAGTTGTTCTTCTGCTACAGCTATATCCATAGTTTTACTAGTTTCATCAACTACAATAGACAATACCTCTGCAGGAGACATTGCATTTATGACAAACTTTGCTGGATCTTCATCCCACGGAATAATATCTATTCTCTCTCCTGCAAGTTCATTTGATACTGACTGGACTCTAGATCCTCGCATTCCAACACAGGCTCCTATCGCATCTAGCTTTGGGTCATTTGATTTAACAGCAATTTTAGCTCTTAATCCTGGATCTCTTGAAGCACCTAATATTTCAATAATACCTTGTCCAACTTCCGGTACTTCTAATCTAAAAAGTTCAATTAAAAATTCTGAACATTTTCTCGAAATATATAATTGAGGACCTCTCAATTCCGATTGAACATCCATCAGATATCCTCTAATTCTATCTCCGGGTTTGATATTTTCTCTTGGTATAAGGTTTTCTTTAAGTATCATAGCCTCATCAGAGAGACTACTACCTTCATTGGAGTTTAGATCAAGAAAAACATTACTTTTATCTACTCTTCTTACTATTCCAAAAAGAAGTTCACCAATTCTAGGTGAATAAAGATCAACTATTCTATTTCTTTCAGCCGCCTTAAGACTAGCAACTATATTTTGTTTTGCTGTTTGAGCAACTATTCTACCAAATTCAACTGATTCAATTTCTTCTGAGATGTACTCTCCGACAACGATGTCCGGATTTTTTTCTTTAGCAAACTCAATGAGCATTTTCTTTTCATATTCATCATCCACTAACATTTCGTCTACAACTTCCCATTTTCTAACAGTTGTGTATGAACCATCGTCTTGATTGATACTGACTTCTACATCTATTTCATCATGTGTTTTTTTATCAAGTTTATATTTTTTCTTTACCGCTGATGCTAAAGCATTTTCCATTGCATCAATGATAATTTCTCTATCAACATTTTTTTCATTAGAGACTGTATCTATTATTAAAAGTATCTCTTTGTTCATATTTTTATCTCCCTAATCAAATTAGCTTTTTTTATATCATTGAATTGTATTATAATTTTTTCTTTCTTATGATTAATACGAATTGCATCATCAACTACCTCATAATATCCTTTGAATCTTCTTTGGTTATTAATATTTCTTTTTAATTCTATAAATACTCTTTCACCTTCATATTTAATGAAGTCTTTCATATTATATAATGGCCTATTTATTCCAGGTGAAGACACCTCAATGCTATAATCATTCTTGATATATTTTTCCAATGTAATAATATTTTGTGCTAGTTTTGATACCTTCGAACAGTGATCTATAGTTACACCTAGTTTAGATTCAATCATTATTTGAATGTTTTTAGAGGTATTATTGCCAGATATATTGATATTTATAGCTTTTAAATCGCCTGTAAACAATTCATTTAATTTATTCATTATATTTTCTTCAACTTCATTCATAAAACGAGCATTAAAATGGCCCCAATAGGAGCCGTGATAGTATTGTATATCAAAACAGAAATAATGCGAAAGAGTATTTAGTTATTTTGTGGTCGCGGGGGCAGGATTCGAACCTACGACCTTTGGGTTATGAGCCCAACGAGCTACCAGACTGCTCCACCCCGCACTGGTATGAAGTCT
>MDSV01111811.1_pt1 | contig 31963 bp, 44 predicted proteins | sample 810851 | NCBI WGS metagenome assembly MDSV01 (sample SAMN05326640, study PRJNA326480) | marine metagenome | isolation source: seawater | place: Atlantic Ocean: North East | collected 2012 | reverse complement strand
GGTTATACTTCCTTCACATCAAAAACAAATTTCTGTCATGCAAGAAACTTTTAGTAGTGACTTTAAAAACCAAAGAGATCATTACGAAAAGATATTAGATGACTTACAGGATCGTTATGATGTGAAGAATGAGATTGAAGCAAAAAGAATGCAAAGAGTAAGTGATACTCTGGACAAAATAAATATGACACTAAATAAGATTGGAGAAAAGCAATGAAGGCTGTTAAAAGTAAAAAGAGTTTGGCAATAGTATCAATACTAATTGCTTTACTTGCAGCCATCTGGCAAAACGGAGGACTTGATGGAATTATTATAGACGTTCCGGGATCTAATCCCATTGAAGTTAATATTCCAGAAAGCTGCGATTGCGATGAAGGTTGCGAATGTGATGTTGATGGCGGTGATTGTGTTTGTCTCGACAACTGCGACTGCCCTGTCTGCACCGGATAATTATGAAGTAGAAGTTGTTGAATACTGCGATTACGTAGAGATCAACCACGTTTACAGATATGATGAAATAGACGAGAGAGTGGTCTGCTACATGAAGCAGGCCATTTTCTGGTCTTTTAGAGAAGAAGTTTTACTGCCAGTAATCGACTCGCAAGGTAAACCGACTGACGAATATAGAATGACTTCTGACTTCGTGGTTCGAGATTATGTTGTGTTAAAGATGGGCTGGAGTAACAAACAAAAAACAAAATGGAATCTTATTAATGGAGAATGGCATTTCACTTTTTATGATATGAACAGTGATACGTATACACGAGTGATATGCAAAAGTATTAAAGTCAGCCACACAGACTATGACGTTGAACGTAGAAATCTTAAGCTAATAAAAAAAGAACATAGACACGAATTTATGGAGCGAAGAGAATGAAATATCCAAAAATTAAAGCTGAGTGGGAACCGATCATAAACCCAGACTTAAATGTGACCAGTCAGGAATTAAAAATTTATGTCAACGGCTCACTAAAAGAGCAAAGAGTCTTTGACCGCTGGGCAAGAGAGCATGAATTTTTTATACCTGCTTGGGATGGCAAAGGAAATCTTTTAGAAGAACAGACAAGAGTTTATTTTACTGTTGAATCTAAAACTGACAATTTTTCTTCAGAGATTACAACATCTAATGTTATACAGTTAGAGAGTATTTCTGTGAAAGAAAAGCCAACGGACTTGAAGGTGTCCGTCATGCCCTTTCCTCGATTCTATCAAGAATTTGATTCGCCAATTTTTGTCGTGGGTAGCGGGGTTAATTAAATGAGCTGGGAAGACTTACACAAACAGTCCTTAATATTTGACTGGCACAATCACGGAACTCTTAAGAACTTTCTATTTGACCGTTCTCTTGATGGCAAAGACTCTAGGTTCTTAACTAAGCTGTACAAAAGAGCTTTCTGGCCTCTCAGCGAAAGAAACACCCTCCCTAAAATGGAAGAAGGTGGTTTGAATGTGGTTCTTTCGACTTCTTACATTCCCGAAATAGAGTGGGTTGACGATCAAAAACTAATCAAGTTTCTAAAATGGCTCTATCCTTCTGTAAATGAAAGAGTCTTTAAGCCAACTTACTTTGACGCAACCAACGCTATGATGGATCGTATGGAGGCAGAGGTCGAAAAGTATAACGAATCGGAGCCAAGCAAAAAGTTTAGATTTGTAAAGAACATCCAAGAGCTTGAAGAGTGTATAGTAGACCACGAAATAGCAATGATTCATTCTGTAGAGGGTGGTCATTCTTTAAATGGTGAGCTTGCCAAGAAAAGAGTAGAAGAATCTACTGCCTTAAAACCTCTTGTTGAAGACGAAATATTAAAAAATCTTGAACACTTTTACGATAGGGGTGTCGCCTATCTTACCCTAGCTCATTTCTACCCAAATCATTTAGTTTCTCCTGTTTTTCCATACCCAGAGTACGGTATTAAAAGTAGTAACTGGAAGCAGTTAATGGCTGGTTGGGATATGAACAAAGGTCTCACATCAACTGGTAAAAAAGTTGTGCAAGCCATGAAAGACATGGGTATGATTATAGACATAACACATTGCACTCCTAAAGCTAGACAGCAAGTGTATAAAATTGTAGGTGACGACCTTTCAAAAGTTGTTGCTAGTCACATTGGAGCTTTTAGTGTTAATCCAGATCCGCTAAATCTAGAGGATTGGGAAATAGAATGGCTAGCTGATCATAATTGCCTTATAGGTATAATTTTTATGAACTACTGGTTAAGTCCAATAGACTCTTCTCTAGGTTTAAAGTATATAGAGAAAACAATAGATCACATAATAAACATAGCTGGAGATCAGGTTCTTGCGATAGGCACAGACTTCGATGGTTTTACTGACCCTCCAGATGAAATCACAGACATATCTGAGCTTCCTAGACTTACTAGGTATCTTAAGTCACTAAAGTCATCTATAGATACAGACAAGTATTCAGATAGTACAATAACAAACTTACTAGGTAGAAACTCACTTAGATTTATATTAGAAGGTTGGAAATAATGTTCAAAGAAAATAAATACACAAAGGCCATAGAAGACTATGCTTCTGACGGTTTTGAAGAAGAAATCACAGCGGAAAACTTTGTGTTTCCTGAAGAAGAAGATTATGTGGATTTCGGAGAAGAAGTTGAGGAGTGGGATGTTGCGGCTGATAGGCCGGGACTCTGGGAAAATATTAGAAAAAAGAAACAGAAAGAAGGCAAGAAGTATAAGCCTGCAAAACGCGGAGATCCAGATAGACCAGATCCAGAATCTTGGAAAAAAGCTCAAGAAAAAATGTCTAAGGAGCAAAAAAACGCGCTTGATAAAAATAAAGATGGCAAAGTCAGCAAAGAAGACTTTGAGCTTCTTCGTAAGGACAAAAAGTCCGATGCCGCAGAATATCAAGGCAGAAAAGTAAAACTAGGCAAACCATTTTTAACACCAGACGGGCCAAAGAAACGATCTGTCTATGTTAAAAACGAAAAGGGTAATGTTGTAAAGGTAAACTTCGGTGATCCTAACATGAAAATTAAGAAAAATGATCCGGCAAGACGCAAGAGCTTTAGAGCTAGACATAATTGCGATAATCCCGGCCCTAGATGGAAGGCAAGATATTGGTCTTGTAAAGCGTGGTAATGTTCAAAAATAATAAATACACAGAAGCTCTACAGTCAGAGACTAAAAGCACTGTAAAGTATGAGTATGAAAATCCAAAAACTGGGGAAGTATTTCTATATTCTAGAACCGGCCCTCATAAAAAAGATGGCGTTGTACTAATCTATAAGGGTAAAGCAAAAAATGGCTAGCGAAGAAAATAAAAATCTATCTAAGCATGATAAGAGAGAACTTAAGAATAAGCTTAGATCTGATAAAAAAGACGATAAACGAAGTTATAAACTTGAGAAGATTAAAGAGGTTAGCAACAAAGCTCTCGCAGTCGCAGCGAAGAGAAAATGGTTAGTATTTTTAATTGGTATAGGTCTTGTCGCTTATTTTGTTATTTCAAGTGGCGGTTTAGGCGGCGGCAGTGGTATAATTGATAAGGTCAAATCTTTCTTTTAGACTAGGAGTATAGTCATGGAAAAAGTTAAAGCTCTTTTAAAGAGTAGACGTTTCTGGACCGCCATCGGTGGTGTTGTTGTAGTAGCTGCTCAAGAAACTCTTGGGTTAGACCCAGACACAACAAACAGAATTGTTGCTCTTGCTGTTGCTTGGATTCTTGGTGATTCCTTGCGTGTTACTGACACAACAGCTAAAGAATAACTTAGACTAGCTAAGCCCCCGAAAGGGGGCAAGGCTTTTTTATTTGGATTTAAAAGATGGGCAATAAAAAAAGTAAACATCAAGTAGTAGTATTCATGACAGATTGGTGTCCTCACTGTGAACACATGAAGAAACATACTTGGACTGACGAAAAAGTAATCGAAGCAGTAGAACCATACCACAAGAGCAAGCCTGCTTTTGTAGTATGCAACAAGCCTCAAAACAGAAAGTTTGTCACAGAGTTTGAGATAGAACGATATCCAACGGTTGTGATAATGGATGAAGACCACAATGTTGTTAAGAAAGAAAACAACATGCCTGCGGAAGATCTGGTTAAATTTCTAGAAGACCTCTAAAGTGATAAATAAAAACAGCAGGATTCTAATAACTGGCGGCAAAGGATTTCTAGGTCGCTATGTAGAGAGAGAACTAAGACGGCAGGACTACTCAAATGTATTTACTGCGTCTGGAGTAACTGACGGGCTTGACCTTGGCGAAGAAGCTAATGTTGGCTGGCTTTTTGACTATACAAAACCAGATTATGTCGTCCATCTGGCCTGTAGGCATGGAGGTATGGGCGCTAACTTCAGATATTCTGGAGGACTCATGTATGAAAATTTGAACATGAGTATAAAGATAATTGAAGAAGCTAGACAATACGACGTTAAGAAAATAGTCAACGCTTGTGACATCTCCTGTTATCCAGCTAGATGCCCAATGCCCTTTAGAGAGACTGATTTCTGGGAAGGCTACCCTCATTTCTCAAAAGGACATTACTCTGTAGCTAAAAAAACTATAGCCGACATGCTTGTTGCCTATAAAAGACAGTTCGGCATGAACACGTTAAGCCTAATATTCTCTGACATATACGGCCCAGAAGACGAGTTCGACCCTCACGCAGGCAAGATCATACCTGCCCTTCTCACTAATGTAAGGTTCGCACTAGAAAATGATTTAAAAGACTTCAATGTTGACGGCTCTTCTAAATCAACTAGAGATTTCATATACGTAGAAGACTGCGCTAAAGCTGTTGTCCTAGCGTTAGAAAACGATGTCGATGCAAGCATATTAAATGTCGGAAGCGGCGAAGAGACCACCATAAAAGACCTTGTAAGCACGGTCTGTGACTCAGCTAATTACATAGGAAAAATTGAGTGGAATGAGACAAAAGCTAAAGGGGTTGAAAGAAGATGCTTGGACATAACTGGAGCTAGGCAACTCTTATCATTTGAGCCACAGACTAAGCTAAAGGACGGTATAGACAAAACGCTAGACTGGTTCTACAAAGCAATGCAGTCCCCATCACAATATGCTCCAGATGAGCTACCTCCCAGCCTGAGAGCTTTAAGATGATAGAAACTATAATCGTCTCAAATGACAGGCCAGCTCAGTTGCACCTATTACTGGATAGCATACATCTAAACGGAGGTAATCTTTTTAGGATAACAGTTCTTTACAAAGCTTCCAGCGATTACTTTCAAGAGGGTTACAGGAGAGCTATTGAGCATTTTTACAATAAGACAAAGAGAAGCTACTTGTTTCCAATTACATGGAAGAAAAGAAAAAAGAAAAATCTAAGCAAGGACATCCTAAAGATAACTAAGAACTCAACCGGCTTAGTAGCTCTCTTCAAAGATGACAACATTCTTTTTGATAGAGTCTCTTCATATAAAAAAATAACTAAGCTTTTTGAAGAGAATGATTTATGTTCTTTGTCTTTGAGACTTGGAAACAATACCGTATTGCAAAACCCCTACGAACCCGGAAATTACCACATTGATAAACCTTCAGAGGGTAGCTTCGAGCTTGATAGATTTCTTGTTTGGAGCGCTTCGTCATTGAGAAGCTTCACTAATTTTGCTATGCCGTTTTCTCTTAATGGGCATATCTATAAAAAGGATGTCATTGAAGGGGCGCTATCTAGATCGAAAATTGTAGACGAAGAAGATTTTGAGTTAGTTCTACAAACAAACCTCTACGCTGGCATGTTAAACGATATGCCTTCACACATGTCATGTCCTGAGTACAGTGTCGTTGTATCAAACTCATGCGACAAGATATCTGATAAAACAAACTTTGACACTACAGACTTAGGCATAAACCATAGATATGTAGAGGGCTTAACAATACAATATAGCAAGTACAATTTTAAACACGTATCAAAACCCTATACTAACTTTACAACACATTTTAGTTAAATGAAAATAATCTGCACAACTGTAGTAAGAGCTGCCAAACAAGGCGACATACATGGAGGTCTGTATGTTGTAGACATAGACTCAGAAGAGGTCGTACATTATGCACCTTATCAAGAAGATTTTATCAATGACAATGAACGTGGAGGAGAAAGAGGTCTTCGTGGCATTGCTGTACTCGATGATCGTATTGTTGTTTCTGACTCTAGCGGTTTTATTGAACTAGACAAAAAAGATTTCTCTGTCAGAAAGACCCACAAGAATCAAGATGTTCTCAAGTCTGTTCATGAGATATGCTTTTTCTCTGACTCGATCTGGGCTACTTCTACTGCTCATGACGCTGTTGCTAGTTTTGACATGAACTACAACCTCACTGGATTTTGGCAAATCAACGGACACAATGAAGAACATCATAAAGTTTTAGACTCGAAACAAAGAATTACTCCTGAACAAAAAACATATGATGACCACTATCATATAAATTCAATTTGTCATTACGACGGAAGACTCATGGTTTCCGGTTTATTGACCGGCCTGTATGACTTTAATGACATGTCTACGGTGCTACCAATGCCATATATATCTGGCGGCGCTCTTACTGACGCAGGTCTTGTTCCGGCTGGAGTCAACGTAATTAAATCAGCTAGTTTTATTCATAACCTTTATGAGTATGAAGATGTGTTTATGGCCAATCTAACTAGCTTTAGCTGTTTAGGAATAGCAACCAAGCAGCTTGGCGGTGTGTATTTTGATATAGCTCCCATACCACCAGCTAAGGATGTGAAATTTTGCGTTGACGATATAGCAGTTAACAACTGGAATAGAGGGTTAGCGCGCAAAGACAATCTTGTGTTTATAGGATCTTCACCAGCAAGGATATTGGTTTACGATTTAAACACCTGTGAATTTATTAAAGAAATACAACTAGAAAAAGATATGCGACATGCTATTCACGGACTGGAGGTTTTAGGATGAAGTTCAATGACAAACTAGCATCAGAAAATAATGTAGAAAAGCTGAAAACTCCCAATGGTTTATGGGCGTGGTTATTGCCAGAGGATCAGCGTTCTCGTAAAATGGTAGCTTACGCCCACGACAAAGGCTGGATTTGGATCCATCCAGATTATTTAAATGGGCAAGACGATAAGAAAAAAAACAAAAAAGCAAAAGAAAAAACTGAAGCGTGAAAGAAGAGAAAGAACTTCAACAGAAAAGAACTCGCCCAAGCTGGGATGAGTATTTCATGCAATTTGCTATACTGACAGGAACTAGGAGTCCTGATTCTCAAACTCAGGTCGGATGCGTTCTTGTTCACAAGAAGAGAGTCATTAGTGCTGGATATAACGGGTTTTGTTCTGACATTGACGACTCCGAGCTTCCAACAACAAGACCTGATAAATATCCATACATGGTTCACGCAGAACAAAATGCAATTAGCAATATGATAGTAAAGCCCAAAAAAAATATTGTGGCTTACGTTACGCATGTCCCTTGTTGCAGGTGTGCGAAACTTCTATGGCAAAATAATATAAGGCACTGGAAAATATTATCAGGCCAGCAGGCTTTCGGCCATTCAGAAGAAGACAAAATGATACAAAACCTATTGTTTGACAGTGGTTTGAGGTTAGACTGGATAGAACTAGGTCTTACTTAAACGAGCAAATAGTAGATAAATTAAAAACTAACAACCTTTTTACATATAGTGTATAATACTCTGTCGGGGTTTAAAGAGTTAGCATACAGACTGGACTAAAGTGACACTTCCTCGACAAGCAATTAGCCCTAAGTGCTAAGTTTAATCTTGTTTTTTTCCTTCACCAACCACTTAGGTTTACCAGTGTCACTTTTTTAGGAGATAACGATGTCAGTAAGAGAACTGTCTGACTATACTTTTGTTTCAAAATATGCCCGTTGGATACCAGAGAAAAAAAGAAGGGAGACTTGGGAAGAAGCAGTAAGTCGTGTTAAAAGCATGATGCTTGAAAAGTATTCTGACAAGCCAGACGTTCTTGACGACATAGAGTGGGCTTATGAAATGATGAGGAAGAAAAAAGTCCTCGGATCTCAAAGAGCTTTACAATTTGGCGGTAAGCCAATCTTTAAACACAATGCAAGAATCTATAATTGCATCACCTCTTTTTGTGACAGACTAAAGTTCTTTCAAGAATGTATGTATCTTTTACTGTGCGGTTGTGGCACAGGTTTTTCTGTACAAAAACACCATGTGGACGAACTACCGAAGATAGTAAAAAGTAAGAGCGGTACTAAAAAGTTTGTTATTCCTGACACTATTGAGGGCTGGTCAGATGCTGTCGGTGTTTTGGTGTCTAGTTATTTTGAGCAGGATGAACTATTTCCAGAGTACACTGGCAAGAATGTAAACTTTGACTACTCTGAAATTAGACCCGCTGGAGCATTTTTAAATTCTAGCGGCGGCAAAGCTCCCGGCCCAGAACCACTAAAAAACGCACTTTCTAATATTAGAAAAATACTAGACAAAGCTTTGAAAGAGTTGGAGTTTGCTAACGGCCCTATTAGAAAACTATCACCAATTCAAGCTTATGATATAGTCATGCATAGTGCTGATGCAGTCATTTCAGGAGGTGTACGTAGAAGTGCCACCATCTGTCTGTTTAGCCCAGATGACGAAGAGATGGCAAAAGCTAAAACTGGTTCTTGGTTTGTAGAAAATCCCCAAAGAGGGAGATCTAATAATTCAGCTTTATTGTTGAGAGATAAAACAACAGCCGAGCAGTTTTCAGAACTGATGAAGTCAGTACAAGAGTTTGGAGAACCCGGTTTTGTATGGTCTGACTCTACGGAGTTAATAGTTAATCCATGTGTTGAGATTGGAATGTGGCCTGTAGATGAAACAACCGGCGAAAGTGGTTGGCAGGCCTGCAATCTAAGTACAATAAATTGTGCAAAGATAAAATCCGAAGAAGACTTTCTTGAAGCTTGTAAAGCAGCTTCGATCATAGGTTCGCTTCAAGCTGGGTTTGCATCCTTTCCATATTTAGGTAAAGCTAGCGAAAACATTGTTTCCCGAGAGGCTTTACTCGGAGTGTCTATGACAGGCATTATGGAACAACATGAAATATGCCTAAACCCCGACATACAAAAGAAGGGAGCTAAGGTAGTCAAAGATGAAAACAAACGAATCACCAAGATCATTGGAATCAATCAAGCCGCTAGAACTACTTGTATTAAGCCTGAAGGTACTAGCAGTTGTGTTCTTGGTACTTCCTCTGGTATCCATCCGCATCATGCTAAGCGTTATATACGAAGGGTTCAGGCGAATAAGATGGAACCCATTTACAACTACTTCAGAGATATAAATCCAAGAGCATGTGAAGAGTCTGTATGGTCGAATAACGATAGCGATGATGTCGTAGCTTTTTGTGTAGAAGTTCCTGCGGGATCTAAAACTAAAAATCAAGTTGGCGCTATAGACTTACTCACACATGTAAAAAGCACACAGCAAAGCTGGGTAATTCCCGGCACTAACAAGAGTCTGTGTACTCAACCTTGGCTTGTACATAACGTGTCTAATACGATCAATGTAAAGCCAGAAGAGTGGGAAGAAGTAGAAAAGTTTATTTATAAAAATAGAAAGTATTTTTGCGGAATATCTCTCCTTCCGATTACAGGAGACAAAGACTACCCGCAAGCTCCATTCACTGCTATTTACCTGCCAACAGAACAGGTTCGTCACTATGGAGATGCCTCACTCTTTGTTAGCGGGCTTATAGAAGTTGCTTTAAATTTATGGGAAGACAATCTATGGGCAGCTTGCGATTCCCTTCTTGGTGTTGGAGCCAAGATAAAAGGCAATGGCAAAAAGGAATGGTCTGATAGATGCAAAAAGTTTGCTGAGAGATACTTTGAAGGAGATCTTAGAAAACTCACCTACTGCATGAAAGATGTTTATAACTGGAAAGAGTGGGTGGATCTTAACAGAGAATTCTCAAAAGTTGACTATACTGAAGTCATAGAAGAAGAAAACAACGTTAAGCCCGAACAGGAATGGGCTTGTGCCGGAGGAAAGTGCGATATCATCTAATGCTCAGAAGTATCACAATAGACAATGACATGCTCAGATGGATCGCTAAGAAACTCAACGAAGAAGTAGAAGCTGGTAACAAAATTACCAGAAGCACTCTATCGAATTTGATTTGGGAATACGAAAAGAAGGAAGAGAAGTGAATTACGATTACAACTTTTTTGAAGTCAAACAACTACACGAATCATCGCAAGTCCCAACAAAGGGTCATCTAAACGACGCAGGTTGGGATTTGTATTCTTTTGAAACTGTAAGCATCCCATCAGATGCAACTGTATTAGTCTCCACAGGTATAGCCGTTGCAATACCAAAAGGTTATGCTGGATTAATATGGGATAGATCCTCTATGGGTGTAAAAGGTGTTCACAGACATGCTGGCGTTATAGACTCTGAGTATAGGGGTGAGGTAAAAGTTTGTTTGCATAATACCACTAAAGAGACGTATCATATAGAGAAGGGGGACAGGATAGCTCAAATTTTAATACAAGAAGTCCCAACCTTTATACAGCATGTTGTAAAAGAATTAGATTCCACCCAAAGAGGTGACGAGGGGTTTGGCTCTACAGGCAAATAAATATGGCAAGAAGAAAAAAGGCCGAAACAGGCCGTACAGCTAGAAGAAAAGTACTGAAACCAAAAACTAAAAACCAAGAAGAATACATTAAGGCTATAGAAAAAAATGATGTAACTTTTTGTACAGGCCCAGCAGGAACTGGCAAAACAGCAGTCGCTGTCGGAATAGCCTGTGACTATCTCTTAGACAAAAGGGTAGAAAAACTAGTAGTCACTAGACCTGTTATCGAGTCTGGAAGAGGTCTGGGCTTCTTACCCGGAACCTTTGAAGAGAAGATACACCCATATCTAATTCCTGTGTTGGAAGAGATGGAGTTTAGGTTAAACACAAACAGGGTTCAAGCTTACCGAGATGAAGGTAAGATCGAAGTTGTACCTTTAGAATATATGAGAGGAAGAAACTTTCATAACTGTTTTGTGGTTTTAGATGAGGCACAAAACGCAACCTTTGAGCAGCTTAAGATGTTTGTTACTAGAATAGGTTGGGACTCTAAAGCCGTTATCAATGGAGACATAGATCAAACCGACCTTCTAAAGAAAGATCAGGGAGGCTTAGAAGAGTTTTTAGATCGTCTATCTGATGTGGAGGGTGTTGGCATATCAGAACTCACGCAAGACGACATTATTAGAAATGAAATAATTTCAAGAATCCTTAACGCGCTTTACGATTAAAATGCCCACATACGATTATCTATGCAATGACTGCGGCTGCGAGTTTGAGCAGTTTCATAAATTTGGAGAAGCTCCAGAACCCTGCGAGTGTGGAAGTTCTAATATCAAGATAGTAATCAATCAGGCTCCTATTGGTTTTGTAAAGGGTGAAGCTCAAACTCTTGGGCAGCTTGCTGAAAAAAATACGAAAAAGATGGGACGCTACGAGCTAGATGACAAACGGGGTTATCACAATGCCGAAAAGAAGGAAAAGAAGAAGGATTGGTGGGAAAAGTCTGGAGATGCCAGTAAGTCTGACATAAATAAAATGACTAAAAAGCAAAAAGCTAAATATATAAGAGACGGTAAAAAATGAGAGAATTCAAAGAGTATGTAAAGCAGTCAAAAGCTGAATTTATCGTTGTAAAATGCGCTGACTGCGACAGACCACTAATGAATTTTCTTAAAACGTCAGAGACAGAAGATGTCCATTTTGTAAAAGTTCACTGTGTAAATAAAAAATGCGCTCCAGACGAGACCAGAGGCGAAAGCTGGGTTCACGAACTCTCAGGAAAGTATGCTTACTCACCAATAAAAGAACGAGATTACATCCACGAAATGTCTATGAACGAAGATGACATAATGGAAATTCATTTAAGAAAGAAGAAACAATGAATTTTGAGCTTGAACCACTTCCAGATCCAGAGTACATTTTCTATGGGCCGGTTTTAGAGAAAGAGTATTCACGGGACACAGCTTTTGCTTACATTGCAGAAGTTAATGACAAGAAAACCTATCATGTTAAGTTTTTTAGAGGTAGACTACTAGATCCTTTCGGGATTGATGCTTCTAAATCTCAAAACATGTTCGCTGAGTATAAGAAGGTCGCAAAGAACACTTTTAAGTTCTATATTGACTATCTTAAAACCAGACGAAGGAACAATCTAACTTGGGCAGAACGGAGCCATATTGATGTCTAAAAGAAAAACAGGAAAGCTGACGAAGATAGAAAAGTTTTATATTGATAACAATGCTGATATGACTGTCGAAGACATAGCCAAAGACTTGAATAGAACGGAAAACGCTATTAAAAAGCATATTGGTGAATCTGCCGACACTGGACATGTAGACACAGCTCGTGAAGAAGGCTCGACAGTTGGAGACCTTATGGGTCACAAAGAAGATCGTGGAGTCACAATTATGACACAAGCTGCTTCTGAGCTAGCTGACGAAACTAGACCCATAAGAGTTCAGAACGCAAAGAGATACAGTGATGCAATTCATATAATCAAAGATAAATAATATGGATATATCTGATATACCAGATCGTGAATACAATTTAGCAAAGCAATGCGTAGCAAAGCGGTTAGATTCTTATGTAAATCAATATGGCGATCAAAACCCAATGTGGGTAGTCAAGCTTTCTAATGGTGAGACTGTCTACCAAGACGACGACAGGCCAGAAAGAGAACCTCAAAGCGCTTGGTCTAGACTTAAAATATACTGTGAAGAAAATGGTATTCACATTACAAATATGAAAATAAAAAACAGATCCAATATTCAAGATGTTGGGTCTGATTTTGACGGTTACTTCTTCTGCAAATGTGCAGGAGCTTACATGTTTGGAGATAACACCATACACTCGTTTGTGGTCGGTGGATTGAATGATGGCAAGCTGAGGGTCAGGAAGTGGGTTATGCCCGAAATGACTCCAGAGAGATTTGAAGACAGAGACATCAAAAAGTCTCAAGAGTGTTTGATTGTAAAGAAGGAAATATTGAATGGCGAAGAACTACAAACACATAACAAAAGACCAAGAGTGTAATGCGGCACAATATATAGCCGAGTTTGTCTGCTTGAGAAAGGCAGAAAAAGAAAACGTAGGCAGACCAGCCTATGCTCTATGGAACACTAAAAGCTGGAAAAGATATTACCAGTACCAAGTAGGATATGCCTACAAACTTCTGAAAGAATTTAGTGACCAAGCTATACTACGAGCTTTGAAATCAAGTACGGGAAGTTGGATGTATTCTTTGAATATGAAAAAACTTAAACCGCTAATAAAGAACGAGCAGAAAAAAATAGATGAAGCTCCAAAGCCAAAACAAGTAGAATATACAAAAGACACTAAATCTCAACCACAGAAAAGGTTTAGTAAAAACAAAGATATCAATCTGAGGGACTTAGATGGCTAAGAAAAAAGAACTGTCGATATTTGATACACTCGTTAAAAAATATGGCGAGGAAGTAGTAAAGACAGGAAAAGAAGTTTTTGAAGAAATAACAAATAGGGTCATCATACCTGTAAGCCCCTGCTTAGACTACGCTCTCGGTGGCGGAATACAGGAGGGCAGTTGGGTTCAAATGATTGGAGACCCCAAGAGTGGAAAGACTACCACTGCCTTACAGATAGCCGCTAACGCTCAGAAAGAAGAGTATGGTGGTAGAGATGTTTGGTATGTCAACGTTGAAGGCAGGCTGAACAGGAAAAATCTAGAAGGCATAGAAGGTTTAGATGTAGACAAGATAAATATTTTTGAGTCACCTAGCGAGACGTTAAGTGCTGAGAAGTATCTTGGCGGAATTGAAAGAATAGTAAAAGAATGTCCGGGTTCTATTATTATTATCGACTCTGTTTCATCAATGATAGCGCAAAAAGACTTAGATGAAGAGGTCAGGGGTGACTATAGACCGGGACTACAAAAAATACTCTCTAACTTTACCAAGAAGATGGCTGGTGTAGTTCCAAAGCAGAAGGTAATCATCATCATGATTACTCATTACATATCAAACGTCTCTGGTTATGGCAAAAAGAAAGTTGCTGACGGTGGTGTAAAAATACAGTATCAAGCTGATACCATACTAGAAATTTCTAGAGTGCAACCTTGGAAGATTGAGGATAAAGCAGACTCACAACAAATCGGTCAGTGTGTAAGTTGGAAGGTTGTAACATCTTCGGCTGGAGGATTTACTGGTGGAGGTGCGATTACTTGGCTTCGCTACGGTGTAGGGCTAGACAAAAAGCAGGAGCTTTTCTCGCAGGCCGTTGACTTCGATATGATCGAGCAAGCTGGAGCTTGGTACACATGTAATTTTGCTCTCGAAAACATTGAAGAAGTTACTGATATTGTTGAGGCCAATGACGTTGCTCTAGACGATACCGAAAGTTTGATTAAACTATTTAAGTTTCAAGGGCAAGCAAGACTTCTTCAGTTCATGGACGAAAACCCCTCTTTGTGGGACATCCTCGACAGGACTATGAGAGGGATACTCTATTGAGAGCCGTTGGATTTGATGGAGTAGAAAGACATTGGAAGCTAAATAAGTGTACGGTGCTTGGCGACGACACTCGCCCAAGATCAAATTTGCACTTAACTGCAAGAAAATTGTTGAAAGAGCTTTTTCCATATGATACAATCCTTGAGGAGGTTCCACTTCCCGGTTCAAATAAACCGTCGAGACCCTCAAAGCTTTTCGCAGATTTCTTCGTTCCGGCTTACAATTTGATAGTCGAAGTTCATGGTAGGCAGCATTTTGAATTTGTATCCTTCTTTCACAAATCAAAAGCAGAGTTTCTGAAGTCAAGAGCTAGAGACAAAGATAAAAAACGATGGTGTGAAATAAATTCGATTGTATTTGTTGAATTGAAATATTCGGAAGATAAAGATGAGTGGAAGCAAACAATTATTGAACAGCTCTGACATAGACGGGCTTCTGGAATATTTAGAAGAATATTCAGCGTCTAAGTCTCTAGTGACTGCATCTGTTAATCCGCAAGTCGAGAGCATTATAAATTTATCAGAAGAAGAACTCAAAAGCCTCACCCAAGAAGAATGTTTGTTTAAAGCATTTATCCTGTCTGGCTACTGCGGTTACGTTCAGAAAATAGAAAATAAACACAAGGCTAAACTCAACTGGTGTCAAAGCTTGATGTACAAACTGGTTGTAGACAATGAAGATCTATTTACTAAATACATGAAGTGGGATCAAAAATTACACGTACTAGCTGCTAATGATGAATTCGCCAACACTGTCATGCAGGCAAAACTTCAGGCGGAATCAAATACAATTTGGCTAGAGAACAAGGTTAGAGACTTGCGAAAGCAAGTTGATGTTTTATTAGAATTAGGAAGGAGAAGGTTTTAATGACTCCTTTACAACAAATCAAGGAAGGTATTGTTAACAATGATATGGAGCAAGTTATTCAAGGGTATGCTCAACTCACGGGAGAAGAAGTCAGAGTCTCAACAGAAAGAGACGAAGTTGCAACCCAAGAAGTGCCAGAGCCACAAGTGTCAGAGCCAAAAGCACGAATGCCCAAATCAGCAACAGAAGACTTCTCAATAGCACATAGCGATAGAGATCAAAGTAAATATACTAAGTCGGAAAAAATTTCTGCTGGCGAGAACACCTTTACTGACGATGGAATGGAACATAAAGACGTTTCCACACCAGAAGTAAATAGGACAAAAAGAAGATCTCCAATCAAAATGGTACAAGTCACATGTCATGTTTGCGGAAAGTCTGAAGAAGTAAATCCTGCATTTCAGTCTGGAGAATTCTATAGATGTAGCAGATGTGTAGGAGGGTAGCTCATGGAGATAAGAAACCAAGAAACCGAAAGGGCTGTCTTAGCATCTATGTTCAAGTACGGTAAAGACGCATTTGTAGATGCTGATCCGTTTATAGATGAAAAGTGCTTTACCAACGATGCCAACAAGGTTCTTTACGCCTGCTTAAAAAAAGTTTTTGACACATCTGAAACAGTCGATACTATCGTGCTTAATTCTGCTGCGGAGCAGCTTGACATAACACGTATGTATGAAAGAGAAATCTCTAATGAGTTTCTGCAAGAATTATCTACAGTTGACATACAGCTAGAAAATGTTGCCAGCCAAAGTAAGAAACTACTAAAGCTAGGCACGGCTCGCAAGTATAAAAGAAAATGTGCTGAAATCATAAACGATCTCGGTAAATTAACTGGCGATGAGAATATGGGTCAAATCATCTCGATGGTTGAAACGTCAATATTTGATGTGACACTTGCAGGGAACGACCCTCTATCCGATGAGCCAACATACTTTGGAGAAGTTGTTGAGTCTTATGTCCAACACAAGAAAGAGAACCCATGCGAAATGGTTGGCATTAGCAGTGGTTTTCCTAGATATGACGCGGCTATAGGTGGTGGTTTTAGACGCGGGGCTTGTGACTTAATTGGAGCTGCTGAAAAAACAGGAAAAAGTATGCTGGCTTTGAATGTGGGTATTCATATAGCTAAAAACTTAGGCATACCAGTTCTTTATGTAGACACGGAGATGTCTCACGAAGAACATACAGCCAGACTTCTTGCAAACCTTTCAAAGATACCAACACGAGATGTAGAGACAGGTACTTTTCTTGACATGGTAGGCGGAGAGGAACGCATAGATATAGCGGTCAAAGAAATAAAAGAACTGCCGATTGCTCACATACCTGTACATGGAAAGAGCTTTGACGAATCAATATCCATGATGAGAAGGTGGATCATTAAAAATGTAGGGACTGAGGACGGCGCTCCGAAGGACTGTTTTATTATTTATGACTATCTTAAGATTATGGACTACGGCGCTTTGGGCGATTCAAACCCAGAATGGAATGAACTTACTAAAAACTCCAAGAAGCTAAAAGACTTTGCTAGTGAAATGGAAATACCAATACTAACTTTCTGCCAGCTTAACAAGGACGGAGAAACTAAAGAAACAACTTCGGTTCTCGCCGGAACAAAAAGACTATCTTGGACTACTACGAGCATCACACTCTTCAAAGATAAGTCGATAGACGAAATGGCAAGCACTGAAGATTATGTGGGCAATAAGAAATTAGTTCCACTTAAAAGTAGATTTGGAGAAGGCTGGTCGTCTAGTGATTACATTAATGTGAACATGGACGGAGCTATTGCAACTGTTAAAGAAGGTATGCTCTTTTCAGAAGCCATAAAAGAGAATCAGCTGAAGACAGATGGATTTATTGTTGATGAAAGTGAAGATGTTGAAGACAAACCATTCTAAAATGAATAACAAAACATTTTTAAAACCAGAAGAGATAAAAGCCTTAAACAGCTTGGTGATGGACAACCTGCCGTTGTTTCTAGATCACTTTGGAGTCTCCTATAGAGAAAGTGACAATTACTACATGATGCCATGCCCAGTTCATGGTGGCGGCGCTAATGCTTGTTCATGTGTAGTTACAAAGCATGGCGAGTGGAGAGGCGCTTGGGCTTGCAAAGCTAGAGGTTGCGAAAAGGTTTTTCAAAGAACTACTATAGGTCTGATACGTGGAATACTTAGCTTCCCTGATTGGCTTGAAGATGAAAAGCTTTATCACTTTGGCGAGACTTTGGATTTTTGCAAAAAAATGTTGCAGGTTTCCGACTTAGACATAGCCGAAAGAAAGAAAATCCTTCCTGACCTCGAAAAGAAATATGCTAAACAGCAGGTGGTGCAGAGCAATGTTGGTAAATACAGCAGAAGACAAATGCGAGCAAAACTGCAAATACCATCTACCTACTTTCTTAAACGCGGATTCTCAAAAGAAGTTCTCAGTGAGTTTGACGTTGGCGAGTGTATGATAAGAAAAGACCCGATGTTCAGTAGGGCTGTAGCTCCTGTTTACAACGAGAATACAGAATATGTCGGTGAAGTCGGAAGAATGACTAGAGAAAACAGCTCCTACTCAAAATGGAGAAACAGTACCGGATTTCGTAAAAGTTTATATTTATACGGTCTCTGGGTGGCTTCAGAGCATATATTTAAAAGTAAGAACATCGTTTTGGTGGAAGGCCAAGGCGACGTTTGGAAGTTACACATGGCGGGCATAAAAAATGCCGTTGGAATGTTTGGTTCTAGCCTGAGCGAAGCCCAGCTAAGATTGATACAAACTACAACAGCAAGAAATGTTATAATATTAACTGACAATGACGAGGCTGGCAAAAAGGCTAAGCGAGAGATCACTGAAAAGTGTAGCAATCTTTTTAATGTTTATGCTCCCAACTTTTCCGGCAGTGACATTGGTGACATGTCTGTATCTAAAATAGTAGAAGAAATAAAACCACAAATTGAGGCGATGACAAATGGTTAGAATTATTGGTTTTTCTGGAGCTAAACAAAGCGGCAAGACAACTTGCAGTAACTTCTTACATGGATATCAGCTCAGTGTTAATGGCATCATTGAAAAGTTTATGATGAATGAAGATACTGGCGAACTTCTTGTAAATACTACAGTCCTAGATGAAAAAGGGAATGAACAAGAGTCTCTAGGCATTTTGGATATGGAAAGAAAAGACGAAGAATTCATAGGTTATTCAGCACAAAACATATGGCCTTACGTCAGACCTTTTAGTTTTGCAGACCCCCTAAAAATAATCGCAATACAACTCTTCGGTCTCTCTGAAGAGCAATGCTACGGTACAGATGAAGACAAGAATTCTCTGACCAATATAAGAATCCAAGATATGTCTAGATTAATTTCTGGGCCAGATCAAACAGAGCTTGTAAAGATACCAGCAGCTGAAGCTCATTTGACAGCAAGAGAATTTTTGCAGTATTTTGGCACTGACGTTTGCCGAAGACTTAGAAAAGATGTTTGGGTCTCTGCTTGCATAAACAGAATAATAGCTAGTGGAACTGAGATGGCAATAGTCCCAGATATCAGATTTCCAAATGAGGTAAAAGCTATACAAAAGGCTGGAGGAAAAGTTATAAGACTTACCAGAAAGCCACATGAAGATGCTCACGATAGTGAAACGGCTCTTGATGGTTATGAAAAGTTTGATGCTGTAATCGACAACAAGGATAAGGGCATAGACGAGACCAATAGAGAGCTACTTAAAGTCATGAAAGAATGGGGATGGATAGATCCAAAAATTAAATGATAGTTTGCTACCACAGAAGCAGTAGTCTTGGAACTTTAGACTTTTGCGAACAGAAATACTTCCTACAATACAACCTTTCTTACAGAGATAAGACTAATAAGAAGGCGTTGATGGGTACTGTTACCCACAAGGTCATGCAGACTTTGGGTGATAAATGTCTCGCGATGAAAAATGGTGAGACTGAGGTAGTGGATGATGAACTTGGCACTATCAGCTTGGATCAGTGTGACGACCTCTCGTATATAAACGATCTGGCATTTGACTATTATACTAAAAACTTTCCAGAAGTGGATCTTGGTGACTCTGAAAAAAGAACCTGTCTAAAGTGGGCAGAGAAGGCGGTAGCATACCAAGATGGACTTCTAGACCCAAGAAACCAAGATGTTTTTGCAACCGAACTATTTTTTGATATTGAGATTGATAAACCTTGGGCTAGATATAACTACAAGGTAGGAAGAGAAACTATAAAAGGCAATCTCGCAATAAAAGGAACTGTTGACCTCATTGTTCAACAAGGCGACAACTACTTTGAAATACTAGATTACAAAACTGGAAAGAGAATTAACTGGGCTACTGGAGAAGAAAAGACTCTAGAAAAGCTTCAGAAAGATACGCAGTTACTACTGTATTATTACGCGCTTAAAAATATGTTTCCAGATTACGAATTCTCGGTAAGCATTTATTACATTAATGCTGGCGGTTTATTCTCGATGGTGTTTGATGAAGATGACTACCAAAAAGCTGAAGATATTTTAAGGAAGAAATTTGAGCGCATAAAGAGGACGCAAAACCCTAAGCTCCTATCTAATGATAATGCTCATTGGAAGTGTAGAAAGCTTTGTAAGTTTAGCCAGCCTCATAAACCCGGATCTAAAAAAAGTGTATGCCAACATATTAGAGATGAAATAAGGCTCAAGGGTATACCAAAAGTTGTTGAAAAATACGGAAATATTGATAAGCTTTCTGCCTACGGAGACGGAGGCGGAAGGCTCGCAGAAGATACTAAGAAAAAATGAATTGGACACCACTACACCTGCATAGTCACTACAGTCTTCTAGATGGCCTCTCAAAGCCAGATCAGATTGCATCAAGATGTAGCAAGCTTGGGTTTACGTCTTGCGCGCTAACAGATCATGGAACTATATCTGGAGCTGTTTCTTTCTCAAAGTCTTGCAGGTCTAAAAATATAAAACCCATACTGGGATGCGAGTTTTATCTAAGCCCAGACGCAAGACTGAAGTCTCCTGAAAATAGAAGCTTGAGTCATCTATGCGTTCTGTCTAAGAATAAAAAGGGTTGGCACAATTTAATTGAGGCTGTTTCGAGGAGTAACGACGAAGAGCTTTTCTACTATAGACCTAGAATAGATCTACAAACTCTAGGAGATTATGCTGATGGCAATCTAATTGCTTTTAGCGGCCATCTTGGAAGCGATATGGCTAATGCAATATTTACAGATTATAAGTCTGCTTACAATCAGGATACAGAAGAAGAGGTAAAGAAATTTGTAGATCCAAATTGGGTGGAAAATGTAACGAAGATGGCATACACCTATATGGATGTCTTTGGTAAAGATAACTTTTTGATAGAGGTTCAGTGCATTGATCAAGAAAATTCTCCGGCGGCTAAATTAGTAGCTCAGGGTATGAGGTATATATCTAAAAAGCTAAGGATACCAACCGTAGCAACAGCGGATTCACACTACCCAACTAAACAAGACTCTGGAGATCACATGTTATTGCTGTGTTCTTCAATGAAAACAACGCTAAGAAAAATAAGAAGCAAGCTAAACAACAATGAAGAGGTTGGCTTTTCCGGCTTCATGAAGTCTAGCAACTTCCACATACCCTCCTTAGAGGAGATACAAGCTGTTAACACAGAAGCCGAGATAGCAAATGCAATGCTTGTGTCCGATATGTGCGAAGACTATGACATACTCGGCAAACCTATGCTTCCAGAATTTAAATGCCCAGAAGAATACAATGAAGAGCAGTACCTGAGAGAGCTTTGTAGACAAGGTTGGTCTAAGTTACTAAAAACATCTGGCAAGGTAAATTTAGAAGAGGCAAAAGCACTATACGCAGATAGGGTGCAAAAAGAGCTAAAAGTTATCAGTGACGCTAAACTGTCAGGTTATTTTCTTATAGTTAGAGATATAGTAAATAACGTGAGATCTAACGGTTGGATTCCGGGTCCGGGAAGAGGCTCCGCAGCAGGATGCTTGATTTCTTATTTAGTTGGAATAACACATGTCGATCCTATTGAATATGGGTTAATTTTTGAGCGATTCTATAACTCTGGAAGAAATACAAAAGACCATGTCTCATTGCCTGATATAGACATAGACGTACCAGCTTCAAAAAGAGACGAAGTGATAGACTATATTAGGGAAAAGTATGGACATTCTAAAGTTAGTCAGATGGTTACTTTTGGTAGACTTCAAGGTCGCAGCGCACTGAAAGAAGTCTTAAGAATGAACGAGGCTTGTGGCTTTGACGAGATGAATTCAATAACAAAAAGCTTGCCGCCAGAACAAGAAATATCTGACCAACTTGCTTCCATGGATTCGCCGTCTGTTATACAATGGACACTCATGAACCAGCCAGACTCTCTCAGAGACTATTGCAGATTGAATGATGACGGTTCACTGGAAGGCGATTATTCAAAGCTCTTCGAGCAAGCAATGCGTCTTGAGGGTACATTCAAGTCTCAAGGTAAGCACGCAGCTGGAGTTGTGATTTCCTCAAACAATCTCAACGAGGTTTGCCCAATGGTCAGAGACAAAACAAATACAGACAAGATAGCCGGATTAGAAATGAACGATCTGGAATCTATGGGACATGTTAAATTTGATGTGCTTGGCATATCACTATTAGACAAAGTAATGGGAATAAGAGATGACCTCGAACAACAAGACGATTAGACAGAGAGTATGCATAGCTATCTCCTCCAAAGGGTACTATGACTTTAGGTCTCTTTCGATATCAGCGATACAACAATTTTACAAAACACATAATGAAAAACATGTGTACCAAGTACACTGCACTCATCCAAAAGCTCTCGTAAATTCTGGAAACAAAAAAGTTCCATTCAGCAAGATTTATGAAAACTTGAATGAGGCTTTAGATGATTTTATAAAAATAAGAAGGAAGATAAGATGAATTACAGAGACATAATTGTATTTGACTTTGAAACGGGTTCTAGAAACCCATACAAGACACAGCCTACTCAGATAGCTGCTGTAGCTATACATGGCAGAAAGCTGACCATACAGCCGGGTGGATATTTTAACAGTGAAATAAGGCCGATACTTGATGATGACAAAGCAATTGAAATGGGGCTTGATCCTTTAGAAGATGAAGCGTTAGCCATAACTAGAAAAAATAGGAAAGACTTAGCAAAAGCTCCTCTACCCAAGACTGTGTGGAAAAAGTTTTCAGACTTTGTAAATAAGTACAACTTTAAGAAGACTAACTACTACGCACCACTCGCTGCTGGATACAATATTATTGGTTTTGACATGCCGATTGTTGAACGTATGTGTCAGCAGTACGGGCCTAAACACAGCAAGAGCGGCAGACAGGGTCTTTTTAATCCAATACATAAGTTGGATTTAATGCATACTGTCTGGATGTGGATGGAAAACAACCCTGAGATCAAGTCGTTGAGCATGGACTCAATGAGAGATTTGGTTGGCATGGACAAAGAAAATGCTCATGACGCATTGCAGGACGTAAAAGACACTGCGAACTTATTGATAGCATTCATGAAGATGCATAGAAAATTTGCACCAAAAGTAAACTTTGAGAAAGCATATGCAGATGGAAACATCCACCTTTGATGCAGAGAATTTGCACTTTGACGACCAAGATACTTGGGATTTAATATCTAGCGGTAGGACGAAAGGCGTATTCCAGCTAGAAAGTAGCTTAGGTAAAAGTTGGGCAAAAAGAGTAAAGCCTAATAATATAGAAGAGCTTTCTGACCTTATAGCTATCATTCGTCCCGGATGTCTAAAAGCTGTTGTTGATGGTAAAACTATGACACAGCATTATGTAGACAGAAAAAATGAAAAAGAGTCTGTCACATATATCCATCCATCTCTTGAGCCAATACTTAAAAAGACTCAAGGGGTATTAGTTTACCAAGAGCAGTCTATGCAGATAGCGCAGCAGCTGGCTGGGTTCACACTAGAGGATGCAGACAATCTTAGGAAAGCTATTGGTAAGAAAAAAGCTGACCTGATGGCAAAAGTCAAAGAAGACTTTATAGCAGGTGCTGAAAAACAAAACACAGTTGACAAAGAGACCGCTGAAGAAATATTTAGCTGGATTGAAAAGTCAAGCCGATATGCGTTTAACAAATCTCACTCTGTAAGCTATGCAATATGTAGCTATTGGAGCGCTTACGCAAAGTTCCACTACCCACTGGAGTTTTACTCAAACTACCTCAAACACTCAGGCGGTAAGCCAGACCCTCAAAAAGAAGTCAAGGAACTTGTGGTTGACGCAAAGTCCAATGACATCAACGTCCATCCTCCTTCCTTAAAATACATGAACAAGGAAACTGTGGTAAAGGATGGCAAGATTTATTTCGGACTTACTAATGTCAAGTCACTAGGAGAGAGGGCTATCAATTCGATAGTTGATAAGCTACCTGAAAATGCACACGAGATGTCTTGGTATGAATTTTTGATAGAAACTTGTGGAGAAGTAAACAAAACATATATACAGGCAATGATAGAGTCTGGTGTAGTGTCTGTAATGGGCGTGTCTAGACAAAAGATGAAGTATGAATTTACTACTGTGCAAGAGCTTTCTAAAAAAGAGCAGGAGTGGGCTAAAGAAAACTACAAGGACTACGAAGGTCTAATTCCTCTGTTAAGAAGCTTAGCAAGACCTAAAAAAGAAGGTGGTGGAGTAGCAAACAAAAACAGGCTTGAGATGGTCATGTCTTTGGTTGACATGCTAGAAAACCCACCGATGTCTCTCGAAGACGATCCAAACTGGATAATACAGACTGAAACAAATTACTACGGCACACCACTAACCTTTTCCGAAATTGACACCTACGACACAAGCAGGTCGGACACAACTTGCAAAGACATCATCAATGGAAAAATCGGCACTGTAAAAATTGCTGCCACCATAGTTGAGTATAATAAGTACATACCGACAAAAGGAAAAGCTGCGGGAAAAGAGATGGTGTTCATGCAGGTAGAAGACGGCACAGGTTCTATAGAAAACGTAACAATGTTTAACGAGTCTTGGATAAAACACAAAAATATTACATATATTGGAAATAATATACTTTTAGTTGGAAAAGCTTCGTCTGGCGATAGAGCTGGCATAATAGTTGATGAAATGTACGAACTTTAGTTGCAATTAAACACCCATAGAAGTATATTATTAATATAAGACCTAACGAGGAGCGCCATGAACACTATTTCAAACTATTGCAGATTCATTGGAAGACTTACGCAAGATCCAGAAATTGTTAAGGTGGAAAACACGCAACTTTGCAAGTTTACCTTAGCTGTTACTGAGTATCGAAAAGAAAAAATATCTGACGGTGAATATAAGAAAAAGAAAAGCGTTAACTATTTTGACTTTGAAGCTTGGGATACAGGAGCCTCTACTTTGGGCAAGTATTGCAAGAAGGGCGATATAGTAGACGTAGTAACTTCAGCGAGAAACAACAGCTGGACTGACAAGAGTGGGAACAAAAAATTTAAGACTAGATTTCGAGTTAAAGAGTTCAAGCTTTTTAATACAGACTATTCTAATGTTTCAGGTGATGCCAGTTCAGGTGATAAACTGTCTGAAACATTAGATGCAAAATAGAAACCAAACAGATATAGATATAACAGAGCTTGAAGAGCATCTTGTCCAAGAAAACTATGGGCTAGTTGTTAGTCAAGCTCTTTATTTTCTTTCTGAGGGACATAGTCTAGACGACATGATACAGGCTGGATTAATCGGCCTGTTAAAAGCAATAAGGACGTATGATAAAGAAAAGTCTAAATTTTCAACTTATGCTAGCGTTTGCGTAAAAAATCAAATACTAAAGTTAAAAACTAAAGATAAAAAAAGTCATGTTATATTTGACAGCTCTTTGTTAGCAAAAACAGAAAGAGTTAAGTACTATATAAAAGAGAGCTTTTTTGACTATGTTCCAGATGGGCTTACTCAAGAACAAACGTTTATAATTAAATTAAAATTAGAAAACTACACATCTAAAGAAATATGTGAGTTTCTAGGTTGTACCAAGTCTGTTCTAACGAATAAACTTGATGATATTTTTGACAGGATAAGAGAAGCCAATCTATGAGAAAAAAAAGAATACTTTTTTGTGGTGAAGCTACGTACCTGAATACGGGTTATGCGACCTACGGTAGAGAAGTTCTTAGAAGGCTCTACCAAACTGAAAAATATGAATTAGCAGAATTTGCTAGTTACGGACTTTTAAAAGATGCCATAAGCGCTGGCACTCCTTGGAAATTCTATCAGAATATGCCTGACCAATCAGATAAGGCTCAGGTAGACGAATACAATTCAATTCCTACAAATCAATTTGGTGAGTGGAGATTTGAACAAGTATTACTAGATTTCAAGCCAGATATCGTTTTCGATATACGAGACTTCTGGATGCTTGACTATCAACAAAGATCTCCTTATAGAGATTTATTCCACTGGGTCATCATGCCAACCGTAGACGCAGCTCCTCAAAATGAACAATGGCTTTCAACATTTGCTAATGCTGACGGCGTTTTCAACTATTCTGATTGGGGTCACGAGATTCTCGAAAGCGAGTCTAGAGGGGCTATAAGGTGTCTAGGTTCAGCTCCACCTTCGGCTAATGAAGCGTACAGACCCGCAGAAGACAAATTCAAACATAAAGAAATGATGGGGTTTGATGGGGACAGTAAAATTATTGGAACCATCATGCGTAACCAACGAAGAAAGTTGTTTCCTGACTTATTCGAGGCTTTTGGCAAGTATTTAAGGAATAGTGGTCATAAGGACGTATATCTATATTGTCACACTAGCTATCCTGACATTGGATGGGATATACCTAAACTACTTAATGAAAACGGTATAGCATCAAAAGTTTTATTCACTTACGTCTGCGGTGACTGCAAACACGCATTTCCAACATTTTTCGCAGATGCCAAGACAAAATGTCCCAAGTGTGGAGGACAAAACGCTGTCCTTTCCAGTGTAAAAAATGGAGTCAGCTATGAGTTTCTAGCCGCTGTTATGAACTGTTTTGATCTTTATGTCCAGTATGCTAACAGCGAAGGTTTTGGTTTACCGCAGGTAGAAGCCGCTGCGTGTGGAGTTCCCGTTATGAGCGTAGATTACTCAGCTATGAGTAGCGTGGTCAGAAAGCTAGGAGGCACGCCATTAAAACCTAAAGCGCTTTACAGAGAAATGGAAACAGGATGTTACAGGGCAGTACCCGACAACGACTTGGCGGCTAAAGAACTTGAAAACTTTTTTAATCTTTCAGAAGCCGAAAGAGAAATGCTTTCCAAAAATTGCAGGCTTAATTTTGAAAAGTATTACCAGTGGGACAAAACAGCCAAAAAGTGGGAAGACTACTTTGATTCTGTAGAGATAAGATCAGAGGAGGAGACTTGGCTTTCGCCACCAAGACTTCATACGCCAGACAGGGATATTCCAGTGCATCTTTCCGTCAAAGATTATGTGCAATGGATAATAATTAGTGTCCTTGGAGAACCCGAAAGGCTCAATACTTACTTTGAGTCAAGAATGATTAGGGATCTCAATTACGGAATGTATATAGAAGGTACTGGAGACATGTACCTAAATGAAGATTCTTTTAAGTTTGTAAAACCCGATTACCAGCCTTTTGACAAAGAAATAGCCTACAATCTTGCGGCTAACTTATGCGAAAGAAGAAACTACTGGGAAAGAAAACGCAAGGAAAGAATTGAATGAAAGTCTTATACATAGGTTGTTACAGAGATGGAACTGGCTGGGCGCAAGCCGCTATAGACTACATATTGGCTATGGATAGTGCTGGGATTGATGTTGTTCCAAGACCACTAAAGCTCAACGAAAACAGCTCGACAATACCCAAAAAACTACTACAGCTTGAAGCTAAAGACAGTAGAGGTGCAGAAATATGCATCCAGCACACTCTACCACACCTTATGGAATATAGCGGAGACTTTAAAAAGAACATAGCTCTCTACGCTAGCGAAACGAGTAATTTCAACTCTTCTAGCTGGGCTAGAAAAATAAACATGATGGATGAAGCTTGGGTAATCAACAACCAAATGGTAGATGCGGCAAAAGAAAGCGGTGTCAACGTACCAATAAAGGTCGTCCCTCATGCAACTAGCTTTTCTAAGTTTGAGCGAGACTACGAAGCGGTTGATATACCAAACTCCAAAGACAATTTTATATTTTACTTTGTCGGAGAGTTGAATAAGAGAAAAAACATGGAAGCTTTTATAAGAGCTTTCCATACAGAATTTGGGAAGAATGAACCTGTCTCTATCCTGATAAAGTCTAACAGATACTCCATGTCTCCCGACCAATGCGCTGTGGAAATTAAGGATATTTGTGACCAAGTTAAGACTGGTATAAAAAAATACGCAAGTGTAGAGGACTACAAAGAAGATTTAATAATTACAGACAATCTTTACGAGGATGACTTGTATGCTTTGCATAAGAGTTGTAATTGCTTAGTAATGCCAAGTTATGGAGAAGCTTGGTCTATACCCGCTTTTGACGCAATGGGATTTGGAAACACGCCAATATGCTCAAATACTGGAGGCATGGCTGATTACATTCAAAATGCTGGTATCCTTGTTGAAGGTAGATGGGAGCCTGTCTACGGGATGACAAACACCTTTGAAGATCTGTTTACAAGCGACGAGGATTGGTATTCGATTGATGTAAATCAATTAAGAAAATCCATGAGAAAAGTCTTTGAGATGTATAAAGCCGGAGACAAAGAGTACGTATCAATGAAGAGTGAGGGAATAAAAAGAGCAAAAGAATATTCCCATGAAAACATAGGCAAGCTCATAAAGGATATTTTGAATGACTAACGCTGTATCCTCCATAATTAGAGCCTCTACTAGGAAATATGTGGAGCCTCTAAACATACTAACATTTCCCACTCATGAGAGATATGAAACTCTTCTGGCAAGAACTGGTCACAATTTTTATGCGTACAGAGCTAAAGGCATCAAAGAATGGAATCACACATACGCAAAGTTACCAGAAAACTATACCTTGTTAGATAAAAATCTAGGAGACAGACAGATACCGCTGAACCTAGACTTTGACCTCATCCTCTCTCAAAATAAATTTGGGCAATTTCAACTAGCAGAGTCTTTAGCCAGAAGACTGCATCTTCCATTAGTAAGCCTAGAACACACCCTTCCGATGCCTGAGTGGGGAATAGATGTACTACAAAAAACTTACAACATGAGAGGTGTCAAAAACGTTTTTATATCTGGCTATAGCATAAAAGAATGGAGATGGCTTCCAGACGGTAAAGATACTGTTGTTATTAAGCACGGCGTTGACGCTGAAAAATTCTCTTACGGAACTGGAGAGAGGGAAAATAATATCCTATCTGTAGTAAATGACTGGATAAATAGAGATTGGTGTTGTGGATTTCACCTATGGAGAGATGTCATACAAGGGTTGCCATATAAGGTTATAGGTGACACTCCGGGACTTTCTGAACCTGCTTCTTCTACAGAAGAGCTGGTTGCTGGTTATCAAAACTCTAGGATATTTCTTAATACCTCTACGATATCACCAGTCCCTACAGCACTTCTTGAAGCTATGTCTTGTGGATGTGCCGTAGTTAGTACTGCAACGTGTATGATACCAGAGGTTATAGATCATGGAGTAAATGGATTTATTAGTAATGACCCTAATGAATTAAAACAGCATTTGGTAGATCTGCTGAACGACGAAGACCTAGCAAAAGAGATGGGTCTCAAGGCTCGGCAAACAATAGAACAAAAATTTTCCGAGAAAAAGTTTATCGACTCTTGGAATCAAATATTTAAAGAAGCAGCTAATACGACATATAGAGGTTGAGATGAAGATAAATATAACACTTGGCGGCTCAGGATATAAGTCTGGCTTTGTTAATATAGACCCTACCCTACAAAGAATGGGGGAGGAGGTCATACTCGAAAATGGAAATGAAGATCAGACAAATGTTATTAAAGCTGATATAAGAAATCTTTCCGAAGTATCACAAGAAAATGAATGCACAGAGATTTACGCTGCTGATATTTTAGATTACTTGCAGTTTGAAGAATCTAAAACGGTAGTCTCTCATTGGGTGTCTAGACTAAGACATGGTGGTAAAATAGCAATCGGGGGAACAGATATAGAAGAAGTCTGTAGAATATTTAAAAACGGCAAGATAACAACTGAGGATTTCAATCAGGTTGTGCATGGAACTTTTGAAAAGCCTTGGAGTGTTAAACTTAGCCATAGAAAAATAGAAGATTTGATAGGCTTGCTCCAAGCAAACGGTGTCAAAATCACAAAGAAAAGAATCGAAGGTATAAATATGATCGTGGAAGGAGAACGGCCATGAGTGACAATTTAGGAAACGAACTAACAACTTCCTGCAAGGAGTGTGTGTTTGCTGAGTACGAAGAAAAAACACAAACGGGCTGCAAAACAGGAAGGCTCGATAAATACAGAGAGCGGGGTGTTGACATCATCGAGGCGGAAGACTTGGAGGAGAATGAGTTCTTCGTCATAGAGTCTTGGTGCAACCATTACAGAGATAAAGATTGGGCAGAATCTAAAGATATAGCACAAGACCAAGAGTCTAATCTTTTAAATAAGATGAGAGAAGAAACAACTCCACCTCTTGGCTTTTTGGTTTTATTCGACAAAGATTCAACCTTAGATGAACTAAACTCAACTGTCGAAGAAATTAAGCTTGTCGAAGACGAGATTAGCTATGTTATTATTTCAGACTCTTCAGAAGAGCAGTATGAAACTATGGTTGAAAACTGCCAAAAGGTGTTTGGCGAGGAAAGCGTTCATGACTGGAAGCTTAGCAAGCTTGTTGAAAAAGATCCTGAAGCTCTAAGAAGCATTGATCTTGTTTTCTCACACGTAAAAAACGGCTATTACTATGTGTTAAAGTCTGGTCAAAAACCTGTGAGAAATATTATACAGCTGCTTGACAAAAGAACTAATGACGAATTAGATCCTGTAGCTTATGTCAAGTTTTCGGATGATGATATTCCATACGCAGCTCAGGCAACGATGCATAAATATCTGAATGGAAACTATGGAATGCCGCTTATTGAAAAAATAAAAGGTATACAGAGTGAAGATGGTAGTAAAATTTCTGTTGTTTGGAGCTTAGAAGAACTTTCAAATGGAAGAACTTAGAGTAACCGTAATACTTGCCTGTTACAATGATTCACATTATATACAGGGAGCTATAGATAGCTGCTTAAAGCAGGACTACAAAGGGCCATTGACCATATGCGTTATAAATGATGGCTCTACAGATGATTCTTGGGATGTTATATCACAAAATATAAGCAGTCCAGCTAAAGACTCTTTTGAGAATAGTGATGTTTTAATAAAGTGGCCTCAAGACCTTTATACTGACACCAAGATTGTAGCGATAAACACAGTAAACGGAGGGCCAAGCTCCGCTAGAAATATAGGAATTAGATACACACTCCACGACACGGATATATATGCGGTATTAGATGCTGATGATGAAATGTTTCCTGACAAAATTAGCTCGCTGGTTGACGTAATGAAACAGGACATGCAATCCATAGGCGTTGTTTATGGAGACTACGAGAATCATCATTTGAATACGGGTAAGATCATACGAGAATACAAAGAGCCTTACAGTAGAAGAAGACTTCTTGAGGAGTGCATAGTTCATAGCGGAAGCATTATTAATAAAAAAGCATTTGTTGCTACAGAGGAGTCTACTGGTTACTACGACGTAACTATGAGAACTTGTGAGGACTATGACCTTTGGATGAGAATAAGTGAAAAGTTTGTTATTCAGCATGTACCTAAATGCTTGACTATGGTTAGGACAGATGGAGAAAATTCCAGTTTTGTGGTTGAAAAAAGAATCTGGGAGCGTAACTGGGGTAGGGTTATGGACAAGCTTCATGAAAGGCTAAATGCGAAAGTACAATAGATTTACAAGCTCCACAAAAGACAATGGAGCGGGCAAAGATGCTGATAAGCAGTTGACGGTTATAATACCCGCTGCTGGAATGGGTCATAGAATGAAATCCTATGGCCCTAAATGCTTGCTGCCTGTAAATCAAACAAACACAATAATAGACAAGATAATCAGCAATGTCAGAAAGAGCTATGAATTTTGCGACATAATAGTGGTTGTCGGTTTTGAGTCAGAACGAATAATAAAAACCTTAGACAGAAGAGTGAGAATAGTAGAGAATCATTCTTACGAAGAGACAAATATTGTCGAAAGCATAAGATTAGGCATAAACAACTCTATAAATGACAATGCCTTAATCATATATGGCGATTTAATCTTTAATATAAATTGCATACAGGGAATGACCAAAAACGGATCTTGCGTTTTGGTTGATAAGAAAAACAGGTTTGATGACGAAGAAATAGGAGTGACTGTTGTCGATGGTATGGCGACAAACTTTGCTTACGGCTTAGACTCTAAATGGTGTCACATAGCGTATCTCGAAGGTGAAGAATATGAAAGCTTCAGTAATCTGTGTCAAGATAAAACCAAGTCTAAAATGTACCCTTTTGAGTTTTTCAATATTGTCATGAGATCTGGAGGG
>MDSV01010665.1_pt1 | contig 31963 bp, 36 predicted proteins | sample 810851 | NCBI WGS metagenome assembly MDSV01 (sample SAMN05326640, study PRJNA326480) | marine metagenome | isolation source: seawater | place: Atlantic Ocean: North East | collected 2012 | reverse complement strand
TTTAACTGATGAAAAAAAAAATTTTATGTTCAATATGTGCAAGAAAAAGTTCCAAAGGACTAAAGGGTAAAAATATTTTTAACATCTACTCAACACCACTAATTGCAATAACAATTCATCAAGCATTAAAGGCGAATATTTTTGATCAAGTAGTTGTTTCAACTGATTGTTCAAAAATAAGAAAAATTTCAATTGAGAATGGTGCCAGCTCATGGTTTTTAAGAAACAAGAACTTATCTAAAGATACATCTCCAAAAATTCCAGTAATAATTGATCTTTTAGAAAAATCAGAAAAAAAATTTAAAAATAAATTTGATATTGTTGTAGATTTGGATCCAACTTCACCATTAAGAAAAATTAATGATATAAAACAAGCTTTAAACAAATTTATAAAAACTAATTGTGATAATTTAATTACAGGATCAAAGCCATATAAAAACCCATATTTTAATATGATCGAAATAAAAAATAAGAGTTTATCAATTGTCAAGAAGTCAAAAAAAAAATATTACACAAGACAAAGCTCTCCTAAAGTTTATGACATGAATGCATCCATATACATATGGAAAAGAAAAGCTCTTTACTCTAGTAATTTAATAACAAAAAAAACAGCATTTTTTGAAATGCCTAGAGAAAGATCAATAGATATTGATTCAAAAATTGACTTGTTGCATGTTTTATCAATAATTAAAGAATTCAAAAGAAATGATCTTAAAATTAAAATCTAAAAAATATTTTATACTTGGTGGATCTGGAACTATAGGTTCTATAATATGCAGAAAATTATTTCAAAACGGTCAAACAATAATAAATTTGGATTTAGTTGATAATTTAAAAATAAAATCAAAAAATTATATATTTGTAAAATTTGATTGTTCAAAAGGACTTAAATCAGAGCAGTTACTAAAAAAAATTGTCAAATCAAAGGGAGTTCCAGATGCTTTTGTAAATGTATCTTATCCATCTAATAATCAATGGTCAAAAAGTTCATTTAAAAAAATTAATTATAAAAATTTTAAAGATAATCTAGAAATTCATTTGGCTAGCTATTCTTGGTCAGCAAAGATAATAGCCGATCAAATGGTAAAAAAAAAAATAGAAGGCTCAATTGTATTAATGAGTTCAATTTACTCTCTGGTTGCTCAAGATATTCAAATGTACAATAAAACTAATTTATCAGAAAATTTTTCATATCCAATTATTAAAGGTGGAGTTAATGCCCTTACAAAACAACTTGCATCATATTATGGAAAATTTTCTATAAGAGTAAACGCAATTTGCTTGGGAGGAATTCAAGGCAAAGTTAAAGGAAAAAAAATAAATCAAGATAGATTATTTATAAAAAGATATAAATCTAAAACATTTTTAAAAAGAATGTGTAAGTCCAATGATGTTTTTGGACCAATATATTTTTTGACATCTGATCTATCAAGCTACATAACAGGATCATTGTTAGTTGTAGACGGCGGCTATACGTCGATTTAAATAGTATGCATTGTTTAATTGTTGGATGTGGTTCTATTGGCGAAAGACACTTACAAGCTTTATTAAAATTAAAAAATATAAAAATTTTCGTAATTGAAAAAAATATTAACAGGATCAATGAACTAAAAAAAAAATATGATCCAAAAATTTTTTTTTTCAAAGATTTTAATAATTTATCAAAATTAAAAATTATAAAATTTAATTTAGTTATTTTATCAGGCAATTCTGATAACAGATTTATTTTATTCAAAAAAGTTTTAAAGAATGTTAATGCAAAAAATATATTATTTGAAAAAATTGTATTTTCAAATGAGAGACAATATGCAAATGCTATTAAAATTTTAAAAAGAAAAAAAATTAATAATTATGTTAATTGTCCAAGAAGAATGATTAATTTTTTTAAAAAAATTTCATTAAAAGAAATTCATAATCATTTTTATATGAAAGTTACTGGTTCAAAATGGGGTCTTTTTTCAAACTCAATTCATTTTTTAGATTTATTCTATTTTTTAACTAAAAAAATACCTATTTTAAAACAAGAAAAAATTAATAAAAAATTATACAATTCTAAAAGAAGTGGTTTTCTAGACGGTTATGGAGTTTTAACGTTTGAAACAAATAATAAATCAAAGCTTATTTTGGAAGATAAAAAAGAAGGTTCTAAAATACTTAATGTAATAATTACATATAATAAAAAAACTTATAACTTAAGAGTAAAAAATGGGATTGAACATTATAATAATAATTTGAAAAATATGATTTTCAAAATGCCTTTTCAAAGTGATCTTACAAATATTTTAGCAAATAAGATTAGATATAAAAAAAAAATTGATTTACCTTCTTTAAATGAAAATTTTATCTTACAAAAAGAAATTTTTAAGGCTCTAAGAAAATATATTATTCGAAAAAAAAAGACCAGTTTTAATATAATTAATATTACATAAATGAAAAAATTTTTTAGGATAATTTCAAAAATAGATATAAAGGAAAAAAATTTAGTCAAAGGCATCAAAATGGAAGGTCTTAGAGTGCTTGGTAAAGCAGAGGATTTTGCAAAATTTTATTTCAATAATGGAGCTGACGAAATTATTTTTCAAGATATTATGGCTTCTCTTTATGGTGTTAATACTATCTATGAAACTATAAAAATATCTTCAAGCTCGATTTTTATTCCAATTTCTGTTGGCGGTGGAATTAGATCAGAAAAAGATATAAAAAAAATTTTACGATCAGGCGCAGATAAAATTATTTTAAATTCAGCTGCAATTAAAGATCCGAGTTTAATTAAGAAGTCATCTGAATTATTTGGGTCATCAACAATAGCAATATCCATAGAATGTTTAGAAGATAAAGGTACCTTTTTTGCATGTACAGAAAATGCAAGAAATAAAACTTCACTTAATGTTTTGGATTGGGCTAAAGAAGCTGAAAAACTTGGAGCTGGAGAGATTGTTCTTACCTTAATAAAAAAGGATGGCACAGGACAAGGTTGTAATTTTGATTTTATAGAAAAAATTAGAAATAAATTAAAAATTCCTTTAATAGTTAATGGAGGAGTTGGTAAAATTGAACATATTGAAAAGCTAATTAATCTGGGTGTTGATGGGGCCGCAATATCTTCTATGTTTCATTACTACTCTGTTGACAAAATTGATAAGAGAAAAAACTATAGTGAGGGAAATTTGGATTATTTAAACAATAAAGAGAACAGTGAAAATTTACAAAAGATAGATTTTTTAAGTCCTTTTGAATTAAAAAAGGAATTAGATTTAAAAAATTATGATGTAAGAATTTAAATAGATGTCTATAAAAAATATAGGAATCATTGATTATGGTGGTGGTAATCTTTTTAGTTTACAAAATGCACTTAAAGAAATTGGCTATAATGCCGATATTGTCTCCGAATCAAATTTAATAAAAAAATATGATTCAATTTTTTTGCCAGGTGTAGGATCTTTTCCAGAGTCAATTAAAACTTTAAAAGAAAAGAAAATGGAAAATGAAATAAAAAACTTTATTAAAACAGGAAAAGCATTTGTAGGAATATGTCTAGGTTTTCAAATGTTATTTTCTAAAAGTTTTGAATTTAGAGAAAGTAGTGGTCTAGATATTATTAAAGGAAAAGTTTATAGTTTAGAAAATAAATTGTCTATCGTTCCAAATGTTGGTTGGTTGAAAGTGACATTTGTTAAAAATAACAATTTCATTGATGAAGAAAGTTTATATGCGTATTTTGTTCATTCTTATTATGCAAAATTAGATGATCCAAATATTACTAATAGTTCTGTTAAATTAGAGAATTTTGAATTTTGCTCTTCAATATTACTTGAAAATATACTTGGTACTCAATTTCATCCTGAGAAAAGTGGAATTGAAGGTTTAAAAATGTTAAAAAAATTTTTACATAAATTTTAATATGCCAAGAGAATTAGAACTAGAAAAACAAATTTATAAACTTCCCAAACAAGTTGAATGGTGCAAGAGATGTGTAATGTCTAACCAGAGACCAAGAATAATTTTTGATAAAAATGGTATATGTTCTGGCTGTATAAATGCCGAAAGTAAATCCCAAATTGATTGGAAACTCAGAGAAAAGGAATTATTTGATTTATTAAAACAACACAGAAGTTCTTCAGGTAACTATGACGTGATTGTTCCTAGCAGTGGAGGCAAGGACTCGGTTTATGTGGCACATATGTTAAAATATAAATACAACATGCATCCATTGACAATTACATGGTCGCCTTTAAAATATACAGAAATAGGAAAAAGAAATTTTTATAAAAAAATAAATAGCGGTTTTTCGAATATATTATTTTCACCTAACGGAAAAGTACACAAATTGCTGGCTAGACTAAGTTTAGAGGAGTTGGGCGATGCTTTTCATGTTTTTGTATTAGGGCAGGTATCCTTTGCATTTCATATCGCAAAAATGATGAATATTAAATTAGTATTTTTTGGAGAAAACGGTGAACTTGAATATTCAGCAGACCCAAAATCTTTGGATAAACCATTTAAATCTTCAAAAGAATGGACGTCTCAATATTTTAAAGGAACAAAATTTAAAGATTTATTAAATCAGGGTTTAGAAATAAAAGATTATTTAAAAAAAAATAAAAACGATATTTTAAATGAAGATTTATCTTTTTATGAACCACCTTCGTTTGAAGAATTATCTGAAAAGGATATAAAGGGAAAATATTTTTTTTCATATTACAAAAAATGGAATCCACAAGAGAATTATTATTATGCTGTTAAAAATACAAATTTTGAAGCAAACGATGAAAGATCAGAAGGAACCTATTCTAAATATGCAAGTTTAGATGATAGGATGGATGGATTTCACTATTATATGAGACATATTAAATTTGGATTAGGGAGGTGTGTCGAAGATGCTTCTCATGAAATAAGAGACAAACACATTTCAAGAGAAGAAGGTATAATACTTGCAAAAAAATATGACGGTGAATTTCCAAAAAAATATTTCAAAGACTTTCTGGATTATCTATCTATAAATGAAGAACAATTCGAGGAAATTGTAGATTCTTGGCGATTAGAGCATATCTGGAAAAAAACGAATGTTGGGTGGGAGCAAAAAAGTCCATTAAAGTGATAATAAAGAAACTGTATTATAAAAAAAAAATTAAAGAGTATTTAACTATATATAGAAATTTTAAAATTCTAAAAAAAAATAATGAAAATTTAATTGTTAAACTTCTTTATGATTTAACTAATTTTAATTTATCAAATAAAAAAGATTTTTTTTTAAATATAATTAATATCCCATTTATTGAAATTGCTCACCGTCAATATAGTTTAGAAACAATAATTGGAAATAATCTTATAAAATTTAGGAAAGAGTTTGTTAAGAAAATTAACGATTCTAAGGGAATTTCTTTTCCATTAATAAAGCAATATGAAGATTTTTTCAAAGAAAAGAAAGTTAAATTTAATTCTTACATTTCTTATTTAAAAATGTTTTTTTTGATTTTGAAAGAATTTTATAAAGGTTTTATATTAATAGTTTCAACATTATTTGAATTTTCAAAAAATTTTAATTATAAAATAAATTACGTTCAATTTTGTGATCTTCCTGAAGATTTTAAATCTCAAACAAATAAAGAAAAATATAATATATTTGGCTGGTTTATAAAAAATTATAAAAATGAAAATATTGATGCAATAGTTATAAATCAGAATGTAAATTTTTCTGAGTTAAATAATATTAAAATTCAAACTAGCAAAAAAACTTTGCCTCCTTTAAGTTTTATAAAAAAAATATATTTTCTAATCTTTTCAATAATTATTTTTTTTTATTGCTTTGCTTTACTTTTTAACACTAGAAAATGGTATTTAAGTTTAATGGTTAGAGAGTATATAATGTATATAAAAGCAAGACTTACACCAAAAGAAAAGCTTGCAAAAAGATATTTTTTTTCTCAAGCATCTTACATATACAAACCTCTTTGGACTTATGAGTTGGAAAATAAAAATATAGAAGTAATTATGTATTATTATGCTTGTTCATTCGATGGCTATTTACAGAATGAAAAATATCCTTTACCAGAAATAGGTACGTCAAGCATGTCCTGGAAAAAAATTTTCATTTGGTCAAAAGAGCTTATGGATCATTATAAAGTTGTAGCAAAGAATGCAAAATTTAATTATGTAAATCCAATATTCTATAAAGATAAAGAATTATTAGTTAATATAAAAAAACCATCAATTTCAATATTTGATGTTGCGCCTTATAGGCCAGCAATAAGAGCGTCGTTATACTCAAATGAAGAATATCGAAACTATGATGTAACAAAAAAATTTGTATCTGATATATGCAACTTATCAAAAAAATATAAAGTTAATGTTTATTATAAAAGTAGTAAAGATTTAAATCAAAAAAAATTTGATAAGAAATATTTCAATTTTATATTTAATTTAAATAAATCAGATTTTTTTAATAATATTGATTATTCAGTTTCACCTTTCAAATTAATTGAAAAAACTGATATTTCAATTTCTTTACCCTGGACATCTACAGGCTGTATTCCAAAATATTTTGATAAAGTTTGTTATTATTATGATCCAATAAGTTTATTGAGCAAAAAAGATAGAGGTTTACAAAATGGTGCTTTAATATCTGGATATGATGAACTTGAACTGGTTTTTAAAAGTAATTTTATTTTAAATAAGAATTAACAAAGTTTTTAATTCCTTGATCTATATTTTTATACTTTATATTCCATTTAATTTTTTTTCTTAATAAATTATTATCTCCAAATATACCATACTGATCCCCAGGTGTGTTTCCTTTGCTAATGACTTTTACTTTAAAAGGTAAGTATTTTAAAATTAATTTAATTGCTTTTTTAATTGAGGTTTTTTTTCCACAACAAACGTTATAACTACTTTTAAAATTTTTATATTTCATTAAGGATATAAAAGCATCAACCACATCACTAACATGAATAAAATCTCTATATCTACTTAAACTACCCATTACATGTATTTTTTTACTATAAATTGCTTGAGAAAGATAAATGCTTAGCATGCCTTGCTTTAAGTTTTTTAAATCTTGACCGGGACCATATGTATTAAACAATCTCAAAGAACATGCGTTGAGTTTGTAGTATTTTTTATATAATTCAACATAACTTTCACTTGTTAATTTGCCCTGACCGTAAAAAGATAAAGGTTTACAGACATTTGTCTCTCTAACTTTTTTTAAATTTTTTTTCTCTCCATAAACTGATACTGAACTTGCATAAAAGAAATTTTTAATTTTATTTTTTATTGATAATTCCAAGAGATTTACTGTTGACTCTACATTATATTTTAAATCTATTATTGGATCTTCAAAAGATACCATTCCACCACTTTGTCCAGCTAAGTGATATATTGTATGAATATTATTAAAATTTTTTCTATTTAAATTTTTTAAATTAGAACAATCTACAAAATGAAACTCCACTCCTTTTGGTATATTTTTTTTTTTACCTGTAACAAAATTATCAAAACCAACAACTTTATAACCTAAATTTAATAATCTTTTTGCTAACAGTGAGCCAATAAATCCAGCTACGCCAGTTACTAAAATTTTTTTATTTGTTAGTTTTTTTTTTATATAAGTAGTTGGCATATTCAAAATCTAATGGTGTGTCTATATCAAATCCCTCAATTTCATTTAATTTATATAAAAATGGACTACTACCCATAACACTCTTATTTTTAAACAAATCTTTCGTTTTGATAATATTTATTGCAAAATTCAATTTGAAAATTTTAGGTAAATCTTGAGAATTTGGTGTTGAATTGAAATTAAAATTTATTGGCTTGTTATTTTTCAATAAATATTCTTTAATGTCAGAAACTGTATTAAAACTGTTATATTTTTTTTTATTTTTCATAAAATATTTTATAAATTTTTTATAAGTCGAAATTTTAACCATAGGAGAAGTGCAATTAGTAAACATTATATATTCAGAATTTGTTACTTTTCCTATGTATGACCAAAATTCACTATTAGAACATTTGCTACTAGCGTAGTAACTTTCTCTCTTAAAATAGTTTACACCCATTAATTCTGCAATTTTTATTGCTTTTAAAGAATCAGTATTAATAATAATTTGATCTAAATCTTTTAATTTTTTTAGTTTTTCAATTTTATTTATCAATAAATTTTTATTTCCAAATTTTTTAAAATTTTTATTTTTGACTCTTTGAGATCCTGATCTTACAGGTATTACAGCAACTAATTTATTTTTCATTAAATAAAATTCTTTTTTTAATTTCTTTTATTCTATTTTTAAAAAAAAAAGTGTGAGATTTAGAGTTTATTTTTTGTTTAATTTTTAATAATTCTAATTCAAAATTAAATATTTTTTTTATAATTTGATCAAAATGTAAAAATGTTTTTTCTGAAATTTTAATTTCTATGTTTCTAGTTTCAAAATAGTCAACTTTTTGTTTTTTAAATAATGTTTTTATAAATAATTCTGATTTTTCAGTTATAGAGCCGCCCATTTTGACAACTAACTTCTTTTTTTTTGAAAAATTTGAAGAGTCATGAATTAAATTATAAATTTTTTTTTTATCTACATCTTTTTTTTTCATATTTAATGAGCCAGCAATGTCAGATCTTCCAAATACAATACCTTTTAAAAATTTTGCATCGTTACAATTTAATATTTTTTTTATATTTTTTATAGCAGTTATAGTTTCTAAATTTATATAAAGATTTTTTTTATTATTTGATACTGATTGCATAAATTTTCTAAGAGCATATTCGGATTCAACCATTGGTGCAATTAAAGCATCAACTTTTATTGATCTACAAAAATTAATATCATTTCTAGCTTCACATCCACCAATTTTTACATTTAAATTTAAACCTAATTTTTTTGTAATTTTTCTTAAATATTTTATATCCTTATAAGTTGCCGCTTCATCTTCCAGCGATTGTTTTAATGAAGTTGCACCAAGTTTTTTAAGCTCACTCAATTTCTTTGCAAGTTGTTTCATTATTTTGTAAATAATATTTTTATTTTTAAAACTTATATTATTATTTTAAAGTAAATGAAATTTAAATTATAAATCTTTAATGATGATAAGTAAGTTGTATTTATTCGTAGCGTTAATTTTATTCAAAATCTTTAAGAAAATTTTTAATTATAAAGAAGGTAATCTAGATTTATTTTCTAAATTAAGTTTCTATATATTTAATTCAAATCATCCACGTAGATTAGATCTATATCAAAATTTTTTTTTGTCCCAGGAATCATGGAAAGATAAACTTATTTATAATAATAAAAACAATTTTTCAATTGACAAAAAATTAACTATTTTAAAAAAGAATATTAATTGTAAAAAAAAAATAATATTTGTAGGAGACTCAAATGTTGAATTTTTTTCTAGAGCTATAAATAATGACAAAAGTATATCTTCTAAAAGTATTTATTCATTATGGGTTGGAGCAAAAACTATTTTGGGCTCCACAGATCCAAATGCAATAAAAAATTTTAGAAGAAATCTATTATTTGCTAAAAATTTTAAAAATAATGAAAATAAAATTTTTATTTTTTCTATTGGAAGCATAGATATTAGATGCATTTTTTATGAACTATTACAAAGAAAAATAGTCAATAATAATAAAGAACTTTTAAATTTATTTATAAAGAATTTAAGATTTATTTTGACAGAAATAAAAAATAATATTCCAAAAAAAAATAAAATATTGTTTCTTGGAGTTGTTAATTCGCATTTAAAAGGCGTAGAGCCAAAAAGAATAAATATACTATTAAAATATAAAAAAAAATATGAGTTTCCGACTTTTGGTTCAGAGAATAAGAGACATCATTGGACAAGTAGAGTTAATAATATTATTTTATCAGAGTGTAAAAAAAAAAATATAAATTTTATAGATTTGCAAAGTATTATAAAAAAAATGAAAGTTTCATATAAGAAGATTTCTTTTGATGGAATTCATTGTTACTCAGAAGAATTTATAGAAAAATTATATGAAAAAATTGCAAAGGAAAAGTAATTGTGTTCCAAAATATAAAATTTTCACAGGATATTGATTTATTAAGTTTTATTGAAGATAAGAATAAACTTAATAAAGTTAAAAAAAAATTTGATAATTCGGTAAAAATTAAATTTTTTGGAGGTTATACTTTAAATGATCAATATGAATTTCTAAAATATTTTTTAAAAAAAAATAAAATAAATTCACAAATTACAGAAAATTTATGGGGTCCAGCTTATTCTCAATTTGGAAGTATAAATAAATGTAATTTTAAAGAAAAGAACATTTTTATTATTATAAATTCTTGGAGAGATTTAATTTCATTAAAAGATTTTTCAAAATTAAATATAAAAGATGAAAGTCTGCTTAATATATTTGATAAATTTTTGTCTAGCTGTTCTAATAAAAATGTAAAATTAATATTAACTGAATTTAGCATGCCAGAATTTGATATTTCTTATGGCACATCATTTAATCTAGGAGAAAAAATTAAATTTTTAAATTTAGAAATGAAGAAAATTACAAAAAAGTATAAAAATTGTGAATTTCTCGAGTTATATAATAAATTATCATATTTTAGTTATAATATTGACAATCAAAGAAACTGGTATTCCTTTGGTAAACTTTTTGATACTGAAAGTTCAGTATATTCATCTTATTTATTTGCGAAAGAAATTTCTAAAAGTTTTTACTCTTCAAAAAAAGTTTTAGTAACTGATCTTGATAATACATTGTGGGGAGGAATTATCGGAGATGATGGAGAAAAAAATGTTAAAATAGGAAACGATAATTCAGAAGGAAGAATATTTACAGAAATTCAACTTTACTTAAAAATGTTAAAAAACAATGGAATAATTCTAGCTATAATTTCAAAAAATGAAGAAAAAATTGCACTAAATTTTTTAAATAATGAAAGAAATATTCTGAAGCCTGAAGATTTTGCATGTTACAAAATTAATTGGGATAATAAATACAAAAATTTGAACTTAATTCAAAATGAATTGAATCTAGGTTTAGATAGTTTTGTATTTCTAGATGACAACCCAATGGAAAGATTAGAGGTAAAAAAATTTCTACCTGAAGTATCTGTCCCTGAAATAGGAGAAGAACCTGAAAATTATATAAAAATACTTAATGATTATAATTATTTTGATATTCAAAAAAGTAAAACAAAAGAAGATTTATTAAGAACAAAAAAATATATAGAAAACCAAAAAAGAAATAGTTTTAAAAATAAATTTAATGATCAAAACTCATTCATGAAATCATTAAAAATATGTATTAAATTTCATAAGCTTAAAGACACTAACTTAGAAAGAGTTTACCAATTAACAAACAAAACAAATCAATTTAATTTTAATACAATAAGATTAGAAAAAAATAATATTTTAAATTATAAAAAAAAAAGAAAAAAAATAATGGTAATTTCTGCAAGTGATACTTTTGGAGACCACGGTATTATTAGTATTGTTTATATTTCATGTAATAAGTTTTATGAAATAGATAATTGGGTAATGAGTTGTAGAGTTTTTAGTAAATCAATTGAAAAAGCTATCTTTACAGAAATATTTAAAGACGCCAAATATAACAAATATAAAAAGGTAAATATAAAATATACTAAAAGTGACAAAAATAGAGTTTTACTTCCAATTATTGATAGCTTAAACCTAAATAAATTAGAAACTAAAAAAAAAACAACTTCTTATCAAGTAAATTTAACAAAAAAAGAAAACGCTTTAAAACATTTCTGTAAGATCAGTTATGAATAAAAAAATTTTAAAAGATTTGAACAAAATTTTTATTTCTTACTTTAATAATAAAAAGATAATTTTATCAAACAAAACAACAGCGAAAAATATTAAAGCATGGGATAGTTTGGCACAAATATCATTAATAATTTTAATTGAAAAAAAATTTAAAATGAAATTTTCTGTAAGAGAAGTTGAAAATTTATCGAATGTAGGTGATATGATTAAGTTAATTGAAAAAAAACAAAAATAACTTGAATAAAAAAAAAGTTAAAATTTTAAAAACAATACAAGATAAAGATCTTGATTTATTTATTAAATTATCAGGAGATAATAACCCTATACACGTCGATAAATTTAAAGCAAAAAAGTATAATTTTAAAGGCAGGGTTGTTCACGGAGCTCTATTAATATCTTACTTTTCGAAAATTATAGGTACTAAATTACCAGGAAAAAATTCATTAATATTATTCTCAGAATATAAATTTCATAAACCAGCATTTTTAAACGAAAAAATAATTTTTACCGTGAAAATAATAAACTTTAGTGCCTCGACCAAGACTTATGAATTGGAATTAATAGCTAAATTTAAAAAAAAATTAATAGTGACTGGTAAAGTTGTTTGTATAAAATTGTAAATTATGAAAACTATTTTGATTACAGGCGCTTCCTCAGCTATTGGAAATAGAATTATTGCTAAATTAAAAAAGAATAAATTCAATATAATTTGCCAAACCAATACAAAAAAAAATATTAGAAATTCAAATAATATAAATTTTTATAAATGCAATTTTCTAAAAGTTGGAGATTTAAAAAAATTAAATAAGATTATAATAAAAAAAAAATTACATATAGATGCGATTATTCATTTGCCATCAGCAAAACTTAAATTGAAACGTTTAAACGAATACAAATGGAGTGAGTTTGATGAACAATTTAAAATTCAAGTAAGATCAATACATTTAATTATGAGTAATCTAATAAAAAATAATATTTTAAGTGAAAATTCAAAATTATTTATAGTCAGTTCTTCTGCAACTAAAGGAATACCACCAAAAGGAATTTCAAATTATATACTTGCAAAGCATCTATTAGAAAAATATTTTCAAATTTTTAAAAAAGAACTATTAATTAAAGGTGTGCAAGTTTTTATATTGAAACCCAAAGCTTTTAAAAGTCCCTTGTATAGCTTAATGCCAAAATATTTTAATAATAAGGATTTTGCAAAATCAGAACTAGAAATAAAAAAAATTGTAAATAGTATAAAAAATAAATTATTATAAATTTAGATTAACAATGATGAACATCTAAATACTGTTTTTTATAATTAAATGCCGTAGGTCTCAAAAAGGAACAATTGGAAATTATTTTTATTTTACTTTTATTTTCAATTTGAACAATTTTAGATTCATTTTTATTTAATAAATAAATTTTATTTAAAATTTTAAATTTAATTTTTTTGTCAACTGGGTTTGCAAAGAATAACTCTAACTTTTCAATACCAGTAAAATTTTTTTGAATATTATATTCATAAATCATAAAATTTGATCGTGTAATTATATTTGAGTTAGATATTTTATTTTTACTATCAATAGATCTTACTTGCGCTAAAGTATTGCCATGAACAAATGAATGTAGGTTTTTGTTTTGAGAATATCCCAAATAGCATCTGTTTGAAAATATAGTATTTTCTTTTAATTGATTTTTTTTAGTAAAATGATGAATATAAAAAATACCATAGTTTTCAATTGGTTCGTTAAAAAAATTTTTATCTATTTTTAATTCATTTGAATAATTTATATCATTTATAGAAAACTTTTTTAAGAAATTGCCTTTATTAGAATAAAAATAAAACTCTATAAGGCTATCTTCGATATTTCCAAATATTTTTAATATGTCAGAAAACTTAAATATTGTTTCAAAATTATTATCTGTTCTCCAACAAAAAGCATCACTTATTGAACAATTAAAATCAATATTATCTGTGTAAATTAAAACTGGTTTTAAATTTAAATAGTTTCTAATTTGTATTGAATATTTATTATATAGGAAAATTTTTTTTAGCGATTTCATACAATTTTTTTTTAAAGTTTGATACATTTTTAAATTTATTTTTTGATAATATGTATTCATGTGGAGGGTGGGTATGTTCACATGACAAATGCAAATTATCTATACTTATAAAAATTGGTATACCGATATATTTATTAGTTAAAATAAATATCTCAGGTTTTATCAAATAACTTTCTAATTTTATTAAATTAGAATTATTTGTTAAAATTTCTTTATGTTCAACTATTTTTTCAGTTTTCAAATCTACAAAAAAAAGATAAAACTTTTCATATACTGGTTTAAAATAAATATTTCTAAATAATAAGAAATTTTGCTCTGCATCTTTATTTGTTAATGAATGAACACTGCTTGCGATATTTCCATTTTTTTTTGTCATATCAAAAGGATATTCAGATTGATATGAGGAAAATCCTCCATTCTCTAAGTAAATTTCTAAATTACATCTAAACGCAGGAACCGTATCAGTAAAATTATTAAATTTATTTAATTCATTATTATTAAAATTTTCAATTTCTTTTTCATTTGCTAATATAAAAAGATTATTATTAGATATTAATTTATTATTTATAAAAAAATAATCTTCATTTTGATCAGCGCTTTTAAGTTCTTTAATTATCCAATTATTATTTTCAATAGATATTTCAAAAAGTTTAATATCTTTTTTTGAAGATGACTGATTTTTAAATTTAGGTATAGTGATTTTTGATTTTATAAGGGAATGATTGATTCCGAAAAATATATTCATTTTGATTTACTAAAGTAGTTGCGACATTGATATAAACTTTCTTGTTTTTGTATATGAATTATTTTCTTTGTCTAACCGTTTATAAAAAAAATTATTTTTGATAATTAAAGATTTCTCAAGTACTTTCAAAGTTTCATAAGATGCGATCGAATGATACATCGAGTCCTCATAAATTGGTTTTTGCATCCAGATATCATCACAAAGTAAATAACCATTTTTGTTAAGTATTTTTATAGAATTAATTATATCAATTGTTACAAATGGATATCCGTGGGCCCCATCGACCCAAATAATGTCAAATTTATTTCTATCATATTTGTAAAGCTCGATTGAATTGCACTGTTTAAATATAATTCTTTTAGTACTTGAAAGATTTTTATTTCTAATTTTTATAAAATTTTCTCTAGCTATTTTATTTGATCTTCCATAAAAATTTATGAATAATTCATCATCATCAGGTAAATCTATTGTAGTAATCTCAGAATTGGGAAATAATTTGCTAAGTAATAACGAGTTAAATCCATCATAAGTGCCTATTTCTAAAATATTTTGAGGAGATTGTTTTTCAGAAATCGCTGAAAAAATAATTTCATGTTCTGATGACATTGGCATATCTGAAATATTATTTAATCTCTTAATTTCATCTAATTTTTTTTTTGCCGTATCTCTATTTAAGTTATTATTTTTAAATATATTATTTTGTAAATTTTGATATTTAGCTTGATTGTAATTCATTTTAAAATATTGGCGATTAATCTTGTCAAGAATTCTTAATGGAATTTTAAGCAAATATTTGTATAGATTAGTCATCATTTATATTAGACATTGAATAAATAAAATAATTATTTTTCTTATATTAATGAAAATATTACATTTAAACAATATTAATGAAATAAGTTTATTAAATAGATCAATATTAAATAAGTATAGATTATTTGTTATTGATTTAGAAATTCAATCAATTTTAAAAAGAAAAAATATTAAATTTTTAAATACAAATAATTTTTTTTCAAAGAATGATCATAAAAAAGTAGTTTCAAATACAGATAAAATATTAAAAAATTTGTTAATAAATTTAAAAAATAATTATCAAATTAATAAATTTTTTTCTGATTATGGTTTTTATTTAAATTTTAAATTTAGGATTAGGGGATACATAAGCAAATTAATAATAAATAATTGTATATTAAAAAATTTAATAAAAAAATATTATAAAATTTATTATTTTCAAAATAATAAAATAAAAAAATTTAATTATAAAATTGAAGATAAAATATTTTGTTATGAAAATCATAAAAATTCTAATAAAAAAAATCTTCTTATAAATTTTTTTTTAAGATTGCGAAATTTGTTTTTAGTATTTTATTTAAATTTTTTTAATAAAAAAAAAATAATTTTAATAAACGAAACTTCTTATAATTTACCAGAAAAAATTATACATTTGTTAAAAAAATATAAAAAAAATTATTATATTGTATCAGTAAATAGTACTTTAAATGAATATAGCCAATATAGAAAAAATTATAAATATTTTTCCTCCTTTTTTTTAAATTATAATTTTTCAAAAATAAAAAATTCCAAATTATCAAAATTAATGGATTTTTCAAAAAGACTGCTTATTAAAAATTTTTTAAAATATGAAAATTTTAAATTGGATATTTATAAATTAAATGAAATTTTTTCTTCTATTTATTATAATTTAAATCAATATCAGCATAAAAATAATATTTTACTAAAAAAAATAAGAAAAATGAAAAATATCTCATTAATTTTATCACAACATTCTCTTGATACTGGCTCTTCACTTTTTAAAGCATCAAAATTAAACAATATTCCATCAGTGTGTTTTTCGCATGGAACTTATTCTTACACCAAAAATAAAGAAGCAAACTTAGAGTGGGCCGAACATTCAAACACTATGATAAATTCAAATTTTGAATACATATGTTCTAATTCAGAACTAATGACCAATTTCTTGAAAAAAAGTAGAAAAAAAGTTGATAAAGAAAAAATTATAAAGACATCTCCATTCCTATTTTCTACAAATCAAAAGCATCAAGATAAAAAATTATCTAATTTTTTTTCTAAAAAAAAAATAAATAAATATAAAAAAATAATATTACACGCGAATTCGCCAAAATTTGGAAGAGGAGTAATCTATGACACCTTTGACGAATACATCTTCAACATCAATAGTGTAATTAAGTCAATCGATGGATCAAACCTATTATTAATCATTAGTTTCAGACCAATAGGAAAGCTAACATTTGAAATTTTTAAAAATTTGCTTTTAAAAAGTGAAAACTATATTATTGCTACCAAAGTACCTTTAGCTAATTTAATTGAAAATTCATCACTTGTAATAAGTCATTCTTCAACAGTTTTAGAAGAGGCATTATATGCAGTAAAACCTGTACTATTATATGACCCCCAAAAAAAATATAATCATTTTGATAGTATTATTTTTAAAAAAATTAGGCACAAAAAAATGATAAAATATTTAAACTCTCAAAATAACTTGTTAAAAACTATAACAGATCTAGTAAATATTAATATAAACAAGGAACTAAAAAAAAAATTGTTTTATAAAGATTATAATCAATTTATTAAATTAATAAATTAATAATGAAAAATAAAGTAATCGGACTTATTCCATGTAGATTAAATTCTACTAGATTAAAAAGCAAAGTATTAAAAAAAATTGATATATATCCTTTGATAGTTCACACTTATAAGAGATCTCTACTTTCAAAAAAATTAGATGATGTGTATATATGCACTGATAGTCAAAAAATAATAAAAGAACTTAAGAAATATAATTGCAAATATATTAAAACCAGATCTAATTTTAATAATGGCACGGAGAGAATAGCATCAGTTTGCACAAGATTTAAAGCAAAGCTTATAGTTGATATTCAAGGCGATGAACCACTGTTAAATCCAAACGATATTGACAGAGTAATAGATTTTCATTTAAAGAACTATAATAAATTTGATATTATACTACCCCATCTTCCTAGCAATAAACCCGGAACACAAAATACTGTTAAAATTGTAGAGAGTAATGGTAGAATAATTTTTTTTTCAAGATCAACAGTTCCATTTCCATTTAAAAAAAAACCTATATATTTAAAACACTTATCAATAATATCTTTTAAACCAAAAATTCTTAAAAATTTTTTAAAAGCTGGACAATCAAAACTAGAAAAAATAGAAAGCATTGAACTCTTTAGAGCATTAGAAAATAATTTTTCTATCGGAACCTTTAAATCTTTCAGCAATAGTTTTTCAGTTGATGTTAAAGATGATCTTTTAAATGCCATAAAAATTATGAAAAATGATAAATTTAGAAAAAAATATTAAATCAAAAAAAAAATATAATTATTTTTTTTTTGATGTTGATGGCGTAATTTTTAATTCCAAAAAAAATATGCAAATATCATGGAATAAAGTTAATAAGCATTTTAATTTAAACATCCCTTTTAAAAAATACTTTAAAATTATAGGTATTCCTTTTGTAGATATATTAAATTTACTTAAAATTCCAAAAGATAAACATGAAGAAATTTTTAAATTATTTCAAAAAACAAGTATTAAAAATTTAAATAAAATTAAGATTTATGATGGTGTTAAAAAATTATTGAAACAAATAAAGAAAAATAAAAAAAATAAAATTTCAATTGTAACTTCAAAGGATTTAAACCGAGTTAAGAAGATTTGCAAAATTTATGATTTAAAGTTTGACTTTATATCTTCTCCTCAGAAAGGATTAAAAGGAAAACCCAACCCAGATCAAATATTATTTGTAATGAATAAATTAAATCTTAAAAATAAAAATGAATGTATATTTATTGGCGATACCATTAATGATCTGAAAGCTGCAAAATCATCAGGGATAGATTTTGCATATGTTAAATATGGATATGGACAATGGTCTCAAATAAAAAAAAACATGATAGGAAAAAAAAATAATTTTTTTACTATGAATAATATTTATACATTGTCAAAAATAGTTGATAGATGAACAAAGAATTTGATTATATTGAGTTTTCAAAAAATTTACTAAATAATAAGTTAACCAATGATGTAAATATTGCAACACAATGGTTAAATGTAAATAAATTTAATTTAGAATATCAAAAAGACTATAAATATATTCAGCCAAACTATTTCAATTTAATTTATAAAGTATTATTCAATGTATTAAAAATTTTATATATATTATTTAGGATAGAAATAAATTTTAAGCATTTTAATAATTTAAAAAAAAAAAAAATATCTTTTTATATCTCATATAATTACAAAAAATTTTAATTTTGATAAAGATTTTTATTTTAAAGATTGCAAAAATTACTTATATAAAGAAAACATAGATTTTGAATTCTTATATTTAAATCATACAAAAAAAAATTTTTCAAAAAAAGTAATTCTTAATAATAATATAGATTTTTTTATTAAATTTAAAAATTTTCTAAAACTATTAATTGAAGCATTTAAAATTCTTATTCTAAATAAATTTTCAATATCTGATTTAAAGATTAGGTTAAAAGTATTCTGTCATACTCTTTCATCAGAAACTTTTATTAATTTAAATATTGGAGATAAATTTAAAAAAATTATTAAAAAAAATAAACCTGAAAAAATCTTTTTAACTTTTGAGGGATTTGCCTATGAAAAAATTATTTTTAATCATGCTAATTTAATGGGAATAAAGACAATTGGTTATCAGCACTCATTTATAAATCCAAAAACATCTTTATTTATTGATAAGTCAACATTTAATCCAAAAAAAATTTTAACTAGTGGCGAGTTAACAAAAAAAATATTTATTAATAAATTTAAGATAGAAAATAAATATTTAAAAAATTTTGGATCTTCGAAGTTTCAAAATACATCTGATAATTTCAAATTAAAAAATAATTTAACAAAAACAATTTTAATACTTCCAGAAGGAGTCATTGATGAAGTACATTTTATGCTAAATTTTGTATCTTCATTTATAAATAAATATACTGATTTTAATTTTATTTTGAGACTTCATCCTTTAACTAGTTTAAAAAATATCAATACTTCCAAAGTATTAAATTTAAAAAATTTTTTAATTTCAAACAATTCTTTAGAGGACGATCTTAATAATTCAACTCATGTCTTATTTAGAGGGTCAGCAGCTATTATTGAGGCTGTTAACAAAAATCTAATTCCAATATATTTGGCAAATACGGATGAACTTAATTTAAATCATTCATTTCCTAAAGATATATTTATACCAAAGGTAAACAATATTGAAGATTTGAAAGACTTATTAGATAAAAAATATAATAAAGATGACATAAATATTTTTAACAATATAAAGAATTTTACAAAATCATATTTTGATAAATATAATTTTAGTAGTTTAATAGAGATTTAAATTATAGGGTTATTTTTTATGTTTGCTAATGTTTATAAAAATAAAAAAGTAATAGTTACTGGACATACTGGTTTTAAAGGGTCATGGTTGGTAAATTATCTTCAAATGTTAGGTGCTAAAGTATATGGCATATCTAATAGCATCCCATCTACACCTTCACATTTTAAAGTTACAAAAATTAAAAAAAAAATAAAAGATATAAATTTGGACATAAGAGAAGAAAAAAAAATTAACTGGTATTTTTTAAAAATTAAACCAGATTACGTTTTTCATTTAGCCGCGCAAGGAATTGTTAGTAAATCAATTGAGCATCCAAACCAAACTTTTACAACTAATGTAATTGGAACATTAAATATTTTAAATGCAATTAAAAATATATCAAAAATAAAAAAAATAACATCGGTAATTATAACTAGTGACAAGTGTTATGAAAATATAGAGACTAATAAAGGGTATCTAGAAAATGATCGATTAGGAGGCTCGGATCCATATAGTGCTTCAAAAGCATCTGCGGAAATTTTATTCAAATCATACTTTAAAACCTTTTTATCAAAAAATAAAAATGTTAGAATAGCTTCAGCAAGAGCTGGAAATGTAATTGGTGGTGGTGACTGGGCAAGTAATAGATTGATACCCGATTGCGTTAGGGCATGTTCAAAGAATAAAAAGTTGCAAGTAAGAAATATAAATTCAACTAGGCCGTGGCAACATGTATTAGAAATATTGAGTGGATACTTAACTCTTGGTTATAGATTAAAAATTGATAAAGATATAAATGGAGAGTCGTTTAATTTTGGACCAAACAAAGGCCCGTATACTGTTAAGAAAATATTAACTTTAATGAAAAAAAATTGGGAAATAATTCATTGGCAAGTTGATAAAAAAAAAATATTTTTAGAGTCAAAACTATTGCAACTAAATATAAATAAAGCAAAAAAAAAATTAAAATGGAAACCATTATTAAATATTGATCAAACGGTATATTTGGTTGTTGAATGGTATAAAAATTATTATTTAAATAAAAAAATTTTAACTCATAAGCAAATTGAGTTTTTTAGTAAAAAATTAAAGATAAAATTATAAAATTAAAAAAAGATATAAAAATGAAAGTTGTTATACTCGCTGGTGGATTTGGATCAAGGATTTCAGAATATACAAAAAAAATACCAAAACCAATGATACTCATAAATAATAAGCCAATTCTAGAACGTTTAATAGATTTTTATTTTAAGAATGGATTTAAAGATTTTATTGTAGCTACAGGTTACAAATCTCATGTAATTAAAAAGTATTTTAAAAAGAAAAAAAGAAAATACAAAGTAGATTTTGTATTCACAGGAGAAAAAACCATGACTGGTGGAAGATTAAAAAGGTTATCAAATTACTTGAATGAAACTTTTTTAATGACATATGGTGATGGAATTTCCAATGTAAACTTGAAAAAATTAATTTTATTTCATAAAAAAAAAAAAAAACTTGTAACAGTTACCGCTGTAAGACCCCCATCTAGATTTGGAGTTTTAAACATAAAAAGTAATTTGGTAACTAAATTTAAAGAAAAAATACCAATGTCTGAAGGTTGGATAAATGGTGGTTTTTTTGTTATGGAACCTGAATTTTTAAATTTTATTCGAAATGATCAATCAATATTAGAGCAAGAACCACTAGAAAAAATAGCAAAAAAAAAACAATTTGTTGCTTTTAAGCACAAAGGTTTTTGGCAATGCATGGATACTAAAAGAGATAAAGATCATTTAGAAAAAGTATTAAAGAAAATAAAGATATAAATTGAAAAAAATTCTTATTATTGGTGGGACAGGATTTATTGGTTATAGTTTTGGAAAATTTTGTTTAAAAAAAAATTGGTCTGTAACAAGTGTATCATTGAATCCACCAAAAAAAAATAGATATCACAAAAAAATAAAATATTTATTTTTTGATATTTCAAAAAAAGATTTAATAAATAAAAACCTTCATAAAATGAAATTTAATTATGTTGTAAATTGTGGAGGGAATGTTGATCATAAAAATAAAATCAAAGTATATAAAAGTCATTATTTAGGTTTAAAATATCTTACAGAATATTTTGTTAATAAAAAAATAGAATCATTTATTCAAATTGGAAGTTCTGTAGAATATGGAAAACTTTTATCCCCCCATAGAGAGATTAATTATAAAAAAATAACTAAAACAAATTCTTATTATGGCGATGCAAAATTAAAATCTACAAACTTTTTAATTAGCTATTTCAAAAAGTATAATTTTCCATGTAAAATTATACGAGTTTATCTTTGTTATGGACCTGGGCAAGATTACAACCGATTAATACCAGTAACAACTAAAGCATGTCTGAAAAATAAAAAGTTTGAATGTTCAAGTGGAATACAATCTAGAGATTTTATTTTCATAAGCGACCTAGTATCATTAATATATTTGGCGATAAAAAATAAAAATTCTAATGGTGAAATTTTTAATGCCGGAAATGGAAAGCCCTACAAACTTAAATATATTATAAATTTAATTAAAACAAAATCTGGTGGAGGTCATCCAAATTTTGGCTCTATAAAACTAAGAAAAGATGAATCTTTAGAATTTTTTTCAAATATAAAGAAATCTACAAAAATACTAAAATGGAGACCAAAAATTAAAATAAACGAAGGTATTGATTTAGTAATCAAAAGTTTAAAAAAATATGTCTGAGTTAGTAAGTATTATTATCAATTGTCATAATGGCCAGGAATATTTAAAAGAATGTCTAGATAGTGTTTTAAAACAATCATATCAAAATTGGGAAGTAGTTTTTTGGGACAATCAATCTACAGACGACAGTGCGAAAATTTTTCAATCATATAGAAATACAAACTTTAAATATTATCTTGCAAATGAATTTACAAATTTATCTAGAGCTAGAAATTTAGCGATAGAAAAAAGCAATGGAAATTTAGTAGCATTTTTAGATGTTGATGATATTTGGCATGTAAAAAAATTAGAAAAGCAGATAGAATTATTTAAAAAAAAAAATTCTTCATTAACTTTCACTAATTTTTATATTTTCAAAAATAATTTAAATAAAAAAAAAATTTATATAAAAAAAATACCAAATGAAGATCATTTGACAAATTTATTAAAAAATTATTATATTGGATTGCTTACAATAATGTTTGATAAAAGAAAGATAGACTATAACTTTAATGAAAAATATCATTTTATTGGTGATTTTGATTTTGTTATGAAAGTAGCTTCAAAAAAAAAAATTGATTTTGTTGATGAGCCACTCGCATACAATAGATTACATATGAAAAACGAAACAAAAAAAAAATATGTAACATCTAATTTGGAAATTTTAAATTGGTATAAATTATGTGATATAAACGAAATTAAAAATAATATAAATTTTAGCTACGTTAAATCTACGGCACTTTATAATTTGACAAAAGCTACAATTTATAAAAAGAAAAGATTAATAATCACAAAAAGATATAAAAAATTAACATATTTCCAAATTTTTAAGCTATCTTTACATTATTTGAAAGTAATTTTAAAATTATAGGTTTTTTTAAGTATCTTTAAATTTAACAATTGAATTTATGCTTAAATCAAGTTTAAAGTTTTTAATTTATGATTAATATTTGCTATGTAGATGAGGATGGAAGATACGGCGGTCCCCAAGCAAGAATGCTAGAGATCAATAAAAATATTAACAAAAAAAAATTTAATATTTATTTTTTAATACCAAAAAAAATTAAAATTTTTAAAAAAAGATTAAAAAATATTAATGCTAATTTTGAAGAAATTAATCTTACTAGACTAAGTGCAGATATAAGAACTTTATTAAAATATATTTTTTTTTTCTTATATGAGATTTATAATTTAGTAAAAATATTTAAATCTAAAAAATTTGATCTAATACAAAGTAATGGTGTTCCACAATTTAAAACTATAATAGCAGCTAAAATCTCTAGAATCCCATCTATATGGATTGTTGAAGATGCCTATTCACCCAAAATAATTGTAATATTATTTAGATTTTTAGCAAAAATTTCAAATTGTAAAATTATATACATAAGTAAAAAATCTTATAATTTTTATCTCAAAGATACAAATATTAATAATAAAAATTTGTTTGAAGTTATGTCTCCCACGGATAGTAAATTTTTTAAAAGAAAAAAAAAATAAGTAATAATAAAAATATTTTAATTACAACAGTATCAGGCATTATTCCAGTTAAAGGAGTGGACGATTTTTTAAGAGTGGCAAAAAAAATATTAGTAAATTTTAAAAATGTAAATTTTGTTTTTATTGGAAGAAAGATCAATACTCAAAAAAATTACCACAATAGAATAAAAAATATGCACATGTCTTTTGATTTAAAAATTAGAAAAAAAATTAAATTTTATGGAATGAAAAAAGATGTACGAAAAGATTTGGAGAAATCAGACATATTTTTATGTACTTCAAAATCAGAAGGTGGTCCAATTGCAGTTTGGGAGGCTATGAGTATGGAGTTGCCAGTTGTTTCTACTAATGTAGGTGGAACATCGCAATATATAAAAAGTGGATATAATGGTTATTTGTGTAAAGTAGGTGATATAAACAATCTTTCAAAAAAAATTATAAAGTTGATCACAAGCTTTCACATTAGAAAAAAATTCGGTATAAGATCTAGAAAAGTTGTAAAAAATAAACTAGACGCAAACTTAATTACCAAAAAATACGAGAGAATATATGAAATCGCTTGCAGTAGATAATATAGATTATATTAAAAAAGTATTTATATCGTTTTTTTTATTAATCAATTCTATTCTATATTTACTTGTAATTTTCAGGTTAGAGGGTAGTCAAGTATACTTTACTATATTTGCAATTATATCACTTTTAAACGTCATAAATTCAATTTATTTTAAATCATTTTTTTTTGAAAAATTTTTTAATTTCTATATTTGGCTAGGTTATTTTTTTTTATACAGCATTCACATTATATTTTTTAATCAAGATTATAACTTTGGTATTGGAAACTTTAGTGCATCAGATCCATTGCATTTAAAAGAATTATTTATTGTATTAATATTTTTTAATTTAGGTATTTTATTAAGTTCATTTGTATCTAGAAAAATATTTAAAATAAACTATCAACCAACAAATCTAAAACTTAATAATTTTTTTTTTAATAAAAAAAATTACATACTGCTTCTGTTTTTATTTATTATATTATTAATTTCGTTTATAAATATTAAGTTCAAATTATTTGATTATTATTATTTTTATGAAGCTAGATACAATGTTTTATTAGATTCTTTTTTGAAATGGTTTTTTTTATTCGGCTTCTCATCAATTTTCTGTGTTATTTTAAATTTAGAACATACAAAAAAATTTTTTATTAGTCTTTTTCTTATTTCATCAATTCAAGAATTTTTATTTTACTTTTCCATTTTAAGCAGAGGTTGCATATTTAATTCATCTGCAGTTTTTTTTGCATTAATTGCAAAAAATTCTAAGAATCATAATTTTTCAATGAAATTTTTATTTTTTCTGATTTTTTTCATTTTTTCTTTATTTATACTAAATTTCTACATCTTAATTGATTTAAGATCTGGTACAAATATTGAAAATTTTATTAAGTATAGAGGAGAAAAAGTAAATATAGAAGAAACTTTAATTTATAAGAATAATGAAAATACAAATATAATTAAAAAAGAACCCATAAATCAAGATTCCCTAAAAAAAAAGGTAAAAGATAAGGCTCAAAATAAAGATTTAACGCATAAAAAAAAATCTAAAGATGAAATAAATAAATTAAAAAAAATTGAAGATATAAAAAATAAAGATAGAAATATTGTTAAAGAAAAACTTTTTCAAATTTTTTTTAGTGTAAAAAACAGATTATTTGGAATTGATAGCTTAATGGTTGTGGTTGCCTATGACAAAAAGGATTTCAATTTATTAATAAAAAGTTTTAAAGAAAAATTTACTCCTGGTAAGCTAGGTTTCTTTGATAGTATAAGAACTAATAATCAAGAAAATATTGATAGTACAAATGTTACTTTGCCCGGTATAGTTGCATTTTTATACTACTCAGACTCTATAACATTCGTGTTTATATCAATTTTTTTTATAATCTTGTTTTTTAACATTATAGAAAGATTTAATATATATCTAAACAACAACGTTTTTCTTTCATCTTTAATTAGCCAATTATTGGCTTATAGACTATGGCATTTTGGGTATGCACCTTCCAATTCTTATAAGTTTTTTTTAGCCATTATATTAACAATAATCATTGCTTTTCTTTTTGAAAAAACTCTTCTCAAATTTAAAATAATTAAGAAATGAATATTACGATTTTCTCACAACATTTTTGGCCTGAGAATTTTAGAATTAATGATTTTGCCTTAGCTTTAAAAAAAAAAGGTTTAAAAATAAATATATTTACAGGAAAACCTAATTATCCCGATGGAAAAATAAAAAAAAAATATAATAGTTTATTGCCCAAAGTTGGAATTTATAAAGGACTAGAGGTTTTAAGGTTTCCAATATTACCAAGGAGAAATTCAAATTTTACTAATTTATTTTTAAATTATTTGTCATACATTATTTCACTTTCTTTTTATTCAATTTTTTTTAAAAAAAAATTTGGTGATATTTTTTTTGTTTATGGAACTAGTCCTATTTTTCAAACTATACCTGCAATAATAATAGGAAAATTGTTTAGAAAACCTGTAGTTTTATGGTTACAAGATTTATGGCCACATAATTTAAAAGATACTGGATATGTAAAAAATAATTTTTTATTAAATCTAATTGGATATTTTGTAAACAAAATATATAATCATGTTGACTTAATACTTTGTCAATCTGAATCAATCTTAAAAGAAATTAAAAAGCAAACAAACACAAAAATGGAAGTACTTTACAATCCATCAAATTATAAATTTGATTTTTTTAAAAAAAAAAAAAGTAAAAAATTTTATGATATTTATTATACTGGAAACTTAGGTTTAGGTCAAAATCTTGAAAAAATAATTAACACATTTAATGATAAAGAAATAGCAAAAAATAAGATCAGGTTTTTTATTTATGGAGGAGGAAAAAATTATTTTAAACTTAAAAAAAAAAATAAAAGAAAAAAAAATAAAAAATGTATTTATATTTAAGCCAGTTAGTCCATTTAAGTTAAAAGCAATACTTCGATCAGCTGATTGTTTTTTGTTAAAACTAAATAATGGATCTGGGCTCTCAAAAACTATTCCCGCTAAATTTCAGACCTATTTATCATTTGGAAAACCAATAATATCTATAAATAAAGGAATAGTCTCTAATTATGTAAAAAAATATAATATTGGAATTAGCCATAACGGTGAAAATTATGTTCAATTGCAAAAAGTCATATTTAATATTAAAAATTTAACAAACAAAAAGCTTAGAAAAATTTCTGAAAATTGTCAAAATCTATACTTTAATAAATTTGAAATGAATATGAGTTGCAAAAAGCTTAAAAAGTATTTAGAAAGTCTGAAATGAAAATTCTTGTAGTAGGTGGTGCTGGATATGTCGGTGGTGTAGTAACCGATGAATTTTTAAAAAGAAAAAATGATGTAATTGTATTTGATAACTTAACTTATGAAGAAAGTTTTAGAAAAGAATGCAAATTTGTGAATGGAGATGTAAGGAATAAAAAATTATTAAAAAAATACTTAAATTGGGCTGACCTGGTAGTGTGGATGGCTGCATTAGTTGGAGATGGAGCCTGTAGTATAAATCCAAAAGTAACATTTGATATAAATTCTGAATCTGTAAAATTCCTAGCAAAAAATTTTAATAAAAAAATAATATTTTTTTCCACATGCTCAGTCTATGGTGAACAAGATGGCATTATAGATGAAGACGCCAATCTTAACCCTTTATCAATTTATGCAAAATCAAAAATATTAGCTGAAAAATATTTAAAAAATAAGAAAGTATTTATTTTTAGGCTAGGTACACTTTTTGGAGTTGGGGATAATTATTCAAGGATTAGAATGGATCTTGCCGTAAATACTCTTACCGCAAAAGCATTTTTTGAAAAAAAACTTACAATTTTTGGAGGAAATCAGTATAGACCTTTGCTTCATGTTAAAGATGCAGCTAGAGCTATAGTGCATTCTTCAAAAAGTAATAAATATGGAATCTATGATTTGGGTTACAAGAATTATAAAATTATAAATCTAGGAAAAGAAATTAAAAATTCATTTAAAAATAAGATTAGAATTGAAAAGATTTCTATGAAATTTCAAGATACTAGAAATTATAGAGTTAAATGTTTAAAAATGAAAAAAATACTTAAATTTAAACCTATTTACTCTGTTAAGGATGGCATCAAAGAAATTTATAATCTTTTAACAACTAAAAGAATTAAAAATATAAATGATCCAAGATATACAAACCAAAAATATTTAGAAATATTTAAAGAAAAAATTTTATATGAAAATAAATAAAATTGCTGGTGGCATTTCCTATGATGATAGAGGTCATTTGGTACACAATAATAACTTTAATTTTAAAAATGTAAAAAGGTTTTATTTAATTGAAAATGATAAAAATAATTTTATAAGAGCATGGCATGCCCACAAGAAAGAAGTAAAATATTTTTTTTGCATTGAAGGAAAATTTAAAATTTGTCTTGTTAAATTAGATAATTTTAAAAAGCCATCAAAGAAATTAAAAATTTATACCGAGGTTTTAAATTCAAATAAATCTGAAATATTGCAAGTACCCTCGGGCTATGCGAATGGAACAATTAATCTTTTAAAAGGATCTAAACTAATGGTTTTTTCGAATATGAGTGTCTCCCAAAGTCTTAAAGATGATTACAGATTTCCCTATGATTATTGGAACCCATGGAATTTTTCGCAAAGATAACTTAAAATGAAATCGATTTTGATTTTAGGTTCGACCGGAATGCTTGGTTTTGGAGTTGCTTCAAGCATGATAAAATACAAGAATCTTAAAATTTCGGCAACGATTAGATCGCAAAAAAAACTCAAAACTTTAAAAAGTAAATTCCCATATAACAAAGTGAAAAAATTTCATTTTTTTGATGCAAACAGAGCGACTAAAAGTTCTCTTGTTAAGCTATTTTTGGAATATGATTATATAATTAATTGTATTGGTATTATCAAGCCAGAGATAAATACTTCTAGTACCCAAAGTATAAAAAATGCAATTTATATAAACTCAATTTTCCCAAAACTTTTATCAGAGTCAATAAATGATAAAAAAAAAATTTTTCAAATAGCTACAGATTGTGTATTTTCTGGAAAGAAAGGAAGATATAATGAAAAATCTAAACATGATGATTTAGATATTTATGGTATTACAAAAAGTTTAGGTGAAATTAATAATAAAAATTTTTATAATTTAAGAACCTCGATAGTAGGAAGAGAATTTTTAACAAAAAAATCTTTAATAGAATGGTTTTTAAAACAAAATAATTTGTCAGTAAATGGATTCAATAATCACAAATGGAATGGAATTACAACGCAAGCTTATGGTGAATTATTATACACAATTATTGTTTATGATTTTAAAATTCCTAATATAATTCATATTGTTCCAAAAAATTCTTTAAATAAATATGAATTGCTAAAATGTTTTAAAAAAAAATTTAAGATCAAAGTAAAAATTAATGAATTTAATTCTCAAAAATCAGTGGACAGAACATTAGTAACAAATTACCAATCTTTATTAAATAAACTTTGGAAATTAACTATATTTAGGACTAATCCAACTATACAAAAGATGATAAATTTAATTCAATGAGAAAAATATTAACAATAATTGGAACAAGACCAGAGATAATTCGCTTATCAAGAATAATTCCTTTGCTGGATAAAACAAATAAAAATATTTTAGTCCATACAGGTCAAAATTATGATTATGAATTAGATAAAATTTTTTTTAATGAATTACAATTAAGAAAACCAGATTATTATCTTGGGGCCAAAGGTTCATTTGCAAGTCAATTAGCCACAATATCAACAAAACTTGAAAAAATTATAAATTTAGAAAAACCTGAAAAATTTGTTGTTCTAGGAGACACCAATAGTTCTCTTGGATCAATTATTGCAAAAAGGTTAAAAGTCAAAGTTTATCATTTAGAGGCTGGAAATAGATCGTATATAAAAAATAGTCCTGAAGAAGTTAATAGAAAAATTATAGACCATACTAGTGATATAAATATGCCCTATACTTATAGGAGTTGTGAAAATTTAGTTTTTGAAGGAATAAAAAGAAAAAATATATTTGTAATAGGCAATCCAATTTATGAGGTAATAAATTATAATAAAAATAAAATTAATAATTCAAAAATATTAAATAAATTAAAAATAAAACCAAATAATTATATTGTTTGCACTCTTCACAGAGAAGAAAATGTTGATAATAAAGAAAAGTTTTCAGTCTATTTTAAATTGCTTAGTTTAATCTCAAAAAATCTTAATATTCCAATAATTTTTCCAGCTCATCCAAGAACAAGAAAAAATATTAAAAAATTTAAAATTTCTTCTTCAAAAAAAATTATTTTAACAAAGCCTTTAGGTTTTATAGACTTTTCAAATTTGGAAATAAATTCTAAATTTATAATTACAGATAGTGGAACTGTACAAGAAGAGGCCTCTATATTTAGAAAACTATGTTTAGTTTTTAGAGATGGAACTGAGAGACCAGAAACAATTGAAAACGGAGATAGCGTAATTATAAATAAAAATATGGCAAATATAAAAAAAATTATACAAATTATTAATAAGGAGTTATCTTCATCTACTATTAAAGAATATAAAATTCCAAATGTAAGTCAAATAGTAACAAATATAATTAATTCTGATTTACAAAGTTAAAAATGGAAATAATTTTTTTCATTTGTCTTTGTTTTTTAAATTTTTTTACATTTAAAAAAATAAATTTTTTAACAGATGCTCTTAATCTTTACGACGTTCCAGACAATAACAGGAAAATTCATTTAAAAAAAGTTCCAAAAATTGGAGGCTTAATATTATATTTGAATTATATTATTTACCTAATTTTTAATTTTTTAAATAATTATAATATAGAGGACTTAAAACTATTTTTAATTATAACATTATCTTTTTTTATTAGTCTGCAAAATGATAAGAAAGAAATTAAACCTACTTATAGATTAATAATATTTTATTTAATTTTTTTTGTTTGGATAATAATTGATAATGGAATGCTAATCCAAAATCTTGAATTTAAATTTAATAATATAAATATTAACTTAGGATTATTAGGATATTTAATAACCCCTTTGTTTATTTTAATTTTTTTTAATGCATTAAATTTGTATGATGGTGTGAATTTACAATCTGTAACTTATATTCTAATTTTTTCACTGTTTTTCTATCTAAATAATATTGATATTAGTGCTTATATTTTTTTAAGTATTTTTATTCTAATTTTTGTATTTTTTAATTTTAAAAACCAAATATTTTTTGGAGACAGTGGAATCACAATATTTGCAATAATTATAAGTTATTTAATTATTACTAATTATAACAAACAGGGAAATTTATTTTGTGACGAAATTTTTTTAATTATGTTTTTGCCAGGAATAGATATGTTAAGAGTTTATTTTTTAAGAATTATTAGGGGTAAAAATCCATTTAAACCTGATAAAAATCATATTCACCACTATCTATTAAATAAATTTTCTCATAAATATATTTTTTTATTTCAAATAATATTTTATTTACCAATTTTATATATGATCTATTTTGCCAAAATTGAGATATTTTTTGTTATTATTTTAATGTTTTTAATTTATATATTTGCTATCGTTTTCTTAAATGGTAAAAAAATTTTATCCTGAAATTTTTAATATTTTTTTAATTTTTAATTTTTTTTTTTGGGATTTTCTTGAAGGAAAGTATCAATTAAGATTTTTTGTATTATTAATTCCTCTTATTTTCTTTTTAATATTTAGAAACTTT
>MDSV01025737.1_pt1 | contig 31976 bp, 39 predicted proteins | sample 810851 | NCBI WGS metagenome assembly MDSV01 (sample SAMN05326640, study PRJNA326480) | marine metagenome | isolation source: seawater | place: Atlantic Ocean: North East | collected 2012 | reverse complement strand
TTCTCCATTCGCTTGAATAACCAGCTAGATCGCTGGGGACATTGCCACGTTGTAGTTCATTTACAGCCTCAATGGCATCTGATGCTGCAAATTTTGTAATCACTCGCTTTGGGTCAATCTTAAGACTAACAAAAAGCTTATGAACATTGACGTCAAGCTGTTTACACTTACCGTCTAAGAATCGTGCTTGGTTCTCTGTCATACCAGCGGTGTCATTGTATTCACCGTCGCTCTGACGAGTAACCTGAGACGCTTGGCGAACAATCTTAGCAGTATCCTTTTTGGTAAGCTCTTCTGCTGCCACGCCTCTCATCTTCAGTGCCTTACGCAAGGCTCTAGCTTCTGCTCTTGTGCTAGCAATAGAAACTGCAAATGCACAAAATGTATCATCGGTGTTACCTTCCCAAGAGTCTGCTACTTCTGAGCACTCTAAGCCACTAGCAAATCGAACTGTAAATACTACAGTAGCTCGACCCACACCTGACTCTGACTGTACTGGGAAGACCTGTGTTGGACCACTGAATATGATTTCTCCAAGAACCTGCTCTGAGACTCTACGTAGTCCATGAACAAGAGGATTACCCTCAACTAATTCAGACTCATCGAACAAGGTCTTAACATACTCAGTCCATTCTGGAGAGAGCATATCTGGGGTATCTTTATCCATTACAATTTCCTTTACTCTTGTATCCGTATTGGATGGGGAAGCTATTTCACAATCGTCAAATAAATGTTCTGTTTCTCTCATAGGTCAATCTCTACAAACCTTTCATTTTGATTCTTAGGTGGATTACTCTTAATTTTATTCAAGAATGCGATAACAGTGTCTCTAGCTTTAATACTGTCAGAATAACATACACCGTCACCCTGTGTTTTTATTCTAATCACTATATATCCATTTGTCAAGGCTAAACCATTTTTCTTAGTATCTGCTGCTATTTGTTTACGTAGACGTTCTTCACCCCATATAGGTAGGAAATGAGATGGTCCATCTACCTCTATTATAGCATTTAACTCAGGAATAAACATATCTAATTCTAAATTTTCATCACCGATTGCTCGTTTATCATGAAAAAGTACCTTAAAACCAGCTGCCATTAATTCTTCTCTAATATATATCTCAAATTTTGAGCCATTACTGCTAGCTTCTCGCATGGCGGCATGTGCTGCTGATCTCATCTCTTCTTTCTCAGTTTGAGACATAGATTCCCATTGAGTACGGGACATTTCCCTACGACGCTCCATTTCTTCCTCTGGCATGTCGATCCAGTACTTCTTCATACTCTTTCCGATGCTCAGACGCTCCTGTTCGCTCCTCTCGCGTCCCTCAGTGGGGATTACAGCGGCTCCTGACTTTAAAGCGTTCTTTTGTGCCTCTGATTTACTTTTTAAATCTACGCCATTCTTGACGAGTATACGGCGTACCTTATTTGGGTATGTACCTACTTCTTTAGCTATTTGATACGTACTCATATTCTGTTTAATATATAATTTAACTATTTCTTTATCATTCATCGTTATTTCCTCCAATTAGTTCTAAAAGTCCCTCAAAAAGGGGAGTATACCCCTCAGTGCGGCACCCTGTAGTGCGGTAAAAGTTGTCAGATTCTTGAGCTGTTGTAGCTATAAATCTCATATTTCCATTAATTAACTGTAATAACTGTAATACATTCACATTACCAGCAATACCACTATAATATACTATATCATGTTTATTTGTTATTGCTTTTACTGTTTGTAGTGAATTTGGGTGTACTACGACCAAAGTTCCAGTAAAGTCCCATAAACAGGTAGAATCGAACATTCCGCACACGTTCTGCGGCTCAGTCGGCCCTATGTTATCAAAGAATATACTGGCGTCAGATAGAAGTCCACTATCTAGCCCTACTTTGCATTCCTTAACTGCGGCAGATACTAGATTTGGCTCTAGCATCGGTAAATAGATTCCTAAATTCATTTATTTTCCTCCACCATTGTTTTATATCCCTGAGACTTGACAAATTGCCAATATTGCCTCATTCCTGCATTCGCGTGAGGGTCCATAGATATCGCACATGCTTCCTCACCATATTTTACTGCCTTATTAAAGTCTGACCCCCACAAGCTGGTATCATTCTTAGGATGCTTCGGTACGTAGCTATTCAGATTCATGTGATGCTTTGCTGCCCAAGCGATATGTGTATCTTCTCCAAACCTCTGAGGGAAGAATGTTGGCATAGCGGCAAAGTATGCTCGTAATACATTCTTATCAAAGAACCAAGAGTGACAACCCATGTCTACTCGTGTTGTCTCTTCATTTGCAGCACACCAACCAACAGGCTTGTAACTATGAGGTGCAGGATAGTCCATATCCTTATCTGTCATAATCACTCCACGTGTGCTGAGTACACCACCTCCTACTTCATTATACGTATCGATGCAGTTTTCAAGCCATCTAGGACCGGGGATGGTATCATCATCAACAACATGTATAAACTGCGTTCTTGTGTTTAACGCACATACGAATCTACCCCAGCTACCATAATCATTGTTGGCAACTACTGTATCATTCTTTTCTAGAATATCTTTACAGTCAGCAAAAGTATCAATGCTATCTCCGGGTGCATTCACCCAGTACATAATCTTAAAATCTTTCACGGTCTGTGCTTGGATAGCATCATACTGTTCACGCATGACGTGAGGCCGTTTGAATCCGCTTAAAACAAAAGTTACTAGTGGTGTACTCATAGGTCGATACCTTTCAATTGTGACAGAAAAGTCTTGGCACGATGCTGTGGCGTGTGCTTTTCTTTAATACGTCGTGATATGTCTGATTGATCCTTATGTCGTCGTAGCTTTGTGCCTAGCATCTCATAGCATAGATTGTCTATTGCTTGCTGATCGTCAGCACTTAATAATACTTCACAACCGCTTAGGAATGCGTCATAAACTAATTGTGGTATATTCTTTCTTTTGGTGTGAATGTACACTCTCTCATAATTCTTAAGAAGTGGCGTTAGCTTTGCAATCGGTAGAGCGTAATCATAACCCTCTACAGGTTTTTCAGAGATGGCTACATTGTGCCAAGAAGTTGCATCTAAGCCTGAACCAGTTGGTCTTAGATCACCAACATTACATATTTCGATCTTGTGATTGAACTTAATGCTTTCCACGTCTACTAGTTCTAAATCTCCACATTCTGGTATGTGAACCGTCTTGAAGGTAGAAATAATTCTTTCTGGTGAATATAAAAACTCAACATGCTCTGACAACCCTTGATCTTTTAAGACCGACTCCAGTTGCGATACATGATCACCTGTCGCTCCTGTGCAATCTAGTAGGAGTTTTATATTGGGCGTGTCTTCGTCGTTTACATACTGAACAAGTGCCTGTTCCATTCGATAGATATGTACCATATAGTAATCTGGATTGAATTCATCCATAACGCTATATAAGCTAGTATCAGCACCGCGTAAGGCTACTCCCACACCTAATGAAGCCAATGCTTTAGGCAGGTAAGATGATTGCGTATTCTCTAGACTACCATATGATTCGCATAATATTTTCATTACTTACCACCTTTACCTTTAATCTTATGATATGTCTTAATGTTATTTACTTTTACTACTGGATGTACATTACTTATCATTTTAAGGGAATGTCTCGTTTTAATCAAGTCATTTAATGCCTCAAAAATGAATTTTGTCTTATAATCGTTTCCAGATACGATCTTTCTAAGAGAATCTATGATGTCTGAGTTGTTTAGGAATAGTACTTCAGACCATAAATTTGAAGCACCATAAGCAAAATGCTCGATATCTTGGTCTTCGTTTAGGTTAAATCCTACTTCTAGGTTCTCTGACGGTGCTGTTTCGCACAATACGCTAGAATGCTGCATATTGATCTGATTAAGCATATCTGCGTTAAACAGTATATTACCGTCTGCTATCATCACTTTATCATTTAATGTATTATTTAAAGCTAGTCTAATACTCTCACACGCATTAGATGAATTAAATACCTGATTCTCTACAATTCTAATATTTAATCCTACATGTGACTGCCTAACATACTTTGCTACTTTATCTGAGTCAAATCCTACGCATAGGATAATCTCGAAATTCTTAATACGTTGTGAAATAGCTTCGATCTGGTGGTCGATAATCTTCTTTCCACGTATAGTAATCAATGGTGGTGGACCATACGATTTCATTCGATATCCGGGCGTGTCACAAATCAGGATAATAGTAACTAAATCTGAAGTGTCTCCAATATTAAGAGTCTTCGATACCCTCTTGCGTTTTGGCGAAGTTACGTACTTACCTCTCTTTTTCATTCTTCTACCTCCGTGATTTCCAATCCTAGTTTCTTAGCTTCTGACTCAATTTTTGTGATCACCTGATCAAATACTACTGTCTCTAGTTCTTTCGCATAGATGTTATACGCTAAATTAGATATCGCTTGAACTCCATTAAAATTGTATAATACAAATTTCTCAAGGTCATCGTTAAGAGATTCGTTTACACGCGAAAAGATTCTACCATCATTCACTGTGAGTTTATCAAATACTACTGTAAACGACCGTCGAGACTGACCGATTATTTCTCCAACCGTATAGTTTTCATTGACACATTCTGTAATCAATGGATTTGGCAGTCCTTCTAGTAGCGGTCGTAACTTTTTCTTTTCTTCTTTTGTTACAGAGAAGCTAGATACTACGTTCCACACGATGTCATATTCAGTATCTTGAGACATTGCTACGATCTCATTAATAGATGATTGGCTCATGTGGTCTGACAGGACTATTGCTAGAAACTTAGGTTTGATTTCTTCTTTGACTTTTTCTACGTCTACTACCCCATCGTTCCAGCTTGTGTCACGCACAGCGTTGCAAATTCCTTTGACTACATAAAACTCCTTCTCGTCATCATACGCTTCAAATGCACGGTCGCTACTCAGATAGGCTTCTACCCTACCTAGCGAGCATCCTGTTTGCGTATCGCCTTGCCACACTGCGAATACGCAGGTCTTGCAAGCTGTTTCATGTGAGTGTTTACCGTCCTGTGGTGATTTCATAAATCTCTCCCTTGAATTGAAGTGAATCTATCTTTAATCCTTCTGCTCTCAAAACACTGATAACATCTAATGCGTTACCCATGCTCTTGACGCTACCAATTATATTGTTATACTCTTCGATACTTTTTGTTCGTGACCTAACGCTATTGATTAACTCATAGGCTTCTATGCCAACGATTACAAGTTTTGCATCTCGTCGCAACTTGCTTACCAATTCGCTGACGAATACTTTTCTATGATTATACTCTACAAAGTCAATAGCATTCAGTGCTACAATGTCTGACTGTGAATCATTAGGGATTTGGCTGAAGTCCCAACCACCATGCATAATGTGTGCTACTTCGTAGCCTCCAATAGCCTTTTCAGGCGTTGCTGTTACAAATAGTTTCATTTAAATACCTCTACAACTTGTTTGAATAGATTGTTCCAATTATGTACAAAATTTCCTAGTGACAACTCGTTCTTAATCTTTGCAACGTTTGCTGCACCCATCCTCTTAGCCAGTTCTGTATCATTCTTTAGTGTTTCAATGTAGCCACGTAGCTCATTAGGATCGTTTGACAGAAAGCCATTCTCTCCATGTGTGACGAACTCACCGATAGCACATGTGTCCGCTGACACGATAGCACATCCACAAGCCATTGCTTCTAGTATCGTAGTCGGTATCGGACTAAGGTTAGTACTATTAAAATAAATATAATTTTTATTATATATAGAACGTAAATCATGTGTGTCTTTGGCTGATTCTGACAGCCCCGGATTGTTCCCAGCTAGAGTCACGTCGAATCCCCTTATCACCTCTTTCCATAGAGTGAAATTGAGGCAATAGTCTCGACTTTGAAACTCGTTCGCTACAGTGGTCACACCATTACCACGCTGCTTACCTTCGTCGTAGAACATTTCAGTATCTACACCGTGACGAATGATAACTGGGTTTTGATTTATACCCCAAACTTGTTGAGAATAATTAGATATAAATATATTAACATGTCCCACCATACTGCTGAAAGCGTTTATTTGGTCTTGGGAATGTGCATTGCTTGTTGGCACCGTATGCTCTAAAGATATCATAGGTAAATTTAAATGTTTATTAATCTGTGAAGCTACTTGGAACTGCCAGAACTTACTCTGAGACAAGATGAGATCATATTTTATATAATCACAAAGGTCGCCTTCAGGTAGGATGTGATAGTTTGGTGGTGGAGGCAACTGTTCGTGTGTCCACTTTTTACTATCAGGTAAATGAAAAGAATAAAAGTTATGTCCTGTCTTAGCAAGATTGGTCTCATATCTTTCATGAGTTGGGAAAGTAAGTATATTAAGTTTGTCGCTATTGCTTTTTGCAACTAATCGTTTTACATTCATTTCAATAGCCTCTTCATTGTTTCCCCAATCGTTTCATAATCATAAGATTTGGCTTGCTCTAGTCCAGCCTTACGGTTTAAACTCTTGTCTCGCTTACCATCTTTCCATAGACGATATTCGTATTTCATTATTGCCATCATTTCTTCTTCATCAATATTAGCCCATCGATCCTCTGCGGTATTGATGAATGGGAATGCAGCATCGCGGTAAGTACAAGGTGATAACACAAAGTCTATTGCGTGACCAGACTCAACATCTCCAATGTAGTCTGCTGGACCACCTTCTTTACAACAGATTGGAGTGTTACCAAAACACATCGCGTCAAACGACGGGATACCCCAACCTTCTGAATGACTTGCACTCACAAAACAATCACAAGTGTTATGCAAGGCTAGCAACTGTTCGTCAGACAACCTCGCTGGAATAATAATTTCTTTATGGTATGCTTCAGTGGGGAGTATTCGTAAAGACTCTCTAACTCCGCTGCACATCTTCTGCATGTATTCTGATAACTGTTTTTCGTCTAGACCATGCCTGTTTACTTTTAGAACCAGTGCAACGTCGGAAACATCCCAGAAAGCGGCATGAAAACACTTTATAAGGGTCGGCAAATTCTTTCGGTCGTTGACGTCCCCGATGTAGTAGAACTTGAACTTGTCGTTATGCTCGTCTAGGTTTATTTTATTGATTACCCTGCTATATTTAGTAATATCAAAGGCATACGGTACAGTATATATATCATCTATATCTAAATCATTTATCATACTATATTGATTCCATCTATTTGGAACCCATACGTCGGTCATGGCGTTTAGGTGCTTGACCCACGGAGTATGTGCGATTGTGTAGCCTTCGGTCACTACATATCCGATATTCTTACGAAAGTTGTCAGTGGCGACCATGCAGTGTGGTAATATATTCTGAATGCAGATGTCTGCGTCTTCAGTACTATTTTTCTCTAATTCTAGAATGCGTGAGGGGACTTCTGACATGCTACCTGTGAGGCTAACATTTCTAGGTACGACTTCTACACCTACGCTATCCAGAGCCAATATGCTATTGACAGTAGCGTCAGCCCAGCCGCTTTGTTCTCTATAATGTCCTAACCAGAGTACTTTCATTTTGACAGAACCTTTCTACGCTGGTCTTCCCAGTAGTTAATCTTGTTACGCATATTAACCATGTGAGTGTAGGCCATATCGAAATCAAACGGTCTGACAGAGGCTTTGGCGTCAAATGCTGCCGATGCCTCATTCTGGTATACTCCACCAGTGGTAGCTGTGACTGTATTATATGTTAAGTCTCGACACATTCTGGCTTCCATGTGACTATTAATCAAGTCTGGTCGTCTCAGTACTTCTACAATTAACCAACGTGCTAGAGATTGTGCTGTAGATTTCTCTGGTAGCTTCTCCGGCTTGTCTGCTGGCTTTTGAATGTCTGGCTCAGACAACCAAGTTTCTTCCATTGGTCTGATAGGACACTGATCAAAACATTCTTCCCACTTAGCACCGCTTTGTTCCCAACGGAAATGCTCTAGGAATAGTTCACGTGTTCGATCACCTATCTGACGACGTTCTTCGTCTGACTTATTAAAGAAGGTTGCGAATTCTTTTGCTGTGTTATGATTGTCTGGTACAGCACGATAACAACCTGTCTCTAGTTCTTTATATTTAGCGGCTAGCTTAAGTGGTACGCCTTCAAGCTTTCTAACAACACTTTCCATAGCTGAGTAATCTGTAGACATAACTGGTACGCCACATGCTGCTGCTTCGACCTGTGGTAGTCCAAACCCTTCTGAGTTAGCATACTGAACGTATAGATCGAATGAATTCATTACTTTAGCCAAGTCTTCGTAGCTAAGTCCTACCTTGACGTTTGACAGCACAGCGTTGAGTGTGCCTGTGAATGGAGACTGTGCCTTTGATCCTTTGAATAGTGAAGCGAAGGGCTTATTGGTATCTTGACAAACGTATGTAAAGTATACGCTGGAGGATAGACCATATTGCTGTAGCAATTCTGGAATGTTCCAACCCAAGTCTGGATAGCTAGTGTGGCAGTATAGTTTATAATCTTTACCCTGCCATCGATCCTGTTGAAATAGTTTAAATGCAGCAAATAGGTCTGGGTATAGCTTGCGTCTTTGGTTACGCATTACTGTACCGATAATCTTCTCGTCTAAAGGTAGACCTAGCTCTGCTCGCGTTGCAGCTTTATCCATTGGCTGATACGCTGCGTGGGCTGATGGAGGTGCGGAACCTAGGTAATTTATCTGGTTGCCTGATTGCTCACTTAATATATTACCAGCCCAATCTGAGTATGTAAGACAAGTATCAGCAGATTGAAATGTAGAAATCCACTGTCTTGCTTGTGGTGCTGCGTCTACAGTTGGCATTAAGCACCAATGAAAATTCTTACGGTATGGCGATCTTTCAGCAAAGTCTACCATCCAGAAGTCACGAATGTCGCATACGATGTCAGGTTTAAAATCTAAGCATACGGATTCAAATGCAAATTCACCAAACTGATTTACTGGCATGGCGTTATAACGTTCATGCTCTGACTCAGGTGCATCGTCTGGTGGTACTACTCCATAAAACTTCCAAGCAATATCTTTAGCACGTGGGTCATTACGTTTACCGTAAGACGCCAATTCTGCCAGTTCGTATTTGCCTGTCTTATTGAGATAATTTAATATCTCTCTTGAGTATGTTGCATAGCCTGTATTAAGGAATGTAGCCTCAGTACAGAACAAAATCCTTTTCTTACGCATAGTTATCCTTCAACGTCTGTGTTACATAAATCAAATTCATTAATCCTAAATACGATACTATCATTATCTTTAGATAGGTTCTTAGCAGATGCATTAATCGTGATCTTAGTTCCTTTACGGGCGTACTTCTCTAGAGTCTCTGCACCAGTGTGCCAAGCCTCACAGTGTACATAAGTGGGAGTACGTGACTTTTCACCGGTACTCTTGGTTCTTCGATACGTATAAACAACTACTGTCAGTTCGGCTAAAACAACGTTTCCAACCTCGCTAATGAGCGGGTCTTCAGTTAAATAGCCTGTAAAAGTACATACATTCATTGTATAATATTCCTTATCCTTCTATTTTAGCTGAGACAGCTATTTTTGACAACATTATTATGTTAAATTTCATGAATTTTCTCCACAATAAAGGATGAATCGTCCTGACTCCTAACTGACCCATATAATAATAGGTTATTACCTTCATATAACACATATTTATATTTGTCTCTGGTGTCTGGGAAGATTATGACACTATCTAGTGTGCATGTGTCGTCCTCTACTGTTAAGAAGTTCATCACTCTGCCTTCCGATTTGCCCTTGGTAATAGTATGGGAGGCAAGGCGTGTAACATTGACCACTATGGACAGCTCTTTACCGGTTTTTCCATTTAGGATGTCTTTACAGCTAGTATTCGCGGCAGTGCTATCTGCCATGTCTACCTTATGTACTGTAATTGGACAACCTAAGAACCGTGTCTCCTGATCTATGATCCATGCAGCATCGTCCTCTAGACTGTATGGCGGATTGCGGAGTAGTTGTATCTCATTACCGATTGCAAGTTTTCGATCCAGTTTGGATGTACCACCACCTTCTTTTTTGGTAGGTGCTAACGCTTCCAAGCAATCAGTAAATGACCTCCACTTAGCTTCAGGATAGTTACTCATAACCCATTTGAGTTCTGCCTTTGTAAGGTTACGGAATATATCGTAGTCATAGAGAGCTTTATTCCTGCTTACCTCACCGTCGAATCCTCTAAAGAACCCCACAGATGACAATGCCTTGAAAGCAGTTGAATTCATCTTAGGGGAAAGATACAATAAGATTTCCAACCAATTAAACTTCTTGATCTTCTTCTTAAGTTCTTTCTCGGCGGCAGGAATTGCTTCTATAACTTTCTCGCCAGTTTTACCAGTTAGACCTTTTATGTCTTTGACTCCAAAGTAAAGTTTACCTCTCTTGATATTAAACTTCTCGTCATAGTTTTGTAGACTAGGAGTACGAACATCAATATCAAACAGTTTTGCTTCAGAGACTAATTCATATATCTCCTGATGAGGGTCTTGCTTCTCGTTGGCAAAGAACAAGTAAGACAAGAAAAACTCTTTAGGATGATGAGCCTTCTGATAGGCTGACCAGAATGAACACACAGCATAAGATACACTGTGCGATTTGTTAAAGGCATAGCGTGAAGACTTCTCAATCCAGCTAAAGATTTCGTCAGCTTCCTGTTCACTAACTATGCCTACTCTCTTGGCACCTTCAATAAAAGACTTTTTGACCTGTGCCATAAGGTCTGCCTTTTTCTTACCGATGGCTTTACGTAGAACGTCAGCTTCTTGTAGATTAAATCCTGCGACCTTTTGGGCGATACGCATAGACTGCTCTTGATAAACAAGAACACCATACGTGGGCTTGAGTACTTCTTCCAGCGACTCATGAAGATATGTAATCTCTTCTCTACCATGTTTACGGTCGATGAAGTGCTGAGTCATAGATTTACCATCTACGTAAGCCTTCAAACATCCGGGTCGAATGATAGCAATGAGTGCTGATAGTTCCTCAAGGTTGCTTGGTGCTAGCTTCTTAGACCATGATCGTCCTAGATTACTTTCTAGTTGGAACACGCCCTTTGTCTTGCCTTCCGCAAACAACGCCCAAGTCTTTTCACAGTTATAATCTACAGCATTATTCATTTGATGTAAAGGTCTCCATCTGCAAACGCCTTGTCAAACGTCATGTTACGGTATACAGATCGATGTGTACGAAGCAACTTGATAAACATGTTGCCAGTATCTTTAACGTCCTGTAACGCATCATGAGCGTTTTCCTTGGATAGACCCATCTTGTCTCGCATGTTGTCCATGCTGATAGACTTGACGCTCGGGTCTGCTTCTGTCCACAAGAATACGTTGTCCATGAGGTCAACCTTGTAAATCTTGTGAAATAGTTTTTGTTCTTCACGACCCTTATCGAAGGGACCGTACTGAGCACACAACCGTCGAATGATATGCATGTCATACCCAACGATGTTATAACCAACAGGGATTGGATTCCAGAAAGAATCTGTACCACGCCAGTTGTATTGTGCTACGAACTTGGTGAACTTGGTCCATACAGACTTAAGTGATGGAGCCTTATCAAGCCCTTCACGTGTCTTGCCTGTTACTCGAAGTGCTTCGTCTTCTACTGGGTCAACCCCAAGCTTCTCACACTTCTCTTCGTCCCAGATAGGTTTAATCTCACTGTTGAACGTACCCTTCATTGCCAAGTTACGCCCATCAAGAGCGATAGCAGCAATTTGAGTAGGCTGACAGCGATGTGGATTACGTCCACCTGTTTCAAAGTCAAAAACTAGAAAGTCTCTATTAGCCATTGATAATGTCCTCTATTTTCATTAGTTTATCCAGAAGATTAATACCTAGAACATCGAACTTAACATGTCCAAGTGCTTCTAGGTCTGCCATCTCCAATCCGGCAATCTTCTCTCCGTTTACATCTCTTTGTTTAACCATAGGGCAAACTTTATGTAGCGGTTGTGCTGAGATGACTACACCAGCCGCATGTTTACCTTGGGTTTTAAATGTTCCCTCTAAGCGAATAGCAAGTTCAAAAAACTCTGCGTACTCACCGTCAAGTGAACCATCTTCTCTGATACTACAGAAGTCGATCAGGTCTTTTGGACGATTGATTAATGTCCAGCGGATAATAGATCGGTCTTCTTCGTCCATCTCTGCTAAATGGTCGGAAATCTCTGCTTCGTTAGGAAGCTTCTTAGTGATTGTATTCATTTCTGCAAAAGAACAAGCGTTAAACACACGCAACACTTCTTTCAGTGCGGATCGTCCTTGCAGCCTACCAAACGTGAGCATCTGACTCACTCGATCATGACCGTACTTCTCTTTAAGATACATGATAACATCGTCACGGTTTTTACCGGGAACGTCCATATCGATATCAGGGAGAGATACGTGATCTTTAGTATTTCGTCCAGCGTTGTAGAAACGTGAGAACAGTAAGTCAAACTCTAGTGGGTCAATCTGGGTTACACCAATTAAGTATGAAATAAGACAGCCAGCAGCCGAACCTCGACCGGGACCAGATAACCAGCCGCTATCGTTGACAAACCTGATGATATCTTGAACGATGAGGAAGTAACCAAAGAGGTCTGCACCCTTGATAACTTCTAGTTCTTCCTCGAATCGTTCCTTGTATTCTGTTTCTTTCTCCTGCTCGTCTACCTTGCCTGCGTCTTTTAATAGCTTAGTCCAACCAATGCGACACAGTTGTTTTAGATAGTCTTCTTCTGATAGGTTGTCTGGACATTCAAACTTTGGAAGCATGGGCTTGTTAAGGATATCGAAGTCCTCGACCTTGTTATATATTTCTTCCAGTATACTGTCGTCTAGTGACGCTGACTCGTCCTTATCTAGAACGTGTTTTACTTGTGTGTCGTCAAATGCGTGTAGCAATCCATCAGACATTTCTTCTCGTTTACGGTCGTACATAGCTTTGGCCTTAGACATTGTAGTGTTAAAACCTACGCAGGCTAATACCTTATGTAGAATAGAGTCATCTTTGTTGCAGTAGACGCTACGCGGAAGAGCCTCACAGTGTGCGTATGAATCAGTGTCGAACTTCTTTTTAGATACGCAAATAAGATGTTTACGTTTAAAGATACGTGTTGCCAGTGCTTTAGGGATTACGCCATCTTCTAGAGACGATACAGCCTCGATAAGGTCAAGCCAACCTTCGTGATTCTTGGCTATGAGGATATAGTTATCAAACTCACAACCAACGATTGGTTTAATGCCAGCAGCCTTGCAAGCTTTATAGAATGTGACGGCACCTGAGATAGATTTATAATCTACAAGACCACAAGCTTTGTATCCATTATCGACACATTTTTGAGCTAATTCATCTGGTTTAGAAAAGCCTTTAAGTAGGCTGTAGTGCGTAGTGTTCAACAGTGGAAACCAATGGCTCATTCAAAACTCCTCAATGCAATATTTATGTACTAGACTATTATATCCGCTACGATTCAATTTGACAACAACAATATGTAGTTTATAGCGGTCTTTTTTCTGGCTCTAATGATGGCCTTGGAGAGTCTGTGAGAGGTCGTCTTACTGGTTCTGGTTGATTGTTTACCATGTCTTGAGTTCCTTTTCAAAATTAGGTTCTGGTGTAGTATAGGCTTCCTGATAGCCTACCCACTTATTATCGGTCAAGTGGTTAAAGATCGACTTAGCGAGATCAGAAACGTGATGCTCTGTCCCGCTAGAGTCGTCTTTAGACCATGTGTACAGATATGTTTTAGGGGCTGTTTTTTCTCGGTCTACAGTGTATCCCTGAGTATCGGCCCACTTTTTAATCTCTGTCCACTTCATGTTACTTTCCTTCTGTAGAAGCTTTAACTACTAAAACAAATCGCTCATCGTGATCTGGCACAGCAGCTTTAAACTCTGGGTTCGTCATTGCTCTGGCGATATAATCCCAAAGCTGTTCCTTTTCTCGTCTTTCCGGGGGTGTCATATTATAGCATCCTTTACCATTTTCGACAACTCCAATATCTCGCCTTCCAGCGAGGACCGGGGTTGGCACAATTATGTCTAGCACGGAATGACTTACGACGTGCTGGATCGCTCTTTTTGATCTTCATGTTTGGATCGCCAAAATTGACCTTGACAACGTTACCCTTATCATTCTTTACATAAACACTAAACTTCTTAGGACCATCAGGCGTTCTGAATGGTTTACCTAGCTTAACCTTTCGGCCTTGGTATTCTGCACCTTCAGTCTCGCCTTCTGACTGTGCCTTCTTCCAAGACTCAGGATCGGGACGATCTGGATCACCACGTTTAGCTGGTTTATAATCCTTACCTTCTCGTTCCTTCTTCTTGCGAATATTTTCCCAGAGTCCGGGTTTTGCTTCTGCAACATCCCATTCTTCTGTTTCTTCGCCTTCTACTTCTTCGTACTCAGCTTCTGCTGGTACATAGAAATTCTCTTCTGATAGTTCTTCGGTTGATCCAAATGTGTCGAAATAGAATTCGTCGTCGATTTGGTCAAAAAGATAGTTGTAACTCATAATTTCAAAGCCTTTCTTGCTTCTTGACGTATTCGTTGCACCCGCACTGGTGGCATACACGCACTGAATACTTCTTCAATTTTATTAATCATTTCACTTTCTGGACCTTCTAACTCCATCCATCCAATGAAATAGTTCCAAACTCTGTCTTCAAGTTTCAACGGGTACTTAACACCTTCCGGTCTAGCGAACCTGTGTACCCACTTGAAGTCAGGCACACATATTGACCTTCCACCCATTTGACGAAACTTTTCGTGAATATAACCTTCTTCACCACCAAACCCTTTGAAGAGTTTGTTAAAGCCACGCCAATTTTTGGTCTCACAAGAGAATACACCTAAACCTTGCATTGGTATGTCAAAAGCTTCTCCTGATTCTAGACCTGCTTTGTCCGTTCCCCACTTTCCGTACATCATTTTACCCCAAATAGGCTTAAAATGCGTTAAACATCCTTTTAGTCCATCATACATTAGTGGGCCTTGTACAATATCTTTACAATCTGGATTATTATCATAATACTTTAATAACCCTTCTATTGCTCCGGGCATAAACATTACATGACAATCCATTGATATAGTATATTTACCACTTGCATTTTTAAATATCTCATTACGCACAGCCGTAGTTGTACGTGCAGTGTATGGTATATACTTTCCGCGTTCCCTCAACCAGTGCATAAGCTTCTTGTTGGGTTCACCATGCTTACCGTTTGGGTTATTATCTATAACGATAAATTCCACATCTGATGTTTCGCATATTGGAAAATACATACGTAATGCCTGAATAGAGAAATATACTCCATCAAAATCATCATATGTAGCCATACCTATTGTGAGCTTAGTCATTATCCCGGTGCCTCATAGTAACCGATATCAAAGCCTTCGCGTGAACAATCAGCGATAGTCTTATCCATACCGTGTTCTTCTAAATGATTATGAACAAAAGTACACATAGGAGTATCAGTTCCGGGCCATTTGTTTTTAGCAAAGTGACAAAGGTTCTTACACTTCCAGTGTTTGAGAGTTGGATCAAGCTGCTTAGGCATGATGTTCTCTCGAATCTCTTCTACACGTTTCCTGAGCATCTCTAAGAATCGTGTCTCATCATCTGGACCGAAACACATGCTAAATGGATATGGGTCTGGTTTACCGTCTGCATCTTTATAAAAGAAGATACTCATGATGCGGTGTGGAAATTCTGGGTATAGCTTGGAGATGGCGTAATAGTACAACAATAGTTGTGCATCGTTCTCAAGCTTGGCATAGTCTTTGACTTCGCCTGTAGCCCAATCAATCCTACGACCTGTCTTCCAGTCAACTACTTCAATGGTGTCATCATCAAGCTTAGTTACTAAGTCAATGGTTCCTTTGATTGCTAGCTGACCCTCATGCTGCTTACCGTCTTTCTCGTATGTGAACTTCGCCCAAGGCTCATCGATAGCAATATCGAAGTGAGGCTCTGGGAAATGAATGTTACGATTACGTGGATCAAACTGTCCATTCTGGTGACGAAGGAATGTAAACACCGTCTCTGCGATGTCTTCACGATCACCCTTGTTGAATGTATTGTCTGACTTAGCGGCGTATGCATCAATGCTAATACCTACTAACTCATTAACGATGTCGTTATTGAATAGTTCTGATTTAGGTACTTTAACCTCACCTACTGCATCGTCCATAACTTTTAATACTCTAGCCTTTGGTCTATCCTGCATATCTTTTTTAAGACCGGCTAGGATTTCCATGACTTTGTGAGCCATTGTTCCCATGTCTGCCTTCTTACCACTCTTAGACAAGTGACCTAGCACGTATGTCATAAAGTATTGCTGTTGGCAGTATGAGTAATTATTATATGATGATGATCTGACGTATGTTACTAACATATTATCTCCAAAGGTGTGAAATTTTGTCTAGTTCTTCTGTAAGTTGCGGAATGGTGACTGCTGTGTTTGGGACGATTGCTTCAAACTCGTTCCAATCAAAAACATCACGATCCAATGCAGACTCACACTTATGGCTATCATTGAAGGGGTCACGCTCCATACGGATCACGACACCACCAGCCTGTTTGATAGCTTGGACTTCATTAGGGAACCTCACATCTGGTATTACTGCAACATCTGTGTCTTCCATCTTAATGCGTTTGATACAAGCCTGTACCCAAGCATTCTGATTGATTTCACGGACCAATACGGTTCCAAAGTATTGTAGGAATTCTCTAGCAGACATTGGGCCTGTCTTACCTGTGTCAGTAGGCATGTCTTGCCAATCATAGATAGTTGGCTTATTCTTATCATCGTCAGAACCAAACACACATTGTGGCTCAATTCCAAATAGTTCAATGGCTATGCCTTTGAGGTGGTCAGCAAAGTGATAAACCTTCACGTAAGGCCACATCTCTTTTTCTGCATACGCTACAAAATCTTTGTCACGTCGAGTAACATCAAAGATTCCTAGCCCAGTGGTGCCATTTAAATCAGTTCTAATTAGTAGCTTACCGTCATCGTCAATGCTGAATGACTTAACCATTTCACGGCGATGAATAATATCACCGTTGATATAGTTAGCAGCAGTGCTTTTGCCAGCTTGCTTTCGTCCTGAGATACCAATGATACGTCCCATTTAATATGTTCCTTTCAAGTTAGATAGGATATCAGTTTTAATTTGATCGATTGACATATTACCAATATCTTTATTATAGATACGTGGAAATATGAGGTTATGCGTTCTACTAAGTTGTCTTGATATAGCGACCTTGGATTCTCGCCCAGCTTGGTCGTCGTCAGTTAATATAATAAGTGATGATACTCTCATGCTCTTAAGTTTAGTTAGCTGTTGTTCGCTCAATGTCTTACCAAATATACTTACTGCGTTTTTAACACCGGCTTCATATAACCTCCATACATCACCCTGTCCTTCAGTAATATATAGATATGGTATATTATTATCTGTTATATGTTTTATTGCTCTATGATAGTTATAAAAATAAAATCTCTTATCAAACCCTGTAGGATGAAATAAGAACTTTGGAAGCCTATACTCTTTTAGAGTCCTAGCGATGATTCCGACAACACTTTTTCCAGAATCTTCATGAATTGGTATGATTGCTCTGTCTCTGAGATTGTTCTCGCAGTACCCACAATCTCCAACTTCGAAGTGTTTTAGGGTCTCAGGCTCAAATCCTCGCCCTATAAAGTACTTAGATGGTATTTGTACATCACAATCTATATCTATAGTTTTAGGTGTATGATTTACTATTTTACGTTTTAAGGCATTATTTATCTTATTTTCTAAGCTAATTTCTACCTCTTCTGGGGGTTCTGTGGTTGTTCCTTTACTGTTAGACATGGGAACATCGCACTGGAGCGTCTCACAGGCCCATAGAAGGGCGTCTTTAAATGAAACCTCTCTTGACCCCTCTTCTGACAAAACGCCCTGTATAAGCCCAAGTATGTCGTTTGAGTGTTCTTGGTGGCAATCCCTAGTCCAGCAACGCCAGATACCCTTAGATGGGGAATATGAGCATCCACGGGGATTGTCTCCACCGTGTACGGGACACGTAGAATATACGTTGTTATTGAAGACCTCAATAGTCATCCCTAATTCCTTAAAGATGAGTTGATGGTTTTCGTTAAGCTTCTGTTTCAGTTGTTTCAGTGTCATCTAGATTTAGGTTCTGTAATGCTTCTTCAGTAATTAGCCCAGTGTCGCCCACTGGTGCATTCTTAAATTCATTCCTAGTTCTTAATTCTGTAAGTTTGGCATGTGCTCCGTCCATGACCATATTAATATAGTCACCGTCGTCCATACCAGCACCGTGTCGTGAGACGATAGGTACTAACTTACGATTACCAGCATTAGGTCCATCTTCGGCAACCTCTTCTGCTGACTTCACTTTGAATATTGTAAACGAAGTACACAACCAAATCAAGCGGTCAGACCCAGAAACTGCATCGGTGCTTTCCTTAGTGATACCATCACGGTTCAACTGAACAAAGGATAAACATGCGATGTCTAACTTCACGCATAAGTTATGCAATGAAGTAATCTGAAAGCCAAGAGCCTGATACTCTTGAATGTTGTTCGTTATAGAGCCTGACGACATGAGCTTCAAGTAATCATATACAATAAGGCAGTCGTTTGTCTTGCCTGTATCATCTGTTTTTACTTCTTGTACTACCCATCGTTTGACGAGGTTTAGTATCTGCTCGAACGGTTTACCGGCTACACTGATGTAAGAATATGGAATACGTTTTAGTTCTTCCATTGCTCTAGTCACTGCCATGTGCATATTCTCGTCTTCGACGAACTTGCCTGTAGCGATGTCATTAATTGGCACACCACTCAAGTTAGCTAGCAGTCTATTAAAATGATCTTCTTTTGACATTTCGGTATCAAGCACAAGAACGGGCGTACCCTGTCTTGACACGTTCAGTGCTACATTGTCAGCAAAAACTGACTTACCAACTTTTGGTCGAGCGGAGACTAGATCGACACACTTGCGTCGTAGTCCACCACCGATAGCTTCATCGTATTTAGAGAAGCCAGTTGGGATACCGATAATATCACATTTGTTTTCTGATAAGAAGGTAACGTACTCGTCAAGACCTTCACCAATTTGTTCTGGGTTTTCGCCACCGTCATCCTCACGTAAGAAGTCTGTGACAGGTTCTTCTAGTAGTTGAATGATGTCATTTACTGACTCTGTGCCATTTACTTTCTCTACGTCTCTATGAACCTTATCTGCTAGCTTTTGAATCTTACGTGCAAACTCAAACTTCTTCATCTGAAGTGCAAAGCTAAATACGTTCTCTGGATCGATAGGAAACTCAAAGAGGCTTTTGATGTAGTCTAACTCTTGCTCAGTGCCTAGATGTTCTTCACACCCAATGTCTTTAGCAGCAGAGAGTATTGCAGGCATGTCAGCTTTACGGTCGTTCCTAATAATGTTTTCTATGCATTTGAATAGTATTTGATTATTACTATCACCAAATGATTCAACGCTCATGATCTCTGCGATCTGAACCCAAGCGTCTATGTCATATTGGAACAGTGCTGACAACACTGCTCGTTCCGCACCTACATCACATAAATGGCTCATCCATTAACCTCCACAGCATCTATCACAACGGTGATAATCGCTCGTTACAAGTGATTCTAATTTTTGAAACGTCTTACCACACGCATGGCAACGTACATCTACTTTTTTGGCTTGCTGCCTAGTTCGCGGACTCGGTGTGTAGTTCGGTGTAGCATAATCTGCACCTTTACACTGTCCTGTGTCTGAGAAGCTATTAGCACCTGTTGCTTGAACAGCACCGCTACGTCGCTGTTGACGCATAGCAAATTCATTTACTGGTTTTGCTGGTGGTTCTGGTGCTGGCTCTGGTTCCATTTCCTCTTTAATATGTGGAGGCATGGTTGTCGTCCATTTGTCTTCGTCTTCTTCGTTCTTTACGGGGGGCGTACCACTGTCCTGCAATGCTGCCATGAACATTGCTTTCTGTTGGTCGGACAGAGACCTCATGAAGTCGTCCATACTCATGCTCGTTTTCCTTTCTCTAGCAATATTGTACTTTTCTGTTTGAGTTCCCAAATCTTGCCATTCAAGCTAGTGAGTCTAGCCTGTGCGACTTGTAACATACTATTTACTTTGTCTACAAAAACATTCTCTGCGATAAGCTGGTAACGTCGTTGTTCATGCTTTTGGTATTGACCGAATTCGCTTCTGTGTGCTTGAACCAATCTCTCAATCTGGTTGTTACACCAATCAGCTATGATCTGATGACGATTCACTTCGTCTTGAAGGTAAGTCGCATAACCTTGTAGAAGATATGCGTAATTAAATAATTCATCTTGAGTTAAGGTCTTGAGTTCATCAGAAGACATATTTGCTGCTTCGATGTACTCTCCATGAAAGCTAGCGTAGTTACTATTGCTTTCTGTGACCCAGCTATCTAGTTGTTCCAAGTGCTTCTCAAGTTGTTCTGATGCTGGGTTTGCTGTTTTAGATTCTGACAATTTGTTCTCTCCAAAGTTCATCTGTGTCTGAGTATTTCAATTCTACTACTTCGATACCATTCAATTCGCACCACTCTATTTTATCCTCATCTCTGGCTTTTGACAACATAAAATCTGCTTTTGATTTATGGAAAAATGCACAAAACTCATAATGCTGTTGTCCATGTACTTCTATAGCCTTCATAAGGTTAGGTATAAAGAAGTCAATATATAAAACACCCTTCTTATGTAATGCTGTACTTCCGGGTAGCTTGACCTCTTCTAAGATTCGATAGCTATGATATATATCATTAAGTAAGGCTCTGGCTCTCATGTGAAACTTAGACCGTTTACGTGTGTCGTTTGCCTTCACATCGTACTTGGTTAGATTCCATGTATACTCTCTGCCATTGAGACCTTGCACCTTCATCATACAAACATCTCTCGAATCTTCTCGTAGACAAATGCTGCCAAGTCATCATTCTCTGTTAGGAAGTCACAGGTGTTATTAGAACCTTGGAACTTGAAGAACTTTTCGACTGCTTCGTCGTCTTCTGGATTAACCTCGTTGTCGGCTAGCATCTTAGCAACTGCTGGGTGTTCTACTTCATTGACGGCACACTGAATTGTATACCACGCACCAGCGGTCTTGATTAGTCTAAACTCACATGCTGCCTGCACAACTTCTTGTACCTCATCTAAACCGATGCCGTATCGAATCCAGCTAGCAGCAGTAGAGTTAGGTGTGCCACCAGCATTAGATGTCTTGACTTTCCAGTTAGCAATCTGTCCCACATGAGGCCCAGTGTCTTTAGGTACTTGCCACCTGCCGACATGAGTGATTACCATGTTTGTCCCAGCCTGATACTGTAGCATGTTTCCACAGTCAGCCATCTTTTGTGGTGCGTATGGTGAGCCTCCACTGTTGGCAATATTATGCGTGATGGCAATAAGGATTGTTTTATTCTTCATAAGCGAACCACTGATACGCTTGAAGAACATTGATAGGAGTCGTGGAAGAGCGTTACGAACACCTGTGCGAACTTCGCCGTCTAGTTCTACTTGCGGAACCATGTTGGACAGTGAGTCACATACAATTAAACAACCCGGATCATTATTGATATAGTACTCTATAATGTTAAGGAAGTCTTCAGCAGATAATACCCTCTCATCGGTAGATTCTACAATAAGAATCTTATCTGAATCCAAGCCCTTAATACCATCGAAGTTTTGTTTGGACAATCGACCTTCAGTGTTAACATATATAACACGTTTGCCTAGCTTCTGACATTTAGCAGCAAAATATAATGCTGTCGTTGTCTTTCCTGATTTTGGATCACCTGTCATGACGACTACTGAGCCTTCTCGTAGTCCACCACCTAGTGCCATGTCCAATGATGGAGAGACACCGATAGTCTGTAGGCTATTAATGTTTTCTAGAACTTGAGTACCTGTCTTTACGACGTCGCCGTATTTCTTAGATACTGCACCACTTACTAGGTCATCGCCAAATGATGCTTCTGGTTTTACTTTTTTGGGTCGTCCTCTTGGCATTACATATTCCTCAGTTGGTTAAGTGATAATTTCTTTTTGTTGTATGATTGTGTTCGTCTGGTCTTGACTTCTGGAGCCTTTACTTCTGGCTGTAGCTCCACATTCTTAGCGTCTTCTTTCTGTTTAGCTAATTGTTTCTGTTCTTTATTATAGCTGGTAATCGCTCCTAATGCAACCTGATTATATTTCCATCCTCTAGGTCCATAGCATTTTACACCTATATGATATATTTTTTCGAAGTGCTTAGAGTCGATAGCACCTAGAATAATGGCTTCTGGAAACTTTTTAACTAGTCCACGTGCGGCTTTCATGTTCCGCATAAAAGAATCGTGGTATCTATCGCCAGCAGTCCAGAACTTATAAGAGGGCTTTTCCATCTTAAACTGCTCTGTCCAGCGTAAAATCAACTTCTCAGCGACATATGATTCAAAGGTGCAATGTTCGCCTGTATGGATATGTTTATATTTACGCTTCTCTGACCATTCCTTATTATTGATCTTTGGTCTTGCCATGATATATTAATGCTTCCTCAAAACAATCTTCAAGTGTATCTTCTGTCTTAGTCTCTTCAACAAGTGCTGGTACGTGCCACCTTGTTTTATATACTATACCGTCTCTCAGTAGCCCAGTAGTGATGAAGTGTACAGTGTCTCCACCAAACTGAGCCATTAAAGATTTGACTACATATACGGCTTCTGAATCTGAAGTGTCGATATTGACAATATGGGTTCTGTACTTTAATCCAATAGAAACAATGTTCCTACCTGCAACATCTAAGTCGCCCCAATGCTTCGCATCATCAACATACACTACGTCGTCATTATCAAACTGGACACGAACCCAGATGTTTCTACGTCTTGTACCTTTCTGATACTCTTTCTTCCAATTTTCGTCGCCGTTTATAAACATTCTAGCCCTTCTTAAGAGTGGTTACGCAATTCTCATGCTTAGAAGATAAGACTCCTGATCGTCTGTGAGGACGTTTAGCGTCTGTCATCTGTGAAGCGTTCTCTGTCATTACAACTGTGCCATTCTTCTTGGCGAATTGTTGACTGACAATGCTTTCCCCTTTGGGGATTTCGTTTTCTTCAAGGTAAGCCTGAATAATCTTTAGGTTTCGATTAAGGTCACGTGCTAGCTGGTGAGCGTCACTGTCCTTGCGATGTCCTTCGATCCAGTATATTTCTACTTTACCTAGTGGTCCTTTTTTAGTTGCCATTAAGGAAACTCCTCTCTGCTGCTATTAAAGATACTCGCTTATTATTAGCAAGGTATGAAGTGTAGTGATTAAAAGTAGTCTGTGAGACTGACTTAAAATCTAGTGTTAGCTTGGATTCTCGGTTGGAGTATCCACCGTTGGGATCATAAAGACCACCAAGGTATGTAGCGACCAGATATCGTGTTCGCGTTGCGTCTTGTAGGTCATGATCAATAGTCTTAGCTACTACTGTTCCATGCTTAGTTGTATAGGCATTTTCGTCTGCCTTACGGTCAAGCGATTTATTACCTGTATTGAACTTGCAATTGTGTAAAAAGTCTTTCATTATTTTTCTCCTGTATGTATATACTTAGTCCGCTTTTCTGGGGACATTTTCTTAATCTCGCTACTGGTAGCCGTTCTGACCTTATCAGTTGGCTCCTGAAGTGACTTCTGGTAGGCTTCCACGTTAGACCTGTGGTAAGTACCCATTTCTTTATTCTGACGGTCTATACGCTGACCGATACTGTTCGTGTTAGATACAGAGAAACTAGGACTCTGTGGTACACGGTAGAGTGCTTCTGCATTACATTTGGGACACGTTGTAAGAGCATCGTCTTTCATAGACTGATGTACATTGTCTAGTTCATGTCCACATTCATCACATCTATAGTCGTAGAGTGGCATATTTATCCTTTCCTCAATTCCTTGTATTATAATACGAGGCACCACATACATGATGCCCCATATCATTATAGATTATTCTTCCAAAGCTGACAACACTTTTCCGATAATGCCGTTTCTTTGGATATCTTCGTACCCTAGTTCACAGATGCCTACCCCGTCAACACGGGATAAACGGTCTATACACATAGCCAAACCGGTGTGTTTTTTCACATCTGTCTGTTTTGCGTCACCATTAATAATAACGCAGCTATGATCACCCATTCTGGTAATAAACATCTTGATTTGTTCTAAAGTACAATTTTGTGCTTCGTCTAATATCATGATAGAATTATGAAACGTAGCACCTCGCATAGTTTCGAGAGGCTCGAACCGGATACGTCTTTGGTTATAAAATGCACCAAACTTATCTCGATTCAAGAAGTATTTGAGATTTTCCTCCATAGGGGCTAGATAAGGTTTAATTTTGTCTCCTAATTCTCCGGGTAGAGAACCAATGTCTTTACCAGTACAAACTAGGGGACGTGTTACAATAATTTGATCAACGTCATCTTTTAGTATCTTGCTAGCAGCAATACCTGCTGCAATAAACGATTTGCCTGTACCTGATGGTCCAGTACAAAATGTGATGTCGTTTGCAATAATCGATCTGATATAATCCTTCTGGTTAGGGGTTTTAGCTATTAATACGTTGGGTTTAGGGGGGTTTCTTTCTTCTTGCCGCTTCTTACGTGCTGAAGATTTTTTTCGTGTTTTAGTTGCCACTGCTCCCAAAGCCATTACCTCCGCGTTGCGAAGCACTCAATGTGCCACTCACCGTGAGCTTAACGTCAAGGACTTCTTGGAAAATTAATTGGGCTATACGGTCGCCCTTGTCTATTGTAATAACATCATTACCAGATGTGTTCAATAAACATACCATTACTTCCCCGCGATAGCCAGAGTCTATGACTCCTGCTAAAACGTCGATCCCTTGCTTTACAGCAAGCCCTGAACGAGGCCAGATAAGACCTGTCAAGTGTTCTGGCATATCTAACGCAATGCCAGTGTGTACGATGTCTCTACATGATGGTCCAAGTAGAACGTTATGTGCTGCATATAGATCAAAACCAGCATCCCCTTGATGAGCTTTAGTTGGGACAGAACCAGCCTCGTCTAATATAGATATTTTTACGTCGTTGCAAAACCTACTCATAAGTCAAAGTCTCCTAAATCTAAATCCTCTAAATCATTTTTACTAGCACCAATCTTATAGGATGTTATCTCATGCTCCTGCGGTGCGACTTGTACAGCCTCACTATTCATCCAAGGGTCTGTCCATCCAGAGATAGGATTCTTGCACCCTTTCTCATAAGGCAAACCGATAGCTTTACGCCGAGACATGCATAGCCAATCTACATACTGTGATAATACATTCTCATTAAGACCGATGATTGAACCATCCTTAAATAGGTATTCAGCCCAAGCCTTTTCTTCTGCTGCGGCACTGTCAAACATTGCACAGGCTTCTTCTTCGCACTCCTGAGCGGTTTTAACGAAACCCTCCTCTGGTACTGTACGTAGAATCTTTATAATCTCTTGGGTGTTGTATAAATGTAATGCTTCGTCTCTCTTAATTAGTTTTATAATATCAGCATTGCCAATCATCTTTTTGTTTTCAGCAAAAGCGAAGGCACATACAAACGATACATAGAAACGTACAGCCTCTAATATATTAACACTAATAAGGGTGAGATAGATTTGTTTTTTCTTTGATCTGAGATCATGCTTATCTCCAAGCTTATTCAGCTTATCGTATTCATCGATAGCTACCTTGGCTCTCTTCATGATTTCTTTATCTTCAAATGTAGAATCAAGCACAGCAGATGGGTCAGAGTATACATTCTTAATGATGTATGTGTAACTGTAACTGTGTATCTGCTCAAAGAATTGCCACGCATTCATGGAGGCTTCTAATTCTGGATTAGACACCCACTGCGTAAGGCTAGGTACACCGCGACAGATCACGGAGTCGAGCATTGTTTGGTATTTCAAGTTGGATGTGAAAATGAACTTCTCATTCTCACTCATAATTGATTCGTTTTTAAAATCATTACGATCCTTCTTAAGTTCAATCTCTTCAGGTCTCCAGAAGAATTCTATTTGCTTCTTGTAGAGATCAAAAAAAGTAGGGTACTTAAATTTGTCGTAACGTTGCAACCCTAGGTTGTCTCCTAGAAATAATGGTTGCTTAGTATAATCAATGTTTTTAATATTCAAAATTGAGCGTGTCATTGTAGTCCTTCCAATGAGAGGTATAGATACAATTAAGTATCGTGCTCTATTATAGTATACACCTTTTACCTATTTTGTCAAGCATTAAATACTGCAAGAACCGCCTTCGCAACCGCTTTCTTTCTCAGTTGCTCCATCACCATCAGGTGTATTTGCATAATAAAAGTTTTTAATACCATATTTATATCCATATAATTGATCTTTAATTAATGTAGATAATGGTATATTACCTTCAGGAAAATGAGAATAATTATAATATAAATTAATACTCATACTCATGTCCACAAACTTTTGTATCACCGCACCAGTATCCAGCATAGCTTTGTTACTGGTCATGTCCCACGCCAAGGTATAGTAGCTTTTACGACTGCTGTAATTAGGCACTAGCTGCTTCAAAACGCCATTCTTAGCCTTCTTATAAGAAAGTAGGCTTCTGACGGGTTCTATTCCATTCGTGCTGTTCTGGATGACGCTAGAGGACTCACAAGGCATTATAGCAGACAGGGTGGAGTGACGCAAGCCAAATTTCTTAATTCTGGCACGTAATTCTTCCCAATCCATTACATATTTGGGCTTGACAAGTTCGTCTACAGTCTTCTTGTACCAATCAATTGGTAGCAATCCCTGTGCGTATTTTGTATCCTCAAACTTAGCACACGGTCCAACGTCTTCCGCAATCCTACAGGATGCGTCTAGGAGATTCCACTGAATACGTTCCATCATTTCATGTACTAGCTTCAGGGCTTCTGGCTCACCGTATTTGACTTTATTCTTAGCCAGCCAACCAGCTAAGTTGGTCAGGCCAATACCAAGTGACCTACGATTCTTTGTAAAGTTTTCCCCCGCCTTGACAGGGTATGACTGATAATCTATAACTTCTTCTAGAGTATTGACTGCCATGTTGCAAGCATAAGCATAATCGTCATCAGACTTTAGTTCTAAAAGATTTAAAGCAGATAAAATACAGATACCAATCTCACCATCTTCGTCATTAATATCATATATAGGTTGTGTAGGATGAATGATCTCTTGACAGAGGTTGGACATGTATACAGGAATGTCCCATGACCCATGCTCATTAGCATTGTCAATGTTCATTGTATAGATACGACCTGTCTCTAATCGTTCCTTAGCAAACACTTCTGCTAGTTTACGTGCAGGAACTTTCTTCTTCATCTTGATTGATCGTGATCTCTCACACTGTTCGTATAGCTCATCAAAGTCTTCGTTGCGACCAAACGCTTCATACAAACCATGTGCCTCTGCTGGGCTAAACAAAGTTATGTCCTCATTCTTAATAAGTCTATCATAGAATAGCTTGGAGAACTGAATAGAATAGTCTAGTTTACGAACCCTGTTATCGTCTGTACCAGCGTTATTCTTCAAGACAATAATGTCTTCGATTTCATAGTGCCAGAAAGGTACATGAACAGTAGCAGAGCCACCACGAATACCGTTCTGACTTGTAGCCTTAACGGTTGATTCAAATATCTTAAGGTATGGTATAATGCCTGTATGAATTACTTCTCCGCCACGGATAGATGAATTGATAGGACGAACTCTACCAATGTTAAGACCAATGCCAGCCCTTCGTGCCGTATACTTTCCTACAGCGTGTACGCTAGAAAAGATAGATGCTAAGTCGTCTTCAACGTCTACTAGAACACAACTGGCGAACTGACGAATCTTTGTTCTAACACCAGCCATAATTGGTGTAGGTAGATTAACTTTAAAAGTAGAGAAACAATCGTAAGCAGCGATTACGTCATCAATATCATCGAAGAGAGACATGGCGATGCACATATACGCGAACTGTGGAGTTTCAAACATCTCTCCAGTAGCACGGTTCTTTACAAGGTACTTGTCTACTAATTGTTGCAGACCTGCATAAGTGAACATATAATCACGGTCATGCTGTATGTGCTTGTCTAATTCTTTTAATTCCTTCTTGGTAAACTTAGTCATTAAAGGTCTATCGTATACGCTATTCTCTACATTATTAAATATATGCTCATCTAAACTAGGTGGTAAACTATGATGCTCCCATAGTTCTTTCCTGATAGACATATTGAGCAATCTAGATGCTACGTATTGATAATTTGGATGTGATGTAGATACTAGATCATTTGATGATTTAATTAAAATGTGATGAATATCCTCAGTGCTTACTTTGTCACTAAGGGATAGATGGGCGTTCATCTCAATCTCAGATAGAGAGACGTTCTTAAGATCGCCAATCGCCCATTCTACAACTTTATGAATCTTCTCAACTGAATAAGGCTCCAGACGACCATCCCGCTTCTTAACTTGCATAATGTATATATCTTCCTTGTCTTATATTGTAATGCGTAAAATAGATAGGTATTATATTACCCGTTAATTAATCTGTCAATCATTCTTTCAGCTATCCATTTAATAATATATGGTAATAGCCAATTAATCAATAATATTACAACGATAGAACCATGTCTATCTTCTTTCATTTGCTGGGTGACATGCTTGACGCACTTGTCTACCATTGCTTTGCGTGACAGTTTACCCATTCCGTAAAACTGTGTGCCGCCTCGTAAACTCATCTCAGCCCAAGTTTCGCAATGCTGCAATACTCTGCTAGCCATTCTTCCCTTTTTTGGGTCTGATCCATATCTAGAATTTACTTCATCAGCAAGACCATCTAATAAATGCATTTCATTTTCATAATGGTCGCAACTACCATACACTGGAGAATCAGAGAATTGATCGTATGTAAATCTAATGTCTGGGAAATTCTTTAATCGTATAATGCCACCTGTTCTGTCGCTATATATTTCCTGTAGGTCTACACTCATGGTGATAAACTTTTTAACTGATAGCTGTGGCAATTCGCCTACGAACTTCAAGTGTAAATAAGTTCCATCGCCGTGTATATTACAGTTTAATGGTGAAGGACATGTGATGGTATAGTCGTTGTGTTTTAATCCTGTCTTAGAAAATACAGAAAACACCAAATCTCTGATCTCAGTTATATTCATAATTACCTCTGTACAAAAGCCCAAGCCAAAGCCTTAAACCGTAAGGATAACTCTAGGCATTCTTTAGTTGAAAGTGTATGGTTAATATTCTCAGTGACTCCGCCTAGAACTAATTTTGTAATGGCTTCGTCTAAACCGTCATACTTACCATGTAGTTCTGTACCGAAGACAGCCTTAGCAGCATCAACGAATATATCATTCATCTGCTGTAAGTCTGCATTGTCATAGCCAGCTACTCTTTGAGAAAACTCATAGGAGAAAACAGCTAACTTGGTTTTGTCATCTTCATCAGTTACCAGATTTGCGATTGGGCTAACCAGTGCGACCATTTCTGGTGATGGTGTCTCAATCTCAATTACTGGTGCGGGTGGTGGTGTAGGTATATCTAAATCGAATAGATCAAATACACTATTACCAAATACCCCATACACAATTAATAATACTGCGATTGTATTCTTTATCATATTATTCCTCTATCTTATCATTTAATAATGGGAAAACTTTATCGATTGCGACCAATGCCTTTGGGAGGCCATATTCTTCGCACTCATTGCGGAGTTGGAACCAAAGATCAACAATCTTAAGGAATTGTTCGTCTTCGTCAACTACTGGTACTTCTGGGGTTTTAACAGGCTTTTCGTCAGAAGTGACTAGGCCCAATACCCAAGATACGATAGATTCGATATTTAATACACTTGTAAGTAGGATACCAGCACCTATTACAACAGCACTGATTCTAAGAATTAATTCTACGTTCATTTAAGTCCTCATTTCTCATTGTAAAAGGTAATGTCGCCATCTTTAATAATCAAAGAGGGCGTGTCTTTGCCGATTGGTTCTTGTCCACTATGATAAGGACAAGGTGTAATGTGTCCATCTCCTTGACGAATCTTTCCTGTACCTTTGCAGATACACTTATCTGGATCGGGATGTGGACCAAGTGGTGTGTCATCTGGTTTAGGTGTAGGTTTGTTCAGTAATACTTTATTTTCTGCGTCTGTGAATGCTTTTGCTACTTTGACGCTGAATTCATCTACATTTACCGCTGAATAAGCAGGAGTTGGTACTCTACATGAGCCATCTTCACAGCAATTTGAGCATCCAGATAGCATTAAAACTGCTAATATTAGGGTAATTTGGGCTATTTTCATAATGTTCTCCATGTATACTAAAGATATCTAAAGATATCCTATTTTAATTATAGACTGTAAACCTTATTTTGACACAATAATATATAAAAAATGGGAGTCACCCCGAAGGATGACCCCCTATCTTATAATACTAACTTAGACGTTAGAAACGTCGCAGCTCATCTCTTTCATGATAATCCTACAGCCTGTAAGATCGCCACCTGTGGCAGTAACCTTAATCTGAGAATTGGCTGAGTCACGAACAACGTGGACAGAAACTGTCTCGTCGTCATGAGCAACCTGAATGAGACACTTGTTAAGAGCGAGCGGGCAAGCAATAATCTTTTCAACACCGTTGGTTAGATTAGTACTGTAAACCTTTTCTGTTGCCTTAACATCTGCAAGACGTACTACGCCCATTTCTGTAGTAGGAGCATCTTTAACTTCTACAACACCGTCATCGAATCTTACGTCACCGTAGGAGTAGATAGCCTTGGTGCCAGCTGGGGCAAACATGGCGTCAGCTACGACTGCGATATTGTCGTAAGGGAACGGTACCTGTTGACGAGCTATTGAGTACTCAAGAACTGAACCAGTTCCGACTGAGGCAACCATACCACGGTCTTTACCAGTTGAGCTACTACCTGAGAAGCAGGAAGCACCAACATTAGATACTGCTGCACCGTCAGCGACGAATACACCACCAATGTTAATACCTAACTGCGTTGACTCTGATCTTCCATACATACCCACTGCATTAATTGCAGATGATGGAGTCGCGTTTGCTTCCATGTTAGCACCAGCAAGAACAACTGAGAAGTCAGTTGAAGTTCCCTGATAGTGTGCTGCAAGCGTAGCAACTTGGGCGTATGAAGGAGCGAGTGGGTTAGCTGAACCGTTAGTGCTAGCATGTAGCTCACCAAGCACTGTACGAACAGTGTCAGTTAAAGCACCAGCACCAAGCTGAGTACGTTTCCAATAAACGTTCTGAGTTGGTCCAAGATCAGTTGAAGTCACGAAGTGTGTGTCTTCATCAGATGTGATGGTATTGCTGGCTGTTAAGCTACGACGGTCATCAACGTCAGCTTCGATAGCTGGGTCTAACTGGTCACGACCGATTGAGTTTGCTACAACATCAAGATTCCCCTGTGGGGTCTGTGTGATGCGAACATCGTCAAGGTTTGCGACTGTTAGTGCTGATGAGTCAGCTTGAACTACATTGAAGTCACTAGCTGCTGTTGTAGTTACATCATCAAGGGCCATAAGCTTGTCACCATTCTGGAGAACAAGTGATGAACCGCCTGCGAATGTTACAGTTTGATCACCAGCGGAAACAAATGTTTCACCAGCTTCAACTGCTACGTCTACAAAGTTAAGACCATTTCTGCCGTCGTTGGCGTCGATACGGTCCTGACGAATGCTCATTACACCTGCTACGATTGTACCTACGAAGGTGATATCGCCTTCTGCAAGGTTGTCAATCTTGGTGTCAAGAGCTGTTTCGGCAGCAACTGCTCGTTGCCTTTCGCTTTCGACTTCTTGGTCAGTGTGAGCTTCTGCTAGTGCAACTGCGTCAGCTTGAGC
>MDSV01055881.1_pt1 | contig 31981 bp, 33 predicted proteins | sample 810851 | NCBI WGS metagenome assembly MDSV01 (sample SAMN05326640, study PRJNA326480) | marine metagenome | isolation source: seawater | place: Atlantic Ocean: North East | collected 2012 | reverse complement strand
GAATTTAAACAATCCTATTGGGATAGCTGCTGGTTTTGATAAGAATGCAGAGGCTATATTAGGAATTAACAAACTAGGCTTTGGTTTTTTAGAAGTAGGATCAGTTACCCCGGTTAGCCAAAGAGGAAACTCCAAGCCAAGGTTATTTAGGCTTCTGGAAGATAGTGCTGTTATAAATAGAATGGGATTTAATAACTTAGGAAGTAAGCGTGTATCACAAAATATAAAAAAATTAAAAAAAAATTCTTTTGTTTTAGGTGTTAATCTTGGGGCAAATAAGGATTCATACGACTTCTCTAAGGATTATATAGCAGGAATAGGCACTTTTAAATTTGCTGCAGATTATCTGGTTATTAACATATCTTCACCTAATACACCTGGTCTTAGAGGTTTACAAGAGGAAAATTCTTATAGAAATTTAATAAATGTTATTTGTTTGGAAAAAAATAATTTGTTATTGGAAGGTATTCAATTGCCAATATTTATAAAAATTTCCCCAGATATATCTCTGGAACATTTGAAGAGAATTATCGATGCATCTCAAGAAAAAAAAATTGACGGATTAGTGATAAGCAACACTTCTACAAATAAAAATTTAAAACTTTCCAGTAAATTCAAAAATGAAATTGGTGGTATTTCTGGTTCTCCAATTTTCTCTCGATCTACAAAAGCTGTCGCTATGGCATTTAAACACTCAAATGGGGAAATACCCATTATAGGTGTTGGGGGTATAAGCTCTGGAATAGATGCTTATGAAAAAATTTGTGCTGGAGCATCAGTGATACAAATTTACACATCGCTTATTTATAGAGGTCCAAATATAGTTAATGAAATTAAAGATTTCTTATTATTTAAAATTAAAGAAGATAATTTCAAATCAATTAGTGAGGCAGTAGGAAGCAGAAACAATGATTTTTTATAGAATATTTTAGGGCTTAGTAAAATAGAGCATAATTTTTTCATATGGAATTCAGCAGAGAATTTAAAAGATTATTCTGTAATAATTATGGATCTGTGGGGAGTTGTCCATGATGGAATAAACCCATATTTGGGTGTTGTAGACGCTATGAGAAAATTAAAATCCTATAATAAGAAAATAATTTTGCTTTCTAATTCCCCTAGAAGATCTTCTGCTGTAAAAGAACAAATTGAAGGTATAGGAATTCCCAATGATGCATATGACTATATTATATCTTCCGGAGAATTAGTATTTAAATATTTAAATAAAATTTCTGAAACCTCAGGAGAAAAACTCTATTATAAAATTTCTCCGAAAGGAAAAGATTTTCTTACAGATCGTTTAATTGATAGATCAACCTCAGACATTAATAAATCAGATTATGTATTGCTCATAGGGCCAGTAAATGACGAAAATGATTTGGTTGAAGATTATATTGAGCTATTAAAATTGTGTTTAAAAAGATCATTAAAAATTGTTTGTGCTAATCCTGATCTCTCAGTAATTAAAGGGAATAAGCTCGTTCTATGTGCTGGATCAATTGCAGAAAAGTATCATGAAATTGGTGGTGAAGTTATTCTTTTGGGAAAACCTCACTATTCTGCTTATAACGAATGTTTTAAACTGTTTCCTCAGAATACCAAAAATGAGTTTATAGCAATTGGTGATAGTCCATTAACAGATATAAAGGGAGCTAATTCATCTGGCATTGATTCAGTATTTATAATGAATGGTATGCATAAGAATACAATATATAAAAATAATCAATTTGATTTGCAATTAGCTTGCAATTTATTTAAAGAAAATAATATTGATTTTCCTACCGCATTTATGGAGAAACTTATATGGTAAAAATCACTTTTTCATTAGGTAATATTCTGACTGCATTTCATAAATTCTAGAAGAAGTTCGTTCGTATTCAGGTTTATAATACGATCCCTCATACAAGTTTTCGGGTGTCTCTGAAGCTAAAAAAACAACCTTGATATTATTATCATAAAGTACATCGATTAGATTTATAAATCTTTTAACTTGATTTCTATTTTCATTATTCATAATTGGAATTGAGTCGATAAAAAATGTTTTAAATCTTTTAGAAATTGTTAAGTAATCTTTTGTTCCTAGTGGCTTGTTGCATAATTCATCAAATTTCATCATCGCTATGCCATTTGAATATTTTTCGATTTCAAGCTCTCTTTTTTGTACATTTAATCTAAGTTTTTCAGTTTTTTCGCTTCCAGATATTTTTTGAAATGTAGAATAAAATTGTTTTTTATTCACCTCATTATGAGGATGAAAATAAACTTTATTTTTTACTAATTTTTCAAGTCTATAATCTTTTTCTCCATCTATTTTAAAAATTTTACATTTTGTTTTTAAAAGCTTTATAAAAGGTAAGAATAAATCCCTATTTATTCCTCCTAGATATAGGTCATCGGGTGGTTGGTTTGATGTAGATACTACAACCAACCCTAATTCAAATAACTTCGCAAACAGCCTTTGAATAATCATAGCATCAGCTGCGTCATTAACTTGAAATTCGTCAAAACATAGAATTTTTGTTTCAGAGAAAATAGTTTTGGCAACGTAAATTATTGGGTCTCCAATTTTAGATTGCTCTCGTTGTTCTCTTATTAGTGCGTGAGTTTCTTGCATAAAAGCGTGGAAGTGAACTCTTCTAACATTCTTAATGCCAGTTGAATTAGAAAATAAATCCATTAAAACGGATTTTCCTCTTCCTACACTTCCATGTATATAAATGCCTGAAGGGACATTAGTGCGATTGATTCCAAAAATCTTGTTTATTAATTTTCTTTTTGATTTTTGAAAATCAATTACTTCTCTATAGAGTGCATCAAAAATCTTTGCTAGATTTTCTTGATCTAGATCATGCTTCCATGATCCATCATTAAGTAATTTTTTATATGACTGAAGAGGGGTTGTCATCTAACTTAATAGAGTTGATATTATTTTCTACCTTCTCTCTTGCATAAGTTTTTTTGTTTCTGCAATTGCTTTAGCTGGATTTAATCCTTTAGGGCAAGCTGAGGTGCAATTCATTATTGTATGGCACCTATATAGCCTAAAGGGATCTTCAAGGTTATCTAATCTATCTCCAGTCCTCTCATCCCTAGAGTCAGCTATCCATCTATATGCTTGCAATAGCACCGCTGGTCCAAGGTATCTGTCAGGGTTCCACCAATAGCTGGGGCAACTTGTTGAACAGCATGCACAAAGAATACACTCCCACAAACCATCTAACTTAGCTCTATCTTCTTTAGATTGCGATCTTTCTCTGGATGGATTAGTTGAATTTGATTGCAGCCATGGTTTTATTGAAGCGTATTGAGCATAAAGATTTTTCATGTCAGTAACTAGATCTTTAATTACACTCATATGAGGCAATGGATATATTTTAATATCACCCTTAACTTCATCAATAGATTTAGTACACGCAAGAGTATTAGTTCCATCAATGTTCATTGCGCAGGACCCACAAACTCCTTCTCTACAGGACCTTCTAAAAGTTAAAGTAGGGTCCACTTCATTTTTAATTTTAATTAGAGCGTCCAGAACCATCGGACCACACTCATCAAGGTTAATCTCGAAAGAGTCAACTTGTGGATTATTCTGATCGTCTGGATTCCATCTATAAACCTTGAAATTTTTATTTATATTTCCTTTTTTTTCACAGGAATATTTTTTTCCTTTTTTTATTCTTGAGTTTTTAGGTAAATTAAATTCAACCATTCCATTGCCTCTTTTTTAAATTAATATACTCTTGCTTTAGGTGCGATATATTGTATTTCATTAGTTAATGTAAAGTCGTGTACTTTGCGTTCTCCTAAACTAACTTGCCCTTTATCGTCAACCCAGCTCAGAGAATGCACCATCCAATTTTTATCATCTCTATCAGGAAAATCCTCTCTTGCGTGAGCTCCTCTACTTTCTTTTCTATTGGCAGCGCTATGAACTGTTGAAAGTGCTTGTCCCATCAAATTGTCCAATTCTAATGTTTCAACAAGGTCTGAATTCCAAATCATTGAGCGATCACTTACTGAAACATCAGACATCGGTTGAAAGGCCTTATCCATTAGAGTTTTTCCTTCTTCTAAAACTTCACCAGTTCTGAATACTGCACAATTATTTTGCATAGTTTTTTGCATTTCTAATCTAATAGATGCTGTAGATGTTGATCCTTTGGCATTCCTAAATTTATCAAATCTATCAAGGGCTTTATCTATTGAGCTTTTAGGGAGTGGCCTATGAGCAGAGTTTTTCTCTACAACCTCTGATGCTCTTTGAGCTACAGATCTTCCAAAAACTACGAGATCTAGGAGAGAGTTTGATCCTAGTCTATTAGCTCCATGAACTGAAACACAGGCAGCTTCTCCAGCAGCCATCAAGCCAGGAACAGTTTCTTTTTGATTTTTTTCAGATGGGTTTAAAACCTCACCGTGATAATTTGTTGGGATACCTCCCATATTATAGTGCACTGTGGGGAGAACTGGTATTGGTTCTTTAGTAACATCAACTCCAGAGAACACCTTAGCGCTTTCTGAAATACCGGGGAGTCTCTCTTGAAGAATATTTGGGTCAAGGTGATCTAGGTGAAGGTGTATGTGGTCTTTATTTGTCCCGACTCCTCTTCCTTCTCTAATTTCGATAGTCATTGCCCTGCTGACGACATCTCTAGAAGCTAAGTCTTTAGCGCTAGGTGCGTATCTTTCCATGAACCTTTCGCCCTCAGAATTAAGGAGGTATCCACCTTCTCCTCTAGCTCCTTCGGTAATAAGTACACCAGCTCCGTAAATACCGGACGGATGAAATTGTACAAATTCCATATCCTGAAGAGGAAGGCCAGCTCTTAAAACCATAGCATTACCATCGCCTGTGCATGTGTGAGCAGAAGTGCAACTAAAATATGCCCTTCCGTAACCTCCAGTGGCTAAAACCACTAATTGAGCACGAAATATATGCATTGTTCCGTCATCAAGATTCCAGGCAATTATTCCAACACATCTCCCTTCGTCATCCATTAAAAGATCAAGAGCAAAGTATTCAATAAAAAACTCAGCATTTCTTTTTAAACTCTGCTGATACAATGTATGAAGCATTGCATGACCAGTTCTGTCTGCAGCCGCGCATGTTCTTTGAGCGGTTCCTTCACCAAAGTTTGTAGTCATACCTCCAAAAGCTCTTTGATAAATTTTTCCATCTTCTGTTCTCGAGAATGGAACGCCATAATGTTCTAATTCTACTATAGCTTCGGGCCCTTCTTTGCACATATACTCTATAGCATCTTGGTCTCCCAACCAATCAGAGCCTTTAACAGTATCATACATATGCCAACGCCAATCGTCAGGACCCATGTTTCCTAAGGCGGCGGATACACCTCCTTGAGCAGCAACAGTATGAGACCGAGTAGGAAAAACTTTAGAAATACAAGCAGTTTTCAAACCACTCTCAGCCATTCCAACTACCGATCTTAAGCCTGCTCCGCCCGCTCCGACAACTACCACATCGTAGAAATGCTCTGTATATTGATATGCATTGCTCATAAAGTTATTTACCTCCGAAAGTAACTAATAGTATTGAAAGGCAACATGTAAGACCAATCAATATACATGAAAAATTTATAAACATTATTGTTGTAAGTTTAATTATTTCTGTATGAATATAATCCTCAGATATTACTTGAAGACCGAGTTTTAAATGATATAAAGAAACAGTTACTACAAGCAATGAAAGTCCTGTAATAAATGGATTTTTTAACCAATTATAAGCTTCTATATAATCAGCACCAGTAAGCAGAATGAGGGAAATTATAAACCAAATAAAAAGAAAAGTCAGAGCAATTGCTGTTACTCTTTGGCGCCACCAATGATCAGTTCCGTGCTTTGCTGAACCCAAGTTTTTTGAATTTTTTGCAATATTACTCATAACTTCCCTTAACCCAATAAGCCAAAACCCATATAATAAAAGTTACCACAAAAGTAAGTATTACAACCGCCCACCCGCTCTTTTTGCTTGTATTCAAATCTAATCCAACTCCTGCATCCCAAAATAGATGTCGAACCCCATTAAGAAAATGAAAAATTAGCGACGTTGTAAAACCAATTAGAAGTATTTTTCCTATGATGCTATCAAAGAACCATTGAGCTGTTTTGAATGAAGAAGGACCAGCTGCAATTGAAAAGAACCAATAAGATATCAGCAAAGTTCCAATTCCTAGGCCAACTCCCGTCGCACGATGCAAAATAGATAAAACCATCGTTATTTGCCATCTGTATATAGAAAGGTGAGGAGAAAGTGGCCTAGTTTTTTGCATAATCTTCTGGGTCCTGTTAGCGAAGAATTCCTATTCAAGTTCAGAGTTTGAAATTTATCTCATTAGAAATTACCATAGGACAATATATATATAGTAATAGAAAAATATCTAGGTATTTGCAGTAAATTTGATTTTATTAATGAAAAAATAGAACATTTTAAGAACTTTTCATTATATTTGTAACTATCATCTAGGAGATTGACTGAAAAATGACTGTATTAACAATTTCTTCCTACGTTACCATGGGTTATGTTGGAAATAGGTCCATAACACATGCCCTAGAAGGAGTTGGTGTTGAAGTAATTGCGATGCCGACAGTTATTTTTTCAAATCATCCTGGCAATCCATCGTATAGTGGGTTTGCTGTGAATGCGATGGAATTAGAAGATTTTTTCAAGGAAATAAATAAAGCTCAGCTAAATAGTAAAATCAGAACCATTTTAACGGGTTACTTTAGCGATAAAAAACAGGTTAATATTGTCTCTAGTGCCATTAAAAAAATTAAATCGAATTTAAGTATAGTTTATATATGTGATCCTATAATTGGTAATGAAAGAGGTATTTTTATTGATAAAGATACTGCAATATCAATACAAAAATGTTTGCTGCCTCTTGCGGATATTATTACGCCTAATCAATTTGAAATGGAGTTCCTCTCAGGAATAAAAATAAATAGTATTGATCATATAATTAAGGCTTCAAGAATAATTTTGAATATGGGAGCAAAGGCAATAGTTTTGACGTCATGTTATATTGATGGTAAAAATATAATTATTTATTGTCAGGATAAAAGTGGCGCTTGGATGTTTACCCTTCCTTTCATAGATCGAAGCACTAATGGAGCAGGTGACCTATTTAGTGCCTTGTTAACTTATTACTTTAATTATAAAAAAAATAATCTCAGAGAGAGTGTTCTCCTTGCAGCAAAAGTATGTTGGTTGATTATTAAAAATTCAAAAAACAATAGTGAAATTCAGGTTGTTAAATATTTTAAAAAATATTTAAATCAAAATTTGGAAATAACTTGCGAAAAAGTATTATAATTTCTTGCTAATTAGCCCTCTATTTATAATAGACTCTGCAATTTGAACTGCGTTTAATGCAGCTCCCTTTCGCAAATTATCAGAGACAACCCATAAATTAAGCCCGTTCTCTAAAGTTGAGTCTTCTCTAATTCTTGAAACATATGTGGCATAATCTCCAACACAATCTATGGGAGTAGTATAACCTCCGTCTTCGGTTCTATCTTCCACCATTATTCCTGGAGATTCTCTAAGAATATCCCGGGCTTTTTTTTCTGAAATAGGTTTTTTAAATTCAATATTAACTGCTTCTGCATGTCCAACAAAAGTTGGAACTCTTACACATGTAGCAGTTAATTTTATTTTAAGGTCAAGAATTTTTTTTGTTTCTACTACAATTTTCCATTCTTCTTTAGTAGACCTATCATCTAGAAAAATATCTATATGGGGGATAACATTAAAAGCAATTTGTTTTGTGAAGGATTCGTTTTTAATAGGGTCATTTACAAAAATTGATTTTGTTTGACTAAATAATTCATCCATAGCTTTTTGACCAGCTCCAGATGTTGACTGGTAAGTAGATACAACCACTCTTGTTATTTCTGCTTCGTCATGCAGTGGTTTTAATGCCACTACTAATTGAGAAGTAGAGCAATTAGGATTAGCAATAATTTTTTTTCCATTTAAATTATCTAAAACATTTGCATTAACCTCTGGCACAATCAAAGGAACTTCTGGATTCATTCTCCATGCAGATGAATTGTCTATCACAAAGCAATTCTTATTAGCAGCTATCGGAGCTATTTTTTTAGCTATTTCACTACCTGCAGAAAGTAAAACAAAATCTACTGAGCTAAAGTCAAATTTTTCAAGAGCAATAACTGAATATTTCTTTTCTCCAAAAAAAAATTCTTTCCCAACAGATTTTTCTGATGCAAGTGGGTATAAATTTTTTACAGGAAATTCTCTTTCAGATAGAATATTTGATATTTCTCTTCCAACCGCACCTGTTGCTCCAACTATAGCTACATTGAATTCCATTGTGACCTCAATTAAATCAGTTTGTTTAGTTCATTTAAAATTTCTACTGTCATTTTAGATGTTGAAACTTCATGGCATCCTTCATGCATTATATCTTTAGTTCTAAAGCCATTTGTTAAAGTATTTGATACAGCTGTTTCAATCATTTGTTGTTCTTTTGATAGGTTAAATGAATATTTTAACATCATTGCTAAACTCAGAATTTGGGCTATGGGGTTGGCTACCCCTTGTCCCGCTATATCGGGCGCACTTCCATGTATTGGCTCATATAGCGCATATTGAACGCCAGAGTTTAATTTTTCTCCTAGTGATGCTGAAGGAAGCATCCCTATTGATCCAGTGAGCATCGAAGCTTGATCTGAAAGCATATCCCCAAAAAGATTATCAGTTACAATTACATCAAACTGTTTAGGATTTCTAATCAATTCCATTGAACATGCGTCTGCATACATATGAGTTAAATCAATATTTTTAAATAATTTTTTGTGAACATTTGCGACTGTTTCTCGCCAGAGAACCCCAGTCTCCATAACATTAGCTTTTTCTGTAGAACAAACTCGGTTATTTCTTTTTTGGGATAATTCAAAAGCTACTTTTGCGACTCTTTCTATTTCATTTGATGTATATCTTTGAGTGTCAATTGCAACTTTGCTCCCATCTTCTAGAGTTTCAATTTTTTTTGGTGTTCCAAAATATACTCCACTAGTTAACTCTCTGATAATAAGTATATCAAGTCCAGTTATGAATTCCGGCTTTAATGGAGAAGATTGAATTAGTGCAGGAAAGATATTAGCAGGTCTTAAGTTTGCAAAAAGATCAAGTTCTTTTCGTAAAATCAATAAACCATTCTCTGGGCGTTTAGACCTTTCAACATCATTCCATTTTGGACCGCCTACTGACCCAAAAAGTATTGCGTCAGATTTTTTTGCATTGTCTAAAGTTTTTTTTGTTAGGGGCTCATTATGCAGGTCATATGATGCTCCGCCTACTAAATCTTCAATGATATTAAATTGAATTTTTAATTTAGAATTAAGCCATTCGAGGATTTTAATAGCTTCATTTACGCATTCAGGACCAATACCATCTCCAGGTAAAACTAGGATATTTTTGTCAGAAAACATATAAAAAAATTAAATCCAAGGCTTGCTAATTGATAGATCATTTTCAAACTGTGAGATTTTTTCTTCGCTTTCCAGAGTTATGCCTATTTCATCTAAGCCATTAAGTAAATTATGTCTTCTATGATCATCGATATCAAAAGTTATAGTAGATGAGTCTTCTCTGGTTATTTCTTTTTTGAATAAATCAACAATCAATTTACGATTATTTTCTGCATCTTGCATTAGAAGGTCCACATCATCTTTGTTCATCGGTATACACAAAATACCATTTTTGAAAGCATTATTAAAAAAGATATCTGCAAAGCTTGTTGATATTATGCATTTGATGCCGAAATCTAAAAGCGCCCAAGGAGCATGTTCTCTACTTGAGCCGCAACCAAAATTATCCCCAGCAACAATAATTTTAGAGTTTTTATAATCACTTCTATTTAATATAAAGTCATTATTTTCTGAGCCATCTTCATTATATCTCATTCTGTAAAAAGCAATTTTTCCTAAACCAGTTCTATTAACAGTCTTTAAAAATCTTCCTGGAAATATCATGTCGGTATCTATATTTGGAAGAGGCATTGGGGCCGCAACTTCATTGATTTTTGTAAATTTATCCATGGTTAAGCTCTTTTAAAAAATTAAAATGTTCTAATATCTGTTAATTTACCAGTGATAGAGGCTGCTGCTGCCATCGCAGGGCTTACTAAGTGAGTTCTTGCATTATCACCTTGACGTCCTTCAAAATTTCTATTTGAGGTTGATGCGCATCTTTCTTGAGGGTCAACTTTATCTGGATTCATTCCTATGCACATAGAACAGCCAGGCTCCCTCCATTCCCATCCTGCCGAAATAAAAACTTTATCCAGACCTTCCTGTTCAGCTTGTTGCTTAACTAATCCAGAGCCAGGAACAACTATTGCCTTAATGCCTTCATAAATTTTCTTATCGCCTATTACATTGGCTGCATTTCTAAGGTCCTCTATTCTTGCATTGGTACAAGATCCAATAAAAACTTTGTTTATTTCAATATCTGTCATTTTCATTCCAGGAGTTAATCCCATGTACTTTATAGCTCTTTCCATAGCTTCTTTTTTTGCCTGATTAGCTTCTTCTTTGGGGTCAGGCACTAATTGATCTATTGCAATAACATCTTCTGGGCTTGTGCCCCAAGTAACTTGAGGGGCGATTTTATCTGCATAAATTACTCTTTCTTTATCATATGTAGCACCGGCGTCTGATGGAAGTGTGTGCCAATAATTTATAGCTTTTTCCCAATTGTCAGATTTAGGAGACATAGGTCTACCTTTGACATATTCAAATGTTTTTTCGTCAGGTGCTATTAGCCCCGCTCGAGCACCTGCTTCAATTGTCATGTTGCATACTGTCATTCTCCCCTCCATGGAGAGTCCTTTTATTGCATTACCTGTGTATTCAATTACATGACCGGTGCCCCCAGCAGTTCCAATCTCTCCAATTATAGAGAGAATTAAATCTTTTGGCTCTACTCCTGGAGAAAGGTCGCCCATAATATTTATTCTCATATTTTGAGGTCTTTTCATTGGTAGTGTTTGTGTAGCTAAAACATGTTCAACTTCAGATGTGCCAATTCCAAAAGCAAGAGCTCCAAATGCACCATGAGTTGCTGTATGAGAATCTCCGCATACAACTGTCATTCCTGGTTGAGTTAAACCTTGTTCAGGTCCAATTATATGAACAATACCCTGTCGAATATCTTCAATAGGGATATATGGAACATTAAATACCTTTGCATTTTTTTTGAGGGTTTCTAGTTGAATCCTAGATTCTTCATCTTCAATTAATTCAAGCCTGTCTGAAGTCGTAGGGACATTATGATCTGGTACAGCAATAGTTCTTTTGGTCTGTCTGACCTCTCTGTTTGATAATCTTAAACCTTCAAACGCTTGAGGGCTTGTGACTTCATGCGTTAGATGTCTGTCTATATAAATTAGACATGTTCCGTCCTCTCTTCTATCAACAATATGGGCATCCCAGATTTTATCAAATAAAGTTTTTTTCGTCATCTTAATTATCTTTGTCCTTAACCTTTGCTGTTTTTTTATTTTTAGTATCAATTTTTTCAGCTATTCTAGCTTTCTTTCCTGTTCGTCCTCTCAAGTAATATAATTTGGACCTCCTAACCGCTCCCCTCCTAACCACTTCAATTGATGCAGTTTTTGGTGAATAGAGAGGAAATACCCTTTCAACTCCTTCACCATATGATATTTTTCGTATGGTGAATGATGAGTTTATACCCCTATTTTTTTTTGCTATACAAACACCTTCAAACGCTTGAAGCCTTTCGCGTTGACCTTCGACAACCTTCACTTGAACTTTAATAGTGTCTCCTGGGTTAAAATCAGGTAAAGATTTCTCTTTAGTTAGGTTTTTAATGTTTTCGTTCTCAATTTCTTCAATAATATTCATTTTTAATGCCCTTTTTTTCAATATATTCTTTCCACAAGTCCGGTCTACGTTTTTTTGTTATTTTTTTAGACTGTTTTAATCTCCATTCTTTAATTTCTGCATGTTTTCCAGATAACAGGATTGATGGCACCTCTTTGCCCTCCCAAATTTTAGGTCGGGTATAATGAGGGTATTCCAATAAATTATCTTCAAAGCTCTCTTCTTTAAGACTCTCTTTTTTGCCCAAAACCCCCGGCAATAGCCTCACAACGGTATCAATTAAAATTAAAGCTGCTTGATCCCCGCCAGAAGTGATAAAATCACCAAGGCTAATTTCTTCTATATTCCTTGTTAATAGCAACCTTTCATCAACGCCCTCATACCGACCACATATAATACTGATTACATCTGAGTTTAACAAATCTTTTGCGATTTTTTGACTAAATCTTTTGCCTTTTGGTGATAAGTTCAAAATTTTATGAGTTTTTTCGTTTGGAATACGAGAATTTACAAAATCAATTGCAGAAGCAAGAATATCAGGTCTTAAAATCATTCCGGCTCCTCCTCCAAAAGGCGAGTCATCAACTGAGGAATGAACATCAGTTGCGAAGTTCCTTATATTTATAGTGTTCAAGGCCCAGATGCCTTTCTTAAGGGCTTTACCAACTAATGAAACACCAGTAGAACCAGGAAATAATTCTGGAAATAGAGTAAGTGCATTAAACTCAAGAAGTAATTTTGAATTTAATTTAGAAGGGCTATTTTGCAAATCCATTAATTACCTCTCTAATTTTCTGGCAAGGAAACTATAATTTTGTTTCCAATTTCTACATGGGGAAAAAAAGATTTTGAGAATGGGAGCATAATTATTTCCAATGATTTATCTTTTTTTATTTCAATAATATTTCCAGCGCCAAAATCAAATACATTATTTATAATTCCGATATAATTGCCTTCTTCATCTTCAACTCTAAGCTTTATTAGATCGTTATAGTAAAATTCATTATCTTGGGTAGGTCCTAATTCCTTTTTGCTTATATAAAGATTTTTGCCAATAAGCTTTTCTGCATCTTCTTTATTTAAAATCATTTGCAATTTCAATATTAATATATTTTTTTTTATAGACCTTGCTTTTTCTAGTTTAAATATTTCTTTGCCTTTTTTATCAAGCAATTGATTAAAGCTACAGATTGATTTTGGTTCAGATAAATAACATAGAAACTTTAGCTCTCCTTTAATGCCATGAGTAGAAGTTATTTTCCCTATATTTATTAATGAATAGCTCACATAAAAACCAAGATAATTTAATCTATTCTTCTTCTTTTAACTTTGATGAATCATCTTCATTTTTAGCCTCTACTTTATTATCTGTTTCAGCTGCTGCCTTATTATTATCGTTTTCGGTTTTAGCCTCTACTTTATTATCTGTTTCAGTTGCTGCCTTATTATTATCGTTTTCGGTGTCTATTGTTTCATTGGCTTTTTCCTCTTTATTGTTCTGCTTCTCAGCGATTTTTGCAGCTCTTTCCTGGGCTTTAGCTTTAGGTTTAGCCTTGATTGGGTTATTTTTTTGTTTTGGCATTTCAGTTATATTTGCCATTCCTAAAAATCTGGAGACCCTATCAGTAGGTTTTGCTCCTTTACTAATCCAATATTTTATTCTGTCTTCTTTTAGTTGGACTCTTTTTGGGTCATCTTTATTTAATAGTGGGTTATAGGTGCCTAAGCGCTCTATAAAACGACCATCTCTTGGGCTTCTAGTGTCTGCAACTACTATTCTATAATGAGGCCTTTTTTTTGTTCCGCCTCTAGACAATCTAATTTTTGTTGACAATTTTTATATCCTTTTTTTATTAGTGTTTAAATAAGTTTTGATTTGGCATAATGTTATTTAGCATCTCTGGCGATAAATTCTTGCCTTTCTTTCCTAATTTTTTCATCTTTTTCATAACTAAACTCATTTGCTTAAACTGTTTGAGAACTCTATTTACATCTTGAATTTCTACTCCAGCTCCAGCTGCAATTCTTCTTTTTCTAGACGCATTTAGTAATTTTACATGTATCCTTTCTTTAGGAGTCATAGAATTTATAATTGCTTCTTGGCGGACTAAGAACTTTTCATTTAGATTTGAGTCAGCCATTTGCTTTTTTGCTTTAGATATACCTGGCAGCATAGTCATTAAACCGCTCATTCCGCCCATTTTTCTCATTTGTTTGAGTTGGTCTCTTAGGTCATTAAGGTCAAACTGTCCTTTAAGAAGTTTTTTCTCTAACTTTTGTGCTTCATCTTCATCTATAGTTTCTTTAGCCTTTTCTACTAGACTAACTACATCACCCATACCAAGTATTCTTGACACTACTCTTTCCGGATGGAAATCTTCTATATCCTCAATTTTTTCACCTGTACCTATAATTTTAATAGGGCATCCAGTCACTGCTCTCATGCTGAGTGCGGCGCCCCCTCTGGCGTCGCCATCAACTCTAGTAAGAGCTATACCGGTAATTTTGATTCTTTGGCTAAAAGATTTAGCTACATTGACTGCATCCTGGCCAGTAAGTGAATCAGCGACCAGTAGTGTTTCAATGGGGTTAATGTTTTCATGAATTTGAGCTATTTCTGTCATTAAATTTTCATCTATACTCATTCTTCCAGCTGAGTCTAGAATCACTATATCTGAGCCCTGAAGAGTACCAGCTTGAATACTTCTTTTGGCAATATCTAGGGGAAGTTGCCCTTCGATTATTGGCAAAGATGATATTCCCGCTTGGTCTGCTAAGACCTTAAGTTGTTCTTGAGCGGCAGGTCTGTATATGTCTAGAGATGCAACCAAAACACTTTTGTTATGTTTTTCTTTGAATCTAGAAGCAATTTTTATAGCAGTAGTAGTTTTTCCAGAGCCTTGAAGGCCTGTCATTAGTATTACTGCAGGAGGGTTACATTTTAGATTAATTTCTTCATGATCTTTGCCTAACACTTCAACAAGGTGGTCATTAACTATTTTAATTACCATTTGACCAGGGGTAATGCTTCTCAGGACTTCTTGGCCTATTGCTTTCTTCTCAATTTCCGATACTAAACTTTTCACAACAGGGAGCGCTACATCAGCTTCTAGTAGAGCAACCCTGACTTCTCTCAAAGCATTTTTTACGTCTGCTTCTTTAAGCATCCCTCGTTTTTTTAAATTAGCAAAAATATCGCCAAATTTATCTTGTAAGGATTGGAACATTGTTAATTAGCCTTAAAAACATCTATAAACAAAAAACCACCAGTGCACGAAACTCGTGGGCTGGTGTCTGCTATGCAGCAGTTTTAATAAAAATTTTAAATTATAATAAGAGATTAAGTTGCTTAAATGTGATAGTCAAGGCAGAATTATTTAGTTTAGTTCTTTTCTATATTTATGGTGTAAATGAGAGTTAATTCGAAGATGAAATTTATAAAAATGCATGGATTGGGTAATGATTTTATAGTTATCGATCAACTAGAACAAACCTTCAAAATTCATCAAAACACAATCAAGAGTTTTTGCGATCGAAGGAGGGGCATTGGATGTGATCAAGTGCTATTAATTCTTCCATCTAATTCGGAGGATGCTCAAATGAGAATTTTTAACTCGGATGGCACAGAGGCAGAAGCATGCGGAAATGGAGCAAGGTGTGTTGTACGTTATCTTGCAGAAAAATTAAATAAAAAAGAAATTAAAATTGAGTCTAGCAACAGAGTTTTATTTGGTAATTTGACATCTAACAAGTTGGTTTCATTGAATATGGGTAAGGCTAATTTTTCATGGGAAAATATTCCTTTATCAAAACGAATGGACACATTAAATTTAAATTTAGACTTTAAAGATAGTTTAGGAAACATTATTCATAGCCCAGTATGTGTCAATGTGGGGAATCCTCATGTTGTTTTTTTTGTTGAAGATTTGAACTTAATTAATCTGAGAGAATTAGGGCCAGAAATTGAAAATCATTCTTTCTTTCCTGAAAAGGTAAATGCAAACATTGCTTCCATCGTTAACAGGTCATTAATACACTTAAAAGTATGGGAAAGAGGGGCGGGTTTAACAAAAGCTTGTGGAACCGGAGCATGTGCAACTGCAGTAGCTGCAATTCAAAAAAACTTCTGTGATAACGAAGTTGATGTTAGTCTCCCTGGTGGTATATTAAAAATTCAATTAAATGGTAAAATGGATATTATTATGACTGGTTCAGCTGAATATTCTTTTTCAGGAGAGATTCATTTTGATTAACCAAAAGCAAGAGAAAAAAAATAACATTGAGGTATTAACCTTTGGTTGTAGGTTGAACTCTTATGAATCTGAAGTTATTAAGAATAATAACTCTGTTAACAAAAGAACTGTAATTTTTAATACTTGTGCCGTTACAAAAGAGGCTGAGAGACAGGCTAGACAGGCAGTTAGGAAACATAAAAAGCAAGAGCCTGACACAAGGGTGGTAGTTACAGGATGTTCAGCACAGATAAACCCAAGGTATTGGGCAGACATGCCAGAGGTTTCTGCGGTTGTTGGTAATAGCGAAAAATTAAAAAAAAACATATTTAGGGAAGATCAGCCATCTTTTCAAGTTAACGATATAATGCAGGTTCAAGAGGCCTCTAGTCATATGCTTCATGCGTTTAATGAAAGGGCAAGAGCCTTTATTGAAATTCAAAATGGTTGTAACCATAGGTGTTCATTTTGCATTATTCCTTATGCCAGGGGTAATTCTAGAAGTATTGAGCCTTTGGAATTAATTAGAAATATTAAGATTCTAGTTTCTGAAGGCTTTCAAGAAATAGTTTTAACAGGTGTTGATATTGGTGATTACGGAAAGGATTTTAAAAATAAAATTAAATTTACTGATATTGTAAAAAAAATTTTAGAAGAAGTGCCTGATCTTTGTAGATTGAGATTATCTTCAATAGACCCCAAAGAAATAGATTTAGACCTTGTCCGTCTGATATCAAGTGAGCATAGAATCATGCCTTACATTCATTTGAGTGCTCAGTCTGGGGATGATAATATTTTAAGAAAAATGAGGAGAAGGCACAGAAGAAGAGATATCATCGAAATTTGTAATGAGCTAAAAAAAGCCCGTAATGATATAGTTTTTGGAGCTGATTTAATCGCAGGGTTTCCTGAAGAGGATAAAAAAATGTTTGAGAATACTATAAACCTTATTGATGATTGTGATTTAACTTTTCTTCATGTTTTTCCATATTCAGAGAGGGAGGGCACTGCGGCTGCTAATTACATTCAACTTCCTGTTAGTGAGAGAAAAAAACGGGCAAGACTTTTAAGGAAATACGGTTTTTTTGCAAGAGAGAGAAAATTCAATTCTTTTATTGGTAAAAGGGTAGAAGTTTTGATAGAAAGCAATAACACTGGCTATACCCAGCACTTTATACCTATAAAGTTTGATGATGAATTGAGAGTTGGCTCTATCAAAAATTTACAGGTGGTGTCTTCAAGTCAATTCAATTTAAACGGGGTGCTAATTTGAGTAAAGATAAATCAAATTCTAGTTTACTATTTAGGCTAAGCGAAGGTTTGTCAAAATCAGCAAAGAGTTTTGATTTTAATTTACCCAAAATATTTAAGGGTTCAACTGTAAGTCATGGTTTTTTGGAAGAGCTAGAGGACATACTCATAGCATCAGATTTTGGTGTTTCTTTTTCAGAAAAAATTATTTTATCATTGTCTAAAAAAAAATTTGATAACTCCAACGCTCTAGAAATTAAAAAATTTTTAGCAAATGAAATTCAATTAATTTTAGAAAAAAGATCACTTCCACTGCTTATAAATAATAATAAACCCCATGTAATTCTTATTGTGGGTGTTAATGGGGTTGGAAAGACAACGACTATTGGAAAACTTGCTTATAAATTTGAAAGGCAAGGCAAGAGTGTTTTAATTGCAGCAGGCGATACATTTAGAGCAGCAGCTATTGATCAATTAAAAGTATGGAATGATAGAGCAAACGCGTCATTAATTACAAGTTCAATGGGTAGTGATTCTGCCGCATTATCCTACGAAGCACTTCAAAGAGCAAGAGAAGAGAAGAAAGATATTCTGATAATTGATACAGCAGGTAGATTGCAAAATAAAATTGATCTAATGAGTCAGTTAGAGAAAATACCCAGAGTTTTAAAAAAAATAGATGAAGACTGTCCTCATTCTGTTTTGCTAGTGTTAGATGCTTCAACAGGGCAAAATGCTATAAATCAAGTTGAATTATTCAATAAGAGCTGCGGGCTAACAGGCTTAATTATGACTAAGTTAGACGGTTCAGCTAAAGGAGGTGTATTAGTTTCTATCGCTGATAAGTTTGATATACCATTCAACGCTATTGGTGTAGGGGAAGGAATAGAAGACCTTCAAGATTTTGATCCACAAAATTATTCGAAAGCATTATTAGGTTTAATATGAATAAAAATAAATCATTCACAAGTCAGTTGGTTAAATTAGCAATAGAAATAGGACCATTGGTGCTCTTTTTTATTGCCAATTCTAGAGCAGGAATTTTTGTGGCAACAGGTGTTTTTATGGTTGCTATTATAATATCATGTTGCTGCTCTTATTTACTTGAAAAAAAAATACCTATCTTGGCTTTAGTCACTGCTGTAGTAGTTATTATATTTGGTGGTTTAACTCTTTTATTAAATGATGCCCTGTTTATAAAAATTAAGCCGACTATTGTAAACTTATTGTTTGCCTTTGCTCTTTTCACCGGGCTCGCATTTAAACGTTTATTTTTAAAAATAGTTTTTTCTAGTGCATTTGATATAGAAGATGAAGGCTGGAGGGTTTTAACATATAGGTGGGGGTTCTTTTTCATTTTTTTAGCAATATTAAATGAAATTGTCTGGAGAAGTGTTACAACTGATATGTGGGTGAACTTCAAAGTTTTTGCAGTTATGCCAATAACAATAATTTTTTCTTTATTTCAACTATCTGTGGTGAATAAGTACAAAAAAAATGATTGAAATTATCTGAAGTTTTAAGGGTTAGAATATGGGGCAAATAAAATTTTACTTCTAACTTCATTAAAGTGGTTAAGCGCCCATTTAACACTTGGAAAAGCAATATCTTGCCATGGAATGGTTTCCCAAGAAAAAAATCTAGCCTCTTCAGTTTCTTCTCCAGGATCTAGGCTATCTGATTCAACATTTGCTTTGTAAATTATTTGTATCTGGCTGATGTGTTTGAGACTATAAACAGCAAGTAGAGCTGTAATTTTTGGTTTAGCACCTGATTCTTCAAATATTTCCCTTAAAGCCCCTTCTTCGGTTGTTTCGTTTTCTTCTAAATACCCTGCTGGAATTGTCCAAAAACCTTTCTGAGGTTCTATTGCTCTTTTACATAATAGTATTTTTTTTTTATAAGATATTACAGCGCCAACTATAATTTTAGGATTTATATAGTGAATATAATCACATTTATTGCAAATCAATCTCTCTCTGTTATCACCTGCTGGAATTTCAACGCGATTGAAGGATGGTATATTTATATCTTTACTAATTATTTTACCTTATTAATTAAAGGTCATTTCGTAGAAAAAGTATAAATTTATACGCTTATATCAAGTTGTTCGCCAACCTGAGATTCACTATCTGGATCAACTTCTTCTTCTCTGGGATTTTGTTCTTTAGCTTTTACTGCTTTGTCTTCTTCTAAAATTATATCGCCAGAGTTTGCTCCACCATCATCTGTTTCTTCTGTTTCTTTGACAGGTCTACTAGACTGTTGGTCTTGCACTCTCCTTGCAGGAACCTCAGATGGAGTTGGTCCAGTTACGTAAGGAAGAGTAGATCCTACACCTGCTAAACCAATTTGAGCCATATTTCCAACCTTTCGTTAATCTAAAATTAACTATTTGAATCAGGTTTGTCAATATTATCAAAATTTATTTGATTCCGTATAAATAAATGAGGATTTTAATAGGAAAATATAGTTAACGAAGAAAGGTATTAGTTAATGCTTATTTATTGTTTATTAGAATTTTTTAATTTTTCTATCATTTTTTTTGCATTTTGAGCTTTTTCAGTTTCTCCCAGAACCTTATATGATTTTGCAAGCATCTCCCATCCCTGAATATTGTTGGGATTGTTTTTAAGTTTTTCAGCAAGATTTTCAACCATACCCCTTATCATTTCATTTCTATCACCAGGCGACATTTCTGAAGCAGCATCTATATCATTTTGCGAAGGACCTGGCTGCTTGGTATTATTTTCAGAATCTATATTATTTTTTTGTTCTATTCCTAAGGCAGAAGCTGTTTCTTGTAATTTTTTTTGAAGTAAGGGGTACCATGGGGTTTCAGGGGATGTATCTTTTGCAAGTTGAAGCCACTCTTTAAAAGCAATTTGAAGGTTACCCTTTTGAGCCTTTGCAAGGGAAAGGTAATACCTACTAGCTGGATTGTTTTTATTTTGTTCTATTGCCTTTGTAAAATTACTAATTGCTTCATCAGTAACTTTTCCTTGATTTTTAAATACAATAGCCTCTCCAATAAATGAATAAATTTCTTTATTATTGGGGCGTAAACTGCTTGCCTCTTTGAAAGCAATAATTGCCTTATCTGGGCTTTGTGTAACTAAGTATGAACGTCCCAATAAAATCCAACCATCTACATCAGTTTTATTTCCTTCCAAGCGTTTTTTTAAACTATTGATGGAGTCTTCTATGCTTGGTGAAGACATAGAGCTTGCTAAAGAAGAGTTAGATTTAATTGTTTTTTTAACAAAAGGAGAATTTGGTAAAGAAGGATTGCCAAGCAAATAATATATATTCATTGATAGCAAGGGGACCAAAAGCGCTAAAAGAGTGATTGAAACTAATTTAATTTTTAATTTTTGAGAAGAATTATTTTGACTTTTATTAACTTTATTACGACTTTCTATAGAAAGAATTCTTCTTGATATCTCATTTTTTGCAGATTCGTATTCAGCTTGAGATAGGACCCCTCTCTCAATATCTTTTTCTATTTCATCAAGTTGATCTTTATAAATGTTTAAATCATATTCAAACTCTGCATTAGACCCGTTAGATTTGACAGTAAAGATTAATGGAAAAATTAGACTAAAAACTGTTAAAATTGCCACTATACTGATTATGAACCAAATAAACATTTTAACTTTTATTCTTTTCTTTTTAATATATATGCAATTTTTTCTTTCTCCTCTTTATTTAGAGGTTTTGTTTCAGAGCTATTTCTTTTTAAAATAAATCTAAAACCTCCAATTATTGCAATAAAGAGTACTAAAAATGGCAAAATCCAAAGAGCAGCAGTAGAGAAATTAAAAGGTGGATTGAGAAGAATCCAATCACCGTATCTAGCGACCAAGTATTTTTTAATTTCTTTGTCTGAATAGCCTTCTGATATGAGGCCTTTGATTATTGATCTAAGTTGTTTTGCTAAACCTGCATTTGAATCCTCTATTGATTGATTTTGACAAACCAAACAACGTATTTCTTTGAAAATATTTTGGGCTCGCGGGCTATTAATTTCATTGGCATTAGCTAATACAGTTGGGAAGGTAATAGATAAGGCAATAAAAGTAATAATTATTTTTTTGATTATTTTGACACGCATTCTCTTAGCTTCTTGCCATTAAGTCTTGGAATAATTTCGTTAGTTAAAATATCTTTTGTCATCACACTTATATGTTTATACTGAACACAACCATTTCCATCAATAACAAATGTTTCCGGAACGCCATAAACTCCAAAATCTATGCTTACTAATCCATTGAAATCAGAACCAATTTTTTTATAGGGGTTTCCGTATACTTCTAGCCATCTTTTTGCATTAATTTGGTTATCTTTATGATTAATTCCATAAATAGTTATACCAAGATTTTTTGATAGCTCCATAAACAAAGGGTGTTCAATCCTGCATGGCCCACACCAAGAGGCAAAAATATTTACAACAACCGGCTTTCCAATTTTTAAATCCTGCGTTTTAAGTCCATTTGGTTTTCCATCTATCGTAGGCAAATGAAAATCTGGAATTATTTTTCCTATTAGAGCGGAAGGTATTTCTCTTGGATTAAGAAAAAGACCTGTCGCAAGAAAAATTGCAAGCAACACAAATGTAACTATAGGAACGATGAAAATTAAATACTTTTTCAAGAGTATTGTTCCTTATTTTTTTTAAGAAGCTTGTTTTTTTTTGGCGCTCCTATTCTGTACTTTCTATCTGACAAGGATACAAACCCTCCCAATGCCATAAGAACACAACCTATCCACAGACAGTTTATCATTGGTTTGTAGTATAACCTGGTTGCAAAACTATTATTTTGATTCTCTTCCCCCAGAACGGCATAAAGGTCACCAAGGTTTCTTGGCTTTATTGCTGCCTCTGTTGTTATCATCTCAGGTTTAGAAAAAGAACGATTTTCTGGAGCCATTTCAAAAATTAATTCATTACCCTTAAATACTTCAAATCTTCCTCTAATTGCATCATAGTTTGGACCCTTATAGAGTTCTGTTCCATTAAATTTAAAAGTGAAGTTACCAACGTCAACTTTATCGCCGGGGCTCATTGATTGTATCTTTTCTATTTCAAAACTTGATGACAAAGTAATGCCAAGAACTAACACTCCAACACCTGCATGGGCAATAGACCCACCTAAAGCGGACCTTGGATAATTCAAAATCCTTTTAATCGTATCGCTAATGGACCCTTTAAAAAGTTTAACTCTTGCTGCTAAATCTGATAGTGCTCCTGCTATTAACCAAACTGCAAGGGCCATACCTAATACTGCGAGAACAGGGCCATTAAAAGTGAAGTATAATGTAATTACTGCCACGGTGACTGTAACTGCAATACAAAACCAAAAACGTGATAAAACTCCCGCAAGATCTGCTCTTTTCCAAGAAATCATTGGGGCTATTCCCATAACTATTATTAATGGTGTCATAATAGGAATGAATGTTGCTGTATAAAATGGAGGTCCTACAGATACTTTTTCTCCAGAAACTGCATCTAGAATTAATGGGTAGAGAGTTCCGATCAACACTGCTGCTGTAGCTGACATTAGCAATAGATTGTTAATTACTAAAGATGCTTCTCGGCTAATTGGAGAAAAAATACCACCACTTTTAAGCTGAGGCGCTCTTAAGGAGTAAAGTATTAGTGAGCCTCCAATAACAATAATTAAGAAAATTAGTATGAAGATTCCTCTTCCAGGATCTGTAGCAAATGAATGTACTGAATTTAAAATTCCAGATCTAACAATAAATGTTCCAAGTAGACTAAAAGAAAAAGCTAAAATTGATAAGAGTATAGTCCAGCTTTTAAGTGTATTCCTTTTTTCAACTACTATAGCTGAATGTAAAAGTGCGGTACCTATAAGCCAGGGCATAAAAGATGCATTCTCTACAGGATCCCAGAACCACCATCCACCCCATCCAAGTTCATAATATGCCCACCAACTTCCGAGGGATATGCCAATTGTTAAAAAACACCATGCAACCAATGTCCATGGTCTTACCCACCGAGCCCAAGCAGCATCAACTTTTCCTTCAATTAAAGCTGCAATAGCAAATGAAAAAGCAATAGAGAAACCAACATACCCTAAATATAAAAAAGGAGGATGGAAGGCCAGACCTGGATCTTGCAGAAGGGGGTTTAATCCATTCCCATCTGAGGGTGTGGGATTTATTCTAGCAAAAGGATTAGATAAAAATATAAGTAAAATTAAAAACCCAACGCCAATTCCAGCTTGAACTGAAACAACTCTTGCCGTTAGTGATGGAGGAAGATTCTTTGCAAAAGTTGCAACAGCTGCTCCAAACAAAGCGAGTATTAAAACCCACAAGAGCAAGGACCCTTCATGATTCCCCCAAACACCTGAAATTTTGTATAGAAGAGGTTTTTGACTGTGAGAATTTTGCCAGACATTTAAAACGCTGAAATCCGATGTAACGTACAAATAAACTAAACAAAGAAAAGCAATTAATATTAAAAAGAATTGCGTTATCGCTGCAAACCTTCCAAACAACATAAGTGTTTCGTCTTTATTAGTTGCTCCAATTTGAGGGATTATGGTTTGTGCTAAAGCAACCATTAATGCTAAAATTAGTGAAAACTGTCCTATTTCTGCTGTCATGCTAATTAATTATTCCCCTTTCCACTTTCCATTTTTTTTTAAAGAATCTGCTATTTCAGGTGGCAAATAGTTTTCATCATGTTTGGCAAAGATTTTATTAGCTACAAAAATGCCTTCAGAGTTCAATTTTCCTTCAGCTACAACACCTTGTCCTTCTCTGAATAAGTTTGGCAAAACCCCTTTAAACTTTGCATTAACACTCATTTTTTGATCGGTGATAATAAAAATTGTAGTAATTCCATCATCAAATTTTTTTATAGAATTTTGTTCAACCAAACCGCCAAGTTTAAAGTTTTTGCCAGGAATTATTTTTTTTTCTTTCAATGAAGTTGGTGTTAAAAATAAATCAACTTGCTCATTAAGTGCAATGAGAACTAGTGTTAGAGATAATGCTAAAGTTGCCATGCCAGTAGTAAGAAATAATAATCTTCTTCTTTTTGGTTTAAGCCTTGCTATCATTATTACTCGCCCTTTTTATCTAACTCAGTTTTTAGATCTCTAAGTTTGGCAATATTATTTTTCTTTTCAGCACTAGATTTAATAATTAAGAAAATCATTAATAAAAATGTTATGCCGAATGAAGGCCAGATATATAACGCATAACCTCCCATATAAATAAAATTACTAATATTTGACATTTAAAATATTTCCATTAATTCATTAGTTATTAGACAAGGATATTTGAATAGATCTGATTTTTTGAATAGTAATTTCTGATTCTATTCTGGTAATAAGAACGGATATAAAATATGCTAAAAAACCTGCAAACATAAATAATAATGGCACTAGAATATCTATATGAATTGTAGGTCCGTCTAATCTTAATATGCTGGCCCCTTGATGAAGGGTATTCCACCAATCAACAGAAAATTTAATTATTGGAAGGTTAATTGCTCCTACAATAGCAATTATCCCTGCAGCTTTTGCGGCTTTGCTCTGGTCCTCAAAAATTTGCCATATACCGATATAACCTAAATATAAAAAAAATAGTATCAAAACAGAAGTAAGCCTAGCGTCCCATATCCACCAAGTTCCCCAAGTTGGTTTTCCCCAAAAAGCACCTGTAATAATAGCAATTATTGTGAATATTGCACCTATTGGTGCGGCTGATTTGGCAATTATATTACCCATTGGGTTTTTCCAGATAAAAGCCATAATGCTAGAAATAGCCATTATTGCATAAACTATTGAAGCTAGTGTAGCAGAAGGGACGTGAACATAAATAATTCTCACCGACTCTCCTTGCTGATAGTCAGGTGGTGCAATAAATAAGCCTAGATATAAACCAATAGAGCAGGAAGCTATGGCAAGCATTGTGCTCCACGGTTGAATTTTATGCAATATCCTTAGAAAGATACCAGGATTAGCTAATTTGTGTAAATTCTTCATTTAAATAACTAAAATTTTCTTTTGCCACTTTCTTATATAGAGACAAATATACATAAAGTAAGTAAATAAAAACAAATTATTTCATTCCATATTTATCCTGAGTCCTGCTGCAGATGCAACTGGAGACAAAACTAAGGAAAAACATAGTAAAGAACTTAAAAGAAGCAATTCAGGTTTAGGGCTATTTCCATTTATTACAGCTTCTACAGCTTTAACACCAAAAATCATTGTTGGAATATATAATGGTAATACAAGCAAGGAAATGAACATACTACCTCTTTTTAGGCTTACCGTAAGGGAAGCGCCAATTGCACCTAAGAGAATTAATATAGGGGTGCCGATCAATAAAGTTAGCATTAGGTATAATATTCCAATTGAGTTCATATATAGCATTAGTCCAAACATTGGAGAGATTATAACTAGAAGTAATCCAGTTGTTAGCCAATAAGAAAATATTTTTGACAAAATTATAATTTCTAGAGGAATATTTGACAGTGTCAAAATTTCTAAGCTGCCATCATCATAGTCAGCTTGAAAAATTTTATCTAGAGAGATAACGCTGGACAACAAAGCAGAGACCCAAATAACTCCTGGGGCAATTGTAGACAAAAGCTCGGTGTCAGGACCTACTCCTAAAGGGAAAAGGCATATGGATAGTAAGAAAAAAAATAATACATTAAAGCTGGTATTACCGTGTCTAAAGTTAAGAATTAAGTCGCGTTTGATTATGCAAAAAATTTTACTATACATGGTTAACTCTCATAGATTGATTATTTCAGTCACTATTCCTAAATCTACATGGGTTGCCATAACAACAATTCCATTATTAGAAATATGATTATTTAAGAGTTTAATGAAATTCTTAATTGAATCATCGTCTAGTCCATTTGTTGGCTCATCTAAAAGCCAAATTTTTTTATTTGTAAATGCTAACCTCGATAGATTAAGTCTTCTGCATTGCCCAGAAGAAAGAAATTTTGCTGGGAGGTTTTTGATGGCCTTCAAGCCTAAAAAGTCCAAACTGTTGTTTACTAAATGTTTTGAGCCTTCGATCTCAGACCAAAAAAGAAGATTTTCATAACAAGTAAGAGAGTTCTTTATAGGATTATTATGCCCAAGGAAAAAAATATTATTTTTATACTCGTAATCATTAATGTTATTGCCCTCAAATGATATTTCGCCATTAATATTTTTTAAAAAACCTGCTAACATTTTTAAAAATGTAGACTTTCCAGAACCATTTGGTCCTTTTAAGGAGAGACAACTGCCTGCTGGGATTTCAACTGAAATATTCCTTAATACAATTTTATTTCCTCTAATGCAGGAAACGCCATCCAATATTATTGAGTTTGTTTGCTTTTTCATTTTAATTCCTAAAATAGCACTAATATAAGCTAATTTTACTAAATCTCAGAGGCTTAATAATTAAATTTAATCTCAAACTGTATTTATAAAAAAAAAATAATAGTATTATCTTTCAAACTTAATAAATTTGCTTTAAAAAACTAACTCTGCGGGATTTAAATAAATTATTCAAGGGGAAGTAGTGTGATTTTAATAGGCCAAGATACGCTTAAAACTAGAAGTAAATTTTCAATTGGAAAAAAACAATATCATTATTTTAGCCTAAAAAAACTCCAAAAAACAACTGGCATGGATGTTTCTAGGTTGCCATATTCCTTGAAGGTGATTTTAGAAAATTTATTAAGATTTGAGGACGGAAAGACAGTTTCAGTTAGAGATATAAAGGGTTTGGCAAACTGGATAAAAAAAAGGAAAGATGGTAAAGAAATTTCCTATAGGCCTGCAAGGGTATTAATGCAAGACTTCACTGGTGTTCCAGCAGTGGTAGACTTAGCCGCCATGCGTGATGCAATGCAAAAACAAGGGGGAGATCCTGATATAATTAATCCCTTATCTCCTGTTGATCTTGTAATTGATCATTCTGTAATGGTTGACAATTTTGGTAAAAAGGATTCATTCAAAAAAAACGTTGAACTTGAGTATATAAGAAATATTGAAAGGTACGAGTTTCTTAGATGGGGTCAAGCTGCGTCAAGAAATTTTCGTGTTGTTCCTCCAGGAACAGGTATTTGTCACCAAGTTAATTTAGAATATTTAGCTAAAGTTATATGGGACTCTAAAATAGATAAACTTAATTATGTTTATCCTGATACTCTTGTTGGAACAGATAGCCATACAACGATGATAAATGGTTTAGCTGTTCTTGGTTGGGGAGTAGGAGGTATTGAAGCTGAAGCAGCAATGTTAGGTCAGCCAATTTCAATGCTTATTCCTGAGGTCATTGGCTGTAAATTAACAGGTAGTTTAAAAGAAGGAACCACTGCAACTGATTTAGTATTAACAATTACTGACTTACTAAGGAAAAAGGGTGTGGTTGGAAAATTTGTAGAGTTTTTTGGTAATGGTTTAAATTCATTGACATTAGCAGATAGAGCTACAATTTCAAATATGGCCCCAGAATATGGGGCGACTTGTGGTTTTTTTCCTATTGATAATGAAACAATAGATTTTTTGAAATCTACAGCTAGACCAGCAAATCAGGTTGCTTTGGTTGAAAAATATTCAAAATTGCAGGGTATGTGGCGTTCAAATCAAAGTCCTGATCCTCTTTACACAGACATCTTAGAATTAGATGTTTCGTCAGTAGAGCCAAGTTTGGCAGGGCCAAAACGCCCCCAGGATCGTGTCTTATTATCAAATGTAGCTAATTCATTTAAAAAAGCGGAGGAAAGTATATTTTTAAATGAGAGGAAAGAACTAAAAAAATTTGATAAAAGTGAAATTAAAGTTCGTGGGAAAAATTACTCATTAAAGAATGGCGATGTAGTGATTGCCGCAATAACCAGCTGCACAAATACATCCAATCCAGCTGTTATGTTAGGTGCAGGATTGTTAGCAAAAAAAGCAATCTCATTTGGTTTAACTGTTAAACCATGGGTTAAAACTTCACTAGCCCCCGGTTCTAAAGTAGTTACCGAATATCTTCGACAAGCTGATCTTCAGAAGTATTTTAATAAACTAGGTTTTAACTTGGTAGGCTATGGTTGTACAACCTGTATTGGAAATTCAGGGCCATTATCTGATGAAATATCAAAAGCTATTATTGATGGAAAATTAATTACGTCTTCTGTTTTGTCAGGAAATAGAAATTTTGAAGGCAGGGTAAGTCCATTAACCAGAACAAACTATTTAGCCTCACCTATACTTGTTGTGGCTTATGCGATTGCGGGAAATATGAGTTTGGATTTATTAAAAGACCCTATAGGAGTCAACAGCAAGGGAACAAAAATTTTCTTAAAGGATATATGGCCAAAAAATTCAGATATAAATAAAATGATTAAAAAAGTTGTAAAACCTAGTATGTTTAAAAGTCAGTACAGGAGTGTTTTTGAGGGAGATTCAAAGTGGAAAAAGATAAAAGTTATAAAGTCAAAAACCTATAATTGGTCTAGCTCATCTACTTATGTAAAAAAACCTCCTTATTTTGATAACATTGCTGATGATGTGGTTAAAAAAAATACAATAAAAAAATCAAGGGTTCTTGCTTTGTTAGGTGATTCGATTACAACAGATCATATTTCACCTGCAGGAGCGATAAAAGAAGACAGTCCTGCAGGAAAATATTTGAAAAAACACAAAGTTAAATTTTCTGATTTTAACTCATATGGTTCTAGAAGAGGAAATCATGAAATTATGATGAGAGGTACCTTTGCAAACATTCGATTAAGAAATGAAATGGTCCCAGATTTAGAGGGTGGATATACAGTTCATTATCCTAGTAAGAAAAAAGTTTCAATATATGACGCGGCAATGGAATATAAAAAAAATAATGTCCCCCTAACTGTTATAGCCGGGAAAGAGTATGGAACTGGTTCCTCAAGAGATTGGGCGGCTAAAGGCACTGCTCTTTTGGGTGTTAATGTTGTTTTAGCTGAGAGCTTTGAGAGAATTCATAGGTCAAACCTAGTTGGAATGGGTGTAATCCCTCTTCAATTTATAGCAGATAACAATAGAAAAAAACTTCTATTAGAAGGTAATGAGTGTATAAATTATTCCGGTTTCGAAAAAGGCATTACGCCTGGAATGAAAATAAAGTGCCAGATTTCTTATCCGTCGGGCAAAATTAAAAATATCGAAGCGTTATGCAGAATAGATACACTAAATGAGGTTGAATATTATAATAGTGGTGGGATACTTCATTATGTGCTCAGAAAAATGATAGCTTCAAAATAATAATATTTGAATTTTTCTAAAAGTTATTTTTTATCTTTCATTCCATTTACCATAGTTCGGCTCAGCCTTTTTGCAAAACCCTGAGTATCGAGGGGAGGTTCTCCTTCAAGGATTCTTGCTTGGTCAAGTAAAAGAAAAGATGCGTCCTCTAATAATTTTGCAGCGTTTTTTTCTTTAGATAAATCGGAAATTGTTTTAAGTAACTCATGCTCAGGGTTTATTTCTAAAATCTTTTTTGATACTTCATTAAGCCTGCCCTGTTGTTGTAAAAGTTTTTCTACATTCATGTCCATAGATGTTTCATCTGCAATTAAGCAAACAGGGCTTTCTACTAGCCTTTTGGAGATTTTTACATCTTTAACGTGATCTTTTAAGTTTAGTTTTAATAATGCCAAAAGGCTATCGTGATTTTTATGAGATTGATCTTCTTCTTGGGTTTTGTCTCCTGACTTTGAATTTTCTTCAATAATTTTGTTTAGATCGTTGGATGACTGAGTAACGGATTTAAATTTCTTTCCGTTAAAATCTGTTACTATATTTGTCCAGAAACTATCTATTGACTCAGAAAGAAGGAGAACCTCAATATCATTGGAAATAAATGCTTCTAGTTGGGGGCTTTTAATAATTGTTTCTTCGTTTTCTCCAGTTATATAAAATATTTCATTTTGTTTGTCTTTAGCTCTATCCAGATATTCTTTTAAACTGGTCCAGCCATTTTTATGAGTAGTTTTAAATTTAGCTATTTCAAAAATATCTTCACGCAACTCTGGTTCTTCATACAGACCTTCTTTTAATACAGCTCCAAAATTTTTCCAAAATTCTAAAAATTCCTCAGGATTTTTATCTGATTTTTTTTTCAACTCTTTAATTATTCTTTTAATAATGTCTTTCCTAATTTTTGCTACCAAGGGACTTGATTGTAAAACTTCTCGACTAATATTGAGGTTTAAATCTTCAGAATCCACAATTCCTTTAATGAATCTTAAAAAAGGTGGAACAAGTCCGGGCATCTCATCAGTTACAAAGACTTTTTTTACGTAAAGCTTTACATTATGCTGTCTAGCAGGGTCAAAAAGGTCAAATGGTTTTACTGTTGGAATGAAAAGCAGGAGAGTATATTCAATTTTCCCCTCGACCTTGGAATGTAATGTTAACCAGGGGTCATCGAAACCCTGTCCGACGTGATGATAAAATTCTTTGTATTGATCTTTTGAAATCTCAGACTTTTGTCTTGTCCATAAAGCTGAGCCTGAATTAACTTCCTCATCCTCTTTACCCTTAAGTATAATTGGAACGCCAATATGATCTGAATATCTTTTAATTATATTTTTTAACTCCAAAGAATCTAAATATTTTTTTTCTTCTTTCTTTATATGCAATATAACGGATGTACCTCTATGTTCTCTCTGAGCGGGAGCAATAGAAAAATTTCCTGAGCCGTCAGAGTTCCATTTCCATGCATTTGAATCGCCAGCTTTCTTTGAAATAACTTCAACTTTTTTGGAAACCATAAATGCAGCATAAAAGCCAACTCCAAATTGTCCTATCAGTGAGACATTCTCATCAGATTCGGCTTTGGATGCTTTTTCAACAAATGCGCTTGTACCAGACCTAGCTATAGTTCCAAGGTTTTCTGTAAGTTCAGATTTATCCATGCCAATCCCATTGTCGGAAATTGTCAGGAGAGATTTTTTATTGTCTATAGAAATTTCAATCCTAAATTTTGGGTCATCAGAAATTAATTCAGGATTAGTTACGGATTGATAACGTAATTTATCACAGGCATCCGAACTATTTGATATCAATTCTCTTAGAAAGACCTCTTTCTCGCTGTACAGAGAATTTGCCACTATATGGAGAAGTTTACTAACTTCTGCTTGAAAACTAAATTTTTCTTCACTTACATTTGCATTATCATTCATGATTCTTCCCTAAAATCCAATATTATCGATGAAAATACCCTATTCTTCAAAATAGTATTATTTATTTATTTACCAAGTTAATTAGATCATATAGGTATTTAAATTAAAAAAAATCAATAGTTTTAACAAAATTTTGTTATAGAATATGATAGTTATGAGGAGTTGATATGTCTAAACGTAAAATAGCCCTAATTGGGGCTGGAAATATTGGTGGAACCTTAGCCCATTTAATTGGACTTAAGCAACTAGGGGATGTAGTGCTTTTTGATATTGCTGATGGTTTGCCACAGGGGAAGTCCCTCGATATTGCTCAATCTTCTCCCGTAGAGGGTATTGATATTAATTATCATGGCACAAAATCTTATTCTAAAATAAAAGGGGCAGATGTAATAATTGTTACCGCAGG
>MDSV01077721.1_pt1 | contig 31995 bp, 37 predicted proteins | sample 810851 | NCBI WGS metagenome assembly MDSV01 (sample SAMN05326640, study PRJNA326480) | marine metagenome | isolation source: seawater | place: Atlantic Ocean: North East | collected 2012 | reverse complement strand
TGCTAATTTTGCATTGCAGAACTAGGCTTTTCCTGGCCATCATTCGACAGGGGACTATACTGGGTAGCGCTCGGACTTAAATTGTTATTCTTACCGTTGCAGGAACAGTTAATGATTTACACATTATTTCCTACCATATCAGTATTGTTGCTTTCTAAATATGTTAAAAAAAAAAAATTGTCAATATTTAAATTTATTCTACTTTAAATTTTAATAAACTTTCCAAAACTGCAGATTTATTCCATTCTTTTAATAATTTTGAAACATCAAGAACTGTTTCTGGTACAAAATTACTAAAAATATTTGGGTACTGTGGACCTAAAATAATTCCTTTTTTTTTTGAATTTATTAAAAGATTTTTTTTTTCTAAGTTAGCTATTTTCCTTCTAACTGTTTCTTTTGGAAGGTTTGTTATTAAACAGATACTAGATACAGTTAGCTTTCCACGATTTGTTAAAGAACTAAACCTAAAAAGTTTATTCGCAATTTCATCATCTTCTTCCATAATTTTTTTCCAATCCTGCTCTAATTCTCCAAAACTTCTACTTTTTTTTTGCGTAGAGTATAAAGCATCACTGACAACAGTTTGTAAAATTATAAATGAATCATAATCTAATTTTAATTTATTTCTTACTCTCGAATAATAATTTACAATAAATAAACTAAATCGATACATCCCGTGAGCAAAAGGTTTTTGTGCTAGAAGAAGGTTACTTTCTTTTGCTGTTCTTTTTAAAACATTATTTAGAACTTTGGCATCAGGTTTCATAGCAAGACCTATTTTGGTTTTTTATAAGAATTTAACAACTTATGGTATTTAGTCAACCCATTTTGGGTCTAGACTTATCTAAATTGGGTCAAAAAGCATTGTTCTTTTTCATATTCATAATAGAATTAAATATATGAATTTATTGCCTACACCAAAAATTAAGAGCTGTTTATTCTGTGGAACCTTTAATTTAATCATGGTTAACGGTGTAAACTATGAAAATAATTTTCAAAGTTTAAAAGATTGGACATTAAAGAAAAAGTTTAATTGTAGAAAATGTAATGTAGAAATGGGCTTTTTTGTTAATAACAGCAAACAAGAGAGATTAGTTTGGTTAGAATTTTTTAGTTGTGAAGAAATACACTTGCCAAGATTAAAAAAATTATACGAAAAGAAAAAAAAATATAAAACAAATAGTAAAGATAATGATTTTTTAAAAACAATAAAAGAAATTGAAAACGTTCAAAATCTAATCAGAATTGAACAAACTAAAATTAAAATAAAGACAAAAATACAAAATAAAGGATTGATAATTTGATACGTATTCTAGGTTACCCCTTTTTATATCTATTATACGTATCAAATTATCACTTCTTATATGTAAGAATTTCAAGTAATTAAATTTTTTCTGAGATTGTTATCGCAATTCTAGAACCAGTTTTAATTATTTTGTCCATTATTGAATATATCCCTTTGTTTGAAGCTCCTGAGTCGTAGGCTATATTTTTATGATCGGTTTCGTCGCTTTTAAATTTTTCTATTTTACTTTTTAACTCTTTTTCATCATTACCTAAATTTTTTAGCTGTCCTTCATAATGTTCTTCGATTACCTCTTCTACGGAAGCCGTGCACAACATAGCTGCTTTTTTTCCTAATATTGCTGTTCCAAAACCCAGGGCAACGCCCATCACGTCCCATAATGGAAGCAAATAAGTTGGTTTTATTTTCCTTTTTTGAATCTCTTTTTCAAAATATTCTAAATGTTCTTTTTCATGATCTCTCATATCTTCTATTTTATTTTTTAAATCCCTATCTTGTTTTATAGTTTTTAGCGCTAACAATTGACCTTCGTAAATTTTAATAGCTCCTCTTTCACCAGCATGATCAACTCTTATAATTTCTTCTAAAATTTTTTGATTAGTTTTTTCCATAATTTAAAAATAATCTGAAGAATATAACACTTATTGCAAGAGAAAAAATGGCATTAATTGAAGCAAGTGAAAAACCAAATAATTTAAAATCAACATCTTTGCAACTCTTTTTATTTTGTTTTAATGTTTCTAAAAGTTGTTCCTTAGATAAAGATTGAGATGATATTTCACTTTTACATGCAAAAGATTCAGTTATTAAACCTTGTTCTATTCCAAGATGATATAAAGCTAAGACTGTACTAATAACAAATGTTATTAATAATAATAATAAAGTAATTTTTATATTTTTTTTAAAAAAAATTATTTCAAGTAATAAAAAAATAGACAAGAAGTATGGTATTCTTTCATACACACATAGTTTGCAAGGTTGGTAACCTAGACCATACTCGATTATAAATGCTGCTAGCAAAACAGTGCTAATAATAAAAAGAATAAAATAAAAATATATATTTTCGTTTTTTTTAAACATAATTATTTTATTATAAAATAAATCCCTAGTATAATTATAATGGTAATCAGGCTAATTATTATTGTCCATTCCGCGCCTCTTTTTTCTAAGAGCGAACCTATGCTAGGACCATACCTGTAGGCTAAATATGCAACAAGTAAAAATCGTAAACCTCTAGCTATAAAGCAAATAATTATGAATAATAAAATATTAAAATGCACAAAACCAGCAGAGATAGTAATAATTTTAAAAGGTAGTGGAGTGAATCCTGCAATAAATAATATGATCACTCCTGATAGAAGACCTTGCTGTGAGTCTAATTTTTCTTTAAATATATTTGCATTTTCTGCGCCAAAAAATTTAAAAATTTTAATTCCAATTTCATTAAAAAAAACGTATCCAATTAAATAGCCTATTAGAGCTCCAAGAACAGAAAATATAATTGCAATTAAAGCAATTTTAAAAAATTTTTCTCTTTTCGCAATAACCATTGGAATAAGCATAGCATCTGTGGGTATTGGAAAAATAAAACTTTCTAAGAATGATACAATTGCAAGTATTGGATTGGCTAGTTTGTGACCAGCCCATTCTACACATTTATCATATAATTTTTTTAACATTTTATTTCAATAATCTTATATACTAATATTAATATATGGAAATAGTTACTAAAATTGCACCGATTTGTTTAGCTTTAATAATGCTTGGGCTTGGGTTGGGTTTAACAACTGAAAATTTTATTAATGTAATTAAAAAACCTAGGGATTTTTTTATCGGTTTGACGTGCCAACTAATTTTACTTCCTATTATAGCATTTATTCTTATTAAGATAATAAATACCCCGATAGAGTTAGCGCTGGGGGTAATGATTATTGCGGCCGCACCAGGTGGAGTAACATCAAATGTACTTACTAAGTTTGCAAATGGTGATGTAGCTCTCTCAATATCCCTAACAGCCATTATAAGTTTGATTAGTATTGTAACTGTACCTCTTATTGTCTTTGAGTCAGCAAAATTATTACAAGTTTCATATATTTCAGAAGAAATTTCTATGTTGAGCATTTCTTTAAAGATGGTTTTTGTTGTAACTATTCCAGTAATTTTAGGAATGTTAATTAGAAAATTTGCATCGAACTTTGTAGCAAACAAAACTCAATTAATTCAAAGATTATCAATAATTTTATTCATTATCGTTTTTGCTGCGATTTGGATAGAAGAGTGGGATAAAATTACAAGTTTTTTAACTCGAGCTGGTATTATTGCGCTTACTCTCAATTTGGTAATGATGTTAGTTGGTTTTTATGTTGCTAAATTATTAGCATCCGGCATTGCACAAAGAAAATGTATTACTTTAGAATGTGGGCTTCAAAATGGAACTTTAGCAGTATTTGTGTCATCACAAATATTTGATGATATAGTTTACATGGTTCCGACTGCGGCCTATGCTTTAATTATGTTTGTTACTTCATTAATATTTGTTTTATTAGTTAGAAAACTATCTTAAAACTAATTATTAAGGTAAAAGCTCAACGTCCCAATAAAGATAGTCCATCCAACTCTCGTGAAGAAAATTTGGTGGAAAATTTTTTCCGTTATTATGGAGGTCATCGACTGTTGGTTTAAATGGTTTTTTATGAAGCCGCATCCCAGAATTTTTATATAATCTTCCTCCTTTTTTAACATTACAAGTTGAACAGGCAGTAACAACATTGCTCCAATCAGTTATACCACCCTTTGATTTTGGCAATAAATGATCAAATGTTAAATCATTTTTATCTCCACAATATTGGCAAGCAAATTTATCTCTTAAAAAGACATTAAATCTAGTAAAACTTGGGTGCTCAGATGGTTTTATAAAATTTTTTAAAGCTATTACGCTTGGTAAATTCATTTCAAAAGAAGGGCTTCTTATTTTCCTTTTATAATTTGAAACAATACTTACTCTTTCTAAAAAAACAGATTTAACAGCATCCTGCCAACACCAAAGAGAAAGTGGATAATAGCTAAGTGGTCTAAAATCTGCATTTAAAACTAGTGCAGGACACTTCTCCAGTGGTACTTTTTCATTAGATCCAATAATCATAATAATAAGTTAATAGATTAAAATTACTTTTGCAAGAAGTAGTTTATTAAAAAAAATACTTTAATTATAAAAGATTATTTTTTAGAAATTCTAAGCCAAGACTAACACCTTCTACTGGAATTTGATGTTCACAATTCTTTAACATTTTAATTTTAGGATTGATGCCTATTTTTTTTAAATATTCTTTTGATTCTAGCAAATTCATTGGTGGAACTATTCTATCATTTTCACCATGTAATAAAAAAAATTTTGGCTTAGAATTTACATTTTCTAATATATGCTTCTTATTAATAATTTTCCCTGAATAACCAATTAAACAGTTTATTTTTTTTTTTCTTTTAATGGCAACCTGTGCACCTATCATGCAACCTTGACTGAAACCTACTAAAGCTAAATTATCTGGTTCTAATTGAAAATTATCAAGAATTTGATCTAAAAATTTATTTAATTTTTCTTCGGCTACCAATGATTTTTCAAGAATTATTTCTTCATTTTCCGAAGCAAGATCAAACCACTGGTAACCTTGTGGATTGATAGTGCATACTTCAGGAGCATTTGGGGATATAAAAATAGCTTCAGGAATAAACCTTTGCCAATTTGATGCTAAATTACTTATATCTTTTCCGTCTCCTCCAAAACCATGACACAAAACAATAATTTGTTTTGGTTCATTTTTTGTTAAAGGAAAAATATTTGTAGATTTTAAAATATAATTAGTCATATTTTTGTAACCATTTTATAAATTTATCATCAACAAAATTAATCTCTCCAACAATTCTTGCGAACTCTTCTCCATTTTTATTAATTAAAACTGTAGTTGGAACTCCTCTTAATTTAAATGCTTTGACAAAATTTAAGTTAGGATCAAAAAAAATTTTAATTTTTTCAATATTAAGATTATCGAAAAAATTTTTTGTTTTTAATTTATTAGGTTGCTCCATATTTACAGCAAAAACTTCAAGGTTTTTTAAATGGCTACTCTTATATAGGGTATCTAAAGAGGGCATTTCTTTTTTACAAGGTGCACACCAGGTTGCCCAAAAATTGATTAGGATAAGCTTTCCTTGATAGTCCTTTAAATTAATTTTATTTCCTGAAAAATCTTCAAATATCACTGCTGAAATTGGTTTTGGAATTTCATTAATTGCTATATTATTGAGTGGAACATCTTCATATGTTTGTGATATTGATGAAAAAATACTAAAACAAAATAGAAAAAGAAAAAATTTTAAGATTTGAATATTTTTAAGCATTAAAAACAACAACTTAACATATGAAAAATAAAAATAAAGCAGTTTGGGGAGCAAGATTTAATAACACAACATCAGAAGTTTTTCAAAATGTTGGTACATCTATTGATGTAGACAAAAGACTTTTTGAGGAAGATATTCTTGCATCCATTATTCATACAAAAATGCTAGCAAAACAGAAAATTATTAATAAAAAAAAAGCAACAAAAATTATATTTGGTTTAAAAAAAATTGAAAAAGAAATTCAAAAAAATAAATTTAAATTTAATAAAAAATATGAAGATATCCATTTAAATATAGAGAAAAGGCTTTTTGAAATTATTGGTGAAGACGCAGGCTATCTACACATTGCAAGATCTAGAAATGATCAAGTAATTACTGATTTTAAACTATGGGTAAAAAAATCTTCACACAAAATTGTTAAAAGTTTAGATATTCTAATTAAAAGTTTTATTAGTAAGTCTGAGTCTAATATTGAAACTATTATGCCGGGGTTTACTCATTTAAAAAATGCACAACCAATTTCCTTTGCTCATTATTTATTGGCGTATGTAGAAATGTTTAAAAGAGATAAAAAAAGATTTATTAATAATATTAATTATATTGATGAGTGTCCTTTAGGGGTAGGTGCTCTAGCAGGAACTTCATATAAAATAGATAGAAATTTTGTATCAAAAAAATTAGGTTTTAAAAGACCGACAAACAATTCGATCGACACAGTTTCGGATAGGGATTTTGCTTTAGATCTTTTATCTTCGTCTTCAATTTGCGCTATGCATATATCGAGATTTGCAGAAGAAATAGTTATTTGGAACTCAGATATATTTAATCTTATAAAGCTAAATGACAAAATGTTAACTGGATCATCAATAATGCCACAAAAAAAAAATCCGGATCCTGCTGAACTTATTAGAGGTAGAGCTGGAAAAAATTTTGGTTCGCTGCAAGCGATGTTAACTATAATGAAAGGTTTGCCTTTATCATATTATAAAGACATGCAAGAAGACAAAAGATTAGTCTTTGATAGTTATGATACAATTTCAGAATCAATAATTATAGCTAACGAAATAATTAAAAACCTAAAACCTAATAAAGGGAGAATGCTTGCTTTATCAAATAATGGTTTTACTACTGCAACTGATTTTGCTGATTATTTAGTTCAAAATCATAGTTTATCTTTTAGAGATGCGTACCAAATTTCTGCAAAACTTGTAAACTATGCTGAAAGAAACAAAAAAACATTAGATCAACTTCATTTTAATGAGGTTTTAAAAGTAAAAAATAATTTAAATAAAAAAGTCATGAATGTATTTAATGTCAAAAATTCAGTAAACCTCAAAACTTCATACGGAGGAACATCTACAAAAAACATAAAAAAAATGATATCTAGACTTAAAAAGGAATTTAAATGATTAAAAAAATTTTTTTTTCAGTATTATTATGTTTGATTTTAGTTTCTTGTGGTAAAAAAAGCGACCCCGAATATAAATCTCAGCATAACTATATTAAAACTATAAATTTAATTTAAATAAAATGAATTATATCAGACTAAGGAAAAACAACCTTTGTGTAGAAAGTGTATCAACACTAAGTCTTACAAAAAAATATAAAACACCTTTTTATTGCTACTCATTAGCTAAATTGAAAAGTAATTACTATATTTTTAAAAATTCATTTAGAAAAATAAATCCACTCGTATGCTTCTCAGTAAAATCTAATGCAAATATAAACTTGCTAAAAGAACTGAAAAGAATGGGTTCTGGAGCTGATGTAGTGTCCGCAGGAGAACTATTAAAAGCCCAAAAAGCAGGCATAAGTAGAAAAAAAATAGTTTTTTCTGGGGTTGGAAAGACTGAAGAAGAAATTGAACTAGCAGTAAAAAAAAGAGTTTTGCTCATAAATATAGAATCAGAAAGTGAAGCTATAAATATAAATAAGATATCAAAAAGAATGTCTAAAAAAACTTCTGTCGGAATAAGATTAAACCCAAATGTGACTGGCAAAACTAATAAAAAAATATCTACAGGTGATAAAAGAGATAAATTTGGTTTAAGTTTTAACGACTGTGTAGCAACTTGTAAAAAAATTAAAAAAATGAAAAATTTAAAACTGGAAGGTATTAGTGTTCATATTGGGAGCCAAATTACTAGTATTAAGCCTTTTCAGCAGGTCCTTTCAATATTAGATAAATTAATAGATAAAGCTAAAATAGATTTCAAGTTTATTGACCTGGGCGGAGGAATGGGAATTTCTTATTCAAAAAAAGATAAAAAACTAAATCTTAATCAATACGCCAATATTGTAAGCAAGTTTATAAGAAATAAAAAAACTAAAATAATATTTGAGCCAGGAAGATTTATTATTGCAGATACTGCAATCTTAGTTTCTAGAATTACTTATATAAAAAAAAGTAAAAATAAAAACTTTGTTATACTAGACGCCGGAATGAATGATTTAATGAGACCAGCTTTATATGATGCTTATCATAAAATAATTCCTTTAAAGAAAAAAAGTAGTAAAATTTCTAAGAATTTAGAATTTGTAGGTCCAATTTGTGAAAGTTCAGATAAATTTATCACACAAAAAAATTTTTCAAATGTAAAAGAAGGAGATTTCATTGCTATAAGTGATGTGGGTGCATATGGAATGTCTTTAGCATCAAATTATAATACACGACCCTTAATAGCCGAAATTTTAGTCAGTGGCTCAAAAGTTAAGTTAATTAAAAAAAGGCAAAGTTTAAAAAATTTAATTAATAACTAATTTAAAATATAATTAATATGCTTCTTTTAAGATCATTATTATTTAATACTTTTTTGTACGTGGGAATAATTTCTGTATTCATAATTGCTCTACCTACATTGTTTCTACCAACTAGATTTGCTTTATTTTTTGGAAAATTTTTAGGTCACTATGTAATTACTATTTTAAAAATCTTTTTAAAAACTGAAGTTGAAATTAAAGGTATGCATAATATCCCAAAAGAAGAAAAATTTTTTGTAGCTTCTGCCCATCAATCAATGTTTGAAACATTTGCTCTTCAAGCTGTTCTCGATTACCCAGTTTTTATTTTAAAAAAAGAACTTTTAAAAATACCAATATTTGGTCTCTACTTAAAAAAAATTAAGTCAATTGATATTGTAAGAGATACTACCACAAAAGATAATCTTAACTTTTTTGAAAAAGTTGCATCTATTATCAAAAATGAAAATAGACCTCTCTTAATATTTCCTCAAGGAACAAGAGTTAAAGTTGATGAAACTGTGCCGTTCAAAAAAGGTGTTGGGAGAATTTATGAAGCTTTAAATATTTCCTGTGTCCCGATTGCATTGAACTCCGGTAATGTCTGGCCAAAAAAAGGTTTTCTTAAATATCCTGGTAAAATAACAATATCCTTATTAGAACCAATAAAGCCAGGCCTCAATGCTAGCGAGTTCACTAAAAATCTAGAAAATAATATCTACGAAGAAATTAAAAAAATTTCATAATTATTATTTTCTTCCAAAATCAGGTTTTTTTACATCCTGTCCAGCTTCAATAATAGCTTTTCTAATTTCTTTTGTTTTTGTAAAAATTTGTTCCAACTTTTCTCCATCCTCACTTTCAATGGCTTTTTTAAAATCCTTTAAATTTTCAATAAATTTATCAATCATTTCTGAACTATTTTTCCTATTATGCATGAAAATATCCCTCCACATAATAGGATTAGAAGCTGCTATTCTTGTAAAATCTCTTAATCCACCCGCGCTATACCTTACAATATTATTTTTTTTATCATCATGAATATCCATTGACGTTTTTACTAAGTTATAAGCAATTAAATGTGGCATATGACTTGTGACGGATAAAATATGATCGTGCTTTTTGGAGTCCATTATATCAACTTTACTTCCTGCTTTTTCCCAAAATTTTTTTAGTAAATTAATATCTTTTTCTTTAGCTTTTTTGCTTGGTGTGAGAATACACCATCTATTTTTAAAGAGTTGCGAAAATCCTGATTCAGGTCCGCTATCCTCTGTTCCTGCAATAGGATGTGATGGAACCCAAGATACATTATCTGGGACATGCTTTTCTATTAAAGAAATTATACTTTCTTTAACAGAACCAACATCTGTTAGAATTGATCCACTTTTTAAATAATCTTTTATTTTTAAAATTATTTCATTGTAGCTACTTAAGGGTGTAGCAATAATAATTAAATCTGAATCTTGTACCATTTTTTTAGTATCTGAACTTGATTCATCTACTATCTTTAACTCAATAACTTTTTTATTAATATCTTTGGATCTATTAGAAGAAACAACTTTCTTAGATAAATTATTTTTTTTTATTATTCTCGCTAAAGAAGAACCAATTAATCCACATCCTATTATACATACTTTCTTGAACATTATTTTAAAATATTTCTTATTGTTTTAATAAAATATTTATTAGCCTGATTATCACCAATAGTTAATCTTAATGAATTTGGTATTTTGTACTGATCCATTTTTCTTAAAATCAAACGTTTATTAGCTAATCTTTTAAAAACCTCATCTGAATTTATTTTTACTTTATTAAAATTCATCAAAAAAAAATTTGCCGTAGGTTCATTTGTAATAATATTATTTTCTTTTAAAAAAGAAAATATTTTTTTTGCCCATGTTGTATTATGTTTAATCGCCTTTTTTATCCATTTTTTATCTTTAATTGCCTCAACACCCGTATCCAGAGCTACTCTATTAACATTGAATGGGGGTTTAATTTGATACATCGCTTTTATAATTTTTTTTGAAGAATATCCCCAGCCGAGTCTTAATCCGGCTAAACCATAAATTTTAGAAAAAGTTCTCGTAATAAATACATTTGAATAATTTTTAAAAATATCCAATCCGGAGGCAAAATTACTTTTATTAATAAATTCAAAATAAGCATCATCTATAACTAAAAGTATATCTTTCCTTAACATTTTTCTTAATTTAATCATTTTTTTTTTTGACAAGTAAGTTCCTGTCGGATTATTAGGATTAGCAATAAAAACAATTTTTGTTTTTCTAGTAACTTTTTTTAATATTTCTTCTACGGATGCTGTAAAATTTTTTTCTCTAGCAAAAACTATTTTTGCACCATGAAGTGAAGAATAAATTCTATGCATAATAAAACCGAATTCTGTAACGATTACTTCATCTTTTGGTTTCAAAAATAACTTACAAATAAAATCAAATATCTGGTCTGAGCCAGCACCACAAATAATCCTTGATGGATCAATATCAAATTTTTTAGAAATAGTATTTCGTAATAAGTCTGCATCAGACTCTGGATATTTAAATATTTTATCCTTACCTTTTTCGAATGCTCTAATAGCCTTTGGACTTGGACCTAAAGCTGATTCATTTGCTGATAGTTTTAGTGCTCCATCAATTCTTTTAAATTTTGATAATCCTCCTATATACCTTTCTATTTTAATGTTTCTTATTTTTGGCAAATTCATAATTTTTAATTAATATATAAATAAATAATACTGGTCATTACTATATACAAACCTTTGTGGCAAAATAAATACAACCTAAATTGACAAAAGATGTACTTTTTAGTAAAAAGATAGCAGCGCTGATTTAACTTAATTGCGAGCGCTTAAAAAAAACAGCTAAAAAAGGTTTTTTGCCCGGCTTAGTTGGAGTTGGGCTTTTTTTTTATTTATTATGGAAAGTGTGAGTAAAAATATAAAAAAAATAATTATCGATCAATCTCTTGAGCTCGATTGTGGTAAAACAATAAAAAATTTTCCACTTGCTTATGAAACCTACGGAACTTTAAATAAAAATAAAAATAATTCAGTTCTTGTTTTCCATGCATTAACAGGGGATCAATTTTGTACTAACATTAACCCTATCACTAAAAGAGAAGGTTGGTGGACAACAGCAGTAGGCCCGAATAAAGCAATTGATACTAATAAGTATTTTGTAATTTGTGCAAATGTTTTAGGAGGGTGCATGGGAACTTATGGACCTAAAAACATAGATCAAAAAACAAATAAATTGTTTGGAACTACATTCCCAGTAATAACTATTAAAGACATGGTGAAAGCACAAAAATATTTACTTGATCATTTGGGAATTAAAAAATTACTATCAGTGATAGGTGGTTCAATGGGTGGGATGCAGGTTTTGCAATTTGTATCTATGTATCCAAGTATTTCTTACTCTGCTATTCCAATAGCATGTAGTGCGAGTCACTCTGCACAAAATATTGCATTAAATGAATTGGGACGACAAGCAATTATGGCTGATCCAAACTGGAAAAAAGAAGGAGCGTTGCCTGATAAAGGTCTAGCTGTAGCAAGGATGGCTGCACACATTACTTATCTTTCAAAAAAAGGTTTACAGGAAAAATTTGGTCGTAAACTACAAGATAAAGGAAGTTTAAAATTTAGTTTTGATGCAGATTTTCAAATCGAAAGTTACTTGCGATATCAGGGTTCAACCTTTGTTGACCGATTCGATGCTAATAGCTATTTATATATCACTAGAGCAATGGATTATTTTGATTTGGAAAAACAATTTAATGGGAATCTTTCAGACGCATTTAAAAATACAAAATCCAAGTTTTGTGTAATTTCATTTTCATCTGATTGGCTATACCCCACGTCAGAAAATAAAGAAATAGTTATTGCTTTAAATGCATGTGGAGCAAATGTTGGTTTTGTTGAAATTAATTCTGATAAAGGTCACGATTCTTTTTTACTAAATGTTCCTGAATTCCTAAACACTGTGGGAGAATTTCTTAATACAAATTATGATGAGCTAATTAATGAAAAAAGAATTTGAAGTAATTGCAAAAGTAATAAAAAAAAATAAAAGAGTATTAGATGTAGGGTGTGGTGACGGGACTTTAATGGAATATCTAAAAACTCATCAACAAAATGATGTCAGGGGATTAGAACCTCAAAAAAACCTTGTTCAAAAATGTATAGCTAGAGGTCTTTCTGTAATTGAAGGAAATGCTGAAAAAGAATTAATTCAATTTCCAAAAAAATCTTTCGACTATGTTGTGTTAAGCCAAACTTTGCAGGCTTTCCTTTACCCAGAAGAAGTTCTAAATCAATTGCTTAGAATTGGAAAACAAACAATTGTTTCTATACCTAACTTTGGATATTGGAAAATTCGTTTTCATTTACTATTTAAAGGAACTATGCCTATAACTAAAAATTTACCGGACGAATGGTATAATACTCCTAACTTACATATGTGTACTATTAAAGATTTCGTTAATTTCTGTAATAAAAAAAATATAACAATTGATCAATCTACATGTTTAACCAACGAAAAAACTTCTGAAATAACAAACAAAAATATGTACTATAAAAATATCTTTTCTGAACTTGGAATATTTCTTATAAAGTAATTAATGATGAAAATTATTCCAATACCATGCTTAAAGGACAATTATGCTTATATTGTAATTGATAAAAATACTAAGATGGTAGGTGTTGTTGATCCTTCAGAGGCAGAACCAATTATTTCTTATTTAAAGAAAAATAATTTGAGTTTAAATTATATTTTAAATACTCATCATCATTTTGATCATATAGGAGGAAATAATAAACTTAAAAAATTATACAGTGCTAAGGTAATAGGATTTATTGGAGATAAGCATAGGATACCTGGAATCGATATAACTGTAAGTAATAATCAAAGATGGGTTTTTGGCAAATCACTAATCAAAGTAATGCATATACCTGGACATACAAGTGGTCACATATGCTATTTTTTTGAAAAAGAAAAAATAGTTTTTACAGGAGATACTGTGTTTTCTCTTGGATGTGGAAGAATTTTTGAAGGTAGTCATGAAGAAATGTTAACTTCATTAAATAAAATAAAAAAACTTCCAAAAGATACTTTGATTTATTGTGGTCACGAGTATACTCAAAAAAATTCTGAATTTTGTGCTACTTACGATAATGGCAATATTCACCTAGAAAAAAAAATCGAAATAGTCAAAAATTTACGATCTAAAAATTTACCTACAATACCATCTACTTTAGAAGATGAATTAAAATCAAATATATTTCTCAGATGCGATCAAAATGATCTAAAAATTAAACTAAATATGGAGAATTTGGATGAATTTGAAGTCTTTAGAAAAATCAGAGATTTAAAGGACACTTTTTAATCATTGTAATAACTTGACATGCGAAGTTAGAAAGCTATATTGCCCATATTTCCAAATATGAAATTAAAACAATGTCTTTCGCAATTATACAAACCGGTGGTAAACAATATAAAGTCTCAGCGAGTGAAATTCTCAAAATTGAAAGACTTGAAAATGAAGAGGGAAAAACTGTCGAATTTAAAAATGTTCTGTTTTTAAATGATAATAAGTCCAATGAAATTGGCACCCCAAATATTAAAGGTGCAAAAGTTGAAGCAACAATCCTAAAAAATACAAAAAATAGAACTATATTAGTTTTCAAAAAAAGAAGAAGAAAAAATTCGAGAAAAAAATATGGTCATAGACAGCCAGTTTCTTTAATAAGAATTACAAAAATTTTTTCAAAAGACGGCAAAGTTATTGCAGAAGCCAAGCCACAAAAAAAATTAACTAGAGAAATAGTAAAGGCAGAATCAGTTCGTAAAAAACAAATAGTTGAAGCTCAAAAAACAAAAATTATAAAAGAACAAAAAATCAAAAAATCTGCAAAAAAAAATGAAGCTAAAACAAAAAAAACCACTGAAAATATTAAGCAAAAGGAAGTCAAAAACAAACCTTTAACAACAGAAAAAAAGTGATATTATTAATTTAGGATTATAAAATATGGCAACAAAAAAAGCAGGTGGATCTTCACGAAACGGACGAGATAGTGCAGGCAGACGTCTCGGTGTTAAAAGATATGGTGGCCAATCCGTTGTGCCTGGAAATATTATAGTTAGACAAAGAGGTACTAAAATACATCCTGGTGATCATGTGGGTATGGGAAAAGATCATTCTATATTTTCTTTGGTAAAAGGAAAAGTTCATTTCAGAACTTCAAAACTAAACAGAACATTTGTTTCTGTTATCCCCAATTAATATCTACAACTTCAAAAAATTAATTTTATTGTGGTTGAGTTATGAAATTTTTAGATCAAGCAAAAATATATGTTAAAGCAGGCGATGGTGGCTCTGGTTCATCTAGCTTTAGAAGAGAAAAATTTATTGAGTTTGGTGGTCCTGATGGAGGTGATGGAGGTGATGGAGGTTCAGTGATTCTTGTAGCTGAAGCAAACCTAAATACCCTTATAGATTTTAGATTTCAACAACATTTTAAAGCTGGCAGAGGTCAAAATGGAATGGGTAGTAAAAAAACTGGAAAAGCAGGAAAAGATTTAATTTTGAAAGTTCCTGCTGGAACACAGGTATTAGAGGAAGATAATAATACTCTTATCGAAGACCTTAAAACAGTTGGACAAAAAGTAGTTGTAGCAAAGGGAGGTAAAAAAGGTTTAGGAAATGTAAGATTCAAAAGTTCTGTTAACAGAGCTCCTAGAAAAAAAACCAACGGAACAAAAGGCGAAATTTTTTGTATTTGGTTACAACTTAAAGTTATAGCTGATGTTGGTATTATTGGTATGCCAAATGCTGGTAAATCTAGTTTACTGTCTGTATTAACTAAAGCTAGACCAAAAATTGCAAACTACCCTTTTACTACAATAAATCCAAACCTTGGTGTAGCCAGTTATAGTGATAAGGAGGTAACGATAGCAGATATACCTGGAATTATCGAAGGTGCGCACGAGGGGATAGGATTAGGTGATAAATTTTTGAGACATATAGAAAGATGTAAAATTCTAATTCATTTAATTGATTTAACAAATAAAAATGTATTAGAAAACTATCTTAAAATAAGAAATGAATTATCAAAATACAGTAACAAATTAATTAAAAAAAAAGAAATTATAGTATTTAATAAAGTGGATATTTTTAATGATAATGAAATAAAAGAAAAATTAAATATTTTTAAAAAGAAAATAAAAGGAAAAGTTTATAAAATATCTGTAATTCAAAATAAAGGTTTGAATTTATTAAAGAAACTGATGGTAGATAGTGTACATAGATAAATCTAAAAAAATTGTAATAAAAATAGGTTCATCAATTTTAATTGATGCTAACGGAAAACCTAAAAAAAAATGGCTTAATGAGTTTATAAAAGATGTTAAAGATCTTATTAATAAAAAAAAGCAAGTTATAATAGTATCCTCAGGGGCTATTGCCTTAGGCTGTAATTTTCTTAAAATAAACAAAAAAGGTTTGAAAGTTGATAAAAGTCAAGCGGTAGCATCGATTGGTCAAATAGAATTAATGGATTTTTATAAGAGAGCTTTTGATAAAAGCAAAATAAAAATCTCTCAAATACTTCTCACCTTGGAAGATACCGAACAAAGAAGGAGAGCTTTAAATGCAAGACGCACAATAGATAACCTTTTATCTATGGCTGTTTTACCAATTGTTAACGAAAATGATACTACTGCTACAACTGAAATAAAGTACGGAGATAATGACAGACTAGCTTCAAGAGTTGCACAAATAATTGGGGCGGACTGCTTAATTCTTTTATCAGATGTAGAAGGTCTTTATACTGACAACCCTAAAAAAAATAAAAAAACAAAATTAATAAAAGTCGTAAAAGAAATAGATAATAATATAGAAAAATATGCAACTAATTCTGGGGGGTTGTATGGTTCAGGTGGTATGAAAACAAAAATTGAAGCAGCTAAAATTTGTCAGTTGGCTGGATGCTATATGGTGATAGCAAATGGAAATAATATAAATCCAATAAAAAAAATAGTTAAAAAAAACCAGTGCACATGGTTTTTACCGAAGGTTTCTAAACTTGATGCAAGAAAACAATGGATAATTGGTTCTGTAGCACCTAAAGGTTGGGTTATAATAGATAATGGGGCTCTATCTGCTATAAAAAATGGTAAAAGCCTATTACCTGCTGGTGTTAAAGAAATTTATGGAAACTTTGAAAAAGGTGATCATATTGTAGTTAAAGACCAAAATAACTTTGAGTGCGCAAGAGGATTAACATCATTTTCCTCTAAAGAAATTGAAAAGATAAAAGGTCTACATAGTAGTAAGATTATAAACATTTTAGGATATTCAAGTAGAGAAGAAATTATTCATAAAGATGACTTGGTAAAATTATAAAAATGTCAGACAAAATATATTTAAAAAAAATGGGAGAGAAGGCAAAAAAAGCTTCTCAAAGTCTTTCTACCTTAAGTGTTAGTAAAAAAAATGATGTTTTAAGAAAATTTAGCAAATATTTAAAAAATAATACGAAATTAATTTTAAAAGCAAATAAAAAAGATATTTTAAAAACAAAATTCCAAAAAATTAATAAGAGCATGGTTGACCGACTGAAATTAGATGAAAAAAAAATTTTATATATAAGTAAGTCAATAGAAAAAATTATCAAATTTAAAGATCCAGTTGATAAAATAATATCTTCGTGGAAAAGACCTAATGGTTTAATTATTAAAAAAGTTTCTATACCAATTGGTGTTGTTGGAGTAATATACGAAAGCAGACCAAATGTTACGGCGGATGTTTCATCTCTTTGTTTTAAATCTGGAAACGTTGTAATTTTGCGTGGTGGATCTGAAGCATTAGAATCAAATAAAATATTAGTTAAGCTTTTTAGAAGAGCTTTAAAAAGTGAGAAATGTAATGAAGAATGTGTTCAATTTATTGATAGTAGAAATAGAAAACATGTTGATTATCTTTTATCTAAGATGCAAAATTATATTGATATAATCATTCCTAGGGGAGGTAAAAGTCTTGTAAGCAAGGTGATGAAAAAATCTTCTGTTCCTATTATTGGACATTATGAAGGTGTATGCCATGTCTATGTAGACAGAGAGGCTGACCTAAAAATGGCAATCAAGGTTGTCAAAAACTCAAAAATGAGAAACGTAAGTATTTGTGGTGCTGCTGAGACCTTGCTGATTGATAAAATGTCTTTAAAGACTCATTGTTCACCAATTTTAAATCAACTAAATAAATTAAATTGTAAAATTATAGGTGAAAAAGAAATTAAAAAATTTGTTTCATTTAAAATAAAAGATGCAACAAAAAAAGATTGGGGGAAAGAATATCTTTCTTCTAGTATTTCTGTAAAAATTGTTAATGGAGTAAATGAAGCGATAACTCATATAAATAAATATGGCTCTTCACATACTGATACTATAATTACAAATAATAAAAAAACTGCTCAAAAATTTCTTTCAAACATTAAAAGTTCTATCGCTATCCATAATGCATCGACGCAATTTGCAGACGGTGGAGAATTTGGTTTTGGAGCTGAAGTAGGTATCTCAACTGGAAAATTACATCCACGTGGTCCGATTGGGCTAGATCAACTCACTACATATAAATATATTCTAAAAGGAAAAGGACAAATAAGGAAATAGATTTTGAAAAAAATATCTAATAAAAAAAAAATAGGAATAATAGGAGGAACATTCGATCCTCCACATTTTGGCCATCTACATATTTCAAAAATAGCCTTAAAAAAATTTAAGTTAGATAAAATTTTATGGATTGTTACTAAAAAAAATCCTTTAAAAAAAAAACCTTATTTAAGTTTAAATCAAAGGATTAATTTGTCAAAAAACATAACAAAAGAAAATAAAAAAATTTTTGTTTCTTATTTTGATTCAAAAATTAGGTCTAATAATACATTTAATTTACTGAATTATATAAAGAATAAAAATAAAAAGTCCGAGTTATACTTTATTATTGGTGCCGATAATTTTGTTAAATTCTATAAGTGGCAAAACTGGACTAAAATACCTAAACTTGCAAAAATAGTTATTTTTGCTAGACAAAATTACTCTATAAGGTCATTTAGTTCTTTAATGCTAAAAAAGCTCAGTAAAAATGATTGGATCTATGTAAATGCAAAAAAGGCCAATATTTCATCTTCATTAATTAGGAAATTTTGGTAAAATAAGTTTTAATGCAAATAAAAGAAATTAATAAAATTAAAGAAGAAATAGAAAAAGTTTTAAATGACAATAAGGCTACAGAAATAAAATCAATAAATTTAAAAGATAAAACCTCAATAGCTGACTTTATGATAATTGCTAATGGAAATTCATCTAGACATATGCAAGCTTTGTCCGAAATAATAATGGAAAAATTAAAAAAAATAGGTTTTGAAAATTGTCATTTAGAGGGAAAAGATAGTTCAGATTGGAAACTGATTGACGCAAAAGATATTATAGTTCATATCTTTCATCCAGAAAAAAGAAGTTTCTACGATTTAGAAAAAATGTGGTCAGAATTAATTCCCAAAGAAAGATTAATAATATGAAAATAAAAAATATCTTAAAATATATTTTAATCATAACAACAGTATTGATGATAAATCCCTTAAACAAAGTGTATGCGCAAAATATTGATAAATTATATGAAAAAATTGATTTGTTTAGTGAAGTTCTTGAAAAAATACAAAATGAATATGTTGATGACGTAGATCAGGCAGAAGCAATGGACGCTGCTATTAATGGGCTTCTTCAATCTTTAGACCCATATTCTGCATATATGAACGAAGAAATTTTTGAAGAATCTCAAACAGAAACTAGTGGGGAATTTGGTGGTTTGGGAATAGAAGTGACTATGGAATCTGGTGTAATTAAAGTAATTGCGCCAATAGATGGTACGCCGGCCTCGAAGGCAGGTGTTAAATCTGGTGATTATATAGTTAAGATAAATAATGACCAGGTTAGAGGAAAAACACTTATGGAAGCAGTCAATCTAATGAGAGGTCCAGTAGGCTCTACCATTGAAATAACTGTTAGACGAAAAGGGTTGAAAAAAGCTAAAATTTTTAAAATTACTAGAGAAATTATTGAAATACGTTCAGTTGTTTCCGAAATAGTAGATAATAAAGTAGGCTATCTTAGATTAAGAGCTTTTAACGTAAATAGTAGCAATCAACTTAGTAAAGAGATTTCTAAAATAAAAAAAAATAAAAAATTAAAGGGATATATTCTTGATTTAAGAAATAACCCCGGTGGTCTTTTATCGCAAGCAATAGAAATTTCTGACTTTTTTTTAAATGACGGAGAAATAGTTTCAACAAAAGGAAGAAAAAATAGGGAAAATAGAAAGTTTTTTGCAAACGACGGAGATAAAATTAATGGAAAGCCTTTAATTGTTTTAATAAATAATGGGTCTGCTTCTGCATCAGAAATTGTAGCTGGGGCATTACAAGATCAAAAAAGGGCAATACTACTAGGAGAAACTACTTTTGGAAAAGGCTCAGTCCAATCTATCATTCCTCTAAAAAATAAGGGGGCAATAAGGCTTACTGTATCAAAATATTATTTGCCATCTGGCAAATCTATTTCGGAAGTCGGTGTAGTTCCAGATATAAAGGTAGAGGAAGAAAATGAAGAATTTGTAATTAATACCAGTACAGATAATCAATTAAATTATGCAGTTAACCTTTTAAAGGGTTAAAATTTAATGAATGAAAAAAAAAATTTACCATTAAGAGTTGGTGTAGGAATAATTCTTTTAAACAATCAAAATAAAGTTCTTGTAGGAAAAAGAATAGATAATCCAAAAAACTTCTGGCAAATGCCGCAAGGAGGCGTTGAAAAAAATGAAGACTTTCTTCAGGCAGCAAAAAGAGAATTAAAAGAAGAAACTGGAGTAAAATCGGTAGAGCTAATTAGACAATTAGATGAATGGTTTATATACGAATTACCTGAAAATCTTATTGGGAAAGTTCTAGAAGGGAAGTATAGGGGTCAAAAGCAAAAATGGTTTATCATGAGATTTGTAGGAAAAGAAAATGAAATAAATGTTAAAACAAAAAATCCTGAATTCTTAGATTGGATGTGGGTTGAATTTTCAGAACTACCTAATATTGCAGTTAATTTTAAAATTGATTTATATAAAAAATTAAAAGAAAAATTAATTATTTCAAAATTGAATTAGACTCTTATTCCTTTAATTGTTTCAAACTTATGATTTAGAATATATCGATCATGATCTGTTATATTTTTATCAGATAGTTTTTTTGAAATGTCGTTACTAAGGTTATCCAAATAATCTTTTGATATATCTTTAATACTTATTGCTGATGATGATAAAACAACTAAAGTATTATCAAAATATTCAATTGTACCGTCTTGTACAAAAAAATTACCCAAGTTATTTTCTTTTTTATTTATTTTTATTATTCCCGGTCTTAAAAAAGTTATTATTGAAATATGATTTTTTAAAATACTCATATCACCTTCATAGGAAGGTAGGGTCGCCATTGTGATTTCTTCTGAAAAAATAATTTTTTCGGGGGTGATAATTTCAATTTTAAAACTATCTTCCATTACGCTGCAGCTTCCTTCGCCATTTTTTCTGCTTTTTCTATAGCCTCTTCAATTGTTCCTACCATATAAAATGCATTTTCAGGTAAATGATCATATTCACCCTTACATATTGCATCAAATCCTTTTATTGTTGCTTCTAAATCTACAAGCTTGCCTGGAAAGCCAGTAAAAACTTCAGCAACAAAAAATGGTTGTGATAAAAATTTTTGTATTTTTCTTGCTCTAGCTACTGTTAATTTATCTTCTTCAGAAAGTTCGTCCATGCCTAATATTGCAATTATATCTTGTAATGATTTATAGCTTTGTAAAATTCTTTGCACTTCCCTTGCTACTCTGTAATGCTCTTCTCCAACTATTCTTGGATCTAGAATTCTTGATGTAGAATCTAACGGATCAACTGCAGGATATATTCCTAGCTCAGCAATCTGTCTAGAAAGAACTGTTGTTGCATCTAGATGAGCAAATGATGTTGCTGGGGCTGGGTCAGTTAAATCATCAGCTGGTACATAAATGGCCTGAACAGAAGTTATTGATCCTTTGTTTGTGGTAGTTATTCTTTCTTGCAGATTACCCATATCTGTCGCTAAAGTTGGTTGATAACCAACCGCTGAGGGTATTCTTCCTAAAAGAGCCGAAACTTCAGATCCTGCTTGTGTAAACCTAAATATATTATCCACAAAAAATAAAACATCTTGTCCTTCTTTATCACGAAAATATTCTGCTACTGTTAAACCTGTCAAAGCAACCCTAGCACGTGCACCAGGGGGTTCGTTCATCTGTCCATAAACTAGTGCAGCTTTTGAACCTTTTCCATCTGGTTTAATTACACCCGATTCAATCATTTCATGATATAAATCATTACCTTCCCTAGTTCTTTCTCCGACTCCAGCAAACACGGAAAATCCTCCATGAGCTTTTGCAATATTATTAATTAGTTCCATTATAATTACTGTTTTACCAACTCCCGCTCCTCCAAAAAGACCTATTTTACCTCCCTTTGAATACGGTGCTAATAAATCTACTACCTTAATGCCGGTTGCCAATATTTCGCTTTCTGTTGATTGGTCTGTAAATTTTGGAGCTGATCTATGTATCGGCCAATTTTCCTTTGTAGTAACTTTGCCTTTTTGATCGATAGGTTCGCCAATTACATTAATTATCCTTCCCAAAGTTTCTGGTCCAACAGGAACTTGTATAGGAGCTCCAGTATTAGTAACTTTATCTCCTCTTTTAAGCCCTTCGGTACTATCCATTGCAATAGTTCTTACTCCAGACTCACCCAGATGCTGCGCAACCTCTAGAACTAATCTGTTACCAGAGTTATCACATTCTAAAGCTGTTAATATTTCTGGAAGCTGTCCTTCAAATTCAACATCGACTACGGCTCCAATTATTTGTATAACTTTTCCAAATTTACTATCCATTTTATAAACTTTCTGCTCCTGATATTATTTCTATAAGTTCTTTTGTTATTACTGCTTGTCTACTTCTATTATATGTTATAGTTAATTTATCTACTAAATCTCCAGCATTTCTTGTTGCGCTATCCATTGCTGTCATTCTTGATCCCTGTTCGCTGGCAGCATTTTCAAGAAAAGCTGTGAAAACTTGAGTAGAAATATTTTTTGGAAGCAGATTATCTAAAATTTCATCTTCTTCGGGCTCAAACTCATAAGAGGTATCTAAATTTTTACTTTCCTTACTTTCATTTTTTTTTTTATTTTCTACAGGTATGATTTGTTGTTCTTGAGGAATTTGAGTCATTACATTTTTAAATCTATTATAAAATATTTTGCATATATCAAACTGTGACTCGTTAAATAGTTTTATGATTTTGTTTCCAATATCTTCTGCTTCTTTGTAAGTAATTTGTTTAGTGCCTTTAAAGTTAATATTTTCAATAATATAACTCCCATATAATCTTTTTAATTGTTCGTATCCTTTAGAACCTACTGTAAAAATCTTTAAAGTTTTGCCTTCTTTTATAATTTTTTCAAAATAACTTTTGGCTTTTCTACAAATATTAGTATTAAACCCTCCACAAAGACCTCTGTCGGCTGTTATAACAACACACAAGTGAATATTGTTTTTTCCAGTACCCACAAGAAATTTTGAAGCATTGTCTTTATCAGAAATCGAATTACTTAAATTAAGAATAATATTATTCATTTTTTCTGAGTACGGTCTTCCTTTTTCAGCATTTTCCTGAGCCTTTCGTAGTTTTGCTGCAGCAACCATTTTCATTGCTTTAGTTATTTTTTGTGTAGACTTAACACTAGAAATTCTTTTTTTTAAATCATCTAAACTTGGCATGGTTTTATTTACTTTTTTTTTTAAAATTTTCAATAATGGAAGATAATTTTTTTTCCACTTCTTCATCTAATTTTCCTGTTTTATTAATAGTATCAATAATTTCAGGGCTAGACGTTTGGACCTCTTGGTAAATTAACTTTTCAATATTTTTAATATCTTTTATTTCTACATCATCTAAAAAACCTCTGACTCCTGAAAAAACTGCTATAACTTGTTGTGCAACAGCCATTGGAGAATATTGATCTTGTTTTAGAAGTTCTGTTAATTTTGAACCTCTGTTCAACAATTTTTGAGTAGAAGCATCTAGATCTGAGCCAAATTGAGCGAATGCTGCCATTTCTCGATACTGTGCCAATTCTAGCTTTATTGATCCAGCTACTTTTTTCATTGCTTTGGTTTGTGCCGCTGACCCAACTCTAGAAACTGACAAACCTACATTAACTGCTGGTCTTATTCCTTGATTAAATAATTCTGTTTCCAAAAATATTTGCCCGTCAGTAATAGAAATTACATTTGTAGGAATATATGCAGATACATCTCCAGCCTGTGTTTCAATTATTGGTAAAGCAGTTAAAGAACCTCCTCCTTGATCATCATTAAGTTTCGCGGCTCTTTCAAGCAGTCTACTATGTAAATAAAACACATCTCCAGGGTATGCTTCCCTTCCTGGTGGTCGTCTTAGTAAGAGTGACATCTGTCGATATGCTACTGCCTGTTTAGATAAATCATCATAAATAATTAGTGCGTGCATACCATTATCCCTAAAATATTCTCCCATAGTACATCCTGTATATGGCGCTAAAAACTGAAGTGGTGCTGGGTCTGATGCAGTGGCTGATACAATAGTTGTATATTCCATAGCGCCCGCATCTTCTAAAGATTTAACAATCTGCGCAACTGTAGATCTCTTCTGTCCAATTGCAACGTAAATACAATAAAGTTTACTTTTATCATCTGAAGATTTATTTATTTCTTTTTGATTTATAATTGTATCAATAGCAACAGCAGTTTTCCCAGTTTGTCTATCTCCAATAATAAGTTCTCTTTGACCTCTTCCTATAGGAATCAAACTATCTATTGCCTTTAGACCAGTTTGCATGGGCTCACTTACAGACTTTCTAGGAATTATTCCTGGTGCTTTAACGTCAACTCTTTTTCTTTCTAATTTTTTATCTAAATCTCCCTTACCATCTATTGGATTGCCTAATGCATCAACTACTCTACCTAATAAATTTTTTCCAACCGGAGCATCAACAATTGCCTGTGTCCTTTTAACGATATCTCCTTCCTTTATTGATTTATCGTCACCAAATATAACTACACCTACATTATCCTTTTCTAAGTTTAAGGCCATCCCTTTAATCCCATCAGAAAACTCTACCATTTCCCCAGCTTGAACATTATCTAAACCATAAACTCTAGCTATACCATCACCAACTGACAATACTTGCCCCACCTCGGACACTTCAGCTTTTTCACCAAATTTTTTAATTTGTTCTTTTAAAATTTTTGTTACTTCTGATGGATTTATTTGCATATTATGCCTCTACCATATTTTTTTCTAAATTTTTAAGTTTTGTTTTAACTGAAGTATCAATCATCACACTACCAACTTGTAAAATTAATCCTGCTATTATATCTGGATCATAATAATATTCTATATTTAACTGTGATTTAAAATTATTTGAAAGTTCATTTTGAATTTTATTTTTATCCTCAACAGATAATTCTTTTGATGATATTAACTTTGCTTTTAGCTCACCTTTATTTTTTGATAATAAATTTTGAAAGCTTTCTATAATCATAGATAGAAAAAATAATCTATTTTTCATTGCTACAAACCCCAAAAATTTTTTTAGGATCTTCGTAAAATTATTTTGATCAGCTAAAGCAAATATAACATTTCTTTTGTCTTCTTTAGATACCGTTGGGCTTAAAATCATTTCTTTAAAATCAGGACTGCGTTTTATTATTTCTTTTAAATTTTTAATTCCAATTTCTACATTATCGAGCTCTGAGCTTTCTTTGGAAAGTTCATACAGAGCTATAGCATAGCTTGCGGAAGTAGCATTTGAAAATGTCGATTTTGAACTCACTTTTTGCTCCTAAAAAACTAGTTTTGTATGAGATTATATTGATAAATTCAATATGTTCTATTGTATCTTTTTGTCTTTTAAAACTAGAGAATCCAGCATTTAACTGAAATTAATTGGATCTACATCAACCTCTAGTTTTATTCCTTGTATAACTTTAAGTTTGTTTAATGATTGGGTCAAATACTTTTGTATAAATAAATCTTTTGGATATTTAATTAAAATTCTGCATCTATACTTTTTTCTTAACTTAACTATGGGTGCTAAAACAGGTCCTAGCACACTAACATTTTTTATTTTAGGAAGTTTAGATTTAATATTTATTGCACACTTCATAATTAGTAGTTCGCTTTTTCCAGAAATAATTAAGGATATAAGTCTAGAAAATGGTGGTAGTTTTTTTTCTTTTCTTAATAAAAGCTCTTTTTGTAAAAATGCTTCTGGATCATTTTTTGATATATTTAAAAGCACCTCATCATCTGGTGTATAAGTTTGAAAAAAAATTGTTGAAGCTCTACCCTCTCTGCCAGCTCTGCCACTTAATTGATAATATAGTTGGATATTTTTTTCTGCTGATCTAAGATCATAACCATGTGATGCAAAGTTTCCGTCAACCACGACTATGCAATTTAATTTAGGAAAATGAAAACCTTTTGATAATAACTGTGTTCCTATCAAGATATCAATTTTATTTTTTTCTACATTTTTTATAAGTTCATTGGTTGATTCATTTTTTCTTAGTGTGTCACTAGAAAATATTTTTATTTTTTTATGTGGATATATTTTTTTAAGTTCATCAAATATTCTTTCGACTCCTGGACCGCAAAATTGAATTTCACATTGTGATTTATCTTTACATAATCTTATTAATGATGACTTGTACCCACAATAGTGGCAAAGTAATTTATTTAATTTTTTATGAAAATTTAAATTTAATGCACAATTAGGACATTCGTACTTATTTCCACATTTTTTACAAATTACAAATGGTGCATAACCCCTTCTGTTTAAAAAAAACAAAACCTGATCACCTTTGTCTAAATAATTATTAACTTTATTTATTGTTTTATTTGAAATCCAAGTGTCTTTTTTTAAATTTTCTTTATATAAATTTATTATTTCAATATTTGGAAGAGATGCTTCCTTATATCTAGCTTTTAGTTTTGTTACATAATATTTTTTGTTAATAATATTATTGTATGTTTCTATTGAAGGTATTGAGGTTACTAAATTTATAGGAATTTTTTCTAATGATGCCCTTGTGACTGCCATATCTCTGGCATTATATGAAACACCTTCATCTTGCTTATAAGAAGGATCGTGCTCTTCATCAACAATAATTATTCCAAGATTCTTAAATGGTAAGAACAATGAAGATCTCGCACCGATAACTATTTTAATTTTACCTTTGATAATTCCTTTCCAGATAATAGATTTATTTTTTTTTGAAGTTCCTGAATGCCAAATTGCAGGTTCTGTTCCAAAGAAGTCTTTAAATCTTCTGCTAAATTGATTTGTTAGTGCAATTTCAGGAAGTAAAATTAATGCTTGTAAACCTTTATCAATAATATCTTTAACTCTTTCGAAATAAACCAAAGTTTTTCCAGATCCAGTTACTCCCTCTAAAACAGTAACACTATACTTTTTTTTTATACTTCTAAGAAATTTTAAGGACTTTTTTTGTTCTAGATTTAATATAAATTTATTATTATTCTTAATTTTAAATTTGATAAATTCGTTTTTAAAATTTTTTTCAACAATATCTTTATTCAATAAACACATTTTAAGTGACATGCCTAAAGGAACTAAATTATATCTTGAAAACCAAGATATAAATTCAATCATGGAAAAATTTAATTTTTCAGTATTTATTTTTTTTGAAATTTTTTTAATTTTAAATTTTTTATTTGTTTTTTGTGCATAGGGCCAAACTACACCTGTAATTTCATTTGATCCAAACGGTGCTTTAACAAAATCTCCTGGTTTTAGTTGTGCTCCAATATCACTTTCATAGGTAAAGGGGTAATCAAAAATCTTTGGAAATAAAATTGGTATTTTCATTTTTTTATTATTTTTTTTCTAATATTTTTTGGAATATTTTTTTTTAATATTTCTTTTAATGCAGAAAAATCATTATTATTCATTCTTCTTTCTAGTAAATTCCAAGTGTATGGTAATAATTTTAAATATTTTTTTTTTTTATCTCTAATAAAAAGTCTAGAAAAAATACCTATTATTTTTAAACTTCTTTGAACAGATAATATATTAAAATCTTTGAAAAATTTATTTGAATTATTTTTGTTATTCTTAAACTTGTTTTTTATATAATAAATATAAATTTTATCTTTTAACTTAATAGGAGTTTTAATTCTGACGTCATCAATTATCGAAACTAAATCATACGCTGGATTTCCTATTAATGCATCTTGACTGTCAATTAATCCTACTTTTTTACGTACATTTAGTAAATTTTGGACGTGATAATCTCTATGTACAAAACAATTGTTTGAAAAATTTAATTTATCATAAAGTTTTGATAAAATTTTATTAGATTTCTTTTTAATACTTAAAGCTTTTTTTTTACTTACGAGTATAGGTAAATACCAATCAAAAAAAAGATTAGATTCTTTTATCAGAATCTTTTTTGAATAAATATTTATTCTATGGAAGCCTTTGTCAATATTTTTAATTTTAAACTTTGGTTTTATCCTTTGTACTTTTAAAAGTGTATCTATTAGCTGTTTATAAATTTTTAATTTATTTTTACTATTAAGAAGGATTTTGTAGAAGGATTTATCACCAAAATCCTCAATTATTATTACTCCTTTTGAAAAATTATAGTTGTAAATTTTAGGAGCTAATATTTTATTGTTATTTAAGAAATTATTTATAGCAGTATATGCAACTAAATTTTTATATTTTTCTTTTTGCGCAAAGGCAATAATTTTACTTCCTCTAGATGATTTTATTCTAAAAAATTTTCTAAATGAAGCATCTCCTGCTAGTGAGATTATTTTAAATTTCATTAAATTGATAATCTTTCCACTTTCCAAAACCTTTAATAATTGCTGTTCTTGAATTTTCACTTTTTGAATATTTAAATATTATATCAATCCTATCTATCGGTTTTGGTTCAATTAATTCTGGCCATTCAATAATTTTTATTTGATTTTTTAATTCTTCAAATATACCTAATTGATAAACTTCTTCATAACTTTTTAATCTGTACAAGTCATAATGAGAAATTTTTATATTTTTAACATCATAATCGTAAACTATATTGAATGTTGGGCTTGGTATATTACTATTTTTGATATTGTTTTTATTTTCTAAATGATTAATGAAAAATCTGGTAAAAGTAGTTTTCCCAGAGCCAATTTCTCCATAAAGAAAAATTATGTCTCCATCGCTAGCTATGTTTGAAATTTTTTGAGAAAAATTTTGGGTTTCTTCTAGTGATTTTAGTTCCATTTTACTACTAAGCGATTAGTAGCGATAAGTATCCGGTTTAAAGGGGCCTTTAGCATCAACACTTATATAATCTGCTTGATCTTTTGAAAGTTTTGTTAATTTCGCACCAACTTTTTCTAAATGAAGCGTAGCAACTTTTTCGTCTAAGTGTTTAGGTAAAACATAAACTTTTTTCTCATACTTGTCTGAATTATTCCATAGTTCTATTTGTGCAATGGTCTGGTTAGTAAAAGAAGCGCTCATTACAAAGCTCGGGTGTCCTGTTGCACAGCCTAGATTTACCAATCTACCTTCAGCTAATAATATTATTCTTTTTTTATCTGGAAACTCAATTTCGTGAACTTGTGGTTTAATTTCTGACCATTTATAATTTTTTAAGGCTTCTACTTGAATTTCGTTATCAAAATGTCCTATGTTGCAAAGTATTGCTCTATCCTTCATCATTCTCATGTGATCTGCGGTTACTATATCTTTGTTGCCTGTCGCTGTAACAATTATATCTGCATCTTTAATTGCTTCATCCATTAATACTACTTCATACCCTTCCATAGCTGCTTGAAGTGCACAGATAGGATCTGTTTCTGTTACCATAACTCTTGCTCCGCTTTGTCTTAAAGAAGCAGCACTTCCTTTGCCTACGTCTCCAAAGCCTGCAACAATCGCAACTTTACCTGACATCATAACATCTGTTGCTCTTTTGATTCCATCAACTAAACTTTCTCTACATCCGTATAAATTGTCAAATTTAGATTTTGTAACAGAATCATTTACATTTATCGCTGGGATTAACAAAGTTTTTTGTGCTTCCATCTTTTTCAGAGCTAGGACTCCGGTTGTTGTTTCTTCTGAAACTCCCTTAATTGATTTTAGCATTTCTTTATATTCTTTATGCATTAAGGCAGTAAGATCACCACCATCATCAAGGATCATGTTTGCTTTCCAATCTTTTTTTCCTTCGATTGTTTGTTTTACACACCACCAATATTCTTCTTCTGTTTCACCTTTCCAAGCAAAAACTGGTATCCCTGCTTTTGCTATAGCTGCCGCGGCATGATCTTGTGTTGAAAATATATTGCAAGATGACCATCTAACTTCAGCTCCTAAATCAATTAGAGTTTCAATAAGCACTGCGGTTTGTATTGTCATGTGAAGGCAACCAAGAATTTTTGCACCTTTGAGAGGAAACTTTCCCTTATATTCTTTTCTTAAAGCCATTAACCCAGGCATTTCAGTTTCTGCAATAGAAATTTCTTTTCTCCCAAAATCTGCTAAGCTTATATCTTTTACTTTAAAATCTTTTGACATAAATTTTCCTCTATTTAGCAAGTAAATTAGAATTTATCAACTTTTTGCTACTTTTAATTATTTATATATTGGCAATATCACTTTAATTCTCGCCCCTTTTTGATCAATATCTTTATTAGTCGCAGTAATTGAGCCCCCATGTAGCTCGATAATATTTTTCACTATATTTAGACCCAAACCAGAGTGTTCACCAAATTTTTCAGGCCTATTGCTATAAAATCTATTAAAAATTTTATCAATATTTTTTTCATTAAAGCCAGGGCCCTGGTCATCAACAACAACTTTAGCGTTATTATTTTCAATATCACAAATAACTGATATTTTGCTGTTTGTTGGACTAAATGAAACTGCATTATCTAAAAGATTAGCTATAATTTGTTCAAGTTTACCTTCTACTCCCAGAATATTTAATTTAGATCCGTTTAATTTAGAACTATCTATTTTTATTTGAATATTTTTGTTTGAATTAACTAGATCGCTATTAAAATCCTCAACAACAGAATCAATTACATTTAAAAGGTCAATTTTGACCATTTTTTCTCTAGAAAATGTTGCTTCATCTTTTAATATTTGAGAATAATCAGTAATAAGTCTTTCTATCCTTTCCACATCGTGACTTATAACTCTAATTAATTTTTTTCTTTTTTCATCATCTTTAGTATTTTCCAAAACTTCTGAGGCTCCTCTTAAAGAAGTTAACGGATTTCTAATTTCATGAGCTAAATCTGATGAAAAATTTTCTGCCACATTTATTCTCTTATAAAAATCAGCTGTCATTTCATTTAATGATCTTGAAAGTTGGCCAACTTCATCTTTCCTAAGTAAATATTTTTCATGTTTTCCGATTTTAACATCTTTTTCTTTTATAGCTTTTGTATATAGAACTAAAGACCTAATAGGTTTTAAAATATATTTATTCAAAAAAACGGAAAAGATTAAAATTACAAGTGCAACAGAAAAAACTGTTCTTAATATGAAATTTTTTCTTTCGTCTACTGCAACTAGTATGTCGTTTGCAATCTCTGAAACTATAATATATCCTTTAACTTCTTGATCAAAACTAACTTTGTTGATGGTCATAACGTAAAAACTATTATTAATTGACTCACTAATAACCAATTTGTCATCAGTTCCTTTTTGATTGGAATACTCTACTACATAGTTAAGAGTATTAAAATTTACAGTTTTTTTAGTTTTAGGGGTATCGCTTACATTTAATTTTTCATCTGATGTATTAATTGATGTTTCTTCAACATCTGAGTTTGGAACAAAAATATCTTGAACTAGATCCAGAGTATCAGTATCTGCTAATAGATTAAAATCTAAATCATATAACTGTACCCGGTCTAAGTTTTGAAATAAGAATCTGGTTGATAATAAAAATTTTGTAATACTTTCTTTTGTAAATTGAATATTCAATCTTTTGATGTGATCTGTTGTATTTTTTATAATTATTTCGTGTTGATTAGATCTATCTTTTATTAAATTAGGTTTTATAGCATTAAGATATAAAAAAGTGAAAACACTCAATACAAAAAAAATAATTAAATTAAAAACTAAAAATTTTTTTAGAATTGAACTTCCGCTAAAAAAATTATATTTCATTAATTAACATTCCACCTATATCCACTTCCATATCTAGTCTCTATCGCAGAAAAATTTTGGTCTATTTTTTTAAATTTTTTTCTTATTCTTTTAACATGACTATCTATAGTTCTATCTTCTATATCGTTATTATCTTTATAGG
>MDSV01206921.1_pt1 | contig 32037 bp, 20 predicted proteins | sample 810851 | NCBI WGS metagenome assembly MDSV01 (sample SAMN05326640, study PRJNA326480) | marine metagenome | isolation source: seawater | place: Atlantic Ocean: North East | collected 2012 | reverse complement strand
CCTTTTTATTTTTATTATTATTTAATTATTCCAATCTATAGTCAAAGAGTATATTAATCCACAAAGAAAATAAAAATTTTCTAAACTATTAGTTAGTTACCATAATTATATACATGTTGTGAAAATTTGTTCAATTGTGATTAATATTTTATAAATCAATTACCTTTGGTTGGATTTCACTAAATTAAGAACTGTAAACCAGATGTAGCCAACAAAGGAAAATATATTTTGCAAATTAAAGACGAGCACATAAGAAAATTTTTATCAAAAAAGATAGGACAATTAAATAATATAATAGCAGGCCTGGACTCTTTAGTTACAGAAATTGGTAGTGATTACTATCGAGTAAGCATCTTCGGATCAGCAAGAATTAAAAAAAATACTGATGAGTACAATCAAGTTTATGATTTAGCAAAAAAACTAACTCAAAATAAAGCAGATATTGTAACAGGTGGAGGACCTGGACTTATGGAAGCAGCAAATATAGGTGCTAAAGATGGAAGTCCAGATTCAAAATCTTTTGGATTACACATAGACTTACCATTTGAAACATTTCCTAATGAACATCTTGATATAACATTTCATCATAAAAAATTCTCATCCAGATTAGATGAATTCATGAGAATAAGTCATGCAATAATAGTAACACCAGGGGGAATTGGAACAATATTGGAGTTACTATATACATGGCAATTGATTCAAGTAGATCACATCCAGCCTAGACCTATAATTCTTCTAGGAGATATGTGGGATGGTCTTATAAATTGGATGAAATCAGAACCTTTGAAGCGAAACCTAATTAATAAATCTGATTTTGATAATATTAAAGCCGTTCAAAATATAAATGATGTCATTACCATTCTAGAGCCTCAAATTAAGAATTTTTATAAAACTAAATAAAAACTGTAAAAATCAGCCTACAACCTCTTAATTATTAAAAATTATAAATAAAAATACTTTATTTTTTAAATTTATAATTATAATATTCTTTATATTATTATGATATTTATCATATTTTTTAAATTAATTAAAAGAAAGGTTAAAATAATGAAAAATGTAATAATATTTTCCACTATATTAATAAGCATCGCATCCTCTCAAGATGAAGAAATTGAAAAAGCTTCTCCCTGGTCTGTTTCTTGCGATGTTGCTAGTAGGTATGTTTGGAGAGGGACAGATTTTGGTAATAGTCCTTCAATCCAGCCTGGAATTTCTTACACATCAGGTGCTGTAACGCTAGGGGCCTGGAGCGCATGGCAATTTAGTGGATTAGCAAGCGAGAATGATCTTTACGCATCTTATGCGCTAGGCGATTACTCCTTCACACTAACTGACTACTACTTCCCTGGCACAGATTTTAATGAAACAGATGCTGAGACAGGTTCACATAACATAGAATTATCATTAGGAGGTGTATTTTCTGGAATTGGGTTTACAACAGCCATGTTTCTAGTTGAACCAGGATTTTATGGCGCTTTTGAAGAAGATGAGATCCCAATGTCTAAATATATTTCACTATCTTATGGTCCATTTATACTAGAGCTCGGAGATGGAGGATATACTAGCGATGGTGAATTCAATGCCGTAGGTATTGGAATTACTGCGTCAAATAATAAATATTCATGCACTTGGACTCTCAACCCAGATTCAGGGCAAGCCTTTTTAATTGCAACAATGGGATTATAAGTTACCCTATAAATTTCGCCAATAGTACCACTGGCACCTTTTTCATCCGATTAGAACGATATATAAAAGTGCCAGTGTTACCTTTTTTATTGCTATTTCTCTATTCATATTTTTACTAAAAATATTTAAATTATTAGCTAATTTTTTTTAATTATTAATAAATTTGGTGATATTTGCTTTAAAAAAGTTGAATAAAGTCAAAATCGCAACTAAGTATTTATTTGAATAGATTATATAAAAAATATCCACTATGTAACCCCGAGAAATTTCATGATGCATGTGGTGTTGGGTTTGTAGCAACAAAAAGTGGAAAACCTGACCCAAAAGTACTTCCTGCAGCTTTATCTGCACTTCAAAGGTTAACCCACAGGGGCGCAAAAGCATATGATGGTAATTCTGGAGATGGCTCAGGAATATTAGTTGATATTCCTAGAGAATTTTTCAGTTCATATCTATTAGATAAACATTCAATAAAAATATCTAAAAATGATACCTTAGCCGTGGCATCTATCTTTGCTAAGGGCATAAACGACAAAACAATCATAAAAAGCTTTTCAGATCTAACAAAAAAAGAAAAAATTCAATTTTTATCATTACGAAAGGTCCCCTTAGATGAGAACATCCTTGGTGAACTTTCAAAAAAATCTAAGCCAAAAATATTACAGCTTATTTTTTCGACAAAAATAAAAGAACTACCAATACTTGAAAGAAAGCTTTATCTGATACGAAAAAAAGTTGAAAGTAAACTTTTCTCGAAGTACAAAAAATTCTATATATGCTCATTTTCATCAAAGACAATCATATATAAAGGATTATTAAGTTCGGATCAGCTTGCAAAATTTTATAAAGATCTGAACCATGATTTATTTGTAGTGAAAGTAGCCTTATTTCATGAAAGATTTTCTACAAATACTTTTTCAAGTTGGGAAATGGCACAACCATTTAGGATGATTGCTCATAATGGCGAATTCAATACCATAAAAGGTAGCAGACTCTGGATGAATTCGAGAGAAGGCAATATAGAATCTAAATTATGGAAAGATAATATTGATTTTTTAAAACCGATAACAAGAAGCACTGGTAGCGATTCTGAAAGTTTTGACAATTCTTCAGAGTTCTTGAAGATTAGTGGCAGAGATATATTTGATACTATGATGATCATGATTCCTGACTCATATGAGCAAACTGAAAAATATTATAAAAATAAAAGAATGAATAAAATGATGAGAGATTATTTCGTCTATCATGAGAATTTTATGAAACCATGGGATGGCCCAGCAGCAATTGTATTTACAGACGGCGATTTTGTTGGTGCCAAAATGGACCGAAATGGGTTAAGACCACTAAGGTACTCTATAACGAAGGATGGATTAGTAATTATGGCATCAGAAGCCGGCATAGTTGATGTCGATGAAGATAATATTATACGTAATTATCATATGAAGTCTGAAGAAATTTTTGGGCTTTCATTGAAAAATGGAGAGATATTAGAAAACAAATACCTCAAGGCTAGAGAAGCATCAAAAAAACCTTATGGTAAATTAGTTTCTGACAATTTAAGGGTTTTGAAAAGAGGTAATGCTGAAGACCAGTTTAAAGGGTTTATTGCTTTAAAAAATAAGACGCTACAGAATAAATTTGCTTCGTATAATATTTTTGATGAAGATATTAAAAAATTCATTGAACCACTTTCTGAGAATATTAGCGAATCGATAGGATCAATGGGAGATGATACCCCTTTAGCAATTCTTTCGAAATTTGATAGAAAATTTTATGATTTTTTTAAACAACAATTTGCTCAGGTAACTAACCCTCCTATTGATTCTCTTAGGGAAAACTCAGTTATGAGTTTGTATAAATATCTTGGTAGCGAAGATAATTTGCTAAATAATGCCCCAACAAAAAATAGTGCAATACGAATTTCTACTCCCATACTATCCTTCAAAGAAATTAATGAGCTAAAAAGCTTTAACTCGTGGTTTCCCTACCATGAAATAGACTGCATATATAAAATTGGATCTAGTCTCGACTCAAAAATAAAATTAATAACTAAAAATTGTGAAAAATCAATTTTAGATGGAAATAAAATTATATTTTTAACAGACCAAAATCTAAAACCAAATCACATCCCTATTCCAATGCTCCTTATAATTTCAGCTGTTCACCATTATTTAATTGAAAAAAAATTAAGGAGCAAAGTTTCTTTAATAGCTGTAACAGGCGATGTAATAGAAGATCACCATTTTGCTGCCTTAATATCTTTAGGAGCTAGTGCAATATATCCTCATTTTGCTTATGAAATAATTTTTAAAAAAGAAAGTAAGGTTAAATATTATAAAAGGTTAAAAAATTACAGAGCATCAATTGAAAAAGGCCTACTAAAAATAATGTCAAAAATGGGAATTTCTACATTAAGTGGCTACCATGGCAGCATGTTACTTTATACTGTGGGTATAGGACCCAAACTTCTCAAAAAATATTTTCCATCATTAAATGGTCAACTTGGTGGAGTGGAATTAAATGATATAGAAAAATATTTGAAAAGAAAATATGATAATTCTATTAAATATTTTGAATCAGAAAATATTAAAGATATAAATTTATTTCGTTTTAGAAAAAACGGTGAACTTCATGGATTTAATCCATTAGTATTTAAAAAAATCCAAGATTTATCGAAAGAAAAAGAATCAATAAAAAAAGTTGAAAGTGATCTGGTCTACATCAGAGATCTTCTTAAATACTCTAGCAAAAGAAATCAATTAAATCTTAATGAGGTAGAAAAATCCTCATCTATTCTAAAAAGATTTGGCTCAGGTGGGGTATCATTCGGGGCAATATCTGAAAAAGCACATTTAGAACTTGCAAAAGGTTTCGGAATGGCTGGTGCAAGAAGTAATACTGGAGAAGGAGGAGAGCCAAAAAATAGATATAGTATTTCAAATCAAAATAAATTAATTAACTCATCTGTTAAGCAAGTAGCTAGTGGAAGATTCGGTGTAAATGCTGAGTACTTATCAGCGGCTCAAGAAATACAAATAAAAGTTGCTCAAGGTGCTAAGCCTGGTGAAGGTGGTCAACTTCCTGCATTTAAAGTTTCTAATGCTATTGCATCTGCAAGATCAGCAGTGCCTGGTTTACCTCTGATAAGTCCGCCTCCTCATCATGACATTTATAGTATTGAAGATATAAAACAACTTATTTATGATTTAAAAGATGTCAACCCTCGCGCAAAAGTTTCTGTTAAACTCGTAGCTCAGCCTGGAGTAGGCGTCATAGCTGCTGGGGTTGCAAAAGCAGGTGCAAATATAATTCTAATTTCAGGTTCCGACGGAGGAACCGGAGCGAGTCCATTAGGTTCACAAAAGCATGCTGGATTTCCATGGGAGTATGGGTTAGCTGAAACACACCAAACTCTCATAGCAAATGGATTAAGAGAATATGTAACATTAAGAGTTGATGGAGGGCTAAAGTGGGCTACAGATATAATTTTTGCAGCAATCTTTGGTGCAGAAGAATATGATTTTGGAACATCAGCTCTAGTATCATTAGGCTGCGTAATGGCAAGGCAATGCCATTTGAACACATGCCCTGTTGGTATTGCTACTACAGATCCAAAATATGAAAAAAAATTTAAAGGTTATGCAGAAAATGTAGAATCATATTTAAAAGATATATCAATAAAAGTTCAAAATGAGTTAAGGAAATTAGGATTTAATAAATTACATAATATAATAGGTAGAACAGACCTACTAAGCGTCTCAAAAAAATATAAAAACTTAATAATAAAGCGAAATATTGACCTTGATGGGATATTAAACCCTGAAGCAGAAAAAGGCTTGCCACTCCAATCAGAAATGAAAATTAGATTCTCAAATTATCGCAGAGAAAAAACACTAGATGAGAAAATAATTGATGAAATTAGGCAAGATATTATTATGCAAGGACATACAATAATCGAACAAAAAATAAGTAATACTGATAGAGCGATGGGCGCAAGACTATCAGGCGAAATTTCATATTTATTTGGTAGTGAAAATTTTAAAGGAAAGATTCAATGTAAATTAACTGGGACTGCAGGCCAAAGCTTTGGCGCATTTCTAAGCAATAAAATTGAACTAAGACTGAAAGGACTTGCAAACGACTATGTAGGTAAAAGTATGTCATCAGGAATAATTTCTATTAGAATGCATGAAAAACTTAGAAATAAAAGCACTAAAAATTCATTAATTGGCAATGTAGCACTCTACGGTGCTACTGGAGGAGAATTATATGTTGAAGGGAACGGAGGGGAAAGGTTTGCTGTGCGGAATAGTGGAGCTTCAGCAATTGTTGAAGGAATTGGTAACCATGGCTGTGAATATATGAGCCAAGGAACTGTTATAGTTTTAGGCTTAATTGGCAAAAACTTTGGAGCAGGGATGACAGGTGGATTGGCATTTATCTACAATAAGAAACGTTTGTTAAAAAATTATCTTAACCATGATTTTGTTTTAGAATCGATCATTGATACAAAAAAAGATGAGAATATTATCTTAGACCTAATACGTAACCACATTTTCCACACAAATTCAAAACTAGGTAATAAAATATTAAAAAACTGGAAAATTGAAAAAAATAACTTTAAAAAGATTACACCAAAAGCTACTAGTACTCTTAACATTGAATCTATATATGACTCTCATATATCAACTAGAATTTAATATCTCTTGACCTTCTGAGATTGAAATTAGCATGCTTCTCTATCATCACCACTAAACTATAACCAATCTTTTGAGATATTATCTTAATGTCTAAAGCAATTCCACATCTTCTTACTTAACGAATATGTTTTAATTGATGTAAAATTTTACCTTGGTAATTAAATGCCAAAAAGCCTTAAACAAATAAAATATAAATGCCTTTTGATATGGACATAAATGATTTATCATTACATAATACTTTTAGGCTCTAATAGCATTAAATATTAAGGTTTTTATACAAAATGTGGTTAGATACTGTGTCTAATTCTGTTCTTGATTACTAGACTATTGAGTATTTAGTGTTTAGAAACCATTAAGCTATAACATTTATGGCCAAGTTAGTTTATTATCATATATCAAACTGTTGGTATTAACACACTCTATTTTATTTTCATAAATGAACTCTATGATTTTTTTATACTCATCAATAAAAGAATTATATTTAAAATCAGTAAAATATGTATTATGCCATAAAAGGGATATGTCACAGTTTTCAGAATTTTCTAAATAAAAGTTAATAACTGTATCTGCTATTTTTTTTACAGGTAGATTCATGTACTTATCAAATGTCGTATCCATAAAATTTAATGGCGTCTCAATGAAATTATACGGCTTATTCTGATCAATGTTGAAGGGCTGAAATGATTTTCCGTATGAATTTCTAAAACCATATTGCTCAGCAAATCCTAAACTTGAGTCAAGAGCGATTAAAGAGTTGCAAATACTATCCCAATCATTTTGAATAGAAAATTTCAAATAATGATAGCGACAAATAGGTGAATTAAATCCTCCTTTTTTTAATTCATCATCTAATCCCATATCAGATGATGATTTATGCAAACCATTAAAACCATTATGCTTAATTACTTGATCTAATAAAAATTTTTCATCATTGATTTTATAATCAGCATTTTCTACTCCATCTTTACCGTGTCCATGATTTACTAACCAAAAAAATGTCGATCTAATATCATACAAATCATTCATTTTTAGTATCTTGTCTATATTTTTCCAATGCGGTTTTCTACATATTTCATATGCAATTATGCGTGCTAAAGCTATGAAATCCAACTGTTTTAATGCCCAATAGCTATCTTGAAATATTGAGCCATAAATTTTATCAATATCATGAGAGATAAAAAATCTACTTTTATTTTTCATTCCTTTAATCAAATACTTTTTACAAAACTTATCTATAAGCTTTTCAACTATATTTTCTTTTACATTTTTAAATTTATACTGATACGATCTAGAAAACTTAAATCTCCCAAATTTATCTAAGTCTTTTTCACTTGTATTAAATTCCTGCAAACAATTTATTAAATAAAATATAGTTGAAATTAAATCTTCATTCCCCTCCTCATCATAAATCATTAAGGTATGAGAAAAAATATTTTCATGGTTTAAAGCATTTGAAAGGTTTCTGATTTTTTTATAAAAGTTAATAGAAAATTTTTCAGAATTTTTTTTACCGTAATCGTAAAATATATCGGCATCACTGGATTTTTCAACATACTCAAATGCTAGGTTTCTATTTTTTTCAATAATTTTAAAAACATATAAAATCGGATTATAATAATCCGTGTTCTTTTTAATATAAATTCTCATTATAAAAACCTATAACTTTAAGACGTTTCTCTACAATAAAATGATTTATCCATAAAATAATTCGTAATATTATTCAAAACTAAAACATTTTGTGCTTTGTAAAAAATCAATCATTAAAATGAGAAACTTACATTCAATACTTTAAGATAATACTGGTACTTAAAAAATCTTTGTATAAAAGTGTTTTTTTAGTTTTATTACTTTAGTGATTGGGTATCTGGGAACCTTACAGTCGCACTACCTAATATTGTTTTTTTACCATCCTGGTTTACACACCAACAATGAAAAGTACCATCTGATTTTTCTGAATTAAGTTTTTTCAACTTTACCCTTGCTATTATAGTATCACCAATAAAAACAGGCGCAATAAACTTTATGTCTTGTTTTAAATATATGCTCCCTGCTCCCGGAAAAATTTTACCAAATATTCTTGAAAAAAGACTAGCAACTAACATACCATGAACAACTCTTTTCCCAAAAAAAGATTTTTTTGCGTATTCTTCATCCAAATGAATTCGATTATTATCACCAGTCAGTTTAGAGAAAGATATTACATCTTGTTCATTAAACTTTTTTTCTACTTCCCATATTTTATTTAACACTATCTTTGATTTCTTTCTATTTTCTATTTTAAAATAATTATTAATTGTTTAATACATTCCTAAAAAAATATTTTAGAGCCTATATAAGCACTTCAATTTTGTGAATTGTTTAATTACTATAGATTAGTATTAATTTAAAATATAATCTTAATCAAATGTTTTAATGAAATTGATAATAAAAATTATAAGATAATATTAAAAAGTAAAGTATTGTTTATATTGTAATAACTATGAATAATAAAGAATTTATCAAGCAACAATTAATCCAAGCAGGATTGCAAAATGGCGATACTTTACTTGTTAGAGCAGGTCTAAGAAGTATTAATATGGAAAAAAAATCTGATTTTCTAGAAGGACTATTAGAGGTTTTAGGTTCTAAAGGTACATTAATGGGCTTATCTTTTAGCAACTCTTACTTTTTCCCTTTCACTTCTAAAGAAATATTTACAAAAGATTCAACAACTAGCTCAGGAGGTTTTAGCAAGGCAATGTTATCTCATCCTGAATCATTCAGGAGTTTGCACCCTACAAACTCATACGTTGCCATAGGAGAAAATGCTGAATATATAATAAAAGGGCATAACGAAAACTCTAAATGTTACACTCCTATTTCAAAATTAATAGAATTGCGCGGAAAGATGCTTTTAGCTGGATGTATCGAATCGAGTCCTGGCTTCACTACAATCCATTATGCTCAAGAAGTTTTAGGTTTAACTGAAAAATCATTTCTAAAAAACTTAAAAGGCATTAGATATAAAAAGGAAGATATTACAAAAACGTTCCTAAGAAAAGATTATGGTGGTTGCAGCAATGGATTTAAAAAATTTTATAGCCTGTATTTAGATAAGGGATTATTACATCAGTTTAAAGTGGGAGATGCATCAAGTATAATGATAGATGCAAATAAAGCATATGAACTAGAGCTAAAAATACTAAAAACTAAACCTCATTACTTATTATGTGATAATCATATATGCTTTTCATGTCGGGCTACTTGGAAAAATAATAAAAAAGATATAATACCTTTTTGCATAAGTTTATTTTTAAAGAAATTTTTTAAGATTAGTAATTAATGAGAAATTAAGTTTAAATCTCTATTGAAAGTGGTATATACAACTAAATTAATGGATCTTATAAATATAAATTGATGGTATGAATGATAATGTATGATTAGGGAAAATTAATTTATTTCAATTAGGCCATGGCTTTTTATCAATTTTTCAAAGTGTGTTTTCTTTTCAATTGGCACAAAAAACCAGTTCCTATTCCTCCATAACTTTCTATCAATCAATGATTTTTTTGTGATTTTTTTATATTTTTCATCTACAGAATAAAAAATATACTCTTTACTTAATAAGTTAGTCAACTTACTACCCTTATCCTCAGTTAATACTTCGCAACATATAATTGGCTTAAACTCTTTTAATACTTTTGAGGATTTTTTTAAAATTTTTAATTCCTGACCCTCAGTATCTATTTTAACTAATTTTATATTTAAATTACTTTTTTTTTGGTATTTATCTAAAGTAATTGTTTCAACTTCGAGTGTATTAGAATTATAATTTTTATTATCTATAATTTGGCTAATCTTTCCTTCATTTAAAAAAAGTGCTTTTTCACATTTATCTGATAATGCCAGATTAGATACAATGATATTTAAACCTTTAATATTTTTTCTTAATAAAGCAGTATTCTGCTCATTTGGTTCAAAAGCATGTATTTTAGCATTCGAGTTATTTTGTCTTGCTTTAATACTATATTCGCCAATATATGCACCAATATCTAATATGGCATCTCCATCATTTAAATCACTAGAAACTATTCCCCAAATATCAATAGATGTATACTCATGCCTACCAGTGAAGAGTGTATATCGTTCATAACCTAAAATTTTACGTAGTATTCTTCTTACAAGAGGAGAAAGTGGTGCAGAAGGTTTTGAAGTATTTCTCATGAATTTTAATTATCGAACTATACTAATCGTAAATGATTTACTCATTTTAAACTTTATTTATATCAAAATCATCAACCATTATTAAGTTTTTTTGGATATCTTAACATGGTCTAAATCTTTTATTAGCGATCAATGATCTTTAATATAATGAATAGATTTTTTTCATTTAAGCTTTCTCATTTGCAATAGAAACAAATCAAACAAACTTAATTAAAGCATGGTAAAATATTACTGGAATTAAACCTAAAAATCCATGTCAAAAACCAATTGCAATAAAAATTATTAATAACATTTAGTTGAAATTTAAATTAATTTTAAAATCTTACTGCAGGGCTAAAATTATTATTTATGACTCAAATTCAGTTTATAATTTTCATCTAAAAATTTTGAAATTTCACTACTAAAAAATTTTTGACCTCTCGCATTAAAGTGACCAAATATGCTTGTTTTAAAAAGATACTTTGCGCGTGACTCTAGAAATTCAATATTTTTATGCTTGATATTTTTAAATTTTTCATCAGAAATTATTTTATCTAAAAACTTTTTTTGCCACTGATTATTTTGATCAACATTAAAGGTAATTAGTGAAAAATTAATTCCTTTTTCCTCAAGTTCAGTCCTCCACTTTAAAATTAATTTCAAAGTACCTGATATAGATTCATAATAATATTTTTCATCATATAATTCTAAATTTTTACTCAAACCTTCTGTGTTTTTTTCTGATTTATTTTTGATGATTCTCTTTAAAAGATATAGCCTCTGATAAATCAAATTTATAGTGGAAGAATGATTTCTTAAATTTTTAATAGTTTTCCTAACTACACCTCTATTAAAATGATTTTTGTATATGTTACCTTCTTTATCTAAATAAAAATTATTATCAACAGGACTATTACCTAATTTTATATGATTATTCTTAAGATCATTCCCAAGAAACATTACTAATATGATGTGATCAATTTCTATTTCATTTATTAAAAGATTTTTCCACATTTTATATTGATAAGCGGTTCCAGTACCCGAAATACCAAATGGAATAGATTCTATCTTTTGATCTTTCAAATACTTTCTATTTAAAATTTCAGTGAATAAAGAATCTCTTGGAACTTGAAGGCCTTCAACAAAAGAATCACCAATAAAAGCAATTCTATAATTATTATTAAATTTTTCTCTATCAAAATCATGAAACCCAAAATTATTAATTTTTACTAAATTAAAATTTTCTTTTTTATTATAATAAGTCGAATGAGGTTTTTTTATAGTAATTTCATTAACATTTAAATTAATTGGCGGTGCAATAGTGGATCCTCTTAAAAAAAACTCAAAAAGCACAAAGAAAGATGCAGGAATCCCTATGATAGTAAAAACCTTAAACCATGTTTTTCTATTCATATGAATTTTTTTAAAAAAAATTAGAAAAGTGCGTATATAAATGGAGCGATAGCCGTTCCCTCTGTCAAAACTATCAATGTTCCAAATAATAGCAGAAAAAATACAATTGGCGCCAACCAAAACTTCTTTCTAACTCGCAAAAACTCCCAAAATTCAGTAATTATTGATAGCTTAGACATCTAAATTCCTTTCAAATAATTTAAAATTGTTTTTCATAGTCTTGATTTAATTCTTCTAAACTATCACGATAATTCCAATAAGAATCAGATGCTGTCTTTTTCAAAGCTAAAAAATCTTCTCCTAATAACTTTGTTAACAAACCAATTGGAGTAATAATAAGATAAAATACTAAGCTTAAAATTACTCTAGTCATGATCCAACCTAAAATTGCTGCGAAGATCATCCACGCAAAATAAAGTGGCTTCAATACTATAGGTATTATAAAACCCAGCCCTATGAAAGTTGATGCAATAATTGCAATAATCTGATAAGATTCTTTATTGTAAAACATAAAAAACCCAGATATAATAAACAATATTATACCTATTGTTATGCCAAAGCTTCTTATATCATTATTACTGCTTGGTATATTTTTAATTTCTTCAATCATAGTTCAATCTAATTCAAATTCGGACTTCCAGTCTGAATCTTTATCTAGTGGTCTTTGTTGCTTCTTCGACAGTAAATAATTGTTCAAAATCAAATAATCCATTTCAGTTCTCATAAAACATAAATATGCATCTTTAGGGGTACATACAATTGGCTCCCCTCTTACATTAAAAGAGGTATTTACGATGACTGGACAACCATACTTGTCATTAAAAGATGTAAGCATATCGTGATATCTTTTATTAGTATGCTTATTTACAGATTGAATCCTAGCAGAATAATCTACGTGCGTTATAGCTGGCACTTTAGATCTAGCAATATTTAATTTTTTTAATCCAAAGTATGATTCTTGTTCCTCAGTCATAGGCAATTGTTTATCTTTTTTAACATCTGCTACTAAAAGCATATAAGGACTTGGACGATCTATATCAAAATATTCTGAAATATTTTCTTCTCTAATTGAAGGTGCAAAAGGCCTAAAGCTTTCACGATATTTTATTTTTAAATTTATTGTCCTTTGCGTCTTCGCTGATCGAGAATCACCAATAATTGTTCTACTGCCTAGAGCCCTTGGGCCAAATTCCATTCTACCCTGAAACCAACCTATTACATTTTGTTCGTTTATTAAGTCAGCTATTTTCCCTGGTAATTTTTCATCAGAGAGTTTTTCATATATATAACTTCCTCCATCTAAAAATTTTCTAATTTCTTCATTATTAAACTCAGGACCAAGATATGCTCCATTCATCAAATCATTTTTACCATCAACATTTCTCTTATTATCTAAGTGCTGATACCAAGCAATGTAAGCACATCCAAGCGCACCGCCTGCATCACCTGCAGCAGGTTGAATGAAAATATCATCAAAAATACCTGAACGAAGTAATTTCCCATTTACCACACAATTCAGAGCGACACCCCCAGCAAGACATAAATATTTTTTCCCTGTAACTTTACGAACATGACTTGCAATTTTAAAAACGATTTCTTCCGTTACTTCTTGGACTGAACGAGCTAAATCCATTTCTTTTTGCGTAAGGTCGGACTCGGGTTCTCTTGGAGGTCCTCCAAAAAGATTACTAAATTTTTTATTGGTCATAGTTAGTCCAACATTGTAATCAAAATAGCTCATATCCATTTTAAATGACCCATCATCTTTAACATCAATAAGGTGTTTATATATCAAATCTTTATATTTAGGTTCCCCATAGGGAGCTAATCCCATGACTTTATATTCGCCTGAATTAACCCGAAACCCAGTATAATAAGTAAATGCTGAATACAATAGTCCAAGCGAATTAGGGAATTTAATATCAGCTAATACCTCCATTTTATTACCATTCCCAACCCCATAACTAGTAGTAGCCCATTCTCCTACACCATCCATTGTTAGAAATGCAGCTTCTTCATACGGGGAAGCATAAAATGTTGACGCAGCATGAGAGGCATGGTGCTCAGGAAATAGTATTTTTCCTTTAAACCCTATCTCATCTTGAATAAGAGTTTTTATCCATAGCTTTTTTTTAATCCAAAGAGGCATAGCCTTTAAAAAAGAATTAATGCCTTTTGGAGCAAACGACAGATATGTTTCTAAAATTCTTTCAAACTTCAAAAAAGGCTTGTCATAAAAAGCTACAATTTTCAAATCACTAGCAGTAATTCCGGCCTCTCGCAAACAATATTTGATGGCATTCATTGGGAAGTTCTGATCATGCTTCTTGCGAGTGAACCTCTCCTCTTGAGCAGCAGCAATAATTTCTCCACCTTTGAGAACACAAGCAGCTGAATCATGATAATATGCTGATATGCCAAGTATATACATAATAAAATTTAATTTTCAATCTTTAAAATTCACATAGAATAATCCATCAACTAGTCTTATTTTGAAAAATTCATTTTAGATTAAATAATCAATAATGATTAATTTATTTTTTAAATCATTTTTAAAACTACTGCAATGAATATAATTATTTATTGTAACAAAAATTTATAACCAAGAGATTCATTATAGTAAAAAGATGAGTTTATGAATGCTAAATACGATAATAAAACAATTAGAAAAAAGGTTTAACATTTCATTCCCAGCGATGAATGTTTGGTTCCATGGTAGTCCCTTTAAAGTTTATGAGTATAAACAATTACATAAGGACATGAACCTAAATAAAACAGATAAATTATTAGACTTTGGTTGCGGTAAAGGCAGGCAAACCATTTTGCTAAGTAAATATGTCATATCTACAGTTGGAGTAGATATAAGCTCCAAACAAATTGCTATTGCAAAAAAGTATTTTAAAATTTTTGAGAAAAAAAGAAATATTAATTTTATTAAAGCTGACATTCTCAAAGACAATCATGATTTATTAAGGAATAATTATTTTGACAAAGTTGTTAGTGTATGTGTCCTCGAACATGTTAAGAATGTTCAAAAGGTAGTTGACAAATTGTTTAGGTTATTAAAAAAAGGAGGAGAAATTCATTTGAGTCTTGATTCATTATCAAATGGTTTCTCCAATGAATTAATAGAAAAACATAAAAAAAATTGTTATGTAGAGCAATATTTTACTATCCCTAGTATAAGTAATATTTTGAAAAATTCTGGCTTTAAAATTATTGAAATTAAATCTATTCTTAAAAGTGACTATGCTGTTAATGAATTTCAAAAAAGAATTTTAAGTGGCTCACGATATAACTTATTTCGAAAATTTTTCGCCTACAATAAATTTAAAAGAGACGACGAAAAATTAAAAAATATTGATGAGGGAATTTTTATCATTGCAAGAGCGATTAAGCCTTGATATCAAAAAATTAGTTCAAAATACATACGCCTCTTATTAATCAAATCCAACGCCAATACCTTAAGGTGTACCACCCAATTTCCATTAAGATAATGAATTAAAATTAGGTCTTTGTACCTTATTAAATTAAGATTGGCATACCTTGATAAAATTAGACACTTTTATAATACATCTATAAAAACAAAAACCCTCGATGATAATAAAGGATTTTTAAGTAGTGAGCGATGAGAAATTTGAACTCCAGATATCTACATTGTAAGGGCAACACTCTGAATTTCTAACTCACTACATTGTTATACTTACTAATTTAAAATATGAAGATGTAATTCTATTCCCATTTAGAATAAAATCTTTTGTCCCTTTTTATAGAAAAACTATATAATTGTTTTAAACCCTTCATTCTATTAATAATTGATAGTGGTAGTATTTTCTTAAATAATTTTTTGTATTTATTTTGTTTTCGAGTTTCAACTTTTTTCTCATTATTTTCCCAGGTTTTCATATAGTCACTTTGCATGGGATTCTGATCAAATATACTAGTTTGCCTATTCTTTTTTGCATGTACCATAATACCTAAAGGATGCTTATTCACCAGAGTTGATCTCCTACCAATATCAGATGGGTCTTTTACTTTATAACATATTTGTTTTTCGCTCAATTCTGCGCCCGGATAGGGATGTTCCATTAAAATAACTTCTTTAATTTTAAATCCATTCTCCTCATCAAATACCCTATAGAATAATTCTGGACTAAACTGATAAAAACCATGTCCACAATGATTATTTGAATTGGTAAAAATAAATAATTCCCCACCAGTTTTAATTAAATTCATATAATTTTTTATAGCAATTGGAAAATTAAAAATATGTTCAATAGAACCGCCATCTATTAAAACATCAAACTTGTTATGTAATTCTTTAGGGATGGCATTATTTAAATCACATAATATGTTAGCATTTTCATAATCTGAATAATCAATTGTGCTAAGCTCTTTAATTCCTAAACATTTTTTTATTAGATCATCACCAAATATTCTTTCACCAAATTTATAATTAATTGTATCCAATGATATACCATATTCATTTTTTACCTTATTATATTCATTTTTTGATAAGTTTATATGCTGCTTCCCAACGGTGATAACATTATCAAATCTGGTGCCATTTTGCTTAGCTTCAATCATTAATTTTAATCTACTATATATTAAACCCATATTTTTAAATTATTTTACTAAAATTGTATTTTTTCGACTGCAACTTTGCTATTTAACTGCTGCAATAATTTCTACGTTCTTTAAAACGCAAGCGACTGTATCATAATAATAAGCTGATATATCTAATATTAAATCCTAGAAATCTAATTTTTTATTTAAAATAAAAATATATAAATCTGTAATACCAGTATATGATTCAATTTATATACTAAATGATGAAACTTAAAATTCATTTATAATTAATCACTTGGCATATTTTAATAATTTTTTAAGCTTACTCAATTTTATACTGTTAACAGTAGCAATGTCTAATCTTATAAAAAATTCATTTAAATCTTTCATTTGAGATAATTTTGAAGGAGCAATATTATACCCGTATAAAGAATTTTCTTGCTCAGAAAAAATGATTGCTAAGTGATAAATATTATTTATAATGTCGTTATTCTTAACTATATCTTGCAGCATACTTTCAATTTCTGGTGAAATAATTTTTTTATGATAATTGATACCTTTAGTTAAGGGCACATAACTTTTATGATTATATTCATTCTCAGTTAATTTTATTCCTCCCATTGAAATACCATATGCCCATATTCTAGGATTTAAACCGGATAAAAAAGCATATTTATTTAAATCAGAAAATAAAAAATTGTGCTTTAATTGAATATTTATGTTTGAGATTTTCATTTCATATAATAAGTCTCTATAGATTTGAATGTTTTTTATTCCAGATAAACCCATAGACAACTTATTATTACTACAAAAACTATTTAGAAAAAATAATGTTTCTTCTATAGATTTTAAATCATCTCTATTATCCCAATGTATCATTAAACAATGAAGATTATTTGAAAAAATTGAATTTGCATGACTAATTTGATTTTTTAAAAATTTTGGAGACAAGTTATTTTCAATTACAAATGTATTAGATAGGCTTCCTATTTTGTATGTTATTTTTAAATCTTTTACATTATTGTATTTACACCATTCCGAAATATAATGTGCACTTTTTTGATAACTTTCTGCTAAACCATTCATTGGATAGTTATTTGCAGTATCAACATGTCGGTATCCAGCATCATAAAATTGATCCATAATTGCAAACGCCTCATTCTTGTTTACCGACCATCCCCACAATGCTGTACCTAAACATATTTTTTTCACTTTTTTATTATTGATATTTATTTTTTATGCTTTTCATTGCCTTGAGATATTCTAAGGATAATTTAATTATACTAACCTTGCTATTAGGACTATCAGTCCAAATGACTGGCAATTCAATTAATTTTAATTTCTGCCATTCAGCTATAATTAGTATCTCTGTACAAAAAAACCATCCATCACTATTTGCACCACCTTCTAAAATACCGTTTAAATATTTTCTCTTCATAAATTTGAAACCACACATACCATCAGAAAAATTAACACCTAAGTAAGCTCTTAAAATAAAATTAAAAACTCTTGATGAGAGCTCACGTTTGAGACTTCTGCCAATTACTTTTGACCTTTTATGTAATCTAGAGCCATAAACTATATCTGTATCATCAGCAATTAATGAAGAAATTGCCTCAGGTATGTGTCTTAAATCAGTAGCTAAATCTAGATCCATGTATCCTATAATATCAGCATCACTAAAAGACCAAGCAGACTTCAAAGCTAATCCAACTCCTTGATAAAAAACTTTATGGTAAAGTATTTTACCCTCATAATCTAGAGATAATCTGGTCCCAATCTCTTCAGTTTTATCAACTGAACCATTATCAGCTATAATTATTTTAAAATTATAATTGTCATTCAATTCTTGACTAATATATTTCCATATTTGTTTTATGTTATTTTCTAATAGAGCTTCTTCATTTAATACTGGTATTACTATATCAATTTTAATTTTCATATAAATCAATTAGTTTCATCAGAAAGTTCGGTTACGTTCTGCCTATTTGAATCAATCATCACTGAGCTATTGTATTCCTTTAAAACCCAGTATGGTTCATGATTACTATTATCATTAATCAACCTTCCCAGATATTCGCCAAAAAAGGTAAGAATCGTAAACAACAATAAGAAAAAAAACGAAATTAAAATAACTGTTGAACTCCAACCATCTGCAATATTTTGGTTTATAATTTTAACAATAAAGCTATAGCATGCGAACAGTAATGAGGTGGAACTGCCAAAAACCCCTAAAATACTCATCCACCTCAATGGCTTTGCAGAATTAGTTATTAACAGTTTTACACCATGCTTAATTGATGAAAAAAAATCTTTTTTATTTTTTGATGGATTTTTTACGCTATAACTAAAAATTGTAGAGTTAAGATCACACTGAGAAATTCTTATAAATATTTGATGATGATAATTACGAGCTTTAGTTGCAGAATTTATGATACTTCTTGGGATACAACGCAATGTTGTTGCACCTTTTGGTATATGATATCCAATCTCGCTTAAAATTGAATTAATAAAAGGTCTAATTATTTTATATCCCAAGCTTTTTTTGACATTATTAGCTACGCCAATACACATATTATTAACAGAGGATTCATTTAACATTGGAATGACAACACCTAGCGGGTCCTGTGAAATGTTAAAAATAAATACAAAATCTCCAATTGAGTTTTCTAACCCTAGAGTTAGAGCTATTTCATAATCAATTTTATATGATAATTCAATGAACCTTATTGAAGGAATTTTTTTTAATAAAATAGTTAACTCTTTCCGTGGGATGGTCTGAGGTCTATTTTCGATAATAATAATTTCGTAATCAAAAAAATGATTTTTCAGATGCTTATGTATTCTATAAATATCCTTATGAAAATTAAAAATATTTAGTTGCTCAGAAATTAGCACTATAGATATAAAATCTTCTTTCTTCTTCATACTTCTATCTCATGTTTAACATATTTTAGATATTGATTGAATAATATCATATATATTATCAATTTTCCCACCCATAATTGAATGCAACCCTTTTAGACCATGATTTTGCTTAAAAAGAATTGGCCTACTATCATCAATTTCGCTAGATGGAAGTATAGTTTTTACTTCCCATAGTGAATTGTGATACTGACAATCCTCTAAAATAGGTATATATTTGCAAGCATCTTTAAGCATTTTTCTCCAAGCTGACCTGTGTTTTATAAGGGAGTGTTGTTTATGCCCATTAAAAAATGTTTTGCCTGGCCTGTCTTCCCAGTCATAATGGGGAGTGTATCGCACATGTGAAAAAGTATGCATTTTTTTTGAGGGAAATGGCATAGTTGAAAAAAATGGTCCACACATTACTGTAATACCACTATTTTTAATTTCATCTGGTACGTCAACTAAACAGATTTCTGTCATTTCATGTTTCAATGGTATCAAGTCTATATTTGATTTATAAAGAATAGAATTAATCATTGAATATGTGCAATTATAAATGTTATCAGTAACAATTTCTAATTTCTCACCATTTGATTTTTTAATTTTAGCCATTAATCTTTTTTGATTTAAGTTTATTTGACTAACCGATTTAACTGATGATCCTAAAAAAACTGAAACCTTACTATTAAACAAGCGATCATTCATGATTTTTCTGATTTTTATAGCATCAAACGCATATTCAATGGTTCTAAATGTATCTTCAATAAATTTAGAATTTGTTAGATTAACAATTCTTTGAGGGGCAGGTTCGCAAAAGGCGGATATTCTTTTACAAAATAATTTGAACTGGTCTGAGGTAATATTACTTAAAATTTTACCAACCATATAATAACTATCATAAGAATCATCTATACAATCTTTAAATTCTTTTATAAATAGTGGAAATGATATCCTTGATTTTAATGCTGTTAATGTACTCCTTGGATAATGATATCCATTGTGAACTCTCGCCTGATTCATATAAGATGCCCTTAACATGATATCTTTTTCTTTTTCACATAAAGCAACCTTTAAACCTTTTTTTGAAAAATATTCAGCTATATATGTACCATAAAAACCTCCGCCAATAACCAAGATATCACAATCAATTACATTGTTTTTCATATAGAAGTTCTATAAAGTTAAAATCATTTAAATTATTTTAAATAATAGTATTAATAAATATTTTATATTACCTATCATATACTGCGGACCAAAATTACAAAAAATTATCTAAAAATGTGCGAGCGTATATACACATATACTATACCTGCCCTACTATCAAATGGGGTATGCCCTCTAATATGGTCAAGTTGAACGATTGAATTGAGTTTGTATCCTACAAAAGTGTATCAGATAATGCATTATAAATATCATACAATTACTAACTATGAATACTTTGACACACCTATAGAAAAAAAGCATAAATGTGCGGCTTGATGCTTAAAGAAATTTCTACTTTAAAAGTATCATTTTTTTAGTCCGCCTAAAATCTTTTGCCTCAATGCTGTAAAGATATAAGCCTGCTGATACAGGTTGCCCTTGGTTGTTTGTGGCATTCCATCGAACTGATTTAAATCCAGATGATTGATTAGTATGAGCAAGATTTTTAATCACATTACCTAGCATATCATAAATGATTATACTAATAAATGAATCTTCAGGTAAATCATAGTTTAATTCTGTAAAAGAATTAAACGGATTAGGGTGATTTTGATATAAATTAAAGTCAATCGGTAACAAATCATTGCTTACTGACATTAATGAATTGTTGATAATTATAAAGTTTTGAAAACCATATTGCCCTAGTTCATCAGGACCTAAATTAGTTTCATTATTATCATCATCAGTTAAGATTACTCTAAAATTCCATTGTCCTTCGCTAGAGCCAATTGGGAATAAAAATGTTCCAGTTTTGGTAGCCTCAAAATTTCCTGTATTGAATACCCCTGAATCTTCCAATAATTCACCTCCGTTAATTGGACCACCATTTAAAATTAGTTTTACAGTGTAACTAGCAAGATAATTGTCATAAGCTGTAGCCGATAAATTATAAATAACCGCAATAGCATTAAGACTAGTATTAATAGTGTCTGCTGATGAACCAAAGTTATTTAGTTCTGGCGGATTAGTAGCTGCTGCACAATCACTAGGGCAATTATCTTCAGTTTCTGGACCTCCACAAATACCATCTCCGCAACATGGATTTCCAGGCGGGACTTCATTACAATTTGGTACGCCATCTCCACCGCCACCAGCATTATCAAAATCACCTTTTAGACATCGAGTGAAATATGGAAAATCATCCGTTACGACATAGTAATAAATACCTTCAGGAAATTCAGGAGTCACACCAATCCTACCATTACATTCGTCTAAATCCCCATAACCTTCTTCATATTCAAAATCTTGGGTAAATGCTCCCATTGGTATTAGTGTATTTGGATTTATATTGCCTTGGCCAGGACCTCCTATTAATGATGTCAAAATACTTGGTCTACCCACATCGGGGCTTTCTTTTAGTTTCCAGCTAGGCTGCAATGATATTAATTGACTTGTGGAATCATTTGGGTCAGCGTAACCATACCTAGCATATACAGGAAATCCATCAGAAGCCCAACCAACTAATGTCATACCTTGATTATCGCCTAAAAAATCTATTAATAACTCAGGCATTCCATGATAATGATACGCACCATTAGGTTGTACATGCGCATGGTTCATATCATCTCCAAAGTCAAATGTTTCATGTCCTAAAGCTTCAATATTCCAATTACCCTGGCCTTGTGCTAAACTACACTCACCCTCATCATTACATCTCCCAGCAGTCGCAGGGTCAAACTTCACGCTATTTATAGCATAGGCTATTGCTCCAGCTGGACCACCAGCTTGAGCACCAGTTTCTGAAACTAAAGTAGGGCATAAAGTAAATGTTGCATTAACATTTTGTGCGTTAATTGTATTTGGATTGTTAGCATTAGGGAAATTACCAACTTCGTGGTTTGGAATACCATTGCCTGATAGTATTCTATTTAAATCATCGGATGTCCAAGAAAAAATACTGTAATCATTAACTGACTCATCGCTATTATAAATTTCTTCATTTATATCAACTAAAACTCCAGATGTTGAATATTCACTTTCAATACATTGAGCAATTACCCAATTTATAAAAGTTGACAAAAGAATAATTAAAATTTTATACATGTTACTAATTTTTAAATTTTAATATGATGATTAGACTTTAAAAAATACAAAAAGTTAAAATATCTAAATAGATTATTTTAGCTTAGGGGGTATATATATGAACCCACAAAAGTAGGACTCATTTAAAACAGATTTTTATTTTAATAGTATCATTTTTTCGTTTGCCTAAAATCTCTGCATTGTAATAGCAACACTCTCAACAATTAAGTACTTACATTATAATACTTATAGAGCATGTAAATAAAAATAAACTCCAAAAAGTAGCCGCCTAGCCCCACTTGACTCATAACATTATATGATATTTGATAAGTTTGTAAAATATGAGTTTTCCATTAGCAAAGTAAGGCTCAATGCAATCTTATTTGTTAATGATGAGAGATAAATCCTTAAAATTCTTATTTTTATATTGAGTTTAATTTCAAGTTGTTATTATTATTAAAAAAAAATAAAATTGCCAATGATCAGAGCGATCTTTATAAAAATTATATCCTTTTTAATAATCCTTAGTGGAAAATTAAATGCTGAAAACGGCTTCGTACGAGGCACTGTAGTTTCAGAGCAATCAGAACCGATGGCAGGAGCAAACATTATAATTGAAAATACTACCAGAGGGGTAATAACTGATAATGAAGGAAAATTTTTAATTGATTCATTATTGCCTGGTACTTACACTTTTACTGTGGACTATATAGGTTATAAAAAAATATCAAAAACAATAATAATTACATCTGAAGATCAAGAGCAAGATTTAAGCTATTTAGAAAAAATTGGAGTGGAGGATAATTCTGATGTTGAGTCAGGAATTTCTCACTCAAGTTTAATTTTTCAAATGGAACCTGACCCTGTTGCGCTTAGACAAGTAGACGTTACAGCTCATGAAATAGATAAAAATATATCTGATATATTAAAGCAAGCTATTTTTGGTCCATCTAAAATTCGTGAATCTTATATGACTGCTGGTGCAAGTGTGGATGCAGTAAGCATCAAAGATATAAAAATGTCGCCTGCACTTAATTTCTATGAAGGGCTTGATGATATAAAAGAAGTTGAAACAAAACAATTATCAGCCATTTACACTGCTCTTATCGTTAGAGGAAAAGGCGTTACTGATGCAAGAGATTATTCCCAACTCATAGATGGTATGCAGGCAACAAATTTAAATTACGGCAATAATTTTGGGAACATTACAGGATTATCGGAAATAGATGTTGCAAATATTGAGTTAGTCCACGGAGCCGCATCTGTTATGTATGGACCGTATGCCACATCTGGTCTAGTATTAATAGGTTCAAAAACACCTTGGTTTTATCAAGGCCTAAGCTACCAAATGAAAACAGGTTTCAATCATAAAATCGATATTGCTACAACCCCATTTTCGCATTCTGCAATAAGATATGCGAAAGCGTATGAAGATTTTGCCTGGAAATTCGTTTACTCTCATAAACAAGCAACAGAATGGGAAGAACCTGGAGATACATCATTTCTTTCTATGAACTTTGATTCTCTAAGCTTGTTTGATAGAAAATTTGTACATGGCGATGATACACCTCTAAACGCAGCTTCTATTGGCGAATTCACTGATACCTTGTATGGACCCATTGCTAGGACAGGTTATTGGGACTACGACATTGTAGAGAACTCTGTTTACAATACAAAATTAAATACCTCATTAAATTACAAGATTTCAGATAATGTCGATCTCTCGTATGATATGAAGGGAGGATGGGGATCTTTCACCAATGTTGGAATTGGAAAGTTTTGGAATAACAACAGCGGAGGAATCAACCACGGTTTAACATTAAATGCTCCAAATCTATTGTTGAGAGCATATATATACAATGAAGGTCAGAATCCATTCAATAATTCTGACGAAGATATTCAATGGGATGTAAGAACCATAGCTCTTGAGCTCCAAGACTATTCAAAGCCTGATGATATATGGCTGGCAGATTATAAAGCCGCTTTTGATGGAAGAGTATCTGGGATAAATTCAGGAAGCCATTCTAATGCCCGTGAATTTGCAGATAGTGAAAATTCAGTGGCCGATGGAGAATTTCGTGCTCGCTTAGTCCCAGGAACTGAGTTGTATAAAACTGTTTATGATTCTCTTATAAGAAGAGATAAGCAGAGGTCTCCTACTCGTTTAAAAGATAACGGATTTTATAATCTTGAAATCATATATGATCTTACTGATTATGTTAAATTTGGAGGTCTACAGGTCGGAGCAAACTTTAGACAGTATAATATAGGATTTCATAATGGTATTATGAGTAATTCTCCTGCATTAAACGCAGAGCATGGTCCACTAGACCCATGGGAATATGCAGTTTTTATGCAAGCAACTAAATGGTTCTTTGATGAGAGATTAAAACTACAAGGAGCGCTAAGATTCGATGAAAGTGATAGCTACGGAAAAAATCTTTCTCCAAGTTTTTCATCTGTTCTAAAGATCAAAGAAAATCAATACATGAGATTTTCTTTTCAACAAGCAAGACTAAACCCACCTCATTATTGGGCCTATTTAAATATACCCCAACAAGGCTTTCAAGCAATTGGCGGGGGCAAAGGCAATCTCAAAAGACTCGGGCTTGAACATCTTCATGAAAAAGCTGTTGATATTGATTGGGCAACTGGCGATACAACTCATGTTTCTATTCCATACCCAACAGGGGAAAAATTAATGGCATATGAGATAGGTTATAAAGCACTAATTAATAATAATTTATTTTTCGATATTAATTATTATTACAACCATTCTTCAAATCTTAGGGATGATGACTTTATAGTCAGTGATCCAGACTCTGTTACATATATCGATATCCCTGGGGTTTATACTGGTTGGAGTCCAGGACCAATTTATTATGTATTTTCAACAAATGAAGATCATCAAGAAAAAATACATGGACTATCATTAGGAATGGGCTACAATTTCAACAGCGGCCTAATTTTGTCAGGCAACTATAACTTCGTTGGTGAAGTTGGAGAAAATATTTCTTATACACCCAACCGCATACCTGGCGCCAATGTAGGTATTGGTAGACCAAAACATAGAATTAAATTGTCTGTTAACCATCCTCGAGCATTTAACAACAATATAGGCTATGCTGTTACAGCGAGATATACAGAGGCATACTGGTACGATAACTTAATTTGGTACGGAATTGGTAAATTAGGTGGTAATTTTAACGTTGATGCTCAATTATCCTATATCTTAAAAGATTACAATATGCTAATAAAAGTTGGAATGAATAATATTTTAGGTCAATATTATAATACATCTGTCTTAACACCTAAAATTGGATCTACTTTTTATATATCTATCGATTATGATAAATTAATAAAATAGAATGTTATATTCACATACCTACACCCCTATCTAAAGGAACATGCCCCCTACTTTGGTTGGGTTAAAAGATTGAATTGAGTTAAGTAGCCTCCAAAGCATTACAAATGTCATACAATGATTAAGAATGACAACTTTTGACATAGCTATATAAAAACAAAAACTCCCGAGTGTAATCGAGGGTTTATGAGAAGTGATCGTTGAGGGATTCGAACTCCCGACATCTGCCTTGCAAGGAGAAAGTTCTCAACAATTAAGTCCTTATATTACAACAATTACAGAGCAGGCAAATAAAAATTGCCACCATATAGTTGCCACTTAGCCACTTTTGAGCCATTATATTACCTTTAATAGGTTAGTGAAGAAATATGAGTCTTCTATAGGTGGCACTAACCTTAATACAATACGCTCTTTTAATGATGGGAAGTCATCTTGCAATCTTCTAAGATTACACTTGGCATACTTCTCTTTCATCACTACATATGAAAGACCTATCTCATCAGCAACCATCTTTATATCTCCAGTAATTGCCCATCCTCTTAATACATAAAAGGCTCTAAGATTATAAAATATACTTAATCATTATATTTTAGTAGAACACTACTTCAAAACTTCAAACGTCCTTTATTGTTTTGAAGGTTTTGAAGCATACTTATCCTTACTATTTTTTTCTATAAACAAAAAACCTACACAAATGTGAGGCTCATTGTATAAAAAATTTATTTTACTTTAATAATATCATCTTCTTAGTTTGCCTAAAATCTCCTGCTTGAAAAGTGCAAAGGTATAATCCTGCTGAAACCGAGTTTCCTAATTTATTTGTAGCATCCCACAAAGCAAATTTAAGACCTGGTTTTTGAATTGCATTAACTAAGGAAACTACCTCTCGCCCCATAATATCAAATATTTTTAATGAAACTAGCTCTTTTTTAGGGAGCTCATATTCTATCATAGTAATTGGATTAAATGGGTTAGGATAGTTTTGAAATAATTGATATGATCTTGGATAAATATTATTAGAATAATCACCTAAATTTGATTGACTTATTGAAACAAAATACCTTTGATTACCATAATTAAGATACCTTCTTAATGGGCCATCTCCCTCAAAATCTATTATTCCTAAAGAATCTGTAATTATTGATAAATCTTGTAACTGATTTAAGTCATATTCAATATCAGCAACGATATCATAAATATTAAAAATTATATCATCTGAAAAGTTAGCTTCATCGATATTTAAAATTAGTGTATCTTGAATTCCTAAAATGTTATCCAATGAGTCTAATTCTAGAGATAAGATTTGCAATGGGAAAGTATTCGCGCTATCGAAATGTCTTGGCAGATTATTAATTTTATATGAAATCCCCTCAGAAATAATCATTGCTGCAATACTAGATGATTTTACCAAAGGCACTAATTTTGGAGCATCTTTGTGGTCAAATTCTGTACTTCCTAATGAATCAAATGTAAAAAATATTTCGTCTGATTTTTCAATATTCGAGATAGATATTTTTATAAAATTAGGAAAATCTTCACTATTGTTTCTCATAAATGAAGTAGAACTATTAGCAATATCACTTGGTTGAATAGTAAAACTACCAACGCCACCAAAAGCTTGTACCCAAAAACCTTGAAATGGAGCTATTAATCCATTTGTTAAATCTCCAGTAGTGCCGTTGTAAGTTTTCCAATCAGATGAGGCATCATCCCATACAGAAACTACTGATGATAAATTTGTTCTTGATATATCGTTCCACGATATTGTTTTGATATAAGGATTACCAGCTAAAAAGTAATTATTTGCAGGGATACTACTAATAACCACATCATTTTGATTGTGAGATCCGGAGACATAAAGGTCTACTGGAAAATCAGAATCACCATCATTGTCACAATCTTCAAAAACATAAACAAGAAAACCTTCTCCCGCAGAAAGCGAGTGCGTTGAAATATTGCTTACTGTTGACCAACTTTGCCCAGCTAAATCCAAAACCCATACATTAGCATCATTTGAGGAAACGTCTCCACCTATCATACCTTGCAACCATAATTCATCTAATAAATCACTCAACTTTGCTCCAGAAACAGGACTACTCATCATTCTAAATCCAGAATTACCGCTTATTGTAAGATTATGCATTGGGGTCCAAGCACTGCCAAATGTAGTATTAACATTCCAGTCATGCCCAGCCGTCCAACTAGAATTACCTTTTTCATATGCACCAATATCTGGAGCTGTCCCATTATTTGTATATTGGTCTGTAATATTACTAATTATTGTTCCAGCATCGATTAGCGGTGAACTTGGACTAGGATAAAAATGATTATTCGAAGTATCCTCTAAAATACTATTTAATGTTACACTCTCTTTATATCCATTCCAATTATTTGTGTATGTTCCAAAATTTATTTCAACATCATTAGTTCTATGATTTGCAATTTTATCAGCGGCATTATTTTTAACTATAGTATTTGAGTGGTCGCCACTATTTACTTGAAAAACAATTATGTCATTTTTTGCACCAGAATTCAAAACAGTATTATTATAAACCTGATGATTATTCCCTTTAACCATAATACCACCACTTTCGCAATTCCAAGCTAGATTATGATGCATAAGGCCATTTGTTCCGTCTGCGTCTCCACTATGATCAAACCTTGCCCCATATTTTTCAGTATCATGCAACCAATTATACCTACAAATTGCTCCATCTTGTTGATCTTCCATGAACTGAATCATAGCACCATCACTTTGTAAATAACCAGTATCGTATATATTGTTATATTCAGCTAATCCTGCATCACCTATCATGATAGTAGCAGATGCACCTGTTTTGTGAATAGTATTTTTTCTAAAAACATTTGACGTGCCATTCATTCTAACCGTTAGCATAATACTACTATTATCAGCAACAGAATAATCAATTTTATTAAAGTAACAATTATCAACAGTATCAACACCGCCCCACATTTCTAATGCAGTACCATCTACATTCCTAAATGCACATTTTCGTATCGTGCTTCCTGAACTACCAGACGCAAATTTTGTCATCTCAGGCTCTGTATCAACAATACGAAGCATTCTTTTTGAACAACTGGGATACATAAAATTACAACCATACACTAAACAATTATCTCCATTACTAAAATATACAGTAGTTGCAAAAAACTCTAAATTTTTAATCTGTAAATATTCTGATGCATTAACTGAAAAAGCATAAGATTGGATTTTACCCCTAAAATCAAGCTTATTAGGGTCAACACCTGATGCAGCTACATAGTAAAGTGAATCTTTATTATTGTAAGTATCGACCCACCATTCTCCTTCCTGATCCAGAAATTCTTTTCTGCCTTCAAAATAATAATAGTGGTGTTTAGTTTTCCAGCTTGGTACTGTAGCATAATTAAATGTATTTCCTGAATGATTTGTAACGATTCTAGACCATGTTCTAAATGAACCTAGGTTTAAAATTGCAATAGCTTGCTTATTTGTTTCATCGAGATCAAAACTTTCGGAACTTAAACTAATTAGTGTTCCAGCAGAATTAGTATATGGATCATCAATTATAGTTCCATTTGAGTAAGCATTTTCATTATCATCAATAGTCCCTTTTGCCCAATAATTATCATTATCCCAAATTGTTCCATCACTAAACTTTGAATTCGGCCACCTTGCCATTACCTGCTCCTCCCAATTAATGAACAACTGCCAAATATCTTGAGTTAATTTTGTCCTCCAAAGGTTAGATGAACCAATCTGAACCCATGTTGAATTAATTGGTATTGTACCGTCGATTACAACCCTTTCACTATTGTAATTTGTAAAAATAACAGGAGCGCTAGATGTACCATCGAGGTTATCAATTGATATTGTTTCATTGTATCTACCTTGCCTTATGTAACATTTATCGCCTGAGGACATAATACTTGCTGCTTTCCCGATTGTTTTAAATGGAGCATTTATATTTAAACCGTTATTTGTATCATCTCCATAAGAAACAGCAACATAGTAATTTGTTGCAGTAATAAAAGATTTTGTAAAGATTAAAAAAATTAGATATGCAAAGATTTTCATAAATGATAACAAAAATTAAATGGCAAAAATATTATAACTAATATCAATATACAAAGAAGAATGTATAAGTGCTTATATACATATAACTACCCACCCCTATCAAACGGGGTATGCAACCCTACTTTCGTTGAATTAATGAATTGAATTAAGTAGCGTGTCCATATTTTGATTACTAATTGCATACTAAGATTTAGATTAATATGTTATCATTAATAGTTAATGATTAATTCTTCTACATAAAAATTGATATTAAATTGAAAAAATATATCATAAAATTTAATGTTTACTTTTTTAAAAATATTAGGAATAATTGTTAATGAGTTTATTAAAATATCTATTTTTAACCCTTATAATAACTTTATCCTATGCACAAAACACCGCTTTGGATCTTGATGGCAGCAATGATTACATTCAAATTGTAGATAATAATTCTCTAGATATTAATAGCTCGATTAGTTTAAGTGCCTGGATTTTTCCAACAAATATTGGAAATAAAGATGGAATCTTAGCAAAACGCACATCCACTGAAAATAGTGGTGATTGGGCACTTAGGTTTACAAGCACAGCAAAATTAAAGTTGTTAATATGGGATGGAGATGCAAGTAATGGTTCTACTAGTTCAAATTCCTCAGTTTCAATAAATACTTGGACCCACATTGCTTTAACTCATGATAATTCAACTAATACTACTAAATTCTATATTAATGGCTTATTAGATGCCACAAGCACTAGTCTATCTAAAAACTTAGCTGGCAATAATTCAAATGCTTACATAGGATGGGACGGTCAGCAGGGAGATAAATTTTTTGCTGGCAAGATTGATGAAATTCGGTTTTGGGATGATATCCGAACGCAAGCAGAAATAAAAGCAAATATGCACACTGAACTTTCTGGAAGTGAAAGTAATTTGGTCGCCTACTATAATTTTAATGATGGCAGCGGTACCACTTTAACTGATGTAACCTCTAATTCAAATAATGGTACAATGACAAATATGGCAAATGATGATTGGGTCTCCAATTCTCTTTTTGCACAAGATTATGCATTAGATTTTGATGGAAATAACGATCATGTTGTTATTTCAAACCCTTACACTTCTTTTTCAAATAATTTATCTGTCGAATTCTGGGTTAACACTTCAACCTCTACAACTGGGCCAGGCATTGGTCAATCATCAGCAAATTCTGATAATATGTCAACAAATGTATGGCTTATGCATATGAACCATACTGGGTCTATTACATTTTATGTAAATGATTCTGGTAGCTGGAGAAATGTTACTTCGACATCACGAATCGATGATGGCGATTGGCACCATATTGCAGGAACAATAAACAGCTCAAAAGTAACGATATATGTTGATGGTATTGAAGAGGCTTCATCAAATGTTGGTATTTCATCAGGAATAACAAGTAATTCTAGTGCAAGTATTCATATTGGAAAAGATGTTAGATGGGCTTCAAATAGATTTGTAAATGGAAAGATCGATGAGGTTCGTATTTGGGATGATGTCCGTACCCAAGCGGAGATCCAAAATAATATGTTTATAGAACTTGTGGGAACTGAAAGTAATTTAGTCGCTTACTATAATTTTAATGATGGCAGAGGAATATCTGTTCTTGACCTAACCAGCAATAATAACAATGGTACTATGACCAATATGGATGCTAGTTCAGACTGGACAAGTTCGAAAACGCTAGGCACTTCAATTACTGGTGATTCAGGTTTTCGCATGCTCTCCTCTCCTGTCTCCGGTCAGGTCTTAGGAAGTTTACTTACTAACCTTTGGACACAAGGAATGACGGGAGCTGATGTTTCTAATGGAAGTGCAAATGTATGGACTTTAAATGTTTCGGGCCAAAGCTGGACAGCATTAAGTGATATTTCAGGTTCAGGCACATCTCTTTCTG
>MDSV01004914.1_pt1 | contig 32040 bp, 32 predicted proteins | sample 810851 | NCBI WGS metagenome assembly MDSV01 (sample SAMN05326640, study PRJNA326480) | marine metagenome | isolation source: seawater | place: Atlantic Ocean: North East | collected 2012 | reverse complement strand
TCCAGGCACAAGGTTGTATAAAACCGCTCTAAAAGAAGGATGGGATCTTCCAGAAAAATGGTCTGGTTATTCACATCACAGTTATGATTGTAAACCGGTTCCAACAAAATTTTTAACTTCCAAAGAAGTTTTAGGTTTTAGGGATTGGGCTTTTAAAGACTACTATACTAGTAATAAATATTTAGATTTGATAAAAAATAAATTTGGCCAGCAAGCAGTCGATTTTACAAATGAAATTACTGCTATAGATTTAAAAAGAGAGATACTAGAGTAAGAGTCTAAATCAATTAAATATCTAAATTATCATATTTTAATATTTCTTTTTCAATATCTATTGGAATGAAATTACGATCAATATAATACTTTTTATAAGGTATAATTTTGTCAAATTTATATTGAAAAAAATTTCTTAAGAGAAATTGAGATAAAATTCTATTTTTAATTTTAAAAAAAATATTGTTAGAGGGGTAAACATGTTTACCAATAAATTTTTGATTTTTATTTACATCAAAAAAAATATTTAAAAATAAAATAAAATTAATACCAAATTTTGAAATAGATTTATTATAAGTTTTTTTAGTTTTTTTATTTAATTCATTAATAAATTTATCATCTAAATTAAAAATATCTTTTAAGAAGTATAGATTATGTAAATTCTCATATTTGACAACTACAACTTTTTTAAAATAGCTTTTGTATAAAGATATTAATTTTGAATACTCAAAATTGTATAGATTAAATTTATCTTTTGCTCTTATGCTTAATTCTTTATCGTCAACATAAAAAAAATTCTCAGGTTTTATTAAAATCATTTGATGGATAGCTTGACAATAAATAGAATTTAATAAATCATAAGGATTTCTTATAATAATTAAAATTACAGTATCATTAGAAAAATTACCTTTAATACACCTAAAATTTTTCTCTATCCTAGAAAATTCCCAATCTTTTGAAAATAGGTCTTCATTTGATATTATAAAATTATTTGGCAATACCTTTTCAATATTTTGAAAGTTTTCAAAAGGACAATAATTAGTTTTTGATATTTTAATATTTTTAAAAAAAACATTTTTATAAACATCTATATATTTAGAATTGATTTTATTTGCTATAAAAGGAAAAATTTCATTTTGTAAAAATGTGGAACCACACTTACCAAGCCCAATATGTAATAATTTTACCATTTTGAAATCTAGTTAATTTGGTTTTTTATATGAGAATTTTTGCTTTGTAAATGTATCTAAAAATTACGATAATATAACTTTTAATTTTTTAAAAATAATAAAATGAATTATAAATTAAAAATTCACTTCCTGATAAAAAATTTTTTATTAAGGATTAATACTTTAGGTTTATTACCAAATTTTATTAAAAAATTAAGCTTAATTATTTCAGAAGTTTCAAATAATTATTCTTTTAATAGGAAGCTAAACGGAGAAAATCATTTAGTAAAAATTTTAAAAAAAAACAAAATTAATTTCAGTATTATTTTTGATGTTGGTGCTAATAAAGGTTATTGGTCAAAATATTTTAAGAACTATTTCTCAAACTGTAGCTTTTATCTTTTTGAAATAACACCAAGTAGGTTAAGAATTTTAAATAAAATTAGATATAAAAATTTTCAGATTTTAAATTTTGGATTAGGTAAAAAAAATAAAATTGATTTTTTTTATGAATATCCATCGTTAGATGGCGAAAACTCATTATATAATACAAGGCCTGATGTTAAATCAAAAAAAATTAAAACTAAATTCCAAAAAGGGGATTTCTTTTGTAAAAAAAATAAAATAGATAAGATTGATTTTCTAAAAATTGATGTTGAGGGTATGGAATTAGAAGTTTTGATTGGTTTTAAAGAAATGATACAAAAAAAAAAATACAATTGATACAATTTGAGTATACAGTAGCTAACAGTATTTCTAGATATTTATTTAGTGATTTATATAATTTTTTTAAAGTAAATGACTATATTGTGGGTAAATTAACAAGCAAAGGAATTATTTTTTTAAATAAATTTAATTTAGATATGAATAATTTTAAATTTGGTCCAAATTTTATCGCTTGTCTAAAATCTGATAAAAAGCTGATAGCTGAGTTGTCAAATTTTTAACTATTAAAAAAAAATGATTAAATTAACTAGTCCTATAAAAGTCAGCAAATTGTGTAAGAATTTTAAAGTTAATTATTATGGTAAGGATAAATATATTTATGAGTTTGGACCTCTGTCAAGTACAAAAAAAAATATTTTAAGTTTCACAAATAAAGATTTAAATTTTACAAATAAAATTTTAATTCAAAAAAAAAAAAATAAATTTAAATCAAATACGATTATTATTAGCAAAAACCCAAGATTACTATTTAGCACTATTCTAAATTTTTTTGTTAAAAATAAACTTATTAAAATGAGAGTAAAAAATAATAAAATTGATAAAAGTGTAAAATATTCCTCTCAAAGTATTTTGGGCAATAATATAATAATAGAAAAAAATTCAATAATAGAACCAGGTGCTAAAATTTTTTCGAATGTAAAAATAAAAAAAAATTCAATCATTAGATCTGGAGCAATAATTGGTTGTTACGGGTTTGGATATGAAAGAGATGTTTCAAAAAAACCAATAAATTTTCCACAATTTGGCTCTGTTCAAATAGAGGAAAATGTCCATGTTGGTAATAATAGTTGTGTTGTAATTTCTACATTTGATAAAACCATAATTGGAAAAAATACAAAAATTGATAACTTAGTTCACATCGCACACAATGTGAAAATAGGTAAGAACTGTATTATTACCGCTAGTTGTCAAATAGCTGGTAGCGTTAGAATTGGAAATAATGTTTGGCTTTCACCTTCTTCCACTATTAAAAATAAAATTAAAATTGGAGATAACGCATTTGTTGGAATTGGTTCAGTGGTGATATTTGATATAAAAAAAAATAGTAAGGTTTTTGGCAATCCAGCTCAATCTTTAATATAATGAATGAAAATCAAGTAATTAAGAAATTAGAAAACATATTTATTAAAAATTTTAAAATTAAAAAAAAACAGTTAAAGTCATTATCAATAGGAACTTTTTATAAATGGGACTCCTTAGCACACATAAGATTGATGATAGAAATTGAAAAAAAATATCAAATCGTAATAAACAATAACACAAGTTATACTTTGACTAGTTATAATAAAATTCGTGATTATTTAATTAAATTTCTTGTTAAGTAGAAGTATTTCGTTAAATTTTTTTCTTAATATTTTCCCGTTAGGTGACTTTGGAATTTCTTTTATATTAAGTTCAGACACATGCCAAACTTTTTTAGGAAGTTTAAAATTAGATACTTTTTTAGACAAGAAATTAATAATATTTTCACTTGAGATTTTTTTTTTTCCTTCGTAAATAAGAACGACTTTTTTTGATGTAATTTTGTCAAATATTCCAGTGACAAATGAATTTTTTATTCCTTTATAATTATTTGCATGATTTTCAATTTCATTTGGATAAATATTTTCACCACTAACAATAAACATACTATCAATTCGATCTTTGACAATCAGATTTCCAAATTTATCTATTTGTCCAATATCACCTGTATAAAAAAGTTTACCTCTTTTTTTATCTTGTGTTGTTTTTTTATCTTTGAAATATTCTTTGAATAAATTTTTTCCCTTAATACAAATTTCACCAAAAGCACTATTATTCTCACTTTTTTTTATATAAATTTTATTATTAAATAAAGGAGTTCCACATGTACCTGTATTAAACTTATTTAAAGTTTCTGTTGAGGCTATTGATGAAACTTCAGTTAAACCATAGTTGGCCAAAATTTTTATATTAAAAAATTTACTAAATTTTTTCTGAATATTAAAATCAAGTTTTGCTCCACCACAACAAATAGCTTCAAGAGTATGACTTATTTTTTTTTTATTATAAAAAAGATAATTTATATGGGTAACCATAACCGAGGTATAATTTATATTTTTTAATTTTATTAGTGACCAAAAATTAAAAATACTTGTTAAAGAATTTGAAGGCGTTGTTTTTCCAAAGGTTAGTAAGGGTATTAAAGTTGGGATAAATTGACCATTATTATGATAAATAGGCGTTATAGCTAAAAAATTTTTATTTTTTTTGAATTTGATTTTTTTATAAATTCCATCAAGATTATGCATAATTGAATGGTGATTTAAAACTATCGCTTTAGGTTTTCCTGTTGATCCTGACGTAAATAATATTTCCGCAATATTATCTTTTTTAACTGACTCGATAGATTTTTTTTCTAAGGAAAAAATTTTATTAAAAAAAAAATTGTTATTATTAATTTTTATAATTTTATTTTTTAAATTTCTTGGAATTTTGAAAATATTTTCAGAATCTGAAATAATTAAATTTGGCTTAATTTTATTAAAAATATAATTTATCTCTTTTCTTCCAGATGATGGATTTATAGGTACAAAAATCCTTTGAGCACAAGTAATCCCAAAAAAAAGTGCTGTTAAAAGTGCTGAATTTTCTAAAATAACAAATATCTTATCTTGTTGTTTAATTTTTTGTTGTTCTAAATAAAAATTAAACTTTAAAACAAAATCATGTAACATTTCTAAAGAAAAGTCGGAGTGATCTAATGGACTTAAATAATTGTGATTAGGCTTTAATCTAAACTGTTTATATAGAAGTTTATAAATATTATTCTCCATTAAATATTATAATAACTTATAACCACTTAATTCGTCATCTAAAGTATTAATTATAGTTTTTTGAATTGACTTAATTTTATTTTTTTTGGTATAATAATTTTCTAATGTCCACCAGATCGGATGTAAATTTAATTGAAAAGATGATTTATCTAATATTATTTTTTTATTTTTTAGTGGACTACCAAATCTAAAAGATCCACCCGAATCTGCAAAATAAATATTTGACGATTTGATATTATAAAAGTTTTTGTAGTTTGGAAAATTTATTTTATTTTTTTTTGATCCAATTCTATGAATTGAAAATATTTTATTAAATTCTAATTTATGAATTTTAAATAATTTAACCAATAATGATAATTCTTCTTTAATTTTTTTATTATCTTTTATTGAAATGTGAAAACCTAATATATGATTTAATTTTTTTATAAACTTTAGATTTTCAATATTTTTAGGTGTGATCAAATTATAAAATTCAGAGTCATACTGAAAAAAAAAATGACTTTGTATCCCTAATTTTTTATCCCAAAGAGCAATTTTCCTCGCAAGATCAGTAGAAAAATCTACATCATGTCTTAAAATAATTTTTTTTTTGGGTCTAATATTTTTGTAATTTACAAATTTAAAACCTAATTTTTTAAAACAATTTAATAATCTAAAATAATTTATTTTGTTAAATTGCTTTGAGTCTAATAAATTATATTCCGATAACATTTTTATGTCTCTTTTTAAAAAAATTTCTTAAATCAAATATTATTTTTGAGTTCTTTAAGAGTAAATTCGAATTTAAATAATCATGATCTGTAAGTAATATAACTATATCATATCTTTTTATCAGTTTAGAACTTAACTTTACAGAATAAAATTTATGTTTAAATTTTTTAGTTTCTATTTTTTTTATAAATTCATCATTATAATCAAAATTAATTTTGTTTTTCGTAAAATAATTTACAATTTTTAAAATTGGGGACTCACGTAAGTCATTAACATTCTTTTTATATGCTGCTCCAACTAAAAGAAATTTTTTTTTATTAAATTCGTCACTATTTAAATTTAATTTTTTTTTAATTATTTTGATAATCCAGAGTGGCATACTATTATTTATTTTTGCTGCTAAATTAATAAAGTCAGTCTTTACACCTTTTGATTTTGCGAGCCATGATAGATAGATTGGATCTACCGGTATACAGTGACCCCCTATACCAGGACCAGGATAAAAAGCTTGAAAACCAAATGGCTTAGTTTTTGCAGCCTTAATTATTTCAAAAATATCTAAATTTAGTTTTTCAGAGAGGATTTTGGCCTCATTAGCTAGTGCAATATTTATGTTTCTATAAGTGTTTTCATATAATTTGGTGAATTCTGCAATCTCTATAGAAGATACAATATGAGTTTTATTAATAAAATTTTTGTAAAAATAATTCACAATTTTTAAACAATTTTTTGTTTTTCCACTCACTATTTTAGGTGTGTTTGAAATTTTAAATTTTTTATTGCCTGGATCCTCTCTTTCAGGTGAGTACCCAATAAAGAAATTTTTTCCTAAATTAAAACTTTTCTTAATATATTTTTTATACAACAGATCTGTAGTGCCTGGATACGTAGAGCTTTCAATAATTAATGTTTGATCTTTTTTAAGGTATTTTTTTATAGATTTCATTGAATTATTAAGTGGACTTAAATCTGGAATATTTTGTTTTAAGGGTGTAGGAACACAAATAATAATAATATCTAATTTACTTATTGTATTATCAACATTGCGAACTAAAAATTTTTTATTAATTTCTTTGAAAATATTTGTTGGATTAAAATTTGTGATATAAATTCTTTTTTTATAAAGGTCATTTATTTTTTTTTTATCGATATCATAGCCTATAACATGATAACCTTTTTTTAGTAAAATCTCACATAATGGTAATCCAACATAACCCAAACCAACGATCCCAATTACTGCTTTTTTATTTTTAATTTTTTTTAAAATCTTTTCCATATTTTTTTTAATACATTTTTAGGGTTTAGAAATCTTCTGTAAAATTGCAAAATTTGGAATATGTAATATTCATTTTTATAATCTAAATGCATTTTAGGTTTACTTGAAAGAATTTTTTCAAAATCTTCATCACTCATTCCAATTTTTTTCAAAAAATAATCTCTTTTCTTTCGTTCGATTTCCTTATTAATATAGGGCGGTAATTTTATTTTTTCTAATGCATCTTTTCTATAAATCTCACCATTTCTTATTAAACTTGAAATATGAGGCTTTCTTTTATCAATTTTAAATTTTTTAATAAGAATATACGCTTGATAAAATTCTGTAAAAGTAGATTCGTAATGTTTTTCGCCATAATAGACCCAATTATACTCTTTATTAAGTGTCTCAATAGCATCATTTTTTTTATAGTTAATTAAATTTAAAGGTTCTATTTTTTGATACCAATTACCCAATTTATATTTACTTTTAAACATTTCTGTTAGTGCGCTCAATGTATTAAAAGTTGGAAATGTAATCAATTTTATATTTTCAAAATTTTTATTTATATCTAAAATATTTCTTAGGTCAGATTTTTGCCACGCCCATGCATCTGGCATACCATGTTCAGTTGCAAAATTAGCACCCGAAAAAATTGTTCTTATTTTATATTTTTTAGCATACTTAAATAGTGTTGCTGTAATAGCATGATCTGTTAGTAATTCGATATCTACAACACCAGCCTTTATGAAAGATCTTTGTAAACTTTTAAATTCATTCCAATCAATTACTTCTGTAATGTAATCAAAATTAGTTTTATCAAGTAAATTTTTAATATTGGTAACTGCTAAATCACTATTCCAGCCATTATCAAAATGAATAACTAAAGGTTTTAATTTCAACTCTTTAATCAAATGTATCAAATAAGAGCTATCCACTCCTCCGCTTACTCCAGTTATTAGGTCATATTCACCTGATTTTACATAAGAAATTTTTTTTTTTATTTCTTCAAGATTTAAACGCACCTGACTCTCTGTGAAAGTGTAGAGTTTTTTTTTGTCGTCAAAATCTTTACAATAATTGCAAATTCCAAACTGATCAAAATGAATATTTTTATCATTTTGATCGTCCATTATACATTTTTGACAAATATTCATTTTTTATATTCCATTTATATTATTTTTATTTAAAAGCTACTGTTGGATGAATTATTTTGGTAAAAATTTCGCTTTGTTAGGTTCATCAGGCTATATTGCAAAAAAGCATGTCATGGTAATTAATAACTTAAATAAAAAATTACTATTAGCATATGACCCACACAATAATTCAGGATATTTAGACTCATTTTTTCCAAAATGTGATTTTGCAAAAAATGAAAGTAGTTTTTTTTCTTCAATAAAAAAAAAAAGAATTGCTTATGTTGTTATTTGCTCTCCAAATTATCTCCATTTTTCCCACATAAAAAAATCTTTAATTAAGGGTGCAAATGTGATTTGCGAAAAACCCACTGTGCTCTCTTTTAAACAATTAAAAATTATTGAAAAACTTGAAAAGAAATATAAAAGAAAATGTTACTCAATTTTTCAATTAAGATATAACGTAAATATAGTTAATCTAAATTCTAAAATAAAAAAATTAAAAAAAATTTCTAATATTGATTTAAAATATGTGACCTATAGAGGTAAATGGTATGATGCAAGTTGGAAAAGTAATCCAAAACATTCTGGTGGCCTAATAATGAATATAGGAGTACACTTTGTTGATATTTTAACTTTTTTATTTGGAAGAATTGATAAAATTAAATTTCAATTAAAAAATAAGAAAACATTAAAAGGCAAGATGTATTTTTCAAATGCTAAAGTAAATTTTTTATTATCAATTGAAAAAAAATATTTGAAAAAAGTGAATAAACCAATAAGAAAAATTTTAATAAATAATTCAAACATTAATTTAACAACAAAATTTACAGATCTTCACACAAAGTGTTATAAAGAGATTTTATCAGGCAGAGGTATAGTTACTGAAAATCTTTTATTAAGTTATAAAAATTTAAATATTATTCAAAATGAAATTAATAAATAATATTCACCATACATCAATCATAGATAATAATGTAAAAATTGGAAAAAATACAAAAATTTGGCATTGGTCACACATTTCTAAAAATTCAATAATTGGAAACAATGTTACAATTGGTCAAAATGTTTTCATTGGTGAAAATGTAAAAATAGGATCAAATGTTAAGATACAAAACAACGTAAGTATTTTTGAGGGTGCAGAGCTAGAAAATTTTGTTTTTTGTGGGCCTGGAGTAACATTTACGAATGTGTTTATTCCTAGATCAGAATTTCCAGTAAAAAATAAAAAAAAAGAATATAAAAAAACCTTGGTAAAAAAATATGCTTCTATAGGTGCAAATTCAACAATAATTTGTGGTAACACTATAAATTCTTACGCATTTGTAGGTGCAGGATCGGTAGTAACTAAAGATGTGAAAAGCTATTCACTTGTTTTAGGTGTTCCTGCTAAGCATCAAGCATGGTTAAGTAGGTCAGGATCAAAACTTAATTTTTCATACAAATTAAAAGTGGCAAAGTGCAAAAAATCTAAAGAAAAATATAAACTAGTTAATAATAGATGCATTCTAACAAAATGAATTTTTTTGACATTGATCTTCAGTATAAAAAATTTAAAAAAAAAATAAATTTTAATGTTCTTAAAACACTACAAAGTACTCAATTTATTTTAGGAAAAGAAGTAAGAAAATTTGAGAAAAAAATTTCTATTATATCAAAATCCAAGTATGCCGTTGGAACTTCTTCAGGGACAGATTCACTCTTAATCGCTTTGTTAGCAATCGGAATTAAAAAAGGTGATGAGGTTATTACATCCTCTTTTTCATGGTTATCTGTTGCAGAAGTAATAATTTTAATTGGTGCAAAACCAATTTATGTTGATATCAACATAAATGATTTTAATATTAAATATGAAGAAGTCTCAAAAAAAATTAACAAAAAAACGAAAGCAATTATAACAACTTCTTTATTTGGCTACCCTTGTGAATTAGATAAATTAAAAAAAATTGCTAATAAAAATAAAGTGAAATTAATTGAAGACTCTGCTCAAAGTTTTGGAGCAAAAATATCTGGTAAACCATTATCAAATTATGCCGATATAACTTGTTATAGTTTTTTCCCATCTAAGATTCTGGGTGCATATGGTGATGCTGGAGGAATAGTTACAAATGAGAAAAAAATTTACAAAAAAATAATTGCAATCAGAAACCATGGGCAAAGAAAATATGGAATAAGCAATAAATTTATTGGTTTAAACGCTAGAATAGATGAAATTCAAGCATCTGTATTAAATACAAAAGTTAAAATATATAAAGAAGAAATCAAAAAAAGAAAAAAGGTTGTGAATAAATTTATTAAACTTTTATCTGACAATGGAATTACTGGATATACTAAAGTTGAGAAAAATAAATTTCATGTTTACGGACAATTTTCTTTGCTAGTAAAAAAAAGAAAATTTTTTATTAATTTTTTTATGAAAAAGGGAATATCAACAAAAATTTTTTATCCTCAACCACTTTATAAGCAATACATGCAAAAATTATCAATAAGAAAAAAACAAACAGAATTCTGTTGCAAACATATAGTAAGTATTCCAATTAACATCTATTCAAATAAAAGATTTAATAGAGTTTATAATTGTTTGAAATCTTTAATTAAAAAAAATGACAACATTTTCTTTAAAAAAAAATATTTTAGTAATTAATCACAGTCCAGTTTTTGGTGGCGCAACTCAAAGTCTTTTAATTTATTTAAAAGAAAGTGTTAAATTATTTAATTTTACTTGTCTTACACCAAAAGGCAGTAGTTCTAGAATTTTTCAAGAAAATAATATTAAAACAAATACCGTTTTTGGGTTTTCTCAATTTAATAATAATAATTTTGGTTATTATGATGGTTGGAGATGGCTAGTTTTAATAAGAGAAATTTTGTTATTTTTTTATAATTTTTTTTTTATTTTCAATTATCGTTTTTCGAAACCAAAACCAGATTTAATTTTATTAAATGATCTCACACTTTTGCCTTCAGCAATATTGTTTAATTTATTTTATAATTGTAAGATTATTAGCTATGTAAGATCAAAGCAAAATACAACCAATAAGCTAAGAATAAAGTTTCAAAATTATTTAATAAAAAAATATATTTATAAATTAATTTTTATAGATGAGGATGTAAGAAAATCCACCAAATATCCAGCCAAGATAAAAACCATAAACCTTTACAATTCATTTTATATACAAAATAGATTAACAAAAAAAAGGAACAGTATAACCAATGTTGGATTTGTGGGAAATTTTACTAATTCCAAAGGTGTTGAACTTTTAATTAATACAATTAAATCACTTAGAAGTAACCGAAGAATTTTTTTTTATATAGTGGGACCAATACCTCAGAAACCAAATTTTATTGAGAAAGTTTTAAAGATATTAGGAATCAGACAAAATTATTATGATCTATTTAAAAATAACGAAAAAATAATATCAAAAAATTCAAGGTTTATTGGTTTTAGATATAAGCTTGATAACTTTTATAAAAAAATACATGTACTAATTTTTCCATCATATGTAAGTGCAGCAGGCAGACCTGTTTTAGAAGCAGCATGTTATGGTGTCCCTAGTTTATTGACATTATTTGAGAACGATAAAAATGATATTATTAAAAATAATTTTAATGGATTACATATTAAAAACAATTCAAAAAAAGATTTGGTAAATAAAATTATTTATTTAAATAAAAATAAAAAAATACTAAATAAGTTGTCATTGAATGCATATAAAAACTCTAAATTGAAATTTGATGTAAGTAAAAATAAAATAATTTTTAGAAAAATACTTAAGAGCACAATATGAGAAATTTTAAAAAAAAAATCTTAATAATTTCTCCACAATCATGGACTAATTTTTTTAATTCAAAGCATCACTATTCAATTGAACTTAACAAAAAGGGTTATGAGATATATTTTCTTAATCCTTTTCAATATTTAAATAATGAACAATTATTACCATACAAAATAGAAAAAAATAAATTAAATATAAATATCATAAAATTGAAGTTTTTCTTACCAAGCTATTTCGAACAAATAAATAATTTTTTTTTAAAATTTTGTATTATAAAAATGTCTAAAATATTAAGCTATAAATTTGATATTGTTTGGTGTTTTGATGAAAAAAATTTTAATTTAGCAAGTTTTTTTAAATCAAAAAAAAAAATACTTCAAGTAATGGATCCAATAGAAAAAAGTTTAAATAAAAACGATAAACTAGATTTTGATTATATAGTAACCTTGTCAAAAAAATTAATTTTAAAAAAAATAAAAAAAAAAATAATAATTACTAACCATGGATTAAGTCAGTATTTTTTAAGCTACAAACACAAAAAAAGGAAACAAAAAAAATTTGATAAAATAATTGGATTGTATGGAAATTTTTTATCAGGCAGATTTAACTTAAAGCTAATAAATAAATTAATAAAAAAAAATCCAAATTATAAATTTTTTTTCTTTGGAATAACTAATGCTAATCATCCATATATGAATTTATTACAAAAAACTGAAGTTTTGTCTGATCTTAAAAAATTAAGGTTAAATTCAAATGTTAAATTTTTTGAAAATTTATCTCAAAATGTTTTGGCAAAAAAATTAGATATATGTGATATATTTATGTATCCATCTAAATTAAAAAAAAATATTGATGCTCATAAACTTATAGAATTAATTTATTTAGGTAAACCCATTGTAACATCAAAATTTTTTAATTATTCAAAAACAACAGGTTTATTATACTTTCCAAAAAAGAATGACTTTGAATCTTTTGACTCTAAATTAAAACAAATAGTTATTAATTATAAATTTTATAGTAATGTCAATTTATATAAAAAAAGAAAAAATTTTGCTTCAAGTAGAAGCTACAGCAGGTTAATCAAAAAAATTTTAAAAAAAATTAATGAGTGAAATCTCTATAATAATTCCAACATTTAATAGAGAAAAACAGTTATACAATACAATTAATTACTTAAACTCACAATTATTTGTCAAAATTGAATTAATTGTAATTGATCAAAATAAAAAATTTAACCTTCAGTATTATAAAAAAATAGAAACATATTTTCACAAAATAGATTTTCGAGTCCTAAGACAAAATAAGCCGAATGCATCAAAAGCTAGGAATACAGGGGTGAAATTTAGTAAATATGAAATTATATTATTTATTGATGATGACATAGAAATAAAAAATAAACTATTTTTACGCAACCACTTAAAAAATTATTTTAATACTCAAAACTTAATAACAGCAGGTAAAATTGTAGATTTTCCCTTTAGAAACCAGGGAAGAAAAATAAATTTAAATAATTATTATTTTTTCTCATTAGCAAGTAATAAAAAAATTAAATTATATGGAATAGGTAGATCATGCAATTTATCATTGAGGAAAAAAATATATTTTACTCTAGGTGGAATGGATGAAAATTTTATAAACGGAGCACACAAAGAAGAGACAGATTTTTTATTTAGGGCTAAAAAGAAAAAAATTAAAGTTTTATTTGATCCAAAATGTGATTTAATTCACTTAAAAGAAAAAAGTGGAGGTATAAGAAGTTTTGATCCAAATATGAAAATTTTTTATTCAATGTTTGGTGATTTATACTTTTCTCTAAAACATATTTTTAATTCAAATCTAATTTATAATATTTATTTTTTTATAAGAAGATTTTTTTTTAATAAAAATTTTCTTAATATTTTAACTCTACCTGTTAAAATAATTATTTTTTTCCTATCATTATTTTATGCAATCTTTATTTTTGCAAAAAATTATGTATCAAAATAAAATGAACATCGCTTTAATCTCAGAAACCGCAATAGATGAAAAAAAAGGCACATCTGTTTATGTAGACGAAATAAGCAAAAATTTAGCTAAAAAACATAATGTTTTTTTGTTTTTGCCAAATAATAAAAATTTTAAATCAAAAAAAGATAAATTTGGAAGACGGATAATCTATATTAATAATATAAATAAAAGTTTTTTTTATACTAATAGAAAAAATTTTTTAAAAAAATTAGAAACCACACTTGATGAGCTCCATTTAAAAAATAATTTTGATATTTTTCATTGCTTATATGGGCATTATTTTCATTTTATAAAAAAATATAACAGACCAATTTATTGGACTTGTCACAATGTACCACCTAATGAAAATAAACCTTTTTTTTATTCAAAAAACTTAATTCTTCAATTATTGAATAAATATTTTTTTTGGATAATAAAAATTAAGCATAGATATTTAATTCGTAGTTTTAATTACAAAAATATAATTGTACCAAGTAATTACGTGAAGAATATTCTTTGTAATGATTTAAATATCAATAAAAAGAAAATAATTCATATTAATAATGGAGTAAATTTAAAAAAAATTCAACAACCTAAAAATAAAAAATTCAATAAATTTACTATCTTAACTATAGCTGCATTTAAGTATCATAAAAACCTGCATCTAATTCCAAAAATACTTGAAAATTTAGAGAATTGTGCTTTGCAGTGGATAATTGTTGGGAAAAAGAGAGATATTAAATATCATAATCAATATTATAAACATTTTAATAAATTTATTTTACAGAAAAAAATTATATTAAAAGAAGAGGTTTCAGATATGGAAAAAACACAACTATATAAGAAAAGTCATTTATATGTTCAATTGTCTTTAAATGAAGGCTTTGGCATTCCACTTTTGGAGAGCAAATTTTATAACTTAAATTCTTTATCAACAATTTGTGGTGCCTCAAAAGAAATTACAAATCAATTTGGTGGTTCTCTAATTTATAAAATTGATGCATCCCTAATAGCAAAAAAAATTGCTCAAATATTTAAATCTAAAAGAAAATATAAAAATTATAGATTAAAAGATTTGAACAATTGGAATTGGAAAAACTTAACAAATAAATTAAATAGTATTTATAAAAATGTTAATTTTAAATAATGAAAAGATTGACTCGCGTTCAGGTCCTGCAAAATCAATTAATCTTTTAAAATCAAAATTATTCAAAAAAAAAAAATATATTTATTGTTTTTTTGGTAAGGAAGGGCTGAATTATGATGTAACTATTTATAATAAAAATTATAAAAAAAATCTGTTTTCAATAATTCATTTATTTTTTAAAAATAAAGTAATTTATATTAATGGAATTTTTTCATTTGTTTTTTGTGTAATTCCCTTAATTATTTCTTTTTTTTTAAGAAAAAAAATAATTATTTCTCCACGTGGCCAAATTGCCCCAGAAACACTTATAAAAAAAAAAATATATAAAACTTGCTTATTTTTATTTTCTTTATTTTATTCAAAAATATTCATCATCTAAAATTTTTTGGTTAGTAACTTCATTGAGGGAAAAAAATTACTTACAATATTTTATAAATTTTTCTGAATTGAATATTACTATTATTGATAATTTAAATGATTTAGTAATTAAAAAAATTAAACCAATTAAAAAAAAAAAAAATTCTTTAAGGATTTTTTATTTTTCTAATTTAACTAAAAAAAAAAACATTTTAGAAACTATAAATATAATTAAGAATTGCAATAACAAAAACATTAAATTAGATATTTATGGAAAAATTATTGATCATTCATATTTTAAAAAAGTTAAAAAGGAAATTAAAGGCTTTTCTAATATTTCATACAAATCTTATGTAAGTAAAAATAATGATCGTGAAAAAATTTTTTTAAACTATAATTTATTAATGCATAATTCATTAGGTGAAAATTATGGCCATATATTAGTTGAAGCAATGGCTCATGGCATACCTTTTGTTTCAAATGATACTCATCCGTGGGTTAATGTAGACAATGACTTCGATGGTTTTGTATCACCACTTAACTTAATATTTCAGCAATCTGAAATGATTAAATATTTGTCCAAAATAGATAATAATAGATACCAGATTTATAGAAAAAAATTTTTTAATTTTTATAAAAAAGAAATATTTACTAAAGAAAAATTAAGAATAAAAAATTATTTAGATTTTTTTGATAAAGTAAATAAATATAAGTTTGCAAAAAAATAAGACATTAATACCATTACTATTAAAAATATGGAAAAATAAATTTTATTTTCTTTTTTTTGATTTGAATTATTTTTTTCTTCAAAGAATATTTTCTTGTTTTGATAAGATTTAATTTCATTTAATTGTTTCATGAGATAGTTATAATCTTTATTCAAATCATTTAGTTTGGTTTCTTTAAATTTATTTTTAGAATCTAAAGCTAAATCATTCTTTAATTTATCTATTAACAACCCTTTCTCTCGAATTTTTTTTATCAATTTTTTTTTAGCATCAATCAAGTCTTTATTTCCTGCTGTTTCTAATTGAATTACTGAATAATTAAAATTTTTAAGAAAAATACTATTTATTTCATTTTGAAAACTTTTTTTCAAATCCGATTTCCAAGTCTCTATAAACTCATCATTAATTTTATTATCTAAGTAGAAAACAGAATATATTCTAGTATCTAAGCTAACATATTTATTTTTTTTTAAGTATACTTTTTTTGATTTATAATTTTGATAAATGGGTTTACTCATTCTATTAAAAACTACGTAAGAAAAGTTCCCTTTAACAATAATATCAAAATTATTTATTGTTATTAAATTATTTTTAAAATAAACAAAGATTAAGAAAAACGAAAATATAGATATTAAAAATAAAGATATCGATATTTTTTGAAAGTATTTTAAATTATTAATTAAAATTTTTATTAAATTCATTGTCTTTATAAAGCATAATAATTATTGATAATAAAAAAAACCCTGTTCCATAATCTATATAACTTGATAATTTTAGTGTTTTAAATAAAATTACCGAAAATAAAGATATAAATATTATAATCTTTTCTTTATTAAAACGAAAAATATTTTTTGCGATTTTTTGAAGTAAAGCAATTACAAAAATTAAAAATATTAAGCCAAATTCTATGATCATTCTCAAAAATAAGCTTTGACTAGTATTGCTGGCAAAATTATATCTTTTAGTTATTAGGTACTCAGTATTATTAAATATCAAAAAATTATTATTAATATAAATCTCTTTAAACAAATAGAATGCTTCTTGGTTAGATCCCAAACCCGCTCCAAAAGGATTTTGATATAATATATTGATGGCGACTTTAACAATAGAAGTTAAAGAAAAAATTGATAATTCTACAGCGTTAAAAAATTCATCATTAAATACAATGTTATAAAAATATTCCTTATAACTGTAATTAACATTTGCAATATCTTCATTAATCAGAAATTGAGTATTAGATTCAATAATTGAATTTAAAGTACCAGCTGTATAAAGGTGGTCAAAAAAATTCATATAATAAAAAGTTGTTAATATGAAAATAAGACTGACAATTAAAGCGAATAAAGAGGATCCAGATTTCGTAATTATTTTTTGATTAGAGTTAAATAACTTCCACAAATAAAACAATACGATTGAAATTACTAATACGAAAATTACTGAAACTGATAACGTCCAAAATAATGAAACAATCAGTATTCCTAATTTAATATAAGGTTTTTTAAATTCAAAAATTGCTTTAAGGACTATAGGTAATATTAACATTCCAAAATGTGAAGGTTCTTTCATGAAAGAATTCATTCTCCACATTTCTTTCTGATAAATAGAAATATCAAAACTGTTAAGAAATATTTGAAAAATTCCAAACAAGCACATCATGATAATTATAATTTCATAAATTTTGAAAATTCTTCTAAATCCATAATTAAGTATTATAAAATATGTTGAAGTATAAATTATCAAAATTGGCAAAAATTGTTTTGTTAATCCAAAAAAAGAAAAATTATTTAATTTACAAACAAAAATTTGAAAAAAAATTAAAGTCAGTAAAAGATATAAATATTTTTTAATAAAGTCCCTGTTCCATTTAATAAACAAAATAAAGTAAGTAGTGAAAAACGTTATTGCAAATAAATCAATATTAATTCCAAATATATTTTTTTCAAAAAAATTACTTGATATAAATGTAAAAACAAAAAAAATTAAAATATATGTATCAGTCTTTTTTAAATTTTTTATCATTTAATAAATTGACTTATTTTTGATATATTTTTAATTATTAAAGCAAATATAGGAAATTTAACTTTATTTTTTTTCAATATCTGAAAATCTTCATATGATTTAGTAAATATATTTTTCAAATTTTTATTACTGTCTCCTCCATATCTCATTTTGATTAGGTATTTGTTCATGTAATAAAAGTTTAGTTTTTTTTTAAAAAGCCTTAAAATAAAATCATAGTCACCTGATATAGGAAATCTGTTATAATAAAGATTTTTTAGTATAATTTTTTTTTTTATAAACAAAGAAGTGTGAGGTGGCATCCAACCATAATTTAATAATGAACTGTGGTATTTTTTACTTATCCATTTTCTTATTATTTGAGAAGTATTTTTTTGATTAACATAAATTATATCACCATACAAAATATCGGGATTATATTTATCTAATTTTTTAGAGATTTTAGAAATAGTTTTATTATCGTAAAACATATCATCAGCGTGCAACAAACCAATATACTTTCCTTTTGCTAATTTAATACCTTTATTGATTGCACCAAATTTAGTTTTAGATTTTTTATCATAATAATAATTAATTTTTTTCTTTTTGAGAAAATTGAGTGTTCCGTCTGTTGACTTAGAATATACAATGATATGTTCAATATTTTTAAATTTCTGTTTTTTAATAGATAAAACACAATCCCTAAGATAAGGCATTCCATTTTTAACAACAGTAACAATTGAAATTTTTGTTAACATTTAAGATATTTGAGTATATTATTACATTTTGGTTATAATAATTGTGTTTATAAGCAAATTTACTAATTCTTAGTATATAAAAATAAAAATTTTTAAAAAAATGTCTACAATCCTAGGAATAAACGCATATCACGCAGACTCATCAGCCTGTCTAATAAAAAATAATAATCTTATTTTTGCAGTAGAGGAAGAAAAAATTAATAGAGAAAAGCATTGGGCAGGTTTTCCCGAAAAATCTATAAATCTTGGTTTAAAATTAAATAATATTGATGGAAATGATATTTCAGATATAGCTGTTAACTTTAATCCTTATTCAAACTTGTATCAAAAAAGTAAATATTTTATTTTAAATTATTTATTTGGAATAAAAAAAAAAGAAATTTTTACTAGAACGAAAACTAGGCTAAATTTCAAGAGAAACTTGTCATTTGCAAACAAGGGTAATTTTAAGTTTCACTATGTTGATCACCATATTTCTCACATTGCATCAGCTTATTATGCTTCTGGTTTTGACAAAGCTATAGGATTGTCTATAGATGGTTTTGGAGATTTTACAAGTTTAGCTATTGCTGAATGTATTGGAAAAGAAATTAAAATTAAAAAAAAAATTCATTTTCCTCACTCTTTAGGATTATTTTATGAGGCTGTAACTCAATTTTTAGGTTTTAAGAGTTATGGTGATGAATATAAAGTTATGGGTTTATCATCTTATGGTAAACCAATATATTTTGAAAAAATTTTGGATAATTTATTTATTAATGATGAATTATTTAAATTAAATTTAAGTTTTTTTAACCATACTAGAAGTGACTATGAATATGATTACAGATCTAATGTTGAAAAAAAAACAATTTTTTCTAACAAAATAAACATTCTTTTTTTAGAGGAAGTTAAAAAAAATAATAACAATTTTAAAGAAGATTTTGCTGCATCAGCACAAAAGGTATTTGAGTACTTTTTAACTAAAATAATACTTTTTATAAAAAAAAACTTTGAAAATGAAAATTTGGTTTATGCTGGTGGATGTGCATTAAATTCAAAAGCAAATAGAATTATTTATGAAAAAGAATATTTTAAAAATATTTTTATTCCTTACGCACCAGGTGATGGAGGTGGATCAATTGGAGCTGCTTACTTTATACATCAACAAAAATATAAAAAAAAACTAATAAATATTAAATCACCATTTATTGGGCCCAAATATACTTCAGAAAAAATTCATGATTGTGTAAAAAAATTAGAAAACAAATATAATTTTGAACATTATTCCATAAAAAATTATAAATTTTATACATCTGTTGCAAAAATACTTAGAGAAAAGAAGGTTATTGGTTGGTTTCATGAAAATATTGAATTTGGAGCAAGAGCATTAGGAAATAGATCAATTATTGCTGACCCATCAAATCCAAATGTAAAAGATTTAATTAACTTAAAAATAAAAAGAAGAGAAAGTTTTAGACCTTTTGCTCCAAGTATTATTTTGGATGAAAAAAATAAATGGTTTAATAATAATATTGAAAACCCTTATATGTCATATGTTGAAAAAATAAAAATTGAAAAAAAGAATATTGTGCCAGGTGTTGTTCATATCGATAATACTTGCAGACTCCAAACTGTTACTGAACATTCTAATAAAAATTATTTTCACTTGTTAAATTCATTTAATAATTTAACTGGGATACCAATATTATTAAACACGTCATTTAATGAAAATGAACCAATTGTAAATGATCCAGAAGAAGCAATTGATTGTTTTTTAAGAACAGATATGGATGTTTTAGTTTTAGAAAATTTTATAATCTATAAATAAATGATTTCTATTTTAAAATTAAAATCTGGAAACGTTTCATCAGTTGAAAATATGTTGAAATTTTTAGGTTATAGAGCTGAAATCATAACTACTAAATCTGAACTATTAAAAGCCAAAAAATTAATTTTGCCAGGAATTGGAAGTTTTTATGAAACAATGAATTATCTTCGAAATAATGATTTAATAGATACTTTAAGATTACTTATAATAAAGAATGAGTTACCGACTTTGGGTATATGTATGGGGATGCAAATTCTTCTAAGTTCATCTGAGGAAGGTCATTTGTGTGAAGGTTTATCAATCTTTCCAGAAAAGATAAAAAAATTTAATAAAGATTTTTCAAAAGTTCCACATGTTGGATGGAATAAACTTCAAATTCTTAATTCCAAAGAAATGTTTCTGAATAAAAAGAATTATTTTTATTTTTCACACTCATATTATCTAGACAATATTTCACCACAAAACATTATAAGTTTATCTGAAAATGGTAAAACTTTTATTTCATCAATAAAAAAAAATAATGTTATAGGTGCTCAATTTCATCCAGAAAAAAGCCATAAGTATGGATTTAATTTTTTAGATTTTTTTGCTGGAAAGTTTTATGTTTAATTTTAGAGTAATACCAATTTTAACTATTAATGAAGGTAGACTTGTTAAAACATTTAATTTTGACAAAAAAAGTTATGTTGGTGATCCAATTAATACAGTTAAAATTTTTAACAACAAATATGTTGATGAGTTAATAATATTAGATATATCAAAAAGCGTTTTGAATTTAGATCCAGATTTTGAGTATATTAAATCAATATGTTCTGAATGTTTTTCCCCTATTACTTATGGTGGGGGTGTAAGAAAGATTGATCATTGTGAAAAATTATTTGAGTTAGGTGTAGAAAAAATTGTTTTTAATAATGTTTTATTTGAAGATTTCAATTTTCTAAAAGAATTTGTAAAAATTTTTGGATCTCAGAGCATGATTCTTTCGTTAAATATTTATTATAAAAATAATGATTATTTTATTTATGATTACAGAAAGAAAGTAATTACTGAAAAAAAATTAAAAAATTATTTTAAGGAGATACTTAAAATTAATCCAGGGGAAATTCTTTTATACTCTGTTGACCGAGATGGCTGTAATCAAGGTCTAGACTTTAACATACTTGAAAATTTGGAAAACACATCTAATATTCCATTAATACTTGCTGGAGGTTTGAGCAATTATGAGCAAGTTTTAACTGCGAAAAAAAGAAATTTAGATGCTGTTGCGGGTTCTTATTTTTTTACAATGCATGGAAAATTCAACTCTATATTAATATCTTATTTAAATTCAGAACAAATTGAAAAAATTCGTGAATAGTAAAAAAAAAATATTATTAATTGCTCAAGATAATATTTTAGGAGATCCAAGAATTCAAAGAATGTATGAATATTTATTAAAAAAAAAAATAGTTTTGCATACAGCTTCCAGTTCACCTGAAATAAAAAAAAATCATTTTGTACTTATTTTTGAAAAAAATTTTTCATTAAGAAAATTATTAAAAAAAAATATTTTAAAATTTTTATTGTTATTAACAAAAGTTTTAATTGGTGATATTAAAAGTTTTTGTTATCCTTGTTATAATTCCTTAGATAATTTAAATTTAGATAAATATGATTACGTATTTATTTTTGACCTCAAAATTTTATATTCTGTAGCAACACGAATAAATAAAAAAAAAATAATATGGGATGCTAGGGAGTATTATCCTGAGCAATTTAACCAAAATTTTCTTTGGTATTCTCTTTATAATAAAATTATTATTAAACTCATTAAAAGAAGTCTAAATAAAGTTTCTATTGCAATTACAGTTTCAAACAGTATAGGAAAAAAATATAAAAGGGTATTTAAAAAGAAATTTTTAATATCTTATAGTGTAGCAGACTATAATAAGTTAACACCAAAAATACCAAAAATTCCAATTTCGATTGTCCATCATGGTATTTGTTCTTATACAAGAAAGATAGAAAATTATTTTGAGCTGGGTAAGTTGTTAGGAAAAAATTATCAAATATATTTGATGCTCAAAATAGTGAATAAAAAATATTATCAAAAATTAAGGAGAATTTATTTCAATGTTAAAAATGTAAAATTTATTAAACCAGTTAAAATGAAAGATGTTCCAAAAAAAATAAATAAGTTTGATATTGGTATTATGATTGGTTTAAAAAGTAGTCTTAATCACATGTATGCTATGCCAAATAAATTATTTGAATCAATTCAGGGAAGATTATGTATAATTTCTAATCCTTTAATTGATTATTGTAATTTCACACGAAAGTATGGATGTGGTTACTCAAGCAAAGGTTTTACAATTGAGGAATTGTCAGTTTTGATAAAATCCTTATCTATAAAGAAAATTTACAAAGCAAAAGTAGCATCTCATAAAATAGCAAATCAATATAATAAAAAAAAATTATATAAAAAATTTGACAAGATATTCTTGAGACTATTTTAGTTTACTTTTAAAATAATTTAAGAATATAAAATATAAAATTATTGTTAAAATAATTATAATAAATGATTTGATTTCACTTAAAAATGAAAATGCAATTGGGATTGAAACAAAAACCAAGTAAAATAATAATGATTTATTTGTGGATGAAAAATATTTTAATATTAAATGATGGAAATGATTTAAATCACCGGAGAAAGGAGATTTTTTATTTGAAATTCTCTCAAAAAATAGTCTTACCAAGTCTACTCCAGGAATTAAAAAACATATAAATATTTGATCAGCAGATAAAAATCCTGTTTTATTGTAATATTCAATAAATTTTATCGCGATAAAAAATGATAAAAGTAATGATCCAGAATTACCTAAAAAGATTTTATTTTTTAAATTATTTATTAAAATAAAAAATAGAGATGTAATTATTAATACTTTTTCAGTAATTTCAATTGGTATTAATAAAATCCATAATATCCCTAAAGAAATTGCAAGACCATTTATACCATCTATAAAATTAAAAGAGTTACAAAAAACAATTATGCAGAAGATTGTAAAAATTATACCAAACTGTCTTAGAAAAATATCTGTATTATAAAAATTTTTAAAATGTAAATCGGAAATTAAAAAAATCTCATTAGATTTAATCAAAAAAAGTGAAAATAAGGTTAAGAGTATGATTCTAACAATAGGTTTTAAATCAACCATATCGTCAATTAAACCAATTATAAAAATTATAAAAATAATAAAAAATTCTATTAAATCTATGATTTTGAAATCACTCAAACTTGATATTAAAAACTCAATCAATAAGATTAATAATATTATTATACCACCAGTTTTTGGGATTGGTATTTTGTGAACAGAATTTTCTTTAGGTAAATCTATAATTTTGAGTTTTTTTGATATGAAATTTGAATTTATAAAAATAATATAGCTTGTAATTATCGAGATTATTAAAAAGCTTAAATTAAAAATCATAAAGATTGTAAAGAAATTTTATGATCATTTTAAACAAAATTCTATGAATTTATATATTAAATTGTTCATTGTTAATTTAAATTCCTTGATTTGATTTTATTAAACTTTTACTTATTCAATTAATTTTAATTTTATAAATATTTTTGAATGATTAATTCGTTATTAGAAATTAATTCACCTCAGTCTTTACTTGTTAATATTATTTTAATTTTGGGAATTTATAATTTAGGTAGGCTCACATGTGAAAAAAAAATACTAAAACATTTGAAATTTAAAGAATTTCATTATGGACTTTTTGGACTAATATTTATCTCTATCCCAATTTATTTTAGTTCATTGTATAATTTTCATCAAATTATATTATATAAATTATTTTCTACTATAATTATAACATTAGGATTATTTCAATTAATTTATATTTTAAAAAAAATAAATTTTTCTAGTATACAAAAATACTTAAAAGATTTTTATTTATTATTTCTTGTATTTACTTGTCTTATATTAATTTCTTTTTCACCTGCAACAAATGCAGACTCACTGGATTATCATTATGGTATACCTATTCAAATCTTAAATTTAGGTTTTTTTCCTAATCCATTGGACCTTACATGGTTCCATGGATATTTTGGAGGTATTATTGAACCAACTATTGGTTTGGGACTTTTATTAGGTTCAGATTCGTTTGGAGCATCACATCAAATATTTGCAATTTGTAGTATTTCAGGAACTATATTAGGGGTAAAAAAAAAATTTGAAAAAAATGAAATAGAAAATATTTTAATATTAATTTTTGCTATTACACCACTAATATTTATTTTTAGTTCAGCAAAACCACAACTTATTGGTGTAGCATCTAATTTACTGGCTTTTAAGATTATTTTTGAGATAAAAAATAAAAATTCAGTAAATGATCAAAATATTTTTTTAGTTCTACTACTAATTGTTTTTTCATATTTAGTGAAATTTACTTTTATTGTTTCATCATCATTACTTTTTTTATTTTTAGTTTATAAAGGTTTTAACTTTAAAAAAGTAAAATCTATTTTTTTTTATTCATTAATATTTTTTCTATTTTTAATTATTCCAGTATTTTTATGGAAGATTAAAATATTAAATTTTTCATTAATTGAAACTATATTTTATCCCATACCTATCTCAAAACCAGGAATGAATTTTTTTTTAGATTATTTAAGAGGACATAATGAATTTTCATTATTAGATTATGGCAAAAATAACTTAGAAAGAATATTTTACTTAAAAATATTTCCAATTTTTTTACTTATTCCACCTTCTGTAGGGAAAGTAACTACATTTTTAGGTGTTCCATTATTATTCCTATTTTTATTTAAAAAGAATAAAAAAAGAGAAATTTTTGAGATAAGAATCTTTATTTTAGTTTTATATATCTGCACTTCAATATTAAGTTCTGCAAATACTAGATATTATTTACTTTTATATTATCTTGGAATTTTTCATTTATCTTTGTGTGGTATAGATTTTTCTAATATTTTTTACAAATATTTACGACCTTTATTAAAACTTCATTTTTTTGTTTATATATTGCTATTAGCATATGGTGTTTATTCACTTGCTCCAGGTATGTTAAATAATAATTTAAGACAAAAAATTCTAAATGAAAATGCAATATTTTTTAATGTAGCAAAGATAGTTAATGATAAAATCCCAAAAAATAGTAAAGTAATTAATACATATAGATCGACCTCCTTATTTACATTTAATCAGTTGAGAACTGATTGGGTAGAAAATCTAAAAATTGGTACAGATAAAAATGAAGTTAATTATTATATGAAATTAATTTTAGATCAAAAACCAGAGTATTTAATTACAACATTCAAACAAAATAAAATAAAACAGTTATTAACCTCATGTATTACCCCAATATATGTTAGCGATAACTTAAAAGTTTTAACAAGAAACCCTTTTTACAAAGATAAAAAATTTGTAAAATTAATAATATATAAAATTGACCATATAAAATGTTTTTTAAAGTAAAAAATATAAGTTTTTTTTTAGAGGCAAAGTTCTTTGAAAAATTAATTTTCTTATTGCCTATTTCTTTAATATTAGGAAATTTAGCAATTAATTTAAATATTTTCTTAATTATAATTTCATTTATTTTTGAAGAGAAAGACCAATTAAATATAAAATTTATTAAAAATAAAAATCAATTAATTATACTAGTATTAATTGCGACTTTTTTTTTAATTAATATTATAAATTCAAGTGATATTTTTTTGTCAACAAAAGGTGTTTTAGGAGTTTTAAAATATGCTTTGTTTTTTCTTATACTTACAATTTTTTTTAAAAAAAAAGATAATTTTAAATATTTATCACTAATATTTTTTACATCATTAAATTTTATTTTAATTGATACTATAATTCAATTTGTTTTTGGTACTGATATATTCGGTTATACCAGAGAACTTAAAATAGGAAGTGATCTAACCTCATCCAGATTATCAGGACCTTTCGGTGATGAATTGGTTGTTGGTGGATTTTTGAAAAACATTTTTTTAATATCAATGCTTTGGTTTCTGTTTTCAAACAAAAATAATAATATATTTTTCTTTTATTTAATTATTACCATGGTGGTTATTCTTCTTTCAGGGGAAAGAGCATCTAGTATTATGTTTTTATTTTTTTGTTTTTTATTTATTTTTTTCTTTAATTTTTCTATAAAAAAAAAAATTATATTTTTTTTAACTTTAGTTTTTACCTTTCTAATTTTTTTTTCGGTAAATGAAAATTTAAGAAAAAGTGCTTTTGATAGAACTTTTAAGCAATTAGGTATTATAAAACCGGATATTAGTTATAAGGGGCACAAAAATTTTTTTGATAGTCAATGGGGAGCACATTATTTGACTGCTTATGAAATATACAAAGATAACAAATTAATTGGATCTGGAATAAAAAGTTTTAGAGTTGAGTGTGCAAATACAAAATATGATAAAATTAATTCTGTTAGGTCAAACTCCAGATGTGCAACTCACCCACATAACATTTATCTTGAAATTTTGTCTGAGACGGGCTTAGTTGGATCTTTTTTATTTATATTTATAATAGCTTTTATAATTAAAACTCAATTAAAAAATTTATCGTCTACAAAAACTGATCTATACTCATTTCATTTTGGAATATTGATTGTTTTTTTAACTCTTATATGGCCAGTGCAAACAACGGGTTCCTTTTTTTCAACATTTAATGGCTTCTTTTACTGGTTTTATGCAGCTTTAATTTTTTCAAAACCAAATTATAGTTAGTACCGTAAGATAAATTTAAATCAATTATCATGGATTTTTCATTAATTTTAATTCCAATTTCTATATTAGTAATAATTTCATACTCTCAACAATTTAAATATTTATTTTTTTACAAAAACAAATCAAATTTAAAATTTAAAAACCGCGATTTTATTTACGGAATTTTTTTTCTTACAATAATCTCATATTTATTAAATTTTTTCTTTCCATTAAAATATTTTTCATTAATTATTTATATTTATGGTCTTATAAGTTTTTTTTATATAATTTTATTAAAAAAAATATTAATTCAAATTAATTTAAAGTCATTATTTTTCATTATTATTTTACTTATAGTGGTATCTTTAGGTAATGATTTATTATACGACTCGAAACTCTATCATTATCAAATTTTAAAGTATAATCATGAGCATAAAATAATATTTGGTCTTGTTAATATAGACCCTAGATTAGCTTTCTCTTCAAGTTGGCATCAATTTATATCTATTTTCGCATTTAACAATGTATTGGTAAGTAATTTAAACATAATATTATATTCCTTCGTTTTAAATGAAATTTTTGACCAAAAATTTTATATTAAAAAAATATCTAAAGTATTCTTATTTTGTTCGTTGGGATTTATTTCTTTTTACTCACTAATTCATCCAAAAATGAATGGAACAATTTTTATGTCAATTGGTTCTCCTGAGGTTGATATCGTAGGTATGCTAATGTTAATTTTTTCACTGTATTTGTTTTTAGAAAATTCAAAAAATAAATATCTCGCTATCTTCGCAGCAATGATGTGCGCAACTACAAAGCTAAGTTATGTTGGGATATGTTTACTAATTCTATTTGTTTTTTATAAAAATGAAAACTTAATAAAGCATAAAAAATTAAATTTAATCATGATAGTTTTTGCCATAAGTTATTTACTTGAGTCTTATATTCAAACAGGTTGTTTAATTTTTCCTGTAAAACAGACTTGTTTTGACAGTTTATGGTTTTTCAATTCTCAGGATTTAGTTCATTTAAGTGAAACACTTCAAAATTGGGCAAAAGATCAACCATATAGAAAATTATACTCAAATCCTGAAAATTTTGAGAATTTTATGTGGTTTAAGTCTTGGTTTTTTAATTACTTTATAAAGACTTCTTTTGTGCAGATGCTATTATTTATTTTTTGTCTAAATATATTATTTGCAATTATATATTTTAAATTATTTGTTACATTTTTTAAAATACAGAAAATTTTTTTAACCACAATTACTTTGCTTTCTATTATCTTTATTTGGTTTCAAGCACCAGCAATTAGGTATGGGTATGGTATATTATTAGCACTACCAATTTTTTTTGTTTCTTTATTTTTAATTAAAATAGATAACAAATATTTCAATTATTTATATAATTATAAAATTCAATATATTATATTGTGTTTAATTTTAATAAAAAATTTCAATAATTTTCATTGGTTAGATAATAATAGACTAAAAGTTTTAGAAAATCTTTCTTTGAAAGATTATGTGGTAAAAAAAAAAATTTTAAATGCTGAGGAAAAAGAGGATAAGATTTACATTAATAAATCTCAAAATGGTTTTTGCTATAACTTTAAACAAATCTGTACTTCTAATGATTCTTATTTAAAAAATAAGACCGTTTATATTGAATATAAATTGGGATATAAATTTTATTTAACCAAATTAAATTAAATTCTTTACTAATTTAAGATGGTATTGACAAATACATAAAACAACTGTTGTAATATTATTTATAATCTAAAAAAAAATAAATAAATTATTATTTACAATGTAATTAAAAACACTTAAAGAAGTCTGTGAAAAAAAATATATTAGTCGTAACAGGTGGCGCTGGTTTTATAGGATCAAATTTAATAGAAAAACTTCTAAATGAAACTAAATTTAAAATTGTTAGTATAGATAATTATTCAGCAGGTTTTGTCTCAAACCACGTAATTAATAAGAGAATTACTTACATAAAGGGAAATATCAAAAATATAACTTCTATATTAAAAAACCAAAAAAAAAATATAAAGGCAGTTTTTCATTTTGGTGAGTTCTCAAGGATTGCCCAAAGCTTTGAGAAAAATAGTAAAGTGTTTGAAACAAATATTGTTGGAACTTATGAAGTGATCAAATTTTGTTTTATAAATAAAATAAAAATCATATATTCAGCAACCTCAGCTTCATTTGGTAATAATTTTAATGATCAGCATTTATCGCCATATGCATTTTCAAAAACAAAAAATCTTGAATTAATTCTTAACTTAAATAAGTGGTTTAGCTTTAAGTATGAAATAATCTATTTTTATAATGCATACGGCACAAATCAAATTATTAATCATAAAATGGCAGCTGTAATTGGCATATTTGAAACATGTAAGAAGAACAATACTCCTTTACCAATTGTAAAACCAGGATATCAAAAAAGAAATTTTACACATGTAGATGATATAATTAAAGGCTGTATCTATGCCTTTAAAAAAGATAAAAATCAGCAATATACTATAAGTAATAATAAATCATATAGCATTTTGAAGATCGCAAAAATGTTTAAACATAAGTATAAATTTATCAATAGTCAAAAAGGAGAAAGATTTAAATCTTCATTGCCAAAAAAAGTTCATGGTCAGACCATCAAGCATATCAAGGCAAATATAGACATTAGAGATTATATTAAAAAGGCAATTAAGAATTAGTATTAAATTAATTAATTATTTTTGTGATGGTAAATAATATAATAATTATTTTTTTTAATAATATTTAAATTTTTATCTATAGGAATATTTGTGCATGGTGATTTTGAGTACATACATTCTGTGCTACTTTTATATATAATATAATTATTAATCTTTATTTTTTTTAATACAGGAGAAGAATTTAGGTTGTCCATTCCATAAAATTTTGGCCATGGTTCTAGTGAATAAATATAAGTCGAAACATTAGAAATTCTATTAGCTTGTTTAATAAAAAAAACAGAAAAAACAATTATCAATAAATACAATGAATATTTATTAAATTTTGCAATTGGAATATTAATACTATTTCTAGCACTATATATAGAGAACAATAGAGATATCAAAATTATTATATAAGAATATCCATACCTATAAATTGGTGCTTTTAAAAACCATGATATAATTCCAATAAAACAAATAAATAAAATTAAATAATTACCCTTAAATTCGTACATCTTTTCTTTTTTTGACGAAGTATTTTTGTATTTATTGTTTTGAAAATTTATAAAGAAATAAAAAATAAGCAATAAACATGAATAGATACCCAATGTATTTAAAACTTTTAAAAAATGATTTTTTGACCAAACTGAAATCCAATTGAAATTCTTTATATAATCTTCTTGTTTAATATTTTTATCAGTTCTATTTGGCCAATCTTTATTCCAAGCCTCACTTCTAACTTGAATTTCTGTAACTGAGTTTTGGAAATTACTATTGTGCCAAGATACATTTTGTAAACAGCTAAAATTCATCGGGTAAAGAATACAAGAAGAAATTAAAAAGTTTTTCGTAAACCAAAATAATAAAAAAAATATAGCTAGAAAATTTTTTAATTCAAAAAAATTACGAAAACGAGTTTTAAGAAATTGAAAAATTGGAATTATTAAATAAAAAATAAGTGTAGATTTGATCGTAAAAATATAAGATGAAATTAATAATAAATCTAAATTTTTAAATTGTTTTTCAAAGTAATTTTTTATAAATATTGATATCAAAAAAAAAGAAAGTATATGCCCTGGTGCATCGTTTCCATACTCTGAATACCTGTTCAATTTAAAAGCACAATAGATTAGAATGCATGAGTTGAATAAAACATAAAACCTATAGTTTTCTTTTTTACTATATTCTATCAATTCGGTTGATAGATAAAAAATTACGAATGCAATTAATAAAACTAAAGGTATTGTAATACCTTGAATACTAAAAAAATGGTTATTAAAAAACGCAGAAGTATATTGAATAATAGAAATATGACCAAATCTAAAATGTAAATTTGAAAGACCAGTAATTATTTTACTTTCATTTAAAATATTCACATACGGGTAATGATATAATCCAGAATCTGGTCTGTAAGAATCGCTGTAAAGAATTAAAGATGTAGAGAATAAACTTAATAAAAAAGTGAATAAAAGTATTTTTTTATAATTTAATAGTATTAATCTTCTCCTTTTCATAATTAGAGAAAAAAGAATAATAATAAAAACTACAGAATTATTTAACGTATTTAGAGGTACAAAAAAATTTAAAACTATAGCTATAATTGATATATAAACAAATCCTAAAACACCAGAATATGCTAACTCTGAAAAATTGATTTTTTTTTTTTTATTGTAAATACCTAATAAAATTAAAAAAAATGTTGCTATGTAAATTTTTAATAATACTTCAATCACTCTTTTATTTTTATTAAATACTAATATTTAATTTTTGATTTAGTTTCATTATATTTAATTATATCTATAATTTGGTTAATAATATAAATATTTTTATTCAATAATGATTACTGTAATAGTCCCGGTATTTAATGAGGAGAATACAATTAGAAAAATTTTACTTAAAATAATAAATCTTAAGGTAAAAAAACAAATAATAGTTATTGATGACGCATCACATGATAAAACATCCTTTGAAATCCAAAAAATAAAAAAAAAATTTAAAAATATTAAAATAATACGTCATAAAAAAAATCAAGGTAAAGGCTCAGCAATAAGGAGTGCTCAAAAACATATTTTAGGAGATATTACAATTATTCAAGACGCAGATTTAGAATATAGCCCTCAGGATTATTTGAAACTAATAAAACCTATACTTCAAAAAAAGAGTTTAGTTGTTTATGGTTCAAGATTTTTAAATATGAGATATAAAAAAAAAAAATTTTTATTTCTAAATTAAGAATTATTGCGAATATTTTATTAACTAAATTATCAAATTT